>ENA-OQBJ01000007-OQBJ01000007.1-human-gut-metagenome-genome-assembly--contig:-NODE-7-length-79607-cov-8.919049_pt1 | contig 79607 bp, 86 predicted proteins | sample MGYA00242743_ERZ504545 | MGnify/ENA primary metagenome ERZ504545 (study PRJEB26092, sample SAMD00036252) | human gut metagenome | host: Homo sapiens | study: EMG produced TPA metagenomics assembly of the... | reverse complement strand
CAACGAATCGGTTGTGGCTGATAGTTACTGAACATAAGCGTCTTGTATTAAGAGGTCGCAACTCTTCATTCGACGCCCGCCCAAGCGATGAAATGTTTGAAGATTAATGCATTTTCTAAGCTTCGCAGCCGCTACTATGCCTGGAATGGTCTGAGCTTCGATAAAAAACTTTACCGCTCGTTTGGCTTGGTTGACAATAAGGGAATACTTACCTATGCAGGTCTGTTGATGGCAGACGAATGTCCACTACGCCAAAGCCGTGTATTCTGCACAAGATGGAACGGCAAGACAAAAGCTGGAGGAAGCATTGATGCACTCGACAGCGCAGAGATTACAGGCGGACTTGTAACTCTTCTCGAAGACACCATGTCCTTCATTCGTCGCAACAATCGTACACTTTGGTATAAAGAACCGATGCAGCGCATCGAGATTCCTCAATATATGGAACGTTGCGTGATGGAAGTTGTAGTGAATGCCCTGGCTCATCGCGACTATCTGATTCAAGGTAGCGAGGTGCATGTGGATATGTACGATGACCGTATGGTGATTTACTCTCCAGGTTCCATGCCAGAAGGGAGACTTATACAGACGATGAACTTAGAAGATATTCCTTCTGTCAGACGCAATCCGGTTATCGCAGATATCTTTGCTCAGTTGGGTTATATGGAGCGTAAAGGTTCGGGTATGGGCAAAATCATCAATCCAATCAAAGCACTTCCCTACTTTGAGGAAAGGATGCTTCCAAGCTTCTTCTCCGACCGTGCCCAGTTTACTGTCACATTTCCCAATATGATTTTAGCATGGCAGGAATCTCATCCAAATATTGAGGTAAACTTTGTGGAAAATGAAGGTGATACTCAAGGTGATACTCAAGGTGATACTCAAGGTGATACTCAAGATGTCCCTCAAGGTGGCACTCAAGGAAAAGACTTAGATAAATGGATAGAATATCAAGTAGCTGTTTATCCTAAAATAACAACAGGTGAACTGGCTCAACTATCAGGGAAAAGCATTATAACCATCAAGCGTCGTATTGCAAAAATGCCTCATATTGTGTATGTTGGCAGTGGCTATAGTGGTCATTGGGAAGTAAGGAAAAAGGAATGAAACAAGAGTTTAAGCCAGCATCCATCCAATTTACTACATAAAGATACAGACAATACAATATAAGCATGAAGAAGATATTATTCCTACACGGATTCTTCGCCACGGGCAGCTGTCCGATGGCGAGAGCCTTGAAAGAGGCGTTTGAGGGGACGGCGGTAGTGCTGACTCCCGACCTCCCTTTGCACCCCAAGGAGGCATTGAAGGAGATTCGCTCCATCATCGACCGGGAGCAGCCCGACTTGCTTCTGGGCAACAGTTGCGGCTCTTTCCTCGCCCAGATGCTGGCTCCGGTGGTGGGCATTTCTGCCCTTCTGGGCAATCCGTATTTCATGATGACGGAGTTTCTGAAGGAGCGCATCGGCGAACATGAATACAAGGCACCGAGAAGGGACGGTAATCAGCGGCTGGTGATTGACGAGGCGCTGATAGAGGAGTTTGCGGAGTTGGAAGCCGTGCAGTTTGACCATTGCAACCCCTATTATAAGGATCGTGTGTGGGGACTTTTTGGTGAGCAGGACACCCTGGCTCACTTCTCTCCTCTCTTCCTGCAGCACTACAACCAAGCCTTCCATTTCCCTGGCGGTCATACGCCTACTGAGCAGGAGGTAAAGACCTGGTACGCTCCCCTCGCCCAGAAAATGCTGATGGAGTTTTCGGCAAAGGAAGAAAGATATTTCCAGCACTTTAAGGGCGGCAAATACAAGTTCATCCATTCTGCCTTCGACTCCGAGACTCAGGAGCGCATGGTGGTTTATCAGGCTCTCTATGGAGACCAAGCCTATTGGGTAAGACCGGAAGATATGTTCTTCGGGAAAGTTACGAGGGACGGCAAAACTTTTAATCGTTTCACGGAAATAGATAAATAATTATGGAGACATTTAATAACGTAATAAACAGTGGCCAGCTTGTTCTGGTCGATTTCTTTGCTACATGGTGCCAACCTTGCAAGGCGATGCACCCCATTCTGGAGCAGGTAAAGAGTGTATTGGGCGACCGCATCCGAATCATCAAGGTAGATGTAGATAAGTATGGCGTAACAGCAAGCCAATACCGCATTCAATCCGTGCCTACGCTGATGCTCTTCCGAAACGGAGAAGTATTGTGGCGCACAAGCGGTGTGGTAGATAAAGCCGAACTTCTGGCTACGCTTGATCCTTTCTTGACATAAAAGAATAAAGGAGCAACAATAGGAAAATGAGTATGAACACTTTACATAGTTATCTCGCCTACTATCTCCTTGCTATCAATGCAGTTACATTCATCGTGTACGGCATTGACAAATACAAGGCGAAGAAAGCCAAGTGGCGCATTTCCGAAGCCACGCTTTTGTTGCTGGCTGTTCTTGGAGGAAGCATCGGGGCATGGATTGGAATGAAAGTCTGGCACCATAAGACGATGCACAAGAAATTCAAATACGGCATTCCTGCCATTCTGCTGATACAGATTGCGCTGATGGCGTATTTACACATGAATTAAAAAACAAAATAAATAACGAAGTATATGAAAAGTTTTTCACCAAAGCCGTGGTTTGCACCACAGCCTGTGCTGATTATCGGCACATATAATAAGGATGAAGTTGCCAACGCTATGAACGCTGCCTGGGCAGGACAGTGGGACATGAAGGAGATTATGATCTCGATGGGAAATCACGTCACCACAGACAACCTGAAGCTTGGCGGTGAGTTTACCGTTGCCTTCGCTACCAAGAAAACCATGGTGGCTTCTGATTTCGTGGGCATTGTTTCTGCCAAGAACGCCCCGAAGAAGATGGAGAAGACGGGATGGAACATCGAGAAGGCGACTATGGTCAACGCTCCTGTGTTCACCGATTTCCCGATGACCCTGGAGTGCCGCATCAAGGAGAAGTATGACGAAAGCGAAACCGGCTATTATCTCGTTGCCGAAATCATCAATATTCTTGTAGATGAGAAGTATCTGTCAGAAGACGGAAATCCAGACATGGAGAAGATGGAACTGATTGTCTTCGACCCTATTCATCACGGCTATATCCAGCTGGGCGAGAAAGTCGGCAACGCTTTCTCCGACGGCAAGGCTTTGAAATAATCAACGTAATTTTAACGACTCAGAAACAATGAATCCAATAGCAATACGTCTGCTTTCGCAGCAGCTCATCTGCCCTCAATTTGATACTCCCCAAAAGGTGGTGTCTCATTTTGGAGCCATACAAGCCCAGGATTACCGGATGGTAAGATGGGCTGTGATGATGCGTACTCGCAAACCTTCTTCCTTCGCATTCAAGAATGCATACGATGAGGGTAAGATAGTCCGTCTTCACCTGCTGCGTGGCACTTGGCAACTGGTTTCAAATGAAGACTATTGGTGGATGCTGGACCTGATTTCACCTAAGGCAACTTCTGTTGTAAAAGGATGGATGAAGAGTAATAAAATCAGCATCGATGATTCTGAGCTCAATCTGATTCACGAGATATTTGTTCAAAAAACCGATGAGATGCAGTCTGTAACAAGCAAAGACCTGAACGAGACTTTGCTCGAAAAGGGCATCATCATGGACAAACATCGCCTATCCTACCACATTCGCTTTAACGAATTGAACGGTACTTTCTGCAGCGGCAATCTTCTTCCTACAAAGGCGACATACAGTCTCACAGAAAAGAAGGTTCCAAGAACAGCCAGGCTGGAACGTGATGAAATGCTGATGCTTCTGGCAAGAAATATTTCAGAGCCATTCGCCAGCCACATTCGAAGATTATGTCTGGTGGTCAGGACTGAGCACTTCTGATTGCCAACGAGGCATTGAGTTGCTTGGTTCAGAACTGAGGTTGAAAAATGGAAAGACTATCAGTTCTACCTGCATGAATCATGTCGAACACGTGGATTCAGAAGAGGAAAGACTCATCTGATAGCTCCCTTTGATGAATATCTGATTGGTTATAAAAGCCGGGAATTAGTAATCCATTCACATCAAATGCCGTCTGCATACACTAATAATGGCATTTTCTTTCCTGTTATCGCCCATGATGGCAGAATTTGCGGCAACTGGAATCCTTGGGAGAAAAATCTCAACATCAGTTATTTTGATTCGATAGAAAAGGATTTGTCATTTGAGAAGCAATGGAATACATTTAATGAAACGATAAAGGAAAAATAAATGACTATTGATACAACAAACCTCTGCTCGCATCTTCAAAAGAAGTTGTTTGAACCTGAGGGAGTATATTATCCTATCTGGCAAGCCATGCAGAATGATGAGGAGTTGACTGCCGTAGTTCGCTCACGACAGCTTCATATCTATCGTAATGGTAAAAAGATTCTCATTCTCGCTGGCAAGGCTCAGCCGAAGATTATCAGAGAGGATAAACTGAATGAATTGATAATAAGATAAAGAACGAAGCTTATGAACTTTCCAGAAATATATTCAGCGTCAGGCATGATAGAACTGATCCAGAAGATCGGCTTCCTCCCTCTCCTTGATAGTGGCATTGAAGGATTCTCAGCCGAAGACATCGTGGCGGAAGACTGCGGTTACGTAAGACTTCCTGAAGGCGGTTGGGACTGGCCGCTATGGAAATGGAAGGGCGCAATCGTTCAGGAAATGCCGTGTATGTACGGAAAGTTCTTTAACAAGAAGGCTGGATTCATCAGCCAGGAATGGTGGCCGGACTTCTGTAACTACAGAAGAAGCAAATACTCTCGCCCTGATGATGAATCAATAGAAGGAGCCATTCTCAGCACGCTTCAATCTACCGGTAGTCTCATCACAAGAGAACTTCAGGCAGCCTGCGGTTTCACCGGCAAGGGAATGAGAAGCAAGTTTGACGGTTATCTCACCCGACTGGAAATGGCGACTTACATCGTGACCGAGGATTTCATCTATCCTCGTGACAAGCACAATCACGAATATGGCTGGGGTTGGTCGCTGCTCAATACTCCCGAAGATCTCTATGGCAGGGAGGCTTGCCAATGCAATCGCACTCCCCAGGAATCTTATCAGAGGATTTTCGAGCATCTGAAAGAAATCCTGCCTGACGCTTCGGATAAACAGATCATTAAATTAATTGGATAAAAATGAGAAAGGAATAAAGAGTAATGTGAAGGCGTGGAAATGAAATATGGAAGAATGGAATAAATCTCCGATAATGGTAAAATCTTCCGAAAACCAGGTATAAGCTCTTTAGGAGAATGTGCGTATCTTTGCACCCAAGAAATTTAGAATTTTAAAAGGCTTAGGATTATGAAGGAATTATTCTTTAATACCATACAGGAGTTCAACGACTACATTGGGGTGAAAACACTTCATCCTCTGGCAAGCATTGCACGTGTAGAGAACACCTCTCCGATACAGGAGGCTGTGCACCATTACGGACTTTATGCCCTCTTCCTGAAGGAAAACAAGGGCTGCAAATTGTCATACGGCAGAACAGAATATGATTTTGACGAGATGACCGTCACCTCGTTTGCTCCAGGTCAGTCGATTAAGGTTGAACCCATTCCAGGAGTACCGCTTGCCAAATATACGGTATTGGCTTTCCATCCCGAGTTGCTCAACCGCACCCAGCTTGGCAAGAACATCTCCCGCTATGAGTTCTTCGACTATACAAGCAACGAAGCTCTACATCTATCCGCTGCCGAGGTAAACATCTTCCGTGATGTACTCTCAATGATTAAGCAGGAACTTCAGCATCCTATAGATAGACATTCGCGTGAACTCATCGTTTCAAACATCGAGTTGCTGCTGAACTACTGCCTGCGCTTCTACGACCGACAGTTTATCACACGCGAGGAGATAAATCATTCGGTGGTAAAGAAGTTCATCTCTCTGCTCGATGAATACATTGCTCGGAAAGCAGAGCGTGAGGGGCTGCCTACCGTAGCCTACTTTGCCGACAAATGCTGCTATTCTACCAAATATTTCGGTGAATTAGTCAAGACAGAGACTGGCAGAACCGCAAAGAGTCTGATCAGCGACCGACTGCTTTCTGCAGCCCGCCAACTACTTGTAGATGAAACCTTAACCATTACGCAAGTCAGCCAGCGCCTCGGCTTTGAATATTCTCAGCACTTCGTCCGCTTTTTCAAGGCACAGACGGGAAAGACTCCAAGCGAGTACCGCAAAACTGCTTAAATATAATGAAGCATATATAGAATAACTGTTATTTTTTACATCGAAGATGTTTTCTGGAGAAGAATTTGAAAATATGGATAAGAATAAAAAAAATAATACAATGAAGAAAATAGTACAGACAGCAGGGCGCATCCAGCTGGGTGAGTTTGCCCCGGAGTTCGCCCACCTCAACGACGACATCCTCTTCGGAGAAGTATGGAGCCGCAATGACCTGCTTTCATTGCGCGACCGCAGTTTGGTAACAATCACTTCGCTCATCAGCCAAGGAATCACCGACAGCTCGCTGAAATATCACTTGCAGTCGGCAAAGAATAACGGAATTACCCGCACGGAAGCGGCAGAGATTATTACTCACATCGCCTTCTACGCCGGCTGGCCAAAGGCCTGGGCTGCCTTCAATCTGGCAAAGGAGGTATGGAACGAAGATGTGAAAGGAGAAGACGCTAAGTCTGCTTTCCTGCGAGAGATGATATTCCCTATTGGCGAACCCAACACAGCTTACGCCAAATACTTCAAAGGCAACAGTTATCTGGCACAAATATCTGATAGTCAGATACCTTTCTTCAACGTTACCTTTGAGCCTGACTGCCGTAACAACTGGCATACGCACCACGCCACAAAGGGTGGCGGACAAATGCTGGTAGGTGTAGCCGGACGTGGCTGGTATCAGGAGGAAGGCAAGCCTGCGCAGGAAATCCTCCCCGGCACAGTCATCCACATTCCTGCCAACGTGAAGCATTGGCATGGTGCCGCAAAAGACAGCTGGTTTGCCCACCTAGCCTTTGAAATACCTGGCGAGAACACATCCAACGAGTGGCAGGAGGCTGTGAGCGATGAGGAATATAACAAGATAAAATAACAATAAGATTTATGACTTCACTTCAAGAAAGACTGTTCACCATGCAGGATAAGCAGTATGCTGCTTTCCATGCGAAACTGACACCGGGAGTGCCTATGGAAAGTTTCATAGGCATTCGTGTGCCTGTGCTCCGCAAGTTCGCAAAAGAATTTACAAAGGAGAAAGAATGCGAGGAGTTCCTTCAGCAGCTTCCTCACGAATACTACGATGAGAACATGCTTCACGGTCTCCTCATTTCCGAGGTAAAGGACTACGAGGAATGCATTCGTCTTACAGACAGTTTCCTGCCATTCGTGGACAACTGGGCTGTTTGCGACATTATGTCTCCGAAGGTGTTTGCCAAACACAAGAAGGAGCTATTGGCGAAGATCAAGACTTGGAGTAAATCGTCACACGTTTATACTTATCGTTTTGGAATAGAGGCGCTTATGTCTCATTACCTGGATAAAGACTTCAAGGCAGAGTATCTTGAAATTCCTGCATCAGTAAGGAGCGAAGAGTATTACGTAAAGATGATGGTAGCCTGGTTCTTCGCCACCGCCCTTGCCAAGCAATGGGACCAGGCGATTCCCTACATCGAGCAACAACGCCTTGCTCCCTGGACGCACAACAAGACCATCCAGAAGGCCATCGAGAGCTACAGAATCACGCCCGAGCAGAAGGAATATCTGCGGACATTGAAGATAAAATAATTATGACACAAGATACATCTACATATTACGTTTGGATAGGTGGCTCATGTGATTATGGTCATAAAGAGCGAGCTGGTGGTGCTGCCGTTGTGATTGAGCATAACGGCAACATCATCAGCCGTGATGCAATCAGCGACTTGCACACCACGGAGTTCCGCATGATGCTAACCCTCATGGTGAAGGTAATGCAGGAAATACCGGAAGGTTCCGACATTCTCTTCCTGACCAATGCCGCCTATATTCAGAACTTTGACAAGACTCCAACGGCTAAATCAGCCAATCCAGACTTGATCATTCAATGCATCGAGGAAAAGAAAAGGCACAACTCAGTCGGGGTCAAGATTGTGCAATATCACAAGAGTCCACTGCTGATAGAAACCCACGATAGGGCTACGGAAGCAATGGCAAAGACAAGAAAGGAGTTTCATCTGAAAAACAAGTAAATGTTTAGGAGCTATTTCCGGTCATTAAGGTCACGGTCATTATGGTCATTAAGGATTTCAACTTCTCTATTCTGGTAACACATTAGCGCTTTTTGATAACACATTTGTAACACACATGGATGATTTCTCAATACATTAAATTCATAACATATTGATTAGCAGCTACTTACGAAAAGAGCACATAAAAGAGGAATAAGTGATAAAATATATTTAAAAACAAAAAAAGAACAACAGAGATAAGTGCCTATAAATAAGCAGCTTACTACCATTGTTCTCCCATGCTAATTTTGTACAAATAAGTTTCATTTTGCTTATTATAGTGATTCCGTTGGGGTTCGAACCCAAGACCCACAGCTTAGAAGGCTGTTGCTCTAATCCAACTGAGCTACGGAACCAACACTTTTAAATCGCAAACCAGCTAACCAATAACGCAATCAGCCACTTTTCTTATTTGCGGCTGCAAAGGTACATATATTTTTTGAATACACCAAACTTTTTCTCACTTTTTTCTTTTTTTATGCTTAAATATCGCAAAAAATAACTACCTTTGCATCCGTTAGGAGCAAGAAACAGCATTCTGACCCCGAAAGAGAAGAGATTTTTATAACGCATATTCAAACATAAAACATACGCAAATGAAAAAGTTAATCTTTTCAGTAGCCCTGCTCTCAGCAGCACTCTCTGCCAGCGCAGAAGAACATCCGCTCTGGATGCGCTACCCAGCCATCTCGCCCGATGGCACTACCATCGCCTTCGCTTATAAAGGCGACCTCTACAGTGTTTCTGTCAACGGCGGTGAAGCACGACAGCTCACAACCCATGCAGCCTTCGATTCACATCCTGTATGGAGCCCTGACAGCAAGAAAATTGCCTTTCAGTCTAACCGCGAAGGAAGTCTCGACATCTTCGTAATCGATGCAAAAGGCGGTGCTCCTACCCGACTCACCACCAACAGCGGCAGCGAAACACCTATCGCCTTTGCAGACAACGACCATGTGCTCTACTCTGCCAGTCTGCAGCCTACAGCCCAGAGCATCATCTTCGGCGACAACACATTTCCACAAGTATATAAGGTAAGCACCAAGGCGGAAGACCGGAACTCTTCTCTACCCTCACCATGGAGAATATCAGCATCGCCAAGAACGGCGACATTCTCTACCACGACAAAAAGGGATATGAAGACCCTTGGCGCAAACACCAGAAATCACCTATCGCACGCGACATCTGGCTGAAGAGTAACGGAAAGTTTACCAAGCAGACTACCTTTGCCGGCGAAGACCGCTCGCCAGTATGGACATCAGACGAGAAATCATTCTTCTATCTGAGCGAGCAGGACGGCACATTCAATATCTACCGCCGCAGCCTCAACAGTTCAAGCGACAAGCAGATTACCCACCACAAAGGCAATCCGGTAAGATTCCTCACCGCATCCAGCGCCGACCTGCTCTGCTACGGATATGATGGCGAAATCTACACCGTGAAAGAAGGTGGAGAGCCTCAGAAGGTGAACATCTCCATTACAACAGATAATGACGCTCCAAGCCTCGTACGTCAGATTAAAAGCTGGGGAGCTACAGAGATTTCCGTTTCGCCAGACGCCAAGGAAGTGGCTTTCGTGATGCATGGCGACGTATACGTAACTTCTGTAGAATACACCACTACCAAGCGCATTACCGACACACCGCAGCAGGAGCGCGACCTGAGTTTCTCGCCAGACGGCAGAGCCTGGTCTATGCAGCCGAGCGCAACGGCGTATGGCAGATTTACCAGTCTAAGATCAAGAACGAGAAAGAGAAGAACTTCACCTACGCTACCGACATCGAGGAAGAGCAGTTGGTGAAAACAGGCGTTACATCACAATATCCACAATACTCTCCTGACGGCAAGGAAGTGGCTTTCTTCGAAGACCGCGCTGCACTTCGCATCATCAATCTGAAATCGAAGGAAATCCGCACCGTGCTCGATGGCAAATACGTCTACTCTTACAGCGATGGAGACATCGCTTTCGAATGGTCACCAGACAGCAAATGGCTCCTTTCAACCTATATCGGCAACGGCGGCTGGAACAACCAGGATATTGCACTGGTAAAGGCTGACGGCAAGGAGGTTCACAACCTGACCAATTCCGGCTACAGCGACAGCAACGGCAAATGGGTGCTCGACGGCAAGGCAATGCTCTTCCAGAGCGACAGAGCCGGCTACCGCAGTCATGGAAGCTGGGGAGCAGAAGACGATGCCTACATCATGTTCTTCGACCTGGATGCCTACAACCGCTTCAACATGAGCAAGGAAGAAATAGAACTGTCTGACGCCAACAAGGACGAAAAGGAGAAGAAGGAAGACGAGAAGAAGGAAGAGGCTAAAAAGAAGGCTGACGAAAAGCAGAAGAAGACCGGAAAGATAGAGGTGGAAAAAGTGAAGCCACTGGAGCTGGACATCGAAAACTGCCGCGACAGAATCGTACGCCTCACCGCAAACTCTTCGCACATGGGCGATGCTGTGCTCTCTAAAGACGGCGACAAGCTCTACTACCAGGCAGCCTTCGAGGATGATTACGACCTTTGGCAGCACGACCTGAAGGACGGCTCTACCAAGCTCGTGATGAAGGGCGTAGGCCAGGGCAACCTGCAGACCGACAAGGATGTGAAGAACCTCTTCATCTGCAACGGAAGCAGCATCAAGAAGGTGGATCTGAGCGGATTCAGCACCAAGGACATCAGCTTTGAGGCTAACTTCAACTATAAGCCAGCCGAGGAGCGCCAGTATCTCTTCGACCACATATGGCGACAGGTGAAAGACAAGTTCTACGACCCTAAGATTCATGGTGTTGACTGGGAAGGTTACCGCAAGACCTATGAGAAGTTCCTGCCTTACATCAACAACAATTTCGACTTCCAGGAGATGTTGAGCGAAATGCTTGGCGAGCTGAACGCTTCGCATACAGGAGCCCGCTACTACGCTTCGAACAGCGCGCTTACCACCGCCAATCTGGGAGTATTCTTCGATCCTCAGTATCAGGCGACGGCCTGAAGATTCAGGAGATTATCAAGCGTGGTCCTTTCGATGTGAAGAATACGGGCGTTACAGCCGGCAGCATCATCGAGAGCATCGACGGCGAGGAGATTAAAGCCGGAATGGACTACTTCCCATTGCTCGACGGAAAGGTTGGCAAGAATGTACGCCTCGGCATCAGAAACGCCAAGGGTAAGAAGATGGAGGTTACAGTGAAGGCTATCTCTCAGGGCAAACTCAACAACCTGCTCTACAAGCGATGGGTAGACCGCAACCGCGCTTTCGTTGACAGTATTTCGGGCGGACGCATCGCTTATGTTCACGTTAAGGCGATGGATTCGGAGAGTTTCCGCACCGTTTACAGCGAACTGCTGAGCGACAAGAACCGAAACAGAGACGCTGTAATCGTAGACGAGCGCCATAATGGTGGCGGCTGGTTGCACGATGATCTCTGCACCCTGCTCAACGGCAAGCAGTATCAGGAGTTTGTACCTCACGGCAAGGTAGTTGGCCGCGATCCATTCAACAAATGGGTGAAGCCATCTTGCGTCATGATCTGCGAGAACGATTACAGCAACGGTCACGGTTTCCCATGGGTTTACAAGGAACTCGGAATCGGTAAGCTGATCGGTGCTCCTGTAGCAGGAACCATGACAGCCGTATGGTGGGAAACGCTGATGGACAACACGCTAGTATTCGGTATTCCTCAGGTAGGCTGCCGCGACATGCGTGGCGTGTTCGGCGAGAACACCCAGCTGAACCCAGACATCGAGGTTTACAACAGTCCGGAAGATTTCATCAATGGCCATGATACCCAGCTCGAAAGAGCCGTCAAGGAAATGATGAAGAAATAAACAGAACGCCCTGCAAGGTCCAGAAGCCAAACCGCTTCTGTCCTTTGCAGGGCGATTTGTTTTTGTATCTGACAACATTATTTATTAAACCTTATTAACCCACAATATCGACGAAAACTCTTCTGTCATGACATAAAACCCTCTAAATCTTTACTTTTTTTCTTGAAAAGGGCGAAAAAGCAAGTGAAAAAGCCATAAAATAAAAAAAAATGAGTATCTTTGCAGAAGATAAAAAACAAGATTATGGGATTATTCGGATTATTCAGCAACAAAAAGAAGGAAACTCTCGATAAGGGACTTGAAAAAACCAAGGAGAGTGTGTTTGGCAAACTGGCGCGCGCCGTTGCCGGAAAGTCTACCGTCGATGATGATGTGCTCGACGATCTCGAAGAGGTACTCATCACTTCAGACGTAGGCGTAGAAACCACGGTCAAGATTATCCGCCGCATCGAAGAACGTGTGGCTCGCGATAAATATGTTTCAACCAGCGAGCTCAACCGCATTCTGCGCGAGGAAATCGCCATTCTCCTCTCCGAGAATCACAGCGATGACCTGGCAGACTGGGAACTTCCTGCCGACCATAAGCCTTACGTTATCCTCGTAGTAGGCGTAAACGGCGTGGGCAAGACAACCACCATCGGCAAGCTGGCTTACCAGTTTAAGAAGGCTGGCAAGAAGGTTGTTTTGGGAGCTGCCGACACCTTCCGTGCCGCTGCCGTAGAGCAGATTTGCATCTGGGGCGAGCGCGTGGGTGTGCCTGTAGTGAAACAGCAGATGGGAAGCGACCCGGCAAGCGTGGCGTTCGACACCCTGCAGAGCGCCAAGGCAAACGGCGCCGACGTGGTGCTCATCGATACGGCAGGCCGACTGCACAACAAGGTGAACCTGATGAATGAGCTCAAGAAAATAAAGGAAGTGATGAAGAAGGTAATGCCTGAAGCACCAGACGAGGTAATGCTCGTGCTCGACGGAAGTACCGGACAGAATGCATTCGAGCAGGCTAAGCAGTTCTCTGCCGTTACCAACATCTCCTCGCTCGCCATCACCAAGCTCGACGGAACCGCTAAGGGCGGAGTTGTCATCGGCATCAGCGACCAGCTCAAGGTGCCTGTAAAATACATCGGACTGGGCGAAGGAATGGAAGATCTGCAGCTCTTCAACAAGACAGAATTCGTAGACTCTCTCTTTAAAAATTAGAAAATGAAGAAAAATCAGATAGATATTATTACCCTGGGCTGCTCGAAGAATCTCGTAGACAGCGAGTTGCTGATGAAGCAGTTTGAGGCAAACGGCTACCATTGCGTTCACGATTCCAAGCGCCCTCAGGGCGAGATAGCCGTCATCAATACGTGCGGATTCATTGAGGATGCAAAGCAGGAAAGCATCGACACCATCCTGGAGTTTATCCAGGCTAAAGAAGAAGGCCGACTCAGAAAGCTCTATGTAATGGGCTGCCTCTCGCAGCGCTACCAGAAGGAACTGGAAGAAGAAATGCCCGAAGTGGATAAGTTCTACGGCAAATTCAACTACAAGCAGCTTCTGCAGGAACTCGGCAAGGCGGAAGTTTCATCCTGCAACGGCCAGCGTCATCTTACCACTCCGCGCCATTATGCCTACATCAAGATAGCTGAGGGCTGCAACCGCCACTGTGCCTACTGCGCCATTCCTATCATCACCGGCAAGCACGTTTCCCGTCCGAAAGAAGAGATTCTGCAGGAGGTGCGCGAACTGGTAGCAGAAGGCGTGAAGGAGTTTCAGATTATCGCTCAGGAACTCACCTACTATGGCGTAGATATTGACGGCAAGCATCATATTACCGAACTCATCAGCGAGATGGCTGATATTCCGGGCGTGAAATGGATTCGCCTGCATTACGCTTATCCGAACCAGTTCCCTATGGATCTTCTGGACGTGATGCGCGAGAAGCCAAACGTATGCAAATATCTCGACATTGCCCTCCAGCACATCAGCGACCACATGCTCACCAGCATGCATCGCCACGTAACGAAGCAGGAAACCATCAATCTGCTGAAGGCCATCCGCGAACGCGTGCCAGGCATTCACATCCGCACTACGCTGATGGTTGGTTTTCCAGGCGAGACAGATGAGGATTTCCACGAACTCCTCGACTTCGTACGCGAACAGAGATTTGAGCGCATGGGCGCCTTTGCCTACTCTGAGGAAGAAGGAACCTACAGCGCCACCCACTACGAAGACAACGTGCCTGCCGAGGTAAAGCAGCGCCGGCTGGACGAACTGATGATTCTGCAGCAAGACATCAGCTCTGAGGTTGAGGCTGATAAGGTGGGCAAAACCATGACCGTTATCATCGACCGCAAGGAAGGCGATTACTACATCGGACGAACAGAGTTCTGCTCTCCGGAAGTAGACCCTGAGGTTCTGATCCGTGCCGATGAGAAGCGTCTGCGCGTGGGTAGTTTCTATCAGGTAGAAATTACTACAAGCGAGGAATTTGACCTCTATGGCAAGGTGGTGAAATAATCATTCTCTCCCCCATAGCCTGGAGTTTTAGAAATTTTGACTACATATTAAATAAATATGAACAATAAGGAATACATCGCTGAACTGGCTCAGCAAACCGGCTATTCGCAGGAAGACACCCAGAAGTTGGTGCGCAAGGCGATAGACGCTATGATTGCCGAGTTTGAGGATGGAGAAGCTGTCTCTATCCCCAATTTTGGCACCTTCGAAGTGAAGAAGCGCATGGAGCGAGTGGTGGTTAATCCTACTACCAAGAAGCGTCAGCTGGTGCCGCCTAAGTTGGTGTTGGGTTTCCGACCGGTAGCTTCGGTCAAGGAAAAACTAAAGAATGGAGGGGATGAGCAATGAGCAAATTCAGTTTAAATACACTCGGAAAACTGCTTGCAGATAAGAGCGGGCTGAGCCAGGTGGAAGCAGAACTCTTCATCCGGAAAATGTTTGATGTGTGCAACCAGGGACTCGATGCCGACAAGCAGGTGAAGATAAAATGGCTGGGCACCTTTAAGGTACAGGCCACGAAAGACCGTGAAAGCATCAATGTGAACACGGGCGAGCGCTTCACCATTGAAGGCAGAGACAAACTCACCTTCACGCCTGACAACATCCTGAAAGAAATCGTGAACAAGCCATTCGCCCAATTTGAAACGGTGGTGGTAAATGACGGCGTAGATTTCGATGAAATAGATGAGAAGTTTGGAGAAGAACAGACAGAAGATGCTCCTGAACAAGTAATCGATTTTCTGGACGAAGAAAAAACTGCAACTCCAAATCCGGAGGTTGTCGTAATTGAATCTGAAAAGGAAAAAGAAGACGAACAGGCAAAGCAAATTGCTATTGAACAAGCTAAACTGGAAAGATTAAAACAAGCCCAACTGGAGCAGGAAAGAATACAGAAAGAAAAGCAAGAGCAGGAAAGACTGGAGCAGGAAAGACTGGAGCAAGAGAAGCTTGAATTAGCCCAGCAACAGCAAGCCCAGAAAGCAGTTGTTGAACCTGCAGTACCTGCATCAGATGAATCTGAAGAAGAAGAGGAGGAAGAAGAATCTTCCAATTCTCATCATATTGTTATTCCTCGCTATCTGGTCGTTGCAGTCTGTCTCATCGTAGTAGCTTTGATTGGCGGAATGGGATGGTTTGCCTTCAACTATGGTCAGATGACTGCCCAGCGCGATCATCTAGCCATGCAGCTAAACCAGTATCATCAGGCTCCAGCCAAGAAAGTCCCAGCCAAACCAGCTGCCGCCCCACTCTCTCAGGAACAGAAACTCCGCCAGAAAGCGATGGAAGACAGCATCCGTATGGCTAAAACTGCAGAAGCAGTAAAACTGGCTGAAAATTCGGATGAGGAAAGTGCTAACGCAGAAAAGGCTAAGCAGGCTGAAGCAAAGGCTAAGGCAGAAGCTAAAGATAAAGCCGAAGAAAAGGCTGCTTCGAAAATAGCATCATCCCAGTATGATAAGGACGCTCGCGTACGCACGGGAGCTTACCGAATCATAGGAGTTGCCCAGACCGTTACGGTTGGCGCCGGTCAGACCCTCGAACAGATTAGTACCCGCTATTTAGGTTCCGGCATGGAATGCTACGTAGAAGCCCTGAATGGTACAAGCACCGTAAAAGCCGGACAGAAAATCAAGATTCCGAAACTGGAATTGAAAAAGAAAAAGAAGTAAAGTACTGAACAAACAAAAATCGCCCTGTAAGAGCAAATATAATTTTGCACTTACAGGGCGACATTGTTTTATGTTAACATTACTTGCCCAACACTTCATCAAGCAATGTGTAGAAAGCAGGATCCTCACCAACAATAGTCTTGATAATCTTACCGTTAGCATCAATCACAATCTTTGTAGGGAAACCCTGAACAGCATAGTCGCTGAGAACCTTGCTGTCCTTCGGATTGTAAACATGAATCCATGGCAACTGGTGCTTCTCAACAGCAGCCTTCCACTTAGCCTCTGTATCATTACAATCTACACCAAGAATTTCAAACTTACCCTTGTACTTCTCGTAATACTCCTTCATCTTAGGCATTCCCTTGATGCACCATCCGCACCATGAACCCCAGAAATCGAGTACGACAATCTTGCCGCGAAGGCTGGAAAGCTTAAAATCATTTCCCTTAATATCCTTCAGCGTAAAGTCAGGAGCCTCAACACCGGCAGCCTGCACCTTCTTAGCCTTCTCCTCAGCCTCAGCACGCTTCTTAGCCATATCAATCATTGGCTGGTAGAAAGCCTTCATTCTGCCGTTCTTCACATTCTCAGAGAGCAAGCCCAGCAGTTTCTCCATCTTGCTGACATCATCAAACTGCTCGAAGATAGTAGCACAAGACTCATAATCAGGATGCTGTTTTACGAAATTGAAAATCTTATCGTCCTTTGCCTTTTGCAGGGCAGGAGCCTTCTGCTCATACTCTGCCATGATGGTCTGCTGGGTCTCACCATTCTTGATTCTCTGGTTCAGGGAAGCTTCGTAATCTCTCAACTCCTTATTAGCATTCTCCAGCAGAACATCTACTTCATGATACTGCTGATAGAACTTAGAACCCGAAATATCGAAGCGGGTCTTTGCATCGCCCTTAACTTCAGCCTTCTCGCCAGGAACACAAGGCAGGTTGAACATAAACTGACCTGCACCACGATAAGCTTCAGGTGAGAGGAAAACGTATCCGGCTGCCTTATCAAGGTTTACAGAATAGGTAAACTTGCCATTCTTCACCAAAACCGTATCCATCTTAACATTTCTGCCCTTGTAAACAAGTACAGAATCGGAATTGAAATTCTTCAAATCCACCTTCAACTGGAAGTTGCTCTTCTGAGCCATTGCAACGGTTGATGCAAGCATCAGAGCCGCAGATAAAATCGCTGTTTTCATTTTCTTTTATTATATTTATTCTGATTACACCTTATTATATATAGGGAACGAAGAACGCCTGGTTCGTCGTCATCCTTATTCTTCATACTCGGTAGTATCCTCAATACCCGCCTCGGCCAAAGCCTCCTTGCGCTCTACACAGGTTCCGCATTTGCCACAATGCTTCTCACCGCCCTTATAGCAGCTCCAGGTTTCAGCATAGTCAATGCCCAACTTCTTACCTATCTCCGCAATCTGCCCTTTGGTAATATTCGTATAAGGAGCCACCACGCGCACATCGACGAACGTTCCTGCTTCGGCAGCCTCATCTATCGCCTTGATAAACTCCGGACGGCAGTCTGGGTAAATCGTATGATCGCCACCATGGTTAGCAATGAAAACTTTCTTCAGATTATTACTCTCAGCAATGCCGATGGCAATGCTCAGCATGATTCCATTACGGAAAGGAACCACCGTACTCTTCATATTATCAGCAGCATAATGACCTTCAGGAATCGCATCGGCACCTTCAAGAAGAGAACTCTTGAAATACTGATGCATGAAACCCAAATCTATCGTAATATGCTTGATTCCCAAACGCTCACAATGCATCTTGGCGAAAGGAATTTCACGCTCGTTATGATTACTTCCATAGTTAAAACTGATACCGAGTGCAATCTCGTCTTTCTTGTCGTAGAGCAGCGTGATGCTATCCATGCCGCCGCTCACAATGATTACTGAATCCTTCATTTACTTTGAACTTTGAACTGTTTGATTACTTTTACTTCACCCGAACAGGCAGCGGAATGCTTCTTCCACCTTCCTTACGGGATGAATTTCTATCTTATATTTCTTATGGTCGAAACCATGATTGTTGTACTTCGGAATGATGATGTGCTGGAATCCCAGTTTCTCAGCCTCAGCAATACGCTGCTCGATACGGCTCACCGGACGGACTTCACCGCTCAGACCTACCTCGCCCGCCATACACCAGCCTTGCTCGATAGGCGTGTCAACATTGCTGCTCAATACGGCTGCCAACACACTCAAGTCCATGGCAGGATCGGTTACTCTCAATCCTCCGGCTATATTCAGGAACACGTCCTTCTGCATCAGCTTGAACCCCACACGTTTCTCTAGAACCGCCAGGAGCATGTTCAAACGGCGCTGGTCAAAACCAGTTGCCGAACGTTGCGGAGTTCCATAGGCAGCTGTTGAAACCAAAGCCTGCGTCTCTACCAGGAACGGACGGACACCCTCGATGGCTGCGCTGATGGCAACACCCGAAAGCCCGTCATGATCTTCAGTAAGTAGCAACTCTGAAGGATTGCTCACCTGTCGGAGTCCGCCTTGCATCATCTCGTAGATTCCCAACTCTGAAGTACTTCCGAATCGGTTTTTGATGCTTCTCAAGATGCGGTACATGTAATGCTGGTCGCCCTCAAACTGAATCACCGTATCAACGATGTGCTCCAGAATCTTTGGTCCGGCAAGCGTTCCCTCCTTATTAATATGTCCTATCAGAATAACCGGAATGCCACTCGTCTTGGCAAAACGGAGCAGGGAGGCTGCACACTCGCGAACTTGGGAAACAGAACCTGGCGAGCTGTCTACTTCTTCCGTAGCAATAGTTTGGATAGAATCTATAACTATCAGCTGTGGAGCTACTTCCTGAATATGACTGAAGATTTTCTCCAACTGCGTTTCACAGAGAACCGTAATATGATCAAAGGCTCCTTCTGATGAAAGAGAAGCCGTTTCCAGTGTGTCAGCAGAAGAACCCTCTCTGAGCATCGCCTGTCCTTTAGCCAACCGGTCGGCACGGAGCTTGATTTGATGGGCACTTTCCTCTCCGCTCACATACAGAATGCGGCGGTCAGTCATGTTCAGAATAGTCTGCAAGGTGAGCGTACTCTTACCGATTCCCGGTTCACCGCCCAGGAGCGTAATGCTGCCAGGAACCATTCCGCCACCTAGCACACGGTTCAGCTCCTCGTCCCTCATATCAATGCGCGGTTCATCAATCGCAGAAATATCGCGAAGCTTCATCGGCGCAGCGTCATGCTCGCTGTGCTGCCCGCCAAACATCGTGGCAACTCCACCATGACGCATGGTCATTCCGGCATTCTTCGCAGCCTGCGATCCGGAATCAGCAGCAATACGAATTTCCTTAAATGTATTCCATTGTCCGCAGCTAGGACATTTGCCCATCCATTTGGCACTTTCCTGTCCGCAATTGCTGCACACAAAAGCAATCTTATCTTTCGCCATTTTATCTCATTTATATGTAATAACGTTTTAACTGCGCACAAAGGTACTATTTATTATCGAAAAATCCAAAAAAAAAAGTAATTTGTTAAGAATATATTTCATTTCTCTCCATTTTGTTTAACAAATCAGGCAGAAGGAAGCGCAAAACACGAATTTTGCAAACCCGATATAGCAAACAGACGATTTCATCTACTAAAAATCATAAAAACCGCTACTATATTTTGCTGATTCAAATATAATTTGTATCTTTGCCTTCGGTTTTTGAAACCAGCAGAAAGGTTTAGAACAATAAATTAGTACATAAACTAAATAAATTTAGGTAAAATGAAAATTGAAGATTTTAACTTTGCCGGTCACAAGGCAATCGTGCGCGTTGACTTCAACGTGCCATTGGATGAAAATGGTAATGTAACAGACGACACTCGTATCCGCGGTGCCCTTCCTACATTGAAGAAGGTACTTGCAGACGGCGGTGCGCTCATCATGATGAGCACATGGGTAAGCCAAAGGGCAAGGTTAAACCAGAGCTTTCTCTCTCTCAGATTGTTAAGAACGTATCAGACGCTCTCGGCGTAGACGTTAAGTTCGCTAAGGACTGCGGTAACGCTGATGCTGAAGCAGCTGCCTTGAAGCCAGGTGAGGCTCTCTTGCTCGAGAACCTCCGCTTCTATCCAGAAGAGGAAGGAAAGCTAGTTGGCGTTGAGAAGGGTACTCCAGAATTCGATGCTGCTAAGGCTGAGATGAAGGAGCGCCAGAAGAAGTTCGCTGCTAAGTTGGCTTCTTACGCTGACGTATATGTAATGGACGCATTCGGTACAGCTCACCGCAAGCACGCTTCTACAGCTGTCATCGCTGATTCTTTCGACAAGGATCACAAGATGCTCGGTTTCTTGATGGAGAAGGAAGTTAAGGCTGTTGACGCAGTTCTCGGCAACATCAAGCGCCCATTCACAGCTATCATGGGTGGTTCTAAGGTTTCTACTAAGATTGGTATCATCGAGAACCTGTTGACTAAGGTTGACAACTTGATTCTCTGCGGTGGTATGACTTATACATTCTCTAAGGCTCTCGGTGGCAAGATTGGTATGTCTATCTGCGAGGATGACAAGCTCGACGTTGCTCTCGACGTAATCAAGAAGGCTAAGGAGAACGGTGTAAACCTCGTACTCGGCACAGACTCTATCTGCGGTGACGACTTCAAGAACGACTGCAACACTCAGGTTTGCCCATCTAACAACATTCCTGACGGTTGGGAGGGTATGGACGCAGGTCCTGAGACTCGCAAGGCTTTCGCAGCTGCCATCAAGGGTGCCAAGACTATCCTCTGGAACGGTCCTGCAGGCGTATTCGAGTTCGACAACTTCGCTGGTGGTTCTAAGGCTATCGCTGAGGCAATCGCTGAGGCTACTAAGGAAGGTGCATTCTCACTCATCGGTGGTGGTGACTCTGTAGCTTGTATCAACAAGTTCGGTTTGGCTGATCAGGTATCTTACATCTCTACAGGTGGTGGTGCACTCCTCGAGGCTATCGAGGGTAAGGTATTGCCAGGTGTAGCAGCTATCGAGAAGTAATCTCATGTCAAAAAGAAAACCATTTGCAAAAAGGGCTTGATTTTTTACAAGAAAAAATAGGTTGGAGGGCATCCTATGTGATGTCCTCCAATTTTCAGTTTTAATTGAATCCCTAATAATCTACAGATTCTCTCTATAAACAGAACTGTATCTTTCATTTAAAACAAGCAACAGAAAACATAAATTCTAAAATAATTTGGTAAACTACAGGAATATAATTTTCTGATTTTAAAACGAATACATGGATTGGATTGTTAATCTCTTCACCAATACCGAGTCGGTGGCTCACATCGCCCTACTCTACGCTATCGTGATAGCTATTGGTGTTTACCTCGGAAAGATAAAGATTGGCGGCATTTCATTAGGTGTCACCTTTGTTCTCTTCGCAGGTATTTTGGCTGGCCACGTTGGCTTCACCGGTCCAAAGGAAATTCTCACATTCGTGCAAGACTTCGGCTTGATCCTCTTCGTCTTCATGATTGGTCTCCAGGTAGGACCTGGCTTCTTCGAGAGTTTCAAGAAAGGTGGTGTTACACTCAACATGCTTTCGGCTAGCGCTATTCTGCTCAACATCCTCGTGATGTTTGGTTGCTATTATCTCTTCTTTGATACGAGCAACCCTAACAACCTGCCTATGATGGTAGGTACTCTCTATGGTGCGGTTACTAATACTCCGGGGCTTGGTGCTGCCAACGAGGCTTTGCTCAGCGTCTTCCCTAATGGTGCTCCAAGTATTGCCAATGGTTATGCTTGTGCTTATCCTCTTGGTGTAGTGGGCATTATTGGTGCTACTATCCTTATCAAGTACATCTGTAAGATTAATACTGCTGACGAAGAAGAACAGCTTAACGAAGAAGATGCTGCCAACCCACATGCTAAGGCTCATAACATGCACTTGCGCGTGGAAAATGCTTATATTACAGGCAGAACGCTGAGAGAAGTTTCAGAATTTTTGAACCGTGACATTGTATGTTCACGACTGCTCCACAATGGCGAGGTGAGCATTCCTAACAGCAAGACTAAGTTTGAGGTTGGAGACGAATTGCTCGTTGTATGTGCAGAGGCTGATGCTGAAGCCATCAAGCTTTTATCGGACCAGAGGTTGAAGCTGAATGGGACCGCGAGAAGGATGAAGTACAGCACTTTGTTTCTCGCCGTATCATCGTTACCCGTCCGGAAATGAACGGTAAGACCTTGGGTAAGATGCACTTCTCCAGCGTATACGGCGTTAACGTAACCCGTATTTCCCGTCAGGGAATGGACATTTTTGCAGGCAGAAACCACCACTTCCACGTAGGTGATAAGATTCTGGTTGTAGGTCCTGAAGAGAATGTAAACCGTGTGGCTGAAATCATGGGTAACTCTGTAAAGCGCCTCGATGCGCCTAACATTGCCACTATCTTCGTAGGCATTATGGTAGGTATTATCTTCGGTTCTCTCCCATTTGCCATTCCGGGAATGCCGGTGCCTTTGAAGTTGGGTATTGCCGGAGGTCCGCTTATCATCGCCATCCTCATCGGTCGTTTCGGCTATCGCATGAAGCTGGTAACTTATACGACGACTTCGGCTAATATGATGCTGCGAGAAATAGGACTTGTACTCTTCCTGGCGAGTGTGGGAATCAAGGCTGGTGCCGGATTCTGGGACACAGTAGTACAGGGTGACGGTTTGAAATATGTGGGATGCGGTTTCCTCATCACCGTTATTCCTATCCTCATCATCGGTACGATTGCCCGCCTGAAGTTTAAGTTCAACTACTTCACCATCATGGGTATGCTCGCCGGTACTTACACAGACCCTCCTGCATTGGCTTATGCAAATGCTTCTTGCTCTAAAGAGGCTCCAGCTGTAGGATACTCTACGGTTTATCCATTGAGCATGTTCCTCCGTATCTTTACAGCCCAGATAGTGGTGCTGTTCTTCTGCGGAGCGTAAGACTTACAAAAGTTAACAAAACAACTGAAAATAGTTATAAATTATAAAAGAGGTGCACAAAGACAAAAATTTGTGCACCTTTTTTGTTGTCTTTTCAGAAATTCTTCGTACCTTTGAGCACAAGAAACAAACCTAATGAATCTTCTAGGAACAGCTATCGTTCCTATATGATGCAGATTTTTTCGAAATATGAAACAATAACCCTATAAACGTTAGTAAGCGTATGAAGAAATTGGGATTTCTGATAACCATGCTAGTCATCGCGTCCTTGCCCGCTTGGAGTCAAGGAGCCAAAAGTATCCGTATTACGGAGGTGATGACCGACAACCGTACCAATCTTGTAGATGAGTACGGGCAGCACAAACCATGGGTGGAATTGAGCAATTCCTCCTTTACCACGTATAATGTACGCGGTATGTTCCTAACCACCGACCGAAGGGTTCTCGACAAGAAAATATCGCCTGAAGCTCGCCGACAGCTGATGTGTCCATTGCCTAACAATGAACCACGAACCACATTGGGAGGCAAGAAAAGCATCGTTATCTTCGACAGCAGTTCCTGGTACCTGGATGGCAGGAACGGACAACATTGGAAGGCAAAGAATTCTTCCAACTCGGGACCTTTTCATCTCAATCTTATTCTACAGGAAAAGATGCCCAACTGGATAGCACTCTATGACGGAAATGCCGTTGACCTGATAGACTCCGTAAGCGTGCCAGTGTTGGCTGCCGATGAGAGTTTTGAACTGAGTAAGGACTTCAAGACATGGGAGAAAGCCATTGCCGGATCAGTAACTCCAGCTATCTGCCTCAAAACACAGGTTTGAGTAAAGCCCAGCAATTGAAGAAAAGCGACCCATACGGAATAGGAATCGCCGTACTTTCAATGGGAATCGTATTTGCCTGCCTTGCTCTCCTCTTCATCGTGTTCTGGGTTTTCGGAGCCTACATGAAACATAAACAGCGCATCGCCCGTGCTACTGAGAAGCACGCCACCTTATTATATAAGACAGGAAAGAAGACCATCGAGGTTACTCAAGGCCTCAGTCATAAGACCAACGTGATTCTGAAAGATGGTTTAGAAACCAAGGGTATTGATAAGGAGATTTACATGGCAGTCATCTCCCTTGCACTACAGGAATATCTGGAAGATGTTCATGATGTAGAACCAGGCATTATCACCATCAAGCCAAAACAGACCAGATGGAATGCTCCGAAATTCAACAACAACAATAACAACGTTAAAATATAAAAACTATGGCAAAGTACGAATATAAGGTTAAAGGCGTAGATTACGTCGTTGAAATACAGGATATTGAAGGCAATATCGCCAATGTAACCGTGAATGGAATTCCATTCGAAGTGGAAATGAAACAGCCGGTTAAGAGCAGTAAGCAGAAAGTAAAGTTAACTGATGGACAAAACAACATTTCTGCCAGCTCTGTTGCAAGCGCAGGTTCTGCTGCAAGTTCTGATTCTGCTTCATCAAGCAAACAGGCAACTCCTGCTGCAGGCAAACCAGTTGTTGCCCCTCTGCCTGGCACTATCAACGAAATCAAGGTGAAAGTCGGTGACAAGGTGAACACAGGCGATACTGTTGTCGTTCTCGAAGCCATGAAGATGCAGAACAACATCGATGCAGAAACTTCAGGAACCATTACCAGCATCAACGTGAACGAGGGAGACGCAGTAATGGAAGGAGACACGCTTGTTACGATCGCGTAATAAGCTGTTTAGACAAAAAGCTAATGATTACTCTTCCAATCAAAAGACTAATCATAAAGTTCAATGTTCAACTTTCAAAGTTCAAAGTAAATTATGGATTTCATCATACAAAACTTCAATGAGTTTCTTACCTTTACGGCTTTGCCAACGCCTCGGCAGGAAACCTCATCATGATTCTAGTGGGAGCACTCTTTATCTGGCTCGCCATCAAGAAAGATTTTGAGCCGCTGCTTCTGGTTCCTATCGGATTGGGAATCATTCTTGGCAACATTCCATTCCGTGCCGATGCAGGACTCGAAATAGGTTTATACGAAGACAACTCCGTTCTGAACATCTTCTACCAGGGAGTGAAACAGGCTGGTACCCGCCACTCGTATTTCTGGGCATTGGAGCCATGACCGACTTCTCTGCGCTCATTTCCAACCCGAAGCTCATCCTGATTGGAGCCGCTGCCCAATTTGGAATCTTCGGCGCATATATGATTGCACTGGCTCTGGGATTCGAACCTAACCAGGCAGCTGGCATTGCCATTATCGGAGGAGCAGACGGACCAACCGCCATCTTCCTGAGCAGCAAACTGAGTCCGAACCTCATGGGAGCCATTGCGGTTTGCGCCTACTCTTACATGGCACTGGTGCTGTAATCCAGCCACCTTTGATGCGACTACTTACAACCAAGAAAGAGCGCGTCATCAAGATGAAACCGGCACGTCAGGTTTCACAGACCGAAAAGATTCTCTTCCCTATCATCGGTCTGCTTCTCACCACCTTTATCGTTCCATCCGGTTTGCCATTATTAGGAATGCTGTTCTTCGGAAATCTTCTGAAAGAGAGCGGAAAGACAACTCGACTCGCCAAGACAGCAAGCAGTAGCTTGAATGATATTGTCGTTATCCTCCTCGGCCTGACCGTAGGCTGTTCTACCCAGGCTTCAGAGTTTCTGACATTAAACACCATCAAAATCTTTGCTCTCGGTGCTCTTGCTTTCATCATCGCATCGGCAAGCGGAATCTTATTTGTCAAGCTGATGAATCTCTTTTTGCCAAAAGGCAAGAAACTGAACCCACTTATCGGAAACGCCGGAGTGAGTGCCGTACCAATGAGTGCACGCATCTCCAACAACCTAGGTCTGGAATACGACCGCCACAACTTCCTTCTCATGCACGCCATGGGACCAAACGTTGCGGGAGTCATCGGTTCTGCCGTTGCAGCCGGAGCTTTGCTGGGATTCTTCAATTAAAAGTTGAGCCACCAAGCTATCCCTCCAGGATAAGCACATAAAAAATAGAATCGCCCTGAAAGGACAAAAGCATCTTACATTCAATGCTTTCCCTTTCAGGGCGACTTTTTTATTTTTTTAGCTCTTAATCCGCATTCGCATTTTTCCTTCAAAGGAAATGATAACCTCAACCTGATAACTCAAACTGCTGTCAGGCATTGCCAGAACAGCAAGATAATGAATGCCAGATTCATCTATCTTATTGAATACGATGTCGCTCAATATAGACTGGTCCAAGAAAGAAGCAGGAACCTGCTTATCGAAATCCTTCTTATGAAAATCACGAGAGAACAGACAGTTGGCACCATGATAAACATGCAAGTTCACAATATTATCATAATAAACATTGTCTACCTCAACACCATCATCATTATAAGAACTCTTGTAGACCTTATAACTTGTTGGGTTAACCTGTACGTAGAGATGATATTTCTCATCGCCCCTTACAACCACCGTATCACGTTTAATCAGCGTATTCTGATTCAGCGCCACGGAAGCATGGTTGTGGATGAACTGCTGCAAATAAGACTTATCTTCCGTCTTCACCAGCTTAACCACATCCCCATTCTGCACTTTAAACTGGAAAATATGCTCAGCCTGTTTTACAATCGGATATTTTGCAAGATTAGCACCCTTCATTACAAGCGTATCGCCAGCAATGTAGAAGTAGACAGGCTGACTGGTTGAATCAGGATAATAAATCGTATCGCCTTTTACGCGGAACGCCACATCATCCTCATCGTCATCGTTCAACCAAATGCCTTGCAACATCTTCTTAGCCGCAGTATCTTCCTTCACTTCCTGTTGCTTTTCGACCTTCTGCCCACAAGCAACAAGAGTCAAGATACAACTGAGCAGCCATAAATTAACTATCTTTTTCATGATGAGTTCTTTAAATAAATTAATCGGTAAAAGCTGATGCCAATTCTACTCGAAATAATCAGCCTCTTCGAAAGACTTTGCCTTGGTTCTGTCTTTTTCTGACGTAAGCACCTCAACTCCTTCAATAGGCCATTTTATTCCGATAGTAGGATCATCCCAATGAATACTGGCTTCGTAATCAGGAGCATAAACATTATCTACTTTATAAGTAAAGATGACTTCGTCACTCAGTACCAGGAAACCATGGGCAAAACCGCGAGGAATGAAAAACTGACGTTTGTTCTCTCCACTCAGTTCAACCATTACATATTTACCGAAAGTCTTACTGCCCTTTCTCAAGTCAACAGCTACATCCAGCACGCGGCCTTTGATGACACGCACCAACTTAGCCTGCGAGAATTCACCTTTCTGATAGTGCAAACCTCTGAGCACACCACGAGCCGACATCGATTCATTGTCTTGCACAAACTCCACATGCCCTCCAACGTGAGCATCAAAGTCAGCCTGCTTCCATGCTTCAAAGAAATAGCCGCGAGCATCCTCAAATACCCGAGGTTCTATCAGCCAGACTCCTTCAATTTCTGTCTCTGTATATTTCATTGATTTATACCTTATTTATTTTAGGCACAAAGGTAATACTTTTTCCCGAAACGACAAAACAAATTAGACTTTTTATGATTTCATCGAAAATTTTCTCTATTTTCTGTTGGTCATTTCCGAAAAAAATCACTACCTTTGCAAACGTGAATAGACTAGAAAGACATATAGAGATCCTACTTTTGAGCAACGATTGCGTGATTGTCCCAGGATTTGGTGGCTTCATGGCTCATCATGTAGATGCGCGTTACGATGGCAGAGACAGCATGTTTCTGCCACCGCTGAGAACTATTGGCTTTAACCCACAGCTCCAGATGAACGATTCTCTCCTTGCACTTTCGTATGTTGAAGCATACGACATCAGCTATCCGGAAGCTTTGAACCGCATTGCTGATGAAGTGACAGAGATGCGTCAGACTCTGGAGAATTCAGGAAAATTTGAACTGAATGATATTGGCACCATCATATTGAACGAAGACGGAAATTATACCTTCGAACCATGCGAGGCGGGCATTCTTACCCCTGAGTTGTATGGTTTGGGTGGCTTAAACATGCTCCCACTCGCGCAGATTTCTGCAGAAGAGGTTCAGAAGACTGAAGATTCTGCTGCTTCAATCATTGAAATGCCAGCAAAGACAGTAGAAAACAATCGTACAGAAAGCGAAGTCAAGAATCAGGATAGTAACCAGAAGATGGAGAGTGGACTCTCTGTCAACAATTCTGTGTTCGTTAACGAAGAAGAATCAAATGCCGAATTCATCAGCATCAAGAAGAGCTGGTTGCGCAATATTGCAGCAGCCTGCATCGCTCTCATTGCATTCTTCACCTACTCTTCTCCATTGGGAACCCCAACCGTTCAGAAGAGCCAAATCGACACAGGCATGCTGAACCGCATCATGCCTAAGGAGATTAATAAGGTTGCGCAACCTCAAGAACTGGTTCTTAGTACAGAATCACAGGCAGAAGAGAGCATTCCTGCCAAGTCTGTCAACATGACTCAGGACAACGAATTGCAAACAGCTTCTTCTTACTATAGCATCGTTTTGGCAAGTCGTGTTACCAAGCGCAATGCTGCGAGCTATGCTGAACTTCTCCAAAACAAGGGATTCAAGGAAGCTAGGGTGTTAATTACGGATAATAATGTAAAAGTTATATACGGAACATACTCTACCGAGGGCGAAGCTTATACTGCTCTCAACCGTTTACACAACTATGATGCTTTTACTGACGGCTGGATTACGAAAGTGAAAGAATAGTTGATAGGTAAGAGTTTATAGCTTATAGCTAGAACAAATAGCAAGGAGTATCGGAAACTTCTACAACACATTATTATAATAAAGACAGAAAAGTAAGAAAAAGAATATGAAAAGAGTACGTTGTCCTAAATGCGATAATTTTATCACCTTCGATGAGACCAAGTATCAGGCAGGTCAGAGTCTCGTTTTCGTTTGTCCTAATTGCAATAAGCAGTTTGGCATCCGAATGGGAGTTTCCAAGCTCCGCGAAACTCGCAAGGAGGAAAAACTTGACGAGAATGCCAACGAGAAGGGATACGGTTCTATCGTTGTCATCGAGAACGTATTCGCTTACAAACAGGTCATCCCGCTCCAGTTAGGCGACAACATCATCGGCCGCTACATGAAGAACAGCGGAATCAACTGCCCTATCGAAACCGTAGACCCAAGCGTTGACATGAACCATTGCGTAATCAACGTTAGCCGCGACAAGAAAGGCAAATTGAAATATGTACTCCGCGATGGACCAAGTTATACAGGAACTTTCGTTGACAATGAGATTCTGGGTGACAGAGAACGCCGCGTTATCGAAGACGGAACCCTGTTCACCATCGGAGCAACTTCTATCATTCTCCGCACAGCAGACAGTGAAGAAGAAAACTAAGAAATTTCGATTATCAAAATAAACACTTCAAAAGGAGCAATTAGATGTTGGTTTACATCCAATTGCTCCTTTTTCACTTAACGAAAACGTAAAAACACGCCATATTTCTAACTTTCTGAAAGAAATCTACTATATTTCGTAATCTTTTTGCTTTTATTTTCTTTAAATTAAAAAGAAATGTGTACCTTTGCATCGAAAAATAAGAAATAGAAACGAATTACGTTAGGTTATGGATGTAGCAATCGTAAAATATAATGCCGGAAATATCTATTCCGTAGTCAACGCCATGAAGCGTTTAGGCATCGAACCTGTACTTACAGATGATGCAGAAATGCTCCAGAAGGCTGACCGCATTCTCTTCCCAGGACAAGGCCAGGCAAGAGAAGCAATGGAATATCTGAAGGCTCATCAGCTTGATCAAGTAATCAAGAACTTGAAGCAACCCGTCCTGGGCATTTGTGTAGGACAGCAACTCTTGTGCCGCCATTCGGAAGAAGGTGACGTAGATTGCATCGGAATCTTTGATGTAGATGTAAAGCGATTCCTGCCTCAGAAACACGAAGACAAGGTGCCTGCTATGGGCTGGAATGAAATCTATGATTTGAAGACTGACTTTTATAAGGGGTTCGGAAACAGAATGGATTCTGACTCAGACAAGTCTACCGCTGATGCACTGCTTCATCCCTACTCCTATTTCGTACATAGTTATTATGTGCCACTCTGCGAGGAGACCATTGCCAAGGCAGAATACATTCTTCCTTATAGCGCATCGCTCCACAAAGATAATTTCTATACCTGCCAGTTCCATCCTGAAAAGAGCGGAAAGGTGGGAGAACAGATTTTAAAGAACTTTTTAGAGATAAAATAAAAGAGGAAATACAAATATGATAGAATTAATTCCAGCTATCGACTTGATAAATGGCCAGTGTGTTCGTCTTACCAAAGGCGATTACGACCAGAAGAAGGTTTACAATGACAATCCTGCCGAGATTGCAAAACAGTTTGAGCAGATGGGCTTCAAACGCCTTCATGTAGTAGACCTCGATGGAGCCAAGTCAAAGCACATCGTAAATGATGCGGTGTTGAAGGCCATTACCACAGAAACCTCTCTCGTGGTTGATTTCGGTGGCGGAATCAAGACCGAAGAAGATATTGAGAAAGCTTTTGCTGCAGGAGCAAGCATGGTTACAGTGGGCAGCATTGCCGTCACCAATCCTGAACTCTTCATGCAATGGCTAGACAAGTATGGAGCAGACCGCCTGATTCTGGGAGCCGACGTAAGAAACGGAAAGATTTCTATCAACGGATGGAAAGAAGATTCTTCTGAAGATTTCCTTCCTTTCCTGAAAAAGTACATCGATAAAGGAGTACGCTATGTTCTCTGCACAGAAATCAGCAAAGACGGAACGCTGCAGGGACCTGCCATAGAACTCTACAAAGAAGTAATGGCTGCCTATCCTCAACTGCATCTTATCGCCTCAGGCGGAGTGAGTTGCAACGAAGACATCGAAGCATTGGAAACTGCAGGAATTCCTGCCGTAGTATTTGGAAAAGCTTTCTACGAAGGGAAAATCGATGTTAAGAAACTAGTTAATAGTTAAATAGTTGACAGTTAATATTAATAGCTGACAGTTGATTGCTCGGAGCTATTCTCGACACGCCCTGTAAGGGCAAAAGCTTCAATCGATAAGAATTAAAATACAATGGTGAAAATTCAAAGTAAAAGCAAAGGATTAGCTAAACGAATCGTTCCTTGTCTTGATGTAAAGAACGGCGAGACGGTAAAGGGAACCAATTTCGTAAACCTTCGCAGCGCTGGTGACCCGGTAGAACTGGGAAAAGCTTATAGCGATGCTGGAGCCGATGAGCTCGTATTCCTCGATATTACAGCGAGTTTCGAAGAGCGCAAAACCTTTACGGATATGGTAACCCGTGTGGCAGCCGAAATCAATATCCCATTTACTGTGGGAGGTGGAATCAATGAACTCAAAGATGTTGACCGCCTGCTCAACGCAGGAGCCGACAAGGTTAGCATCAACAGTGCTGCCATCCGACATCCGGAGCTCATCGATGAAATTGCCAACCATTATGGCTCACAGGTTTGCGTATGCGCCATTGATGCACGTCTCGATTCTGACGGCTGGCACTGTTATGTAAAAGGCGGAAGAGAACGGGTGGAACTAGGACTGTTTGACTGGGCTAAGGAAGTAGCCGACCGGGGTGCCGGTGAAATTCTCTTTACCAGTATGGATCATGACGGTGTGAAACAGGGATTCGCAAACGAAGCCCTCGCCCGTCTTGCTGAAGAAGTAAGCATTCCTATCATCGCCTCAGGAGGTGCAGGAAAAATGGAGCATTTCCGCGATGCGTTCACCCAAGGCAAGGCAGATGCTGCCCTGGCAGCCAGCGTGTTCCACTTTGGCGAGATTGCCATTCCTGACCTCAAGAAATACCTGAGAGAAGAAGGAATCAACGTGAGAATATAGAACACGGGGAATATAATAATGTAAGAAAATAAAAACAAGATAAAATGGAAATAGATTTCGAAAAATTAGGCGGACTGGTTCCTGCATCATCCAAGACGCAGTTACAAAGAACGTCTTGATGCTAGGCTTCATGAATCAGGAAGCATACGATAAGACAATAGCAACCAAAAAGGTAACATTCTGGAGCCGTTCACGCAACTGCCTCTGGACAAAAGGTGAAACATCAGGCAACTTCCTGAATCTCGTTAGCATTCAGAACGACTGCGATAACGACACCTTGCTGGTTAAGGTTCACCCAGATGGTCCAACCTGCCACAAAGGTACAGACACCTGCTGGGCAGAAGAGAATACGCTCAACCCAATCCTCTTCCTCTCAGAGCTTCAGGACTTCATCAACAAGCGCCACGAAGAAATGCCAGAGGGAAGCTACACTACCAGCCTCTTCAAGAAAGGCGTTAACAAAATGGCACAAAAGGTTGGAGAAGAAGCTATTGAAACCATTATCGAAGCAACAAACGGCAACAACGAGAAACTCATTTACGAGAGTTCAGACCTTCTCTATCACCTCATCGTTCTGCTCACAAGCAAGGGCTTGAGAATAGAAGATGTTGTGAAAGAACTTCAGATGCGTCACGATCCGGAATGGGATAAGAAACGCCGCGTTGCCAAGAGCAAGGGCGAAATGAAATAACAAACTAACATTAAGGAGAAAAAAATAGAAGATGTTAATAGATTATCAGAACGTCAGCATATATCAGGCCGACAAGTGCGTGCTCCAAAACATCAATTTCCATATTGACGAAGGAGAATTCGCCTACCTTATTGGAAAAGTCGGCTCTGGTAAAAGTTCGCTATTAAAGACACTTTATTGCGAACTAGACCTTGTAGAAGGCGAAACCGAGAAGGCTGAAATTCTCGGCAGAGACCTCAAAACTATCAGGCGAAAGGAGATTCCGGCTCTGCGTAAGGAATTGGGAATCATCTTTCAGGATTTCCAGCTGCTACACGACCGCACCGTTCGCAAGAACTTTGAATTCGTACTCAAGGCAACAGGCTGGAAAAACAAAAAAGACAGAGAAAAGCGTATCGAAGAGGTGCTCAACGAAGTAGGCATGATTGATAAAATCGACAAGATGCCTCATGAGCTCTCAGGTGGTGAGCAGCAGCGTGTAGCCATTGCCCGCGCCATTCTCAATAATCCTAAAATCATCATCGCCGATGAGCCTACAGGCAATCTCGACCCAGAGACTGCTAGTAACATCGTGAGTCTGCTGAAAGACATCACCAAACAAGGCACAGCTGTTGTGATGACAACCCATAACATCCCGATGCTCGACAAATTCCCAGGCATCGTTTACCGCTGTAAGGAAGGTGTGCTCTACGACGTAACCAACGAGTACAACCACATCGACCTCACAGAGGATGGAGAAGATAATTAAGTGAAATAATTAAATAAAATTACGACTATGAAGGTAATGAAATTCGGAGGTACTTCTGTAGGCTCACCAGAGCGCATGAAGGGAGTAGCCTCTTTGGTTACAGAATCAGGTGAACCAACTTTCATCGTATTGTCTGCGATGAGCGGTACAACAAACTCTCTCGTTGAGATCTCTGACTATCTTTACAAGAAGAATCCAGAGGGCGCCAACGAGGTAATCAACAACTTGGAGAAGAAATACATGCAGCATGTAGAAGAACTCTACTCTACCGAGGAGATGAAAAATACAACTCGTGAGTTCTTGCAGGGCGAATTCAACTATCTCCGCTCATTCACCAAAGACCTCTTCACTTCTTTCGAGGAGAAGAGCATCGTGGCTCAGGGCGAGATGATGAGCACCAACATGGTTGTAAACTACTTGAAGGAACAGGGTGTAAAGGCCGTATTGCTCAGTGCATTAGACTTTATGCGCACTGACAAGAACGCTGAACCGGATCCTCAGTACATCAAGGAGAAGTTGGCTGCTATCATGGAGCAGAACCAGGGCTATCAGATTTACATCACTCAGGGATTCATCTGCCGCAACGCATACGGCGAGGTTGACAATCTGCAGCGTGGCGGTAGCGACTACACCGCATCTCTTATCGGTGCAGCTCTCCCAGCTGACGAAATTCAGATCTGACCGATATCGACGGAATGCACAACAACGACCCTCGTGTCGTAGAGCACACTGAGGCAGTACGCCAGTTGAACTTCGAGGAGGCTGCAGAGTTGGCTTACTTCGGTGCAAGATTCTCCACCCTACCTGTGTTCAGCCAGCTAAGTATGCAGGCATCCCTGTACGCTTGAAGAACACCATGGATCCTAAGGCCGACGGTACAATCATCGACAATGTCATCGTACGCGGCAAGATCAAGGCTGTTGCTGCCAAGGACAACATCACAGCCATCAAAATCAAGAGTAGCCGCATGTTGCTCGCTACAGGTTTCCTACGCAAGGTATTCGAAATCTTCGAGAGCTATCAGACTCCAATTGATATGATTGCTACTTCAGAGGTGGGTGTCAGCATGAGTATTGATAATGATTCTCATCTTAACGACATCGTAAACGAGCTGAAGAAATATGGTACAGTAACTGTAGATTCTGATATGTGCATCATCTGCGTTGTAGGTGATTTGGACTGGAGCAACGTTGGCTTCGAGACCATCGCTACCGATGCGATGAAGAATATTCCTGTACGCATGATTTCTTATGGTGGTTCTAACTACAACATCTCATTCCTCATCAGAGAGAAAGATAAGAAGCAGGCATTACAGAACTTGAGCAACGTATTGTTCGAGAAGAAGTAATGCAAATGAAAACGAAGAGTGAAAAGTGAAGAATTCGTATGTAATGCTTCCTATCCACTCTTCGTTGGATATTCTGATTTACTATAAATTGGATATTCTGATTTAACTATAATAAGGTATTAATTTAAGATTAAGTGAAATGAAAGGTACATTTCCGATAGATAAGTTTCAGGAGATACAGACTCCGTTCTACTATTACGACACCAATGTGTTGCGCCAGACATTGAAAACCATCAATGAAGAGGCTGGCAAGCACGAGGGATTTGAAGTGCACTATGCCGTAAAGGCAAATGCTAACCCTAAGGTGCTCAATATCATCTGTCAGGCTGGTTTAGGAGCCGACTGTGTGAGCGGAGGAGAAATTCAGGCAGCCATCAAAGCCGGATTTCCAGCCAGCAAGATTGTTTACGCTGGTGTAGGCAAAAGCGATTGGGAAATCAACCTCGGATTGGAGAAAGGCATCTTCTGCTTCAATGTAGAGAGTATTCCGGAGTTGGAAATCATCAATGAACTGGCTGAAAAACAGAATAAGATTGCGCAGGTTTGTTTCCGCATCAATCCGGATGTCGGCGCCCATACGCATGCAAACATCACAACAGGTCTGGCAGAAAACAAGTTCGGAATTGCCATGCGCGACATGGAAGCCGTAATCGAAGAGGCTGCCAAGATGAAGAACATCCAGTTCCTCGGACTGCACTTCCACATCGGAAGCCAGATCCTCGACATGGGGGATTTCGAGGCACTCTGCAACCGTATCAACGAACTTCAGAACCAGCTTGAAGCACATCACATCGTTGTGAAGAACATCAATGTGGGAGGCGGATTGGGCATTGACTATAATCATCCAAACCGACAGCCAATCCCTAATTTCAAGGATTATTTCGATACATACGCAAAGAAACTGAAGTTGCGCGATGGTCAGAAGCTTCACTTCGAGTTGGGTCGCGCTGTAGTGGGTCAGATGGGTTCTCTCATCACCAAGACACTCTACATCAAGCAGGGCACAGCCAAGCAGTTTGCCATTGTGGATGCAGGAATGACCGACCTTATCCGTCCAGCTCTCTATCAGGCTTACCATAAGATTGAAAACATCTCAAGCGATGAACCTGTAGAAACTTACGACGTAGTAGGTCCTATCTGCGAATCAAGCGATGTCTTCGGCAAGGCTGTCGACATCAACAAAGCCCATCGCGGCGACCTCATCGCCCTCCGCTCAGCCGGAGCCTATGGTGAGATTATGGCGAGCCAGTATAACTGTCGCCAGTTGCCAAAGGGGTATATTACAGAAGACTTTTAATATAGTTGAAAGTTAAAAGTTAAGAGTTTATAGGATTCTCCTTTCTCTAGCTTTCTATATTACGAGAAAAAGAAAATGATGATCATTAGTACAACTACTATAATAGCAGGCGCAGTGGTGGTTTTATTGGCGGTTCTCGGATCGCTGATAAATCCATTTCTGCGCTCGTTGCGCTTTCAAAAAACAGAAACGGCAGAGAATCAACCTCCTGTCAGTATACTCATTACCGCACACGATAATCTTGCTGAATTGGAGAGGAATCTCCCTATGTTCCTGCGTCAGCAGTACACTGCCGACTATCAGGTAATCGTAGTCTGCCAGAGTACAGATGGCGAGACACAGGATTTTCTGAAGCGAACAGCAGCCGAGAACCCTCATCTGTATTATACTTACATTCCTGAGAGTTCACGCTACATGAGCCGCAAGAAATTGCAGATTACACTGGGTGTGAAGGCAGCCAAACATGAATGGATTATTCTGACGGAACCTAATTGCCGCCCAAGCAACGACAAGTGGCTGCAAACCATGGTCCGTCAATGTCAGGACCCAAACCATCTGGTATTGGGATATGTAGCCCTTGATGAGGAAACCAAGAGCGTACGCCGTTTCGACAGCATCCGCAAGGCTTACTATGTTTTGCGCCGTGCCCAGCAGACCTATGGTTATCGCAGCCACATGCCAAACGTAGCGTTCCGCAAGAGCGACTTCATGAAGGAACAGGGCTATCAGGGCAACCTGGAATATGTTCGCGGCGAATACGATTTTCTCGTCAACAAGTATGCCCATTGTGGCGATACTGCTACAGAACTGGATTGCGATGCATGGCTCATCCGCGAAGCACCATCGAACAAGAGCTGGCACAATGCCCACCTCTATCTGCAGGCTTCACGCAAGAGTTTGGAAAGAGCCGGTTCCATGCGAACCTCATGTTCTTTGACCATCTCATGCCACATCTCAGCCTGATAGCAACACTGGCTGTTGCAGCCTACTCTATCCTCATGAAGAATTGGATTCTTACAGGATGCGCAGGTTTCAGTTTCCTCCTGCTGTTCATCGTGAGAATGCTGATAGCCAACAAGGCCATCAAACACTTTGATGACGGAATAGCGATGTTCAAACTGCCATTCTTCGAATATGGAATTATCTGGAGAAATCTGGCTACCAAATTGCGCTATTGGCGGGCTGACAAAAACGATTTCACTTCTCATAAACTCTAAACAGGGCAAAAAGGAAGTAACAGTCTATCAGAATAATAACAGTTAAAAATAACCGACAGAACGATGAAAGTATATTTGTTCATTTCCAACCATAAGAAGTTGCTGAAGATGTATCTTCCATACATCGAAGCCTTGAATAAACAGCTCGACATCACCAGCAGTCTGGTTGATGCCGACATTGTGTTGGTTATAGGAGCATGGACATGGCAGGGAGCCCAGATAGCAAAGAAAGCAAAGCAGATGGACATTCCCTACATCGTTTGTCCACTAGGCGATATTTCTGAGAGAAACTGCAAGAACCCTTACTTGAAGCGTTCACTGCAACAGTCTATGTATCAGAAAGCCATGTACGCCAAAGCCAACCTCATAGTAGCTACTACCCCTATGGAGAAAAACTATCTGGAAAAGAAAGGTTGGAACAAGCGCATCGCCCTGATTCGCTATGCAGCTACAGTCATCTTACCAACACTGAAGCCATGATGCAAAACTGGCAGGAGACGGATGAGGAGACGCTGGCAGTCTTCGAGCAGCAAAAGGCAGAAGCCATCGCTGCCCAAACCAAACAGGCAATCATCGCACAGATTATGCAGATAAAAAGCCGCATGCCGCATCAGAATATTCCGCAAAAATATCTTGACGATTTACACACTCTCCTCTATGCTGATGATTATGATGAGGATGCTATCAAGCAAGAACTGGCAGAGAAGAAACTCTCTTCCTATGCCGCCTCCGTTTTCCAGACCATGACAGATAAAACAGGACTCACAGAAGGCTTCATGCCGATTCCTGCCAAAAAGGGCAGAAAGAGTAAAGAGATTCTGAAATTTGTGAAATAAAAGAAATCTGAAGTTTGTGAAATAAGAAGAAATGAACTTAGATAGAATAGAACAGCAGGCTGGTCATCTGCCAGCTTACCAGATAGCCGACTCTGTCAATGAAGCATTGATGGAGTCGGCTAACCTTGTTATTACAGCTCCTCCTGGAGCCGGTAAATCTACCCTCCTCCCGCTCACCATTCTGCGGGGCATGAGTGATCAGGCATTGGAAGGCTTCATCCATGATCATCTTAAAAGTCAGGGTAAGATTCTGATGCTCGAACCGCGCCGCCTGGCTGCTCGCCAGATTGCCGAACGGATGGCGCAGATTCTGGGAGAGCCCGTGGGTAAAACCATCGGCTATCGGGTAAGATTCGAAGGCAAGGTTTCGGATGAAACACGCATCGAAGTCCTTACCGAGGGCATTCTCACCCGAATGCTGGTCAATGATGCTACACTCGAAGGCGTTTCGTGCCTCATCTTTGATGAGTTTCATGAGCGCAGCATCAATTCCGATCTGGCGTTAGCGCTGGCCCGGCAAACACAGGAAATCATCCGCCCCGACCTGAAGCTCATTATCATGTCAGCAACAATCGATGCTTCTATCATCTGTCAGGCACTTCAGGCTCCGCTTATCGAGAGTAAAGGCAGAATGTTTCCGATAGAAACCATTTATGCAGACCATGACATCGACAGATATCAGGTAGCGCAGGAAATGGCAGCCACTATCTGTCAGGCTTTCAGAAACCAGGAAGGCGACATTCTTGCCTTTCTGCCGGGACAGGGAGAAATCATGAAATGCGAAGAACTGCTTCGCTCTGCCTTATCTTCAACGGAAATCTATCCACTCTACGGCAACCTTTCGCCTGAAAAGCAACGACTCGCAATCGCTCCTTCCAAACCGGGTGAACGGAAAATCGTACTGGCCACTCCTATCGCCGAAACTTCTCTCACCATCGAAGGAGTAAGAATCGTTGTGGATTCCGGACTCTACCGAAAACTGGTTTATGATGCCCGTACAGGCTTGAGCCATCTCGAAACCGTTCGTATCAGTCAGGACATGGCTACGCAACGAAGGGGGCGTGCGGGCAGAATCACATCAGGCGTATGTTACCGGCTTTGGACACAGATCTCGGAACATCTGATGCCAGAACAACGGCTGCCCGAAATACTGGATGCAGATCTCTCTTCGCTGGTTCTCGACATTGCAGCTTTCGGGGAAAACAAACCGGAACTGCTGCCTTGGCTCACCCTTCCTCCCAAGGGCAACCTCGTATTGGCACAGCAACTTCTTATGTCGCTCAACGCCCTCACTCCTGATCATGATGCTCACGCTCTCAGTGGCAGCATCACCGCAGAAGGCAGCAGAATGGCTCAACTTCCTTGTCATCCGCGCATTGCCAAGATGATGATCAGCAGCGATTCTCCGGCGAGCCAAGCCCTGGCCTGCGACATTGCTGCTCTGCTGGAAGAGAAAGACCCGATGGGCGAAAATGAAGATTCAGACATGACGCTCCGCCTTTCTATCCTCCGTTCCGCACGCTGCAAGAAGAATCTGGGGCGTTGGAACCGTATCGCTCAGATTGCCCAGGAATACAGGAAGATGCTGCGTATCAGGGAAGACAACGAGCCAATTGATGCTGAGGAAGTAGGCCATCTCATCGCCCTAGCCTACCCTGAGCGCATCGCCCATGCCACCGACCATACGGGCAACTTCAAGATGTCGAATGGCAACACGATTTTCATCGACCCGTGCGACAGCATGGCAGCAAACGAATGGCTTGCCATCGCATCACTCAACCTCGCTTCAACCTCATCATCCAATCCCGCACAGAGACGTAAAGGAAGAGTATTTCTCTCAGCCCCCGTCAACTGGAAGAACTTGCCGGCACAAACCTGCGAGAATATTTCCTGGGACAGCAAAGCGCTGGCAGTAAAGATGCAACAGGAAACACGGATAGGAGCGCTCATCATAGACAGCAAGCCGATACAGAATGCCAACCGAGAGACAGTTTCAGACATTATCTGCGAAGCTGCCAGAAAAGACGGACTCAGCATGTTCGATTGGAACGAATCCGTTCATCGTCTGCAACAGCGCGTGGCGCAAGTAGCTGAATGGCATCCGGAGTTGGAGATTCCCGACCTGTCAACAGAGCATCTCCTGACAACAGCCCGAGCGTGGCTCCCATTCTATCTCGAAGAAGGTGGTAAGATGAAGACTTCTGTTACAGAGCTGAAGAAACTCAACCTGTGCGAAATCTTATGGAACATTCTTCCTTATGATCTTCAGCAGGAGATAGACCGCCTTGCTCCCACCCACATCCGTGTGCCATCGGGCAGCAACATCCGCATCGATTATCGCTTGGGGGCCGAAGCCCCGGTTCTGAGTGTGCGGCTTCAGGAGTGTTTCGGAATGACATCAACTCCCACTGTCGATGCTGGCAGACAGCCCCTTCTGCTTGAGTTGTTATCTCCCGGTTTCAAGCCCGTTCAGCTTACTCAGGATCTCGCAAGTTTTTGGCAAGGCACTTATTTCGAAGTCCGCAAGGAACTGAAGCGCCGATACCCTAAGCATTTCTGGCCGGAGAATCCGTTAGAGAGCCAGGCCGTGAGAGGTGTCAAACGATGATTAGAGGAAGCAAACAAACGCTAAGAAGATTCGTAAGAGACGATGAAAGAAGCTTCAAGTAGTATTGTAAAAGGGCAAAAGCTGTTTTCTTGACCTTAGAAAAGAAAAGAAGAAAAAAGGTCGCTCCCCTAATTGGGTAGCGACCTTTATCTTTATATTTGAATTTTGATGTAATCTAAATTCAACGATGCATCATCTGCAAGGAAATTAATCCTTGAAGAAATCCTTAACAGCCTCGTTTGGTACCATCTTCTCATCGAAAACGTATGCACCAGTCTTAGGCTCTTAACCATCTTGATAACCTTTGTATATGCGCGACCATCCATGTTACCTTCGTGGAGGGTAGCGACCGCTTTCTTTGCCATAGTCTATTTAAATTGATAAAATTATTAAACTTGTAAGCTAAGCTTACTTAATCTCCTTGTGAAGAGTCATCTTCTTAAGGATTGGGTTGTACTTCATCAACTCAAGACGCTCAGGAGTGTTCTTACGATTCTTTGTAGTCACGTAACGGCTTGTACCTGGCATACCACTGTTCTTGTGTTCAGTGCACTCGAGGATAACCTGTACTCTATTACCTTTTGCTTTCTTTGCCATGATATTTATTCTCCTATAACTTTAATGTCCTTCCAATCTACGTAGCCCTTCTTTACTGCCTGATTCAAAGCAGCATCGAGACCTACCTTATTAATTAGACGAAGACCAGCAGCGCTGATCTTGAGGCTGATCCAGCAACCCTCTTCTACATAGTAGAATTTCTTGCTGAAGAGGTTAACATCAAAGCTTCTCTTTGTACGGTGCTTTGAGTGAGACACATTGCAACCTAACTGTGCCTTCTTACCTGTAATTTGACAAATCTTAGACATTTCTATCTTTAATTTTGTAATTCGTTAATTGATACCTATTCCAAACAGAGTGCAAAATTACAAAATAATTTGGTAATAACAAAATAATCCCTAAAAGAACGCTGTCTTTTAAGGATTATTAATATTTGATAGCCTTAAATTAGCAATTTAAGCCTCTTTTTTAAGTTCTTCAGCATGTTCTTTCAAGAATTCGAGCATGCCTTTAAGCGCTGTATTTGTGGCAATTGCAAGATTGATGTCACGTCCGAAATCTTCGGTGAGTTTTACTACGCGAACATCGTTCTTATCGCCATAACCTACATAGATTGTGCCCACAGGAATGGCTGGAGTTCCACCCGTTGGACCAGCCACACCCGTTGCTGAAATGGCGAAGTCTACATTCAGGGTCTTGATTGTGCCGAGCACCATCTCCCTAGCCACTTCTTCGCAAACGGCAGTCTGCTCCTCCAGAACCTCATGGCTCACGCCCAAAAGATTCTCCTTTACCTCGTTGGTGTAGCTTACTACACCACCCTTGAAGTAATTGCTGGCACCTGGCAAAGAAATCAGCGCCTCGGCGATACGACCGCCTGTGCAGCTCTCTGCTGTGCCTACTGTCTTGTCACTATTGTAGAGCATCTCCTGGATGCCCTTGCTCAATATCTTTGTTTCAAATTCCATTTTTTTAGTTTATAATTTACAGTTTACAGTTTATAGCATGAGCCACCTTACAAGATTGCCCTATTAACTATAAACTATAAACTCTTAATTACTTAAATGTTACTTTACTATAGGCAGGCAAGTCGATGGTTGCAAACTCGCCATCACGATACTTGAAGGTTCCCACGCAGCCTATCATCGCCGCATTATCGGTAGTATAGCTGAACTTAGGGATGTAGATAGTCCAGCCGAAGCGCTTGGCATGGTCGTGGAAAGCGTTGCGCAAACCATTATTGGCGCTCACACCTCCAGCTACAGCCACATGCTTGATGCCGGTCTGCTTGACAGCCATGCGGAGTTTCTTCATCAGAATATCAACGATGGTAAACTCAATGCTGGCAGCCAGATCGTACTTGTTCTTCTCAACAAAATCAGGATCAGCAGCCACCCATTTGCGCAAGCTGTAGAGGAAACTTGTCTTGAAGCCTGAGAAACTGTAGTTCAATCCCGGAATATGAGGCTCAGAGAAACTGAATGCCTTCGGATTGCCCTGACGTGCATACTTATCTACAACAGGACCACCAGGATAGCCCCACTCCAGTACCTTGGCACACTTGTCAATAGCCTCGCCAGCCGCATCATCGATGGTCTGTCCCAGCACTTCCATATCGTTGTAGGCATTCACCTTTACAATCTGCGAATTTCCACCGCTCACGAGAAGACAGACGAATGGGAATGGAGGTGCGCTCTGGTCATCATCGCTCTCCTTGATGAAATGAGCCATCACATGCCCCTGCAGATGGTTTACATCAATCATCGGAATATTGAGCGAACGGGCGAATCCCTTGGCAAAGCTCACACCCACGAGAAGCGAGCCCATCAGACCCGGACCACGGGTGAAGGCTACGGCAGAAAGATCTTCCTTCTTGATGCCTGCACGCGCGATGGCCTGGTCAACGACTGGAACCACATTCTGCTGGTGGGCACGGGAAGCCAACTCCGGAACAACACCGCCATAAGCCTTGTGAACCTCCTGAGAGGCGGTTACATTGCTCAGCAGCACACCATTCTTGAGCACTGCGGCAGAGGTATCATCGCAGCTGCTCTCTATACCTAATATATATATATCCTTCATTATATCAAAGTTTATCAAGCAAAAAAAATGCCCTATTAACTATAAACTATCAACTATTAACTAACACTAGTGTGTCAAAACCTCCACACCTGTCTCTGTCATCACAAGCGTGTGCTCCCACTGTGCAGATGGTTTCTCATCGCCGGTGATTACTTCCCATCCGTATGGATCGTCGGCATCGAGGAATACCTGCCAGGTTCCCATGTTAATCATTGGCTCAATGGTGAACACCATGCCCGGAACGAGCAGCATGCCCGTGCCTTTATGACCATAGTGAAGAACTTCAGGCTCTTCATGGAACTGACAACCTACGCCATGGCCGCAAAGATCGCGAACCACACCATAACCATACTTCTTGCAATGCTTCTCGATAGCATGACCGATATCACCTACGAACGAGTATGGCTTGGCAACCTCCATACCGATTTCCAGGCATTCCTTGGCTACGCGAACCAGCTGCTCCTTCTCAGGAGTAGTCTTGCCGCCAACGATGAACATACGGCTGGCGTCAGCGTAATAGCCATCTACGATGGTTGTCATGTCCACATTGATGATATCGCCCTCTTCGAGCACATCCTCTTCCTTAGGAATACCATGGCAAACCACTTCGTTGATAGAGGTACAAACGCTCTTAGGATAGCCTTCGTAATTGAGACACGCAGGAATGGCATTATGATCCTTACAATACTGCATGCAGAGATCATCAATCTCCTGGGTGTTGATTCCCGGACGGATCATCTCGGCTACCGCATCAAGACAACCGGTGTTTACGACACCACTCTTGCGGATGCCTTCTATCTGTTCTGGAGTTTTAATCAAGTCACGGGTAGGAACAAGTTTACCCTTGTTTTCCCAAAACATTACCTGCTTGTCGAGCTCTGTAAGAGGCTGACCTGGCAAGCAATGCCATCTTTTCTTCTTAATCATTGTATTATGTATTTAATATTTGCGACTGCAAAAGTACATTTTTTATTGCAGAGCACAAAATAAAATGGCAATTATTTGCATTTTAGTGCAAATAATCACCACAAATAATTACTTCAAATGCTCGTAAATCTCATCGCACCAGTCTTCGCCATTCTGTGGACAATAAGTAAACAGTCCCAGTTCAGAGGCTGCACAGCAGTTACGGGGACCATCATCAATAAACAGGCACTCCTCTGGCATAATCTGCTCCTGAGAAAGGACATAACGGAAGAAATTCTCATCCGGCTTCATATACTTTACTTCATAAGAACGATACATCGCATCGAAATAATCGCCGATAGGATGACCGTCGGCAGAGAATGCCTCGCTGTCTACCCAGGCTGAAACATAAGGGTTGGTATTACTGAGCAAGATTACACGGTAGCCCAGCTTCTTAAGATTGCGGAGAGTAACCAGATTGCGTTCTGGAATTCCCTTCATGTAGCCCAGCCAGCAATGCTGCAGTTCCTCGAAGGTTACCTCGCGGCCAATCTTCTTGCACACTTCCCGACGATATTCCTCCTCGGAAATCTTGCCCTCTTCCAGCTGGCCGTTCAAGCCCACCTGCTTATAAGGGTCCATCTTCTCCGCAAACTCCTTCATACCCAACTCAATGAAGCGTTTGCCTGCCTCATTCTCGTCGAGGGTGATGATGACACCACCCATATCAAAAATCACAGTTTTAATCATATAATTATCCTAAAAACGTTGTATTCTTTATCTTGTCAGAACAGTTCCAGTTTGTTCTTTCTTGCCTCTGAGAGCGAGGCTATCTTAGCCTGCTCTTCGTGATAGTTCTGGCGAAGTTTCTCGTAGCGCTCCCTCAGTTCCGCCTCAAACTTAGGGCATTCAGCCTCGTTGAGGAAGCGGGCACATATTCCGGCATTGAGCGATGCGTCCTTCACCCAGATAACCGGTCCGTCATATTCAGGCGCAATCTTCAGAGCCACATGCAGTTCGCTCGTCGTTGCCCCACCTACCATGATAGGAATGCGCAAACCAGCTTTCTGCATTTCCCGGGCCACATGAACCATTTCATCAAGCGAAGGGGTGATAAGTCCGCTCAAACCGATTGCATCTACTTTTTCATCGATAGCTTTCTGTACAATCTGTTCGGCCGGAACCATCACACCTAAGTCGATGATTTCGTAATTGTTACATGACATAACCACGCAGACGATGTTCTTTCCGATATCATGAACATCGCCCTTCACGGTTGCCATCAGAATCTTGCCGGCAGTTGTTGCTCCACCCTGTTTTTCTGCCTCGATATGAGGCTGAAGGATAGAAACTGCCGATTTCATCGTGCGAGCCGTCTTGACAACCTGCGGCAAGAACATTTCGCCTTTTCCAAAAAGTTCGCCTACCAGGTTCATGCCATCCATCAGAGGACCCTCAATTACGTTTACTGCATGAGGATATTTGGCAAGTGCTTCGTCAATATCCTGCTGCAGGAAATCGGTGATTCCCTTGCGCAGCGCATACTTCAGACGTTCTTCTACACTCTCCTTTCGCCATTCAGGAGCAGCCGGTTTCTTGGGAGCAACACCGCCTGCCTTAGCTGCAGCCTTGGCAGCATCAGCCTGGGCTTTTATCTCTGCCGCAAGCTCGATGAGTTCATCTGCAGCACCTTTTCTCCTATTCAGCACCACATCCTCGATGAGCTGAAGCTGTTCTTCAGGAATCTTATTGTAATCCATTCTGGCTTTGGCATTTACAATACCAAAGTCCATACCTACCTGCTGGGCATGATGCAGGAAAACACAATGGATAGCCTCACGGATATAAGTATTGCCACGGAATGAGAACGAGAGGTTACTGACACCTCCGCTGACATGTGCGCCAGGCAGATTCTGATGAATCCACTCCGTTGCACGGATGAACTCAACGGCATAATTATCATGCTCCTCCATACCGGTAGCTATGGCAAGTACGTTCGGGTCGAAGATGATATCGAGCGGATTCATGCCCAACTTGTCTACCAGAAGATGATAAGCACGTTCTGCTATCTCGATGCGGCGCTCGAAAGTGGTAGCCTGACCAACCTCATCAAAACACATCACAACAACGGCTGCACCATAGCGCAACACATCGCGGGCATGAGAAAGGAATACTTCCTCACCCTCCTTCAAACTGATGGAATTGACAATACACTTGCCCTGACAGCACTTCAAGCCAGCCACGATGACGTCCCATTTGGAAGAGTCGATCATCACCGGAACCTTCGCAATGTCCGGTTCGGCAGCAATCATATTCAGGAAGTTAACCATCTCGGCTTTCGCATCAAGCAAACCATCGTCCATATTCACGTCAACGACAGCTGCTCCATCAGCACTTGCTTTCTGGCAATACCGATGGCTTCTTCATATTTTTTTTCGTTAATCAAACGCAGGAACTTCCTGCTACCAGCCACGTTACAACGTTCGCCCACGTTGACAAACCGGCTGGCGTCAACCGGCAAATGTACGAAATCATCGACCTGCAGAAGGTCTAATCCCGAGAGCCACATATACTTAGGTTTCTCCACCACTTGATGCGGCTTCTTACCCTCAGCGATACGGGCGTAATGAGCGATGAATTCAGGACTTGTACCGCAGCATCCGCCTATGATGTTCACGATGCCTTCATCAATGAATTCGGCTATTTGCGGAGCCATCGATTCGGCTGTTTCATCATATTCGCCCATCTCGTTAGGCAAACCGGCATTAGGATGCGCACTAATATAATAAGGTGCAACCTGAGCCATGTGCTCGATGAAAGGTTTCATCTGAGGAGCACCAAAGGCGCAGTTCATGCCGACAGAGAAGATAGGATAAGGAGAAAGCGAAGCAAGGAAAGCATCTACAGTCTGACCGCTGAGCGTTCTGCCCGCCAGATCACTTACCGTAAGACTGATCATGACAGGCAACTCTACTCCATGTTTCTTCATCATGGTGAGCGCTGCATCTATCATCGCCTTGCAGTTGAGTGTATCAAAGATGGTTTCGATGAGAATCACGTCAGCACCGCCTTCGATAAGTCCGTCCACCTGTTCGCATACATCGGTGAAAAGCTCATCGTAGGTAATCTCGCGGGCGGCAGGATTGCTGACGTCCGGACTCATGGAGCAAGTCTTGTTGGTTGGTCCTACATCTCCTGCAACGAAGCGTGGTTTATCAGGCGTAGAAAACTTATCGCATTCGATACGTGCCAGTCGGGCACCCTCGAATGCCATTTCGCGGGCGCAGTTCTCCAGGTGATAATCAGCCTGCGAAATGCGCTGGCACGAAAAAGTATTCGCTGTAATAATATCGGCGCCAGCCTCCAGGTAGCGTCGGTAAATATCAGATATCACATCAGGACGAGTAATGTTGAGCATGTCGTTGTTGCCTTTCATCATACCCGGCAAATCGCGGAACCGCTCACCTCTGAAGTCTTCTTCTGTAAGATTATACTTCTGAATCTCAGTACCCATGGCACCATCGAGAATCAGAATTTTCTCCTTTACAATCTCTCTTAAATTCTTCATTATCTAAAAGTGCTTGATTGCTCTATCCATCTCTCTTCTGTCTTCCTTTTCTTTCAGAGTCTGGCGCTTGTCATACTCCTTCTTTCCCTTACAGAGGGCAATATCCACCTTGGCTCTACCGTGATTATCGATAAATATGAGGGTTGGAACAATGGTGAAACCAGGCTGCTTGCTGTCCTCTTCAAGACGGCGCAATTCGCGCTTGGTGAGAAGAAGCTTGCGGTCGCGGCGAGCCTCATGATTGCTGAAAGAGCCATAGAAATAAGGAGAGATGTTCATTCCCTTGACCCAAAGTTCGCCCTGATAGAAATCGCAATAACAATCTACCAGCGAAGCCTTTCCGCCACGGATTGACTTTATCTCTGTTCCCGTAAGCACAATGCCTGCGGTATAAGTATCAACGAAGAAGTACTCAAACGAAGCCTTCTTATTGCGTATCTGTATCGGACTCTTCTTACGGAGTTCCTGTTCTTGCTTGTTCATATATATAATAATGTATTATAAGTTTATAGCTTAAAGTTTATAATTTATAGGGCAAGCCTGCTATACGGCGAAGCCGCTATTAACTACCAACTATTAACTTTTGACAATTTCGCAGAAATTGTCGATATGTTCATCGATGTAGAAGGCAACCTTGCTGGTCCACTCTTCTTCGTTCTCAACGAACTCATCGTCAAAATCATCAAACTCAGGAAATTTTTCGTAGAGCGCCATAAACTCCTCATCGGTCAGGTCGCGCTCAATCTCCTCATGGTTTGTTTTATACAGGAAATGACTCTTCTTGATGAGTTTGGCGAGTTCTGTCAATCCCCAGTTTTTAAACGCCTTGTCGGTAGGGTTCTTCCAGAGGAAAGCACCGTAACCGTTATGTATGAGCTGAACCATTCCGCCATCCATCATCTCCTCATGTAGGATATCCCAAGCCAGAAGAGTAATCTGGTCGCTGTTGAGCTGCGCCATGGTTTCGGCAGTCAGTTCACCACCAATCGCTTCGCGGATAGCGTCCACGAAAGCCTTTACAAATTCATCCATGCCTGCCTCGGCAGCCTGCTGAAGCTTGGCATCGTTTATCTTTACTTCGATCATAATCTACAAAATTGCAATTTTCAGTTTGCAAAGATACATGAAATTGTGCATAAACCCAAGAAAAAATCTAAATATTAGGTTAAAGAGTTAAAAAGAATACCCATTTTTAGGTATTTTCCGGATTTTTTTTGTACTTTTGTGCTCGGAATTGAGGTGATGGCACCGATGTTTCAGCAAAACAATATGAATTAAGTACAGAACTTTATACTTATAATATTCATTAATATAAAATTTAGCGAATATGATCTATTCTAAAGAAGTAGACAACATGTGCGTTGTCGCTAAGGGTCCTAACCACGGACCAGCTCCAATTCCTGAAGAGGGAAAATGGATTCAGGCAAAAGAGATCAAAGACATCTCTGGTTATACTCACGGTGTGGGTTGGTGTGCTCCTCAGCAGGGTGCTTGCAAGCTCTCTTTGAACATCAAGGAAGGCGTTATTCAGGAGGCTCTTGTTGAGACTATCGGTTGTACTGGTATGACTCACTCAGCTGCTATGGCTTCTGAGATTCTCCCAGGCAAGACTATTCTTGAGGCTTTGAACACTGACCTCGTATGCGATGCTATCAATACAGCTATGCGCGAGCTCTTCCTCCAGATTGTTTATGGTCGTAGCCAGAGCGCTTTCTCTGAGGGCGGTCTCGTTATCGGTGCAGGTCTTGAGGACTTGGGTAAGGGTCTTCGTTCACAGACTGGTACTCTCTATGGTACTGTAGCTAAGGGTACACGTTACCTCGAGTTGACAGAGGGTTACATCACAAAGCAAGTTCCTCGATAAGGACAGCCAGGTTTGTGGTTATGAGTATGTTCACCTCGGCAAGATGATGGAAGCTATCAAGAATGGTATGGACGCTAACGAGGCTGTCAAGAAGTTCACAGGTAGCTACGGTCGTACAACTGCTGAGCAGGGTGTTGTTAAAGCAATTGATCCACGTAAAGAATAATAAGGAGATACAGATATGATTAGAAAAGTAAGTTACGAAAGTCAGGAACGTCGCGAGAAGCAGGTTCTTGCTGCTCTTAATGCTAACGGTATTCAGAGCTTGGAAGAGGCTAATCAAATCTGCGAGGACGCAGGTGTTGACCCTTATCAGATGTGTGAAGATACTCAGCGTATCTGCTTCGAGAACGCTAAGTGGGCGTATGTAGCTGGTGCTGCTATCGCTATCAAGAAAGGTGCTAAGACTGCTGCTGACGCAGCTGAGGCTATCGGTATCGGTTTGCAGGCTTTCTGCATCCCTGGTTCTGTAGCTGACGACCGTAAGGTTGGTCTCGGTCACGGTAACTTGGCTGCTCGTTTGCTCCGTGAGGAGACTCAGTGCTTCGCTTTCTTGGCTGGTCACGAGTCTTTCGCTGCTGCTGAGGGTGCTATCAAGATTGCTGAGATGGCAAACAAGGTTCGCAAGAACCCATTGCGCGTTATCTTGAACGGTCTTGGTAAGGATGCTGCTCAGATTATCAGCCGCATCAACGGTTTCACATACGTACAGACAAAGTTCGACTACTATACAGGTGAGTTGAAGGTTGTTAACCGCATCGCTTACAGCGACGGTCCACGTGCTAAGGTTAACTGCTATGGCGCTGACGACGTTCGCGAGGGTGTTGCTATCAACTGGAGCGAGGATGTAGACGTATCTATCACAGGTAACTCTACAAACCCTACACGTTTCCAGCACCCAGTAGCTGGTACATACAAGAAGGAGCGTATTGCTGCTGGTAAGCCATACTTCTCAGTAGCTTCTGGTGGTGGTACAGGCCGTACTTTGCACCCAGATAACATGGCTGCTGGTCCTGCTTCTTACGGTATGACTGATACAATGGGTCGTATGCACTCAGACGCTCAGTTCGCAGGTTCTTCTTCAGTTCCTGCTCACGTAGAGATGATGGGCTTCCTCGGTATGGGTAACAACCCTATGGTAGGTGCTACTGTTGCTATCGCTGTAGCTATCGACCTCGCTATCAACAAGAAGTAATTTCTTTGAGATACAAAACATATAAAAGCCTTGAGAATCAACTGATTCTCAAGGCTTTTTCTTTATTTATCCTACTGGAATAATCTTTATATCTTACTGGAATAAAAAAATATCTCCGAAAGATATTTTTTTATCTTTCAGAGATATTCTTTTATCTTACGGAGAAAAAAATTTATCCTACAGAGTTTCTATTCTTATCTAACCAGTTTTCTAATTTTCCTAAAACTAAACGATGTACTCATGAGTACAATGATAACGCCAATCAACCAGTAAAGCCAATCACGATAACTGATCATGAAAACCAGGAACAACATCAAGAGCAGAATCAGAAGTTGAAAGATACAGAATCTGAAACCAAGAGCGGATAAACGATAACCATAAACGGCTCTGCTGAAAGCCAATACTGCTAAGGTCTCTATGGCATAAGCAACGGCAATACCCCCTCCTACTCCTCTCAATCCATCTAACTGATAACCAGCTATTTCACAGATTATCAGCAAGATTACACAAAAACTTTCCTGAATGAGAAAAAGTTTGGAATCTCCTTGACAGCGGGAGATATTCTATTGGAAGATAAACCGCCTTGAACAACATGGCAACAGCAGCAAGCTGAGTCATCTGGAGCATCCCCATAAACTGGGCATTGTATAATATCGGAATAATGAGAGGCAGACCTAAAATGATAGCTGCAACGATAGGCCCCAGCAACAGGACATTCATTTCAAGCTGGCGGTTCACACAGAGTTTGCGCTCTTTAACAGACTCCTCGTTTTTTCTGGAACCCGAAATGCCGGAGAGACGGGGATAAAAATCCTGATCCATGACCGAGAACACCATTCCAGCATAAACAAAGACAATCGTTATACCGGCATTGAAAAGTCCGACAACTTCCAGATCGCCTTGTTGGTTCAAAAAGGCACGAATCAGAAATTCGCAGCCGCTATTCATCAAACCCGAAAGTACAAATGCCCCGCCAAGTCGCAAAAGTGGGAAACCTGCAACTAGCGTCATTTTTCGCATATTTACGCCCCAGCGTACAACTCGTCGGGAATATCGAAAATTCAGAGCCCATTGCATAAATGCCAAAATGAACAGAACGGGCAGAATACCTCTCTCACCAAATATCCAATAAACCGGAACCGAAACCAAAAGCAGAAGAATAGCCAGAAGACTTGCCTGCATCGCCAACGCACGCAACTGTCCGGTAGCTTTCAGAATGGCAGTTTCACCTCCAGCCAGAATCGTGAAGAAAACGGTTGGTGCCAGGAGAATGAAATGTAGCGTATGATTGCCCCAGGAAAAAGTAAACCCATTGAGTAACGGACCCAGCAGCACACAGACGATGGCTCCGAAAAATGCAGCAAGCAGACTATAGGTGCGGACAAGAAGAACCGCCCCGGCGATATCAGCCTTTTCAGACTGCGATTCATCTGCAGCATGTTCCTTTTCAGAAATAAATTTAACACCACTTGCGGGAATACCGAAATTACATGCAGAACTGAGAACAGAAATCGTTGAGCTAAAAAGAGACAGCAGTCCCATTCCAGAAGGTCCGAGGAAGAGCGCCGTAAATTTATTGCGCAAAACTCCTACAAGAATTCCCAATCCTTGCACACTGCCAAACAATCCTGTATATTTCAGAATATGCGAATAACTATTTTCCTTTTTATCACTCATAATCAAAAGAAACAAAAAAAAGGTTGGATTTCCCGAAAGAGAAATTCAACTTTATACTTTAAAATCTCAAAAGAAGATTCTGTCGAAGATTAAGCCTCAGCTGGAGCCTCCTCTGCAGGAGCTTCCTCAGCAGCCTTAGCCTCTGCCTCAGCAGCAGCTGCAGCAGCCTTCTTGTCAGCTACCTTCTTAGCGATTGCCTCGTTCATCTTCTTCTCAGCCTCGAGCTCCTTAGCAGCAGCTTCCTTCTTTGCCTTAGCATCGCCCTCGCGAACAGCAGAAATCTTAGCGTCCTTGCTATTCTTCCAAGCGTCGAAACGCTTCTGAGCCTCAGCATCGTCGAATGCGCCTTCTTAACGCCACCCTTGAGGTGCTTCATCAAGTAAACGCCCTCGCCCTTGAGGATGTTGCGAACTGTGTCTGTTGGCTGTGCACCAGTCTCTACCCAGTAGAGTGCGCGCTCGAAATTCAAATCTACAGTAGCTGGATTGGTGTTAGGGTTGAAAGTACCAATCTTCTCAGTAAATTTACCATCACGTGGTGCTCTAACGTCAGCGATTACGATGCTGTAGAAAGCATAGCTCTTACGACCGCCGCGCTGCAATCTGATTTTTGTTGCCATTTTTAAATCTTAATTTTAATTTAATTTATAATGAGGTTTGAATTTTATGCTGCCATCTCGTGACAGCGGGTGCAAAATTACTACTTTTATTTGAATTGAGCAAACTTTTATCGATATTCAAATGCTTTTTTAGCATTTTTTATCTGATTCGGTCTGCTGCTCTCAAGAGTTTGATGTCATCGTTCACACCTTTCATTGCCATCCATTCGAATATGATTGCTACCAAAGGAAGGCAAGCGGCAAACTGAAACTTCATCGTTCCTTCTGCTTCAGGAACAGGAATCAAGCCCATGAACATCACGATATAATCTACATACCATAAACCTGCAAAAAGCATGGCAAGTGAACAGAGTGATTTCTGAAGCTTCAGATTCTTGTACAAAAAGATGTTTACCAATGCTATGATGGCTGAAACGGCGAGCAGAAGGAACAGAGGAACGCAAGTAGTTGAAATCTGCATTCCTGCCTCCCCTACCACTCCGAGGTTATAAACCATAGTGTCTCCTCCCATCGTCTTAGCTGCGATGCTGGCGATAGGAAGAAAAAGACAGATAGCAATGGCGATGACAGCAAAGAGCAGAAATAATGTCTGTTTACGCTGTATCATATAGCTCTGGAATATTAAATTTCGCTCTCGTGAACCATTGGTGCAGATGTCTTGGTAGGATCGCGCCAATAAATATTATTCTCAATAAACTCTTCTGTAGCGAGCAAAGTTGGCTTTGGCAACTTCTCGTAGTAGCGAGAGATTTCAATCTGTTCGCGGTTCTCAAAAACTTCCTCCAAAGAATCGTTATAAGAAGCAAACTCCTGAAGTTTCTTGCTCAACTCCTGCTTGATTTCGATAGAAATCTGATTAGCGCGCTTTGCAATGATAGCTACGCTCTCGTAGATGTTATGGGTATCATCGCAGAGATCCATAATGTTGCGAGTTACTGTGTTTACTGGTGCCTTTGATTTTTTGAAATCCATAATTATAGTACTATTATTATTATATTGTTTTTACCTTATTATATATATGCTTTTTTTAATTGGCATTATTGCCAAGCTGGTCGAGAGCTGACTCCGGATGCTCTTTCTCGTACTGCTTGCACTTCTCAATATACTTCTCGGCAAGTGCACGGTCCTTTGAATCAGGATATTCGTTGATAAAGCCATAACACTCATCCTCAGCATCCTGATAGCGCTCCAGCTGCTTTTTCTCGACACTCATCTTTGCCAGTTCGTATTTACCTTTCATGATGAGCGATGCAAACTCCTCGCGTCGGTTGCTGTAAGGATAATCCTTAAGCGCATTCTGTGCAGTTACGATACAAGCCTCATAATTGTTGCCTCCGCTGGTACAGTTGCCGAAATAGGTGCCCATATCAAAATAGAGCTTGGCACTCTTATACTCCTTCTCAACCAAGAGGTCCTGAAGAGCAAAAAGGCGGTTTGTAGCCTGCTGCTTGAGTCGGGCATCTGGATAAAGATCCAGAAACTCCTGGAAGGCTGCGATGGCTGTAATCGTGGTACTCTGGTCAAGACGAGGCTCTGGAGCATTCTGATACAGACTCTCTCCCACAAAGTACTTTGCATTTTCAGCAAACTTACCTTTAGGATAAGAAGAGTAATACTTCTTGAAATACTCTGCAGCAGTCTCATAATCCTTCATACCATACTCGGCCATAGCCAGCATGTACAAACATTCCTCACCCTCGGTAGAACCTTTCTTCATCGTTACCAGTTCCTGCAGAAGAGGAATGGCACGAGAATACTTGCCCTGGGCATAGCTCTGCTTGGCGTACTCATACTTATAAGTATAATCGCCTGATTTCAATACCTGGTTATATTCGTGGGCACAGCTCGACAAGAGCAATGCAACACACGATGCAATAAGAGTCAATTTTTTCATAATTCTCATTTTGAACTGCAAAGTTACTCATAATTTACTTATTATCAAAAGAAAAGATACATTTTTTCGTAAAAAATTAATCTTTATAACGATTAATGGCGTTTTTTTTGTAATTTTGCACCTTGAAACAGAACTTTTGAGAAGAAATCAGGAAGAAAATGGATTTTAAGATTACATCAAAATATAAGCCAACTGGCGACCAGCCGCAAGCCATCAGGCAACTCACAGAGGGGGTGCTTGAAGGAGACCCTGCACAGGTGTTGTTGGGTGTAACCGGCTCGGGTAAAACCTTTACGGTGGCAAACGTGATTGCCAACGTGGGGAAGCCTACGCTCATCTTGAGCCACAACAAGACTCTTGCCGCCCAACTGTATCAGGAGATGAAGGGTTTCTTCCCTGAGAACGCTGTAGAATATTATGTTTCATACTACGACTATTATCAGCCGGAAGCTTATCTGCCAACTACTGATACATATATAGAAAAAGACCTCGCCATCAATGATGAAATAGACAAGTTGCGACTCGGTGCTGTTTCTGCCCTTCTCTCGGGCAGAAAGGATGTCATCGTTGTCTCATCCGTATCGTGCATCTATGGTATGGGCGGACCTGTGGCGATGCAGGAGAACATCATCAAGATTCATCGCGGGCAGCGACTCGACAGAAATGAATTTCTGAGGAAACTCGTTGATGCACTTTACGTTAGAAATGACATAGAACTGCAACGTGGCAACTTTAGAGTGAAAGGCGAAACGGTTGACATCTTTATGGCTTACAGCGATCATGTTTTGCGCGTAACATGGTGGGACGATGAGATTGACAGTATCGAAGAAGTGGATTCGCTCACTTATCACCGCCTTGCCTCGTTCGAAGATTACGAGATTTATCCAGCCAACCTTTTCGTAACAACAAAAGAACAGCAGGAAAGTGCCATTCGCAGAATTCAGGACGACCTGGTTAAACAGGTAGAATTCTTCAAGAGTATTGGAGATGGAATCAAGGCACAGCGCATCAAGGAACGTGTAGAATATGATATGGAAATGATCAAGGAATTGGGCCACTGTTCGGGCATCGAGAACTATTCCCGCTATTTCGATGGCAGACACGAAGGCGAACGCCCGTATTGCCTGCTCGATTTCTTCCCTAAAGATTTCCTGCTTGTGGTTGACGAGAGCCATGTGAGCATCCCGCAGATTGGAGCCATGTATGGAGGCGACCGGGCACGAAAGAAGAACCTGGTAGAATATGGTTTCCGCTTACCTGCTGCCTTCGATAACCGTCCGCTGAAATTCGAGGAATTTCACGATCTCATTCCGCAGGCCATCTACGTAAGTGCAACTCCGGCAGACTATGAACTGAGAGAAGCCGAAGGCGTGGTTGTAGAACAGTTGATTCGTCCTACAGGACTCCTGGACCCGGAAATCGAAGTCCGTCCAAGTGAGAATCAGATAGATGATCTTCTGGACGAAATATTAACAAGAACACACCGCAACGAGCGAGTTCTGATTACGACTCTTACAAAGCGCATGGCAGAAGAACTCACCGAGTTCCTGCTCAACCACAACGTAAAGGCTGCCTATATCCACAGTGATGTGGCAACCTTAGACCGAGTAAAGATCATGAACGATCTCCGTGCAGGAGTATACGATGTACTGGTGGGTGTCAACCTGTTACGTGAAGGACTCGACTTGCCGGAAGTTTCGCTCGTAGCTATTCTCGATGCAGACAAGGAAGGCTTCCTTCGCAGTCACCGTTCTCTGACCCAGACGGCAGGCCGTGCTGCCCGAAACGTGAACGGCAAGGTAATCATGTATGCAGACAACATCACAGACAGCATGCAGAAAACGATAGATGAAACTGCCCGCCGCCGAAGCATCCAGTTGAAATACAATGCCGACCATGGCATTACTCCAAAACAGATTGTGAAAGCAATAACCTCAGCTCTGCCTACTAGCAAGGAAGAAGGAGCAAAGATTGTTCCGATGGGAGCCGAGGGTTCCAAGCCTCGCGTTTACGTGGAACCGGAAAGTGCAGCCTTCGTTGCCGACCCTATTGTGCGCAGTATGAGCAAGGAAGAATTGGAGAAGAGCATTGCCAATACTACGGCATTGATGAAGCAAGCTGCCAAAGACCTCGACTTCATGCAAGCTGCCCAATATCGCGATGAAATCATCCGATTGCAGAAGGAATTGGAAGAAAAGGGATAAATTCAAAAGAAATAACCATCAAAAAGAGGGTGTATCATAAATTAATGATTCACCCTCTTTTTGTTGGAATATTACTGATATGTTATCCAGGCTTATGACACACCCTCTTTTTATTTACCCAGCAGTTATTCATCTGTCCGTCAGTTATCTGCTATTCAAACGACAGCTTTTTCAGACGGGAACGTAACTGCTCAGCCTCGCTCTTTCTGATAGAGAGTTTGATACTGCAAGTATTATCGAAAGTCTGATCCAGGATACGCGGATTCATATCTTTGACTATCCTCATCACATCATTCATCATCGGATAAGTAAAATCATAGGTTACTATTTCCTCTATCTGTTGCGTAACCTCCTCACAATGAGCCAAAGCATCAATGGCAGCTTCACGATAAGCAACAATGAGCCCGCTAGTTCCCAATTTCACTCCTCCGAAATATCGGATGACGACAATTAAAATATCCGTCAATTCTGATTTCGTGATTTGACCGAGGATTGGTTTTCCTGCCGTAGAAGAAGGTTCGCCATCATCATTGGCACGGAACTCTGTCCGTTCAGGACCTAGCATATATGCATAACAACAATGTCGGGCATCGTAATATTTCTTACGGTACCCGGCAACAATTTCCTTCACCTCGTCAACAGTTGTAACATGGTGAGCAAAGGCGAGAAACTTACTCCTTTTCTCGGTGTAATATCCCTCGCCTATCGTATCTGATATAGTCTTAAATTCGTCTATCATTAATCCAACTTGTGAATAATCAAACCGCTACGCAATTTAGGTTCAAACCAAGTTGCCTTAGGTGGCATAATCTTACCACTGTCAGCGATGTCCATAATCTGCAGCATAGTAACCGGATGCAAAGCAAGTGCCATCTTCATCTCGCCGCTATCCACACGACGTTTCAACTCACCGAGACCGCGAAGACCGCCCACAAAATCGATGCGCTTATCAGAACGCAAATCCTTGATACCCAGAATTTCATCAAGAATCAGGCGAGATGAAATATCCACATCAAGCACGCCGATTGGATCAGCATCATCATAGGTTCCCGGCTTGGCAAACAAACCGTACCATTTACCATCCAAATACAGGAGGAAAGAATGGAGAGCTGCTGGTTTCAGAATATCCAAGCCAAACTGGCTGATAGCATCATCAATAGCCATCTTTTCATAGCAAGGTATGCCCTCTTCATCACCAGATACATTCACATTGATTGCATCAATATCTATCACCTCGAAGTTCTTTGTCAAAGCATCGAGGAACTGATCAGAAGTCAGACCATTCAAATCCTTCACAACTCGGTTATAATCGAGAATAGTAAGCTGACTTGCCTGGAAACAAACTGCCATAAAGTAGTTATATTCCTCCTTACCTGTATGATTAGGATTCTGCTTAGCTTTTTCTGCACCTACCAGAGCTGCTGCTGCAGAACGGTGATGACCGTCAGCAATATAAAGGCTAGGCATCTTGGCAAATTCCGCTGTAATTGTGGCAATATCCTGATCATCGCTTACAACCCAGAACTGATGACGGAAGCCATCAATTGGAGCTATGAAATCATACTCCGGTGTTGTTGCAGCATAACGCATCAGAAGTTCGTTAAGCACCTCATTATCAGGATAAGCGAAGAATACTGGTTCGATATTGGCATTGCATACACGCACATGCTTCATACGGTCTTCTTCCTTATCGCGGCGTGTCAGCTCATGTTTCTTGATGACACCCGTCATATAGTCGTTTACATACGCACCTACAACAAGACCATACTGAGTCTTGCCATTCATAGTCTGTGCATAGATATAATACTGTTCCTTATCATCCTGTTTTAACCAGCCATTCTCCTGGAACTTTCTGAAGTTCTCTGCAGCGCTTTCATAAACGCGAGGATCGTACTCAGAAGTACCTGGTTCGAAATTGATTTCAGGTTTAATAATATGATAAAGGCTCTTCTCGTTATCGCCTGCCTCGGCACGTGCTTCCTCAGAATTGAGAACATCGTAAGGACGAGACTCAATTTGCTCAACGAGATTTTTAGGAGGTCTTACTCCCTTAAAAGGTTTTACTATTGCCATAATATTTCGTTTAAATTGACTAGTTTAATAAAAACATGAAAAGCCCATCAAGAGTGCTTCTGTGAAAAAGCACCCTTCATGAGCTATATGTATGGGAAGAATAATTACTTATTTACCTGGAACTTAGTGCATCCATCCTTAAAGAACGCATTAATCTGCTTAGCTGCAGCAATACCGGCATTGATATTTGCTTCTGCAGTCTGTGCACCCATCTTCTTAGGAGTTGAGAAGTATCGACCCTCGAACTTGGCAAAGTCTGCATCAGCATCAGGCTTGATATCAGTGATGAACTTCAAGTCCTCACGCTCAGCAAGAAGTTTCAGGAGCTCAGGCTCATTGATAACCTCCTTACGCGCTGTATTGATGAGGATGCCACCCTTAGGTAACTGGTTTACGGTCTTGTAGTCGATGCTCTTGATAGTCTCTGGAGTAGCAGGGATATGAAGAGAAACGATGTCGCAAGTCTGGAACAACTCATCCTGTGACTTTACAGCATGAACACCGGCAGCCTCGATAACATCAGCTGGGCAGAATGCATCGTAAGCAGCTACTTCCATACCAAATCCCTTGGCGATGCGAGCCACATTTCGACCAACATTACCGAAAGCAAGAATACCCAGTTTCTTACCCTTCAACTCGCTGCCAGCCTTGCCGTTGTAGAAATTACGTACAGTAAAGACCAACAAGCCGAATACCAACTCAGCTACTGCGTTAGAGTTCTGACCAGGAGTATTCTCAGCCACTACATTAAGAGCAGTAGCAGCAGCAAGGTCGATGTTATCATAACCTGCACCGGCACGAACGATAATCTTCAGGTTCTTTGCTGCATCGAGCACCTCGGCATCAGCTTGTCAGAGCGGATAATCATCGCGTCCACATCCTTCACTGCATCGAGAAGCTGAGCCTTCTCTGTATATTTTTCGAGCAGCACCAATTCGTTGCCTGCTCCCTCTATTTCTTTCTTAATGCCTTCCACAGCAGCCGCTGCGAATGGCTTTTCTGTTGCAACTAATACTTTCATACAAATTCAAAAATTAATGTTGTGCTTCAAAATCCTGCATGGCCTTGACGAGTGCCTGAACACCCTCCATAGTCTGTGCATTGTAGCAGCTGGCACGGAAACCACCCACTGAGCGGTGACCCTTGATACCTACCATGCCACGCTCTGTAGCGAAGTCGAGGAATGGCTTCTCCAACTCCTTGTACTCATCGTTCATCACGAAGCAGATGTTCATCAAAGAACGGGATGCTTCTTCAACAGTACCCTTGAAGAGTTTGTTGCGGTCGATTTCAGCATAAAGAACTTCAGCACGTTCGTGAGCTCGCTTGTCAGCAGCCTCAACACCACCATTAGCCTTCAACCAGCGGAGATTCTCCATCAAGGTATAGATAGGAACAACAGGAGGAGTATTGAACATACTGCCCTTCTCAACGTGAGTACGATAATCGAGCATTGTAGGAAGCTCGCGAGGAGCCTTGCCGAGCATATCATCCTTTACGATGATAACGGTAACACCTGCCATAGAAAGATTCTTCTGAGCACCTGCATAGATGGCAGTATACTTAGAAACATCTACTGGACGGCTCATGATATCTGAAGACATATCAGAAATCAATGGTACGTTTACGTCTGAATCTACACGGAGTTCGGTACCATATATTGTATTGTTGCTTGTCAAATGCAAGTAATCACAATCGGCTGGTACAGTGTTAGGAACCTGTGGATAGAAAGTGAAATTGGCGTCGGACGATGATGCGATCTCCACGACCTCACCAAAATGCTTTGCCTCTTTCATTGCCTTCTTAGCCCAAGTGCCAGAATTAATGTAGGCAGCCTTCTTGATGAGGAAGTTTGCTGGAATCTGCATAAACTGCAATGACGCACCACCACCAAGGAAGATAACGGAATAACCCTCAGGAATGTCAAGAAGCTCCTTGAATAAGGAGACTGCCTCATCAACTACTGGCTGGAAATCCTTAGCACGGTGGCTGATTTCCATCAATGAAAGACCTGAACCATTAAAATCCAAAATCTGCTTTGCTGTGTTCTCAATCACTTCGCGTGGAAGCATTGATGGACCTGCGTTAAAATTGTACTTCTTCATCTTTGTATAATTATTTAAGTTTTATACGATATAATCCTGTTAGCAGGAAAAATTAGTGCACAATACATCCATATAGGATACATAGTAAACCTTTGGATTGTATTTACGACTGCGAAATTACACTTTTTATTTGAAACTACCAAACTTTTCTGCACATTTTTAGCGTTTTGAGCAGATTTCTTTCATTTTGTTAGTCATTTTAGTATAATAACTGCATATTTATGTCTATTTTTACATTTATTATACATTAGCAAGCAACAGAGAAAAGATAATAGCAGTTTGTCAACTATCTTACCCCTTCCACTATCGTTTTGACGCCTTTTATCTTTTCGCCCTTTACATTATTCAGTACGCTGCGCAACTTCGTTCGGGAAATGGCAGCATAAGCATAACGGTCATTAACATCAATCTTTCCGATTTCAGCCGACTGCAGCCCACCCTTCTTGCAAAGGAAGCCTAAGATGTCACCCTTGCTGATTTTATCCTTCTTGCCTTTACCTATATATATAGTAGCCATCTTAGGTTTGGCTGGCGCAGGAAGCTGATCAGCAGCAGGCATCTCGTAATCCTCAATTTCAGCATCCACATATTCCGGAATATGCTCTTCAGGACCTAACAGGAAGAAAGCCTTTCCCTGGGCTTCCCATCTTGCCGTACGTCCTACACGATGAATATAACCATCTTCGCTCTCCGGCATGTGATAATGGATGATATTATCTATATCTGGAATATCAAGTCCGCGCGAAGCCAGATCCGTACTCACCAGGATATTGGCACTTCCGTTGCTAAAACGATAGAGAGAAGCCTCACGTTCCTTCTGTTCCAATCCACCATGGAAAAAAGAGGTTGAAAATCCCTGCTCCACCAGATATTTATTGGTGCGCTCCACACTGTCGCGATAATTGAGGAATACAATGGTACTCTGATCGCCTAAACTGCGTAGCAAAAGTGACAGACTCTCTAATTTATCTTTTACCGGACTAACCACCTTATATATATGTACACGGTCAGGAACCTGATCTTCATCCACACGGTAATCTATCTTTTCTACCCTACCCATGTGTACGAAATGAGGAATCTCCTCTGCCTCGGTAGCAGAAAGCAGGAAATGTCGACGCAAGCCAGGCAAAGACTTGATCAGTCGGCTCATTTCGTCCTGGAAACCCATCTCCAGACACTTGTCAAACTCATCAATAATCAGGTATTTGATGTGATATGGAGAAAGATTTCCCTTATCCAGATGATCATTGAGGCGACCTGGAGTTCCAAATACAATCTGAGGACGAACCTGTTTCATCACGCGATGCTCATCCATCGTAGCACGACCACCATAGCAAGCCATCGCACGCAAACCGCTGCCCATATTCTTCAATACGTTAGCCGACTGCAAAGCGAGTTCCCGACCAGGAGTTACCACCACCGCCTGTGCCTCGTCATCAGTAGCATCTATAAGTTGGGTAAGAGGCAAAAGATAAGCCAGTGTCTTGCCACTACCTGTTGGCGAAAGTATCACCACATCCTTGTTCCCGTGCAAGATTGCCTGCATGGAATCCTGCTGCATATCATTGAGCTCAATGCCCAGTTTATCTAAAATTCTGTCTATCATAAATTTCTAATAATCAATTTCAATAGAGAAGTCTTCTTTTCAAGAGAAGTTTTCATAAATTCCTCATCATGAGGCATTATTTCTTTTTCTGATTGAGGAGTTTGTCTATCTCATCAAACTCCTTACCCATGTTCAGATTCAGATAGATGGTATATAGCGGCAAAGCCACTGCTCCTGCATATCAGGCGCCATCGTTCTGTACTTCTGCAGATAAGGCATCGCACTCTTGTAAAGTCCGTCTATCTCCTGATGAGTTTTGCGAGATTGCTGCGAATTCTTATCCATTTCAACAGCCTGATTGAAATGAGCCAAACCTATATTATAATAAGCACCAGCCAAAGAATCGTTCACGGCAAGTGCCTTTTTGCTCACTTCAATGCATTGCTTGAAATCACCCATATTCAGGAGAACGGTTCCCTTGGTAAAGAGATAGATATCATTGTCGGGAGCTATCGCCAGCGCCTTATCTGCTACGGCGAGTGCAGAATCGAGTTGGTTTTCCTGCGAATAATACTCTACCAGACGCGGGAAGAAGAACGGGAATTTCGGATCCCGTTCAAAACCTTCCTTCAAGGTAGAGAGATAGCGCGGTGTATCCTTCTCCAGTTTGTAAGTCTCAGCCAGATACTGTAACATATAGTTATAATGAGCCGTATCTTTCAGCGCCTCATAAGAATGATGAAGCGTAGCTTTGGTATCTTTCATCTTATATCCGGCATATACAGCCCAATAAGCTGCCGAAGAAAGATATTTGTCTTTCTGGGCATACTTATAAGATTGGAACATCGGTGCAGTACTGCACTCTATGTACTGGTCAAAGAACTGATAAGCCTCCTTGTATTTCTGTTTCCTGATAAACCAGGTTCCTCCGTTATAGAGATTCGGACGTATCCTGTTCAAATATTCAGAATGAGACTTGCGGAAATCAAACTCACATTTTCCTTTTTTGTTAGGAATCATCTCAACGGAATCAAGTCCTTGGGCTATAACGAAGAGCTGTCGGGTTGCATTGAAGAGCTGGGCTGTATCATACGCCTGTTTGAGGTAGAGTTTCTCATTACCCTGTTCATACTGCTTCTTCACAGCATCAAAGAGAATATTCCAAATTTTCTTGTTATTCCGGTTGGCAGAATCCGTCAGGAGTTTGCGCATACTGGATTCGGCCTTCGCCAAATCCTTGCCAGCCTTTACCAGATCTTTGGCTGCAGAAATCTCCTTCTTCTGTGCCTGCAACCCTAATGGCGCCAACAGAAGAAAAGCTATCTGTAAAATCCATAAGTTTCTGTATATCTGTATTTTCATATTAATCTCCTAAATTAAAACTTTCATTTGTTTCCATACTCATAATAATACCAGTAGGTATTTCCATAAGTATCCCGAAGAGCATTCTGCTTTTCAGTCTCATTAGCATATTTGTGATCCATCTGCTGGAAATCCTCAAAGTCTGTATCCATCACATTATCGTGATAAACGATACTTGGATTACTGCGGCGATGCGTATAAAGAACCAACGCTTCCTTATAATGAACAGGCAGTTTGCCCGAAGTTACTTTGTAATGTTTCTGCACCTCTGCTACGAACTTGTCTAGTTGCTTGTCCAGCAAGAGTGCACAAAGCTGATAGTCAACAGGCAGACGATACTTGAGATGATGTTTAACCATCCATGCCGAAGGTTTCTGCATCCATTTTGGCGCCTTCCACATCATAGCCTTCACGGTTACGCTATCCGGCATCATCGCCTTACTTCCACCTACCAGCGGATAAGTAAAGAGACGGCTGCCCAGCTCGCCTGTTTCGTTGAGACAGGCTATACGGAGCATTGTCAGCGAAGAATCTGTTTTCAGAGATTTTTCACCTACTTCCAAAGCTTTTTCATACTGTTTTTCTTTCATCAGATGTTCCATGCGCATACGTTCATGAAACAGCCGATCATTGCTAGCAACAAAGTTGACAAGCAATATCATCACCAGCATCTGGAGCAGATTCACCCACATATAGCGGGAGAACCAGCCGTTGCTGTGAGGCTCTGTTTCTATCGGCTCCAACTGGCGGGCTATCCATATCAATCCGCCCCATAGAATCAGACAGAGTGGCAAGATAATCCACCACGCCCCCAGCGAATGATAACGGTCGATATCAACGGGGATATCGGTAATCATCGTCAGGATGAGGAACGAAGGGAAATAAGTAAGCCCGTGGAAACGGCGTTTCACACGGGTTACTGCGTACACTCCCACTTGCAGCAGATAGAGTACGAGCGTGATAAGCAGTGGAGCCAGCGTGTAACTGTAGTTGGTCAAACCGCCTGAGAAAACATGCTGAGCCACTGCCAGTACGTCTGCCTGGTAAAATGCCAGGTAGACGTAGGTAAATGTGATAAAGATGATAGCACAGGCGATTTGCATCTTCGCAGTACTACTCCTTTTATTTTTCATAAATCAATCTATTAATTTTTCTTCAGCACCAAAGCTGTACGAGCTGGCAGATAAAGTTTCAGCCACTCCTTACGGTCTTTCACATAAAGTGGATCGTAATTAGTCAGATGCGTCATCGTGTCATCATTCAAGCCATTACCGCCGAAATCCTTGCTGTCAGAATCAAGCACTACGCTGTAGGAACCGGTTGGAACCAGGAAGCCATAGTCGGTGAAAGAGCGGGTTGGCGAGAAGTTAAACACGAAGAGCAGATCGCCACGCATAAAGGCGAGAACCTGATCGCCATCATTATGCCAGATTTCTACAACTGGTGTCTTGTTAAAATTCTTTTCGCTTGTAATCGTCTTGAGCATTTCTCGGTCGAAATCTCCAAGATAGTGGTAGCAGAGTTCATGATTATCTACCAGATTCCACTGTCTGCGGGCGTATTTATGGCTCCAGCCATTACCCTCGCGAGGGAAATCAATCCACTCTGGGTGACCGAACTCATTACCCATGAAGTTGAGATAACCGCCATTGATTGTAGAGGCGGTAACCAGACGGATCATCTTATGCAGAGCAATACCACGATGAGCCATTTCGTTTTCATCGCCCTTCTTGAAATGCCAGTACATATCGGCATCAATCAGACGGAAGATGATGGTTTTATCGCCCACCAATGCCTGGTCATGACTCTCACAATAAGAGATGGTTTTCTCATCCGAACGGCGGTTCTTTACCTCCCAGAAGATGCTGGATGGTTTCCAGTCTTCATCCTTCAGTTCCTTGATGGTCTTGATCCAATAATCTGGAATATTCATCGCCATGCGATAGTCAAAACCATAACCGCCATCCTCAAACTTGGCAGCCAGGCCCGGCATTCCGCTCACCTCTTCGGCAATCGTAATGGCATGCTTGTTAACCTCGTGAATCAGACAGTTGGCAAGGGTAAGATAGCAGATGGCATTATCATCCTCGTGACCATTGAAATAATCGCCGTAGTTGCAGAATGCCTCACCCAGACCATGACTGTAATAGAGCATGGATGTTACACCATCAAAACGGAATCCGTCGAAATGGAACTCATTGAGCCAATACTTGCAGTTGCTCAACAGGAAGTGGATGACTTCATCCTTTCCATAGTCGAAGCAGAGACTGTCCCAAGCCGGATGCTCATGACGGTCTCCAGGATAGAAATACTGGTTAGGATCGCCAGCGAGATTACCCAGTCCTTCCACCTCATTCTTTACGGCATGAGAGTGAACGATGTCCATGATGACGGCAATACCATTCTGGTGAGCTGTATCAATGAGATTCTTCAACTCTTCAGGAGTTCCGAAGCGGCTACTTGCAGCAAAGAAACTGCTTACATGATAGCCGAAGGAGCCATAATACGGATGCTCCTGGATAGCCATAATCTGAATGCAGTTGTAACCATCCTTGATGATACGTGGCAACACATTCTCCTTAAATTCTGTGTAAGTGCCAACCTTCTCAGCATCCTGTGCCATACCGATATGGCATTCATAGATGAGCAGAGGTGCCACATTTGGTCTGAAGGTTTTCTTCTTCCATTTATATGGTTCCGGATTCCAAACCTGAGCAGAGAAAATCTTGGTCTGGTCGTCCTGTACTACGCGCTGTGCCCATGCAGGAATACGCTCGCCTTCACCACCTTCCCAATGAACTTTCATCTTGAAGAGATCGCCATGTTTCATCGCTTTCTCCGGAAGTTTGAGTTCCCAGTTGCCGGTATTCTTTACTCTTTTAGCACGATACTTTTCGGTTTCCTGCCAGTTGTTGAAGTCACCTATCAGATAGATGTCTGTAGCATTAGGTGCCCACTCACGGAACACCCATCCACGGGCAGTCTTATGCAGTCCGAAATACTCGTATCCATTGGCAAAATCGCCCAATGTCTGTTTGCCGTTATTAGTCAGCTGACCGAGTTTCCAGAGTGCATGGTCGTGTCGGCCCTTGATGGCATCCTCATAGTCTGCCAGATATGGGTCGTTCTTCACGAGTCCGATATGCTTTACCACAGCCTTCGCTGCCTTTTTTGCAACTGGTTTCTTTGCAGTTGCCTTTTTAGTTGCAGCCTTCTGGGCTGTAGTTTTCTTTTCTGTTGCCATATATCATGATTTTAGATGGTTACTCTATATTATTCTTCTTTAATTTTATCTTGAAGATCTCTTCTTTAATTCTTAATCTTGAAGATAGCCTTGTGGATATCACCACTACCGATGCATGGCTGATGACCATCTTGTGGCCAGAAGATAGCAAACTGACCTGGCTTGCAGGTAACGAGCGTCTGCGCTTTCACACCAGGATACTTGGTTACATCCTTAGCCTCGTTATATTCCACTTCAGGAAGATCAGCAAGAGGAGTATAGCCATAAGTCTCCTCGTTGTCAAGAGGAATCTGAATATCAATCATCTTGCGATGTGTTTCAAAAACAGCATCTTCCTCGCTTTTTCCGTGAGCTGTCGTTATGTTAACAAAGAGGTTACCCTCCTTGATAAAATGCTTACCGTCCTCCAATTTAGAGAGGTCATTATCTTTGATAAACTTCACTACATCAGCGAAGAGCGGATTGAGAGAAACATATTTCTCCAGATTGTCTAAAGTATCTACTACCATAATTATAGTTAAGCTTTGAGATTTGAACATTTACTTTTAACTTTGAGACTTGAAAACAGAACATTGAACATTCAATATTCAACATTATAATATGTTCTTTTTCTCATTATTTAAAATATAAAGGTTCTCTATCTCGTTATTTATAATTTCTTTGTATTTTTCTAATTTTCTGAAGAGATTAGTCTTCAAATCGTTTGCCGTTTTCGTAGGCTCCCTTGGCTGTAACCTGTCCGTTGCGGTCTTTTTCTACAAATCTTCCGTCACGCACATCGTTACGTAGGTTCCTTCGAAACGCTTACCGTTTTTATCTTCTTCTATGCAAGGTCCCTGGCGCTTACCTTTGTGATAGGCACCCTTGAATCTTCTGCCATCAGCATAATGAATCACGACATTACCATCTACCAGACCGTTTTTGAACTCACCTTCAAACACGTCGCCGTTCTTCTTGGTCAGTTTGCCCCTGCCGTTCTGCAGATCATCCATCCAGTCGCCTACATAGATATCGCCATTCTTCCAGATGAAGGTACCCTGACCGGTACGCAGGCCATCCTTAAACTGTCCGTTATACTTGTCGCCCTTTGCAGAGCGGAAGATGCCTATACCCGTGCGTTCTCCCTGCACATAATCGCCTTCATAAATGTCGCCATTATGAAATTTATAGATACCCTTTCCGTCCTGGATATCATCCTTCCAGTCGCCGATATACACATCGCCATCAGCATATTTGAAAGTACCTTTTCCAGAGCGCTGGTTGTCTAGCCACTGACCGTCATAAGTAGTTCCGTCTCCCCAGTTGAAGAAGCCGTTTCCATTCTTCATATCGTTCATCCACTGGCCTTTATACTGTGCGCCATTGGCATAAGTATAAACGCCGCGTCCCTGACGCTTGTCCTTATACCAGTCGCCGTCATATTTATCACCATTATAATAGAACATGACGCCATGACCATGCTGGTAATCGCGGAACCAGAGGCCTACATATTTGTTGTTGTTCTGGAAATAGTAGGTGCCTTTACCATGCTGCTGGTCCTGCATCCACTGTCCCTCATACTTTTCGCCATCACTGAAGGTATAAACGCCATAGCCTTCGCGCTTACCTTTCATATAAGAGCCTTCGTAGGTATCCCCATTCTTATAGATGGTAGTACCTTTTCCCTGCGGCTTTCCGCTCACCATTTCGCCTTTAAACTGACCTCCGTCACGGGTGATGCAAGAGCCTAGCGAAATCTTCTGGCTGAGGCATCAACCGATGCCATAGCCAAAGTCAAGGCAAGGAAAAAGCACTTGCTCCGACAGGACAATTTGGTATGTTGTTTCTTATTGTATTTCATATTCTACAGTTATAGTCTGACTTATCAATCTCCAAAATTACGGTTTTTTCCTCAAATAGCCAAATAGATTAAACAAATTTAAGGTAAAATCATGAAAATAGATTTTTATCTGAAAAAATCTGCAGCTTGAAACAATAAACAAACACATTTTTCGTTTTTACGAAAATCGAGAATAAAATCACTAAAACAGTAAAATTATGATTTTAAATTGCGCCATCATAGATGAAGATCCGGAAGCTTTGCAACTCCTGGAACAGTATATAGAAAAAACTCCGACCCTGCATTTGATCGGAGCCTACAAAAGTGCGATAGATGCTGTAGACGGCATCCATCACAACCATCTCGACATACTTTTTCTCGCCATCCACATGCAGCAGATCAGCGGTTTGGAATTTGCAAAGGTTGTACCCAAGAACGTGAAGATTGTCTTCACCACCGCATTCAAGGAGTATGCCATCGAAGCCTACAAAGTGAATGCATTCGACTATCTGCTCAAGCCCATCACCTACGATGACTTTATGGGATCATGCCAGAAAGTCTTCGAACGCTACATGCAGGACGATAACTACAACCCTATCAAGCGCGACGGTTTTCTGGTGGTAAAACGAGATTACAAATGCGTAAGAATCCCGATAGATGATATTCTGTTTGTTGACTGCGACAAAGACTACATCCGTTTCCATCTTGAGGGCAGGCCTAACATCAGAACCCTGGGCAACCTCAAACAGTTGGAAGAAAGGCTGCCAAGAGAAAAATTCAAGCGTGTACACCGTTCGTTCCTTGCCAACATGACAAAGTTTGATACGGTAGACCAGCAGCACATTACCTATGGCGACCAGAGCATTCCGATATCAGAAACCTACTTTGAATTTATCAAGAAATATCTGGAAGACCATTCTCTATGATGGTCTTCCAAATCATTTTTTCCTACCTTTCTTATAATATCTGCAAGGGTGATGATACCAGGATAGAAGCTCCATGTGCCAGCAGAAAATCGTGATCTCTGAATCCCCACAGCACTGAGATACAAGGCATTCCGCTGTTCTTTGCCGTCATCACATCCACGTCGCTGTCGCCGATATATACCGCCCTTTCTCTATCCGCATGCAGCTGCCGCAAGGCTTCGTTTACGGTATCTGGAGCCGGTTTTTTCTTGATATTCTCCCGCTCTCCTATCGCCACATCTACCAGGTCGCCGAAGAAATGGCGGCATATTTCCCGGGTAGCTGCATAAAACTTGTTGCTTACCACCGCAATGTTCTTTCCCCTATTCTTCAGTTCCTCCAGCATCTCCATCACGTCCGGATAAGGTTTCGTATTATCCATATTGTGCACCATATAATGCTTGCGGAAATCCTGTAGGGTTTTCTCAAACATCTCGTTCTCCAATCCTCCCGGCACGGCACGTTCCATCAGTTTCTTCACCCCGTTTCCTACAAACATGCGTACTTCCTCCAGCGTACGTTCAGGCATCCCGTTCAGCTTCAGCGCATAATTGCAGCTTGCAGCCAGGTCGTGGAGAGAAGAAATCAGGGTTCCGTCAAGATCGAATATATAGGTATCGAAATTGAACTGGGCATGAACCGGAACCCTCTTGATGCGGAACTCACCGCCGTGTAGCACATAAACATCCTGATGGTATACACGGATTTCACCCTGAGGAGTTCCCTGTCCGCCAGCCTGTTCATTACCCGAAATGCCAAAGATTCTGTTATCCCCAAATTCCCACCTCTTCAGTTTCTGGGTCTGTGCATCAATCACCACATATTTATATTCTATCGGCTCATCGATAGCCTGCACATTCACAGATATTTCCCAGTCCTTGCCATGATAGTTCTGCATCTTCAGGAAATGAGCCGGATTCCATTTGCCCAGCGTAGGATGATTTCCCAACAAAGCTACAGCCTCACCCTCATAGAGTTTCGGGGCATGAATCTTGAAGATGATAGTACGGTCGAAGAGAGGCAGACGCGCTGGCTTGACATCAGTAAACTTCACCTGCTGCAATACGAAGGCATTTTTTTCCACGTAAGGATTATCCTCCTCCAGCCAATAGTCTTGAAAATAGAAATTCTTACTCTCATCAAAAACATATTGGCGGGCAGAAGCGAGCGATTCCCTACGCAGCACCTTTCCCCCAGCATCTTTCACGCAGTAGCAGTAAGCCACAGCTACGAAAGGGTGATGGCGGTTCTGCCTTGACGCCATTTCCACCTCCCAGTGATAACCGTCCCGGGTGGTCATCGGCAAGTCCATCGTATCTTGATATCCATCAGCGGCGGCAAAAGTTAATTCTACATGCAGGGCATGACCCCACTTGGCAGCATACGCTATCGAAAACTTCATTTTCATAATACTTTTATAATAATGTGCCCGAAAGCACCGATACACATGTTGATTCTCAATGTCAAGTGCAAAGGTAACAAAAAAGCAGACACAACGGATAAAGAAAGATGACAATTAACCTATTTTAAATTCCTATACTTTGCTATTTCCTATTTTTACTGTACTTTTGCACCCGAAAAATAACAAACAAGAAGAATATGAAAAAGAAAAAATCATTTTCTAAGCTCTATCTGTATGGCGCTATAGGCTGCATCGCAGTCATCGCATCGTGGGCTACATCTATTGTTTCTCTTCCTTCTCGAAGAGCAGCAACACCGAGTATGTTTACATCGACAACGATGATAACATCGACTCTGTATACAACAAGCTCCGCCCATTTGCCAAGAGCATTCCGTTCCAGGCATTCAAGACCCTGACCCTCCATTCCGGCTATGCCGATCATATCCGCACCGGCAGATACGCCATTGCTCCGGGCGATGGTGCCCTCAAGACATGGCGCCACATGAAGAACGGTTTGCAGGAACCGGTTAGCCTTACCATCCCTTCGGTCCGCACGCTCGACAAACTCTCTGATGAGATTGGCAAGAAGATGATGTTTGGCAGCAACGACCTCTACCATGCCCTGCGCGACGAGAGCATCTGTCAGAAATACGGTTACGATACTGCCACCATCGCCTGCATGTTCGTACCTAACACCTACGATCTCTACTGGAACATCTCGGTAGATAAATTTCTGGAGCGCATGAAGAAAGAAAGCGACAAGTTTTGGAACTTTGAGCGCACCGAAAAGGCAAAGGCTATGAAGCTGACACCGATTGAGATCATCACCCTTGCCAGCATCGTGGACGAAGAAACAGCCAATAACGGCGAAAAACCGATGATAGCCGGCATGTATTATAACCGTCTGATGCTTCGCAATGCCGAATATCCAGAGGGAATGCCATTGCAGGCCGATCCTACCATTAAATATGCCTGGCAGCGATTCGACCTCAAGCGCATCTACAACAACCTCCTGTCTATCAAGAACCCGTATAATACCTACAAGAACCCAGGTTTGCCACCGGGGCCTATCCGCATTCCGAGCGTAGCAGGTATTGATGCCGTCCTCAACCATGTGCATCACAATTACCTCTACATGTGTGCCAAGGAGGATTTCAGCGGCACTCATAATTTTGCCCGCACTTACGATGAGCACCTGCAGAATGCAGCCAAATATTCTAAGGCACTCAACGAAAGAGGTATCAAGTAAGATAAGGAAACAAGAAAGGTAAAAATGAGTCAGAAAACTTGCAAAGCGTTAGTGATTTTACAAGTTTTCTGACTTTTTATTTGGTAGTCTAACAAAATAGTTGTAAATTTGCAGCCGAAAACTTACCAATTTAAAATAAGGAATAAATACATGAACAGAACGATTATTACAGTAGTGGCAAGGATACCGTTGGTATCATCGCCAAGGTATGTACCTATTTGGCAGAGAACAGTATCAACATCTTGGATATCTCTCAGACCATCGTACAGGAGTATTTCAACATGATGATGATCGTAGACATGGGCAAAATGCAGAAAACTTTCGAGGAAGTAGCCGATGAACTCACCAATGTTGGTAAGGCTATGGGCGTGCAGATCAAATGCCAGCGCGAGGAAATTTTCAATATGATGCACAGAATTTAAAAAGCAAACAATATGATCAATATATCTGAGGTTATCGAAACCAATAAGATGATAGAGCAGGAGAATTTCGATGTGCGTACCATCACCATGGGTATCAACCTTTTGGATTGCGCATCTACCGATCTCGATGAGCTCTGTCAGAACATTCATAATAAGATTACACGTCTGGCAAAGAACCTGGTGAAGACCGGCGAAGAAATCTCCAAGGAGTTTGGTGTACCTATCGTCAACAAGCGTATCTCCATCACTCCAATCTCGCTGGTAGGCGGTTCTGCCTGCAAGACTACCGACGATTACGTGAAGATTGCCAAGACCCTCGACCAGTGTGCCAAGGAACTCGGCATCAACTTCCTGGGCGGCTATTCTGCCATCGTAAGCAAGGGTATGAGCAAGAGCGATGAGCTCCTTATCCGTTCTATCCCTCAGGCGATGGCACAGACCGATTTCGTCTGCAGCTCAGTCAATGTGGGTTCTACCAAGACCGGCATCAACATGGATGCCGTCCGACTGATGGGCGAAATCGTAAAGGATACAGCCGAGGCAACCAAGGACAGAGGTTCTCTGGGTTGTGCCAAACTCGTTGTTCTCTGCAATGCGCCAGACGACAATCCGTTCATGGCTGGTGCCTTCCATGGTGTTTCTGAGGCCGATGCGGTAGTGAGTGTCGGTGTCAGCGGTCCTGGCGTTGTAAAATATGCATTGGAGAAGGTAAAGGGCGAAAGCTTCGAGGTTCTTTGCGAAACCATCAAGCGTACCGCTTCAAGATTACCCGTGTAGGTCAGTTGGTAGCCAAGGAGGCTTCACGCCGTCTGAACGTACCTTTCGGCATCATCGACCTTTCATTGGCTCCTACCCCAGCTATCGGTGATAGTGTAGCCGATATTCTCGAGCTCATCGGTCTTGAGCATGCCGGTGCTCCTGGTACCACAGCAGCTCTTGCACTCCTGAACGACCAGGTTAAGAAGGGCGGTATCATGGCTTCTTCTTATGTAGGTGGTTTGAGCGGTGCCTTCATCCCTGTCAGCGAAGACCAGGGTATGATCAACGCTGTAGAGGCAGGTGCGCTGACCATCGAGAAGCTTGAGGCGATGACTTGTGTCTGCTCAGTAGGTTTGGATATGATTGCCATCCCTGGCGATACTCCAGCCACCACCATTTCCGGTGTCATTGCCGACGAGGCTGCCATCGGTATGGTTAACCAGAAGACTACTGCCGTACGTATCATCAGTTGTGGGCATGAAGGTAGGCGACAATGTAGATTTTGGCGGTTTTGCTCGGTCATGCTCCAATCATGCCTGTAAACCCATTCAGTTGCGAAGCATTCGTAAACCGTGCCGGTCGTATTCCGGCTCCAATCCACAGTTTCAAGAATTAAACTGTTTTGATTCAAAATACCAATCCCCCATCCTGCTTTCTCAAGCGGGCTGGGGGATTTTTTCATTGTATAATCACTTATCTATCTTCTAAAGCGGTTCATCATGACAAAACATAAGTGGATAGATACTCAGAAAATCAACTACAGATATTTAAATCCAATCCTTAAATAAGATGGAAGCTCCCCCAAAAGTCAAAAGAATCGGGAAAAAGAAAAATAAAGGGTGAGACTTCTCCCACCCTTTATCTGATATTATAAAAAAAAGTTTGTCTAAAGTAAATTACAAACGTTTAAAGTTTTTTCAGCTCTTCTTTCCATGCAGAATAAGCCTCGAGATAAGCAGAACGGTTAGCCTCATCAGGATCTATGACTGCAAGTTTCTTCAATGAAGCAAAAGCCTCATTATGATCCTTATAGATACCGGCACCAATACCAGCACCCTTAGCTGCACCTGCACTACCATCTGTCTCATAAAGTTCGATAGTAGCACCACTCACACCCGCCAAGGTATCTCGGAACAACGGACTGAGGAACATATTAGCCTTACCTGCATGAATATTCTTGATATCCATACCCATCTGCTGCATGATTTCCATTCCATAGCAGAAACTGAAGACGATACCCTCTTGTGCTGCACGAACAATATGAGCACGATTATGCTTATTAAAGCTGATGCCACGAATAGAACAACCAACTTCCTTATTCTCTAATACACGCTCAGCTCCATTACCAAATGGGATAATCTTAACACCATCACTACCTATTGGTACAGAAGCTGCAAGATCATTCATATCCGCATAGCTTACATCTGGAGTGATATTTCGATGAACCCACGCATTCAAGATACCAGTTCCATTGATACACAACAATACACCAAGACGGTCAAGGTCTGTAGTATAATTAGCATGAGCAAAAGTATTGACACGGCTCTTTGGATCATAGTTAACATCACCCAATACACCATATACAACTCCTGATGTACCTGCAGTACTTGCTATTTCACCCGGATTGAACACATTCAGACTCACAGCATTATTTGGCTGGTCACCCGCACGATAAGATATTGGTGTACCTTCTTTCAGACCAAGTTCTTCAGCTGCCGCTTTACTTACTACACTCTGTACAGAGAAAGTAGGAACAATATCAGCCAGAATGCTTTCATCGAAGCCAAAGTAATCAAGCAGGAATTTAGCAGGCTTTTTCTGGTTGAAGTCCCACATCATACCTTCAGAAAGACCACTGATAGTAGTCTTAACTTCACCTGAAAGTTTCATTGCCAGATAATCACCAGGAAGCATAATCTTATCAATCTTATCAAACAGTTCCGGTTCATTATCCTTTACCCATGCAAGTTTAGATGCAGTAAAGTTTCCAGGAGAATTGAGCAGATTACGCAAGCAGAAGTTCTCACCTAAATCATGAAAAGCCTTCTCGCCGTAAGGTACGGCACGAGAGTCGCACCAGATGATACTAGGACGCAAAACTTGCTGATTCTTATCAACACAAACCAAGCCATGCATCTGGTACGAGATACCAATAGCAAGGATATCTTCACCCTTGGCACCAGATTCTGCCATGATTTTCTTAAGCGCCAGCTTAGCATTATCCCACCACATCTGAGGATCCTGCTCTGCCCAACCGGTCTTTACAGCCATAATGGGTGCTTCATGATCCGGATAGAATGCAGAAGCTACGATTTCTCCATTGTCAACATCAGTAAGCGAAGCCTTTACAGAACTTGAGCCTACGTCAAAACCTAATAAATATCTACTAGCCATAGTTTATTCGTTTATATGTTTATTGTTTAACTTTTATCAGTTTTTATAAAGTCTACATATATTATACGAACATACTACAACATTCCCCTCATAAAAAAATAATTTAGAACATATTCTCATCAAAAAGACTTTGAGGAGCACTATCGTCAGCCTTGTCCTCCCCTTCATTACTATTTTCTAATACAGAAGAAGAAAAATTGAGCATCAGTTGCTGTACGGCCTTTGAATCAAAATTAACATGATATACACCATACCCCTTACCTTTTTCTATAAGCGATTGTGGGTCTTTAGCGCATCTGGTGAGATATTGCGTAACATAGCTATGAACATCCTTGTAATTCAGAGGTGTAAAAATCGAATTACAGGAATTATATACATGACGAGCTATTTTTTCTACTTTCAACCCTTTTGCACCCGCAGCCAAAAGAACATTGAATATCTCCTGATCAAGTTTCATATAATAATCATAACATTCGTCCTCTTTCAAGAGAGAAGACACAAAAAGAAAAAACCGCGGTTACTCACTTACAAGCAATCGCGGCTCTTTGAAAAATAAACCTTATTTAAGCGAGAGCAACCTTGTTGTCCTCATCCTTAATCTTACCCTCTTTGAAGAGCCAACCGATACCAAGGATTACATCCTCTGTACTGATCTTAGCAGCCTTAGCAATTTCTGCTACTGTGAGAGCCTTTTCTGAAGCTGCCAATGCCTGATATACATCACCAGCTCTAAAACCTGCGTTCTCTGCGTTCAAGTAAAGAACGTCCTTCTTTGCTGCAAGAGCCTTCTTTGCTACTGGAGCCTTCTTTGCTGCTGGCTTCTTTGCAGCAGTCTTAGTTGTCGCTTTCTTTTCTACCATGTTTTAAGAATTTTATGATTCTATTGAGCCTCATTTCATCAGCTCAACCTTAATATCTGCTGCAAATTTATAACTTTTATTTCGAAATAGTGTTAGAAAAATAGAAAAAACTACTACTTATAAACAAAAGTGCTGCATTTCTTGATTTACGTCAAGAAGCGCAGCACTTTATTTACTAAAAATCAATTACTTATTATAAATCATTGAATTTTTCTCAAGGCATTTTACGCATACTCTTTTATGGAGTGAATACCTTCGTTTCTCTATTTTTATTCAGCCTTCAAATCAAGTTTGATCTCCAATTCATCCAACTGCTTAGGGTCAAGTTCAGAAGGAGCATCGAGCATAACATCTCGACCTGAGTTGTTCTTTGGGAAGGCAATACAATCGCGAATACTATCGAGACCAGCCATAATGCTGACGAAACGGTCCAAACCGAAAGCAAGACCTGCGTGAGGTGGTGCACCATACTTGAAAGCATTCATCAAGAAACCGAACTGGGCCTCAGCACGTTCTGGAGTAAAGCCGAGAACCTCGAACATCTTCTCCTGCAACTGAGTATCATGGATACGGAGAGAACCTCCACCTACTTCGATACCATTGCAAACAAAGTCGTATGCCTTGGCACGAACCTGCTCAGGATGCTCATCGAGCAATGGGATATCATCAGGATTTGGCATAGTGAATGGATGGTGCGTAGCCATCAGGCGCTGCTCCTCATCGCTCCACTCAAAGAGAGGGAAATCAATAATCCAAAGACACTTGAATACATTCTTATCACGAAGTCCCAAACGATCACCCATTTCCAAACGCAAAGAGCAAAGCTGAATGCGTGTCTTGTTAGCATTATCACCGCTCAAAATCAAAACAAGGTCACCATCCTTGGCTCCCATTACGGTCTTGATTTCAGCAAGTTCCTCTGGAGAATAGAACTTATCTATGCTACTCTTTACGGTACCATCAGCATTGTACTTGATATATACCAAGCCCTTGGCACCGACCTGAGGACGCTTAACAAAATCAGTCAATTCGTTCAACTGCTTACGGCTATAATCAGCACAACCAGGAACACAGATACCGCCAATATACTTAGCCTCATCGAATACTGAGAAATTACCCTTACCTGTGAAAGCATCTTTCAACTCAACAAATTCCATACCGAAGCGCAAGTCTGGCTTATCGCTACCGAAACGGCGCATAGCATCGTGCCAGGTCATCTGCTCCAACTTAGGAAGTTCTACACCACGAATCTCCTTAAACAAATGGCGAGCCATTTCCTCGAAAAGGTTGATGACATCATCCTGATCAACAAAACTCATTTCACAGTCAATCTGTGTAAACTCTGGCTGACGGTCAGCACGAAGATCCTCATCACGGAAGCACTTGGCAATCTGAAAATAGCGGTCGAAACCAGCAACCATCAAGAGCTGCTTTAAAGTCTGAGGACTCTGTGGAAGAGCGTAGAACTGACCTGGATTCATACGGGAAGGAACAACAAAGTCGCGGGCTCCCTCTGGTGTACTACCAATAAGAATTGGAGTTTCAACTCCATGAAGTTCTGTGCATCGAGGAAGTTACGAATCAAGATGCACATACGATGACGCAACTCCAGATTTTTGCGCACTGCAGGACGACGCAAATCAAGATAACGATACTTCATACGGATATCATCACCACCATCAGTATTATCTTCGATAGTGAAAGGAGGGGTCTGACTCTGAGAGAGGACATTGAGTTCCTTCACCAGGATTTCGATGTCACCAGTATCCATTTTAGGATTCTTGCTCTGTCGTTCACTTACTACACCCTTTATTTGAATGCAGAATTCACGACCTAGCTTGTTAGCTGCATCACACAAGTCTTTGTTATCAGCCTCGTTGAAGACCAACTGTGTGATACCATAACGGTCGCGCAAATCGACGAATGTCATACCACCCATCTTTCTTGAGCGCTGTACCCAACCGGCAAGTGTCACTTCCTTGCCGGCATCAGAGAGACGTAACTCTCCACACGTATTACTTCTGTA
>ENA-OQBJ01000006-OQBJ01000006.1-human-gut-metagenome-genome-assembly--contig:-NODE-6-length-83595-cov-3.213483_pt1 | contig 83595 bp, 110 predicted proteins | sample MGYA00242743_ERZ504545 | MGnify/ENA primary metagenome ERZ504545 (study PRJEB26092, sample SAMD00036252) | human gut metagenome | host: Homo sapiens | study: EMG produced TPA metagenomics assembly of... | reverse complement strand
CTTCCTTTCTTTATAGTATGATACCAATTAAAAAAAGTCATTCAGGTTTTCATTCATTTTCGTGTACTTTTCCACATATATATTTACAACGCTACATACCGGGAGGATTTATGGAAAAGAATCCAAAACACTTTCTGACACCTTTTGATGAACTGACTACTTCCAGACAATTACAGACGATCAAACTTTTGCTGCCCTATCTTCCAACAAACGGCCAACGGATGCTGGGGATCTTCATCCGCCTGAATGAATTGCAGAATGCCATTCATCTCTTTCGGGGATTTCCGGTTTCCCCTCCTTCTGACTCTCTTTCTCCATCCCGGATTTTAAGTGACCTCTCACCCTATCTTCCGAAGAAGAATCACAGCAGATGGCGCAGGTAAACCAGCTTCTGCAGATGATGGAGCTTTTTCAGAATATGCCGGCAGACAATCCTACCGGTTTTTCTCCTGATCTGCTGATGGGAATGTTGAATCCGGAACAAAAAGAAATGTTTCAGACATATGATGCCATGTTTTCCGATACAATGAATCAAATGGATTTTACAACTTCTAAAGGAGGTACTTCACATGAACGAATGGATGAATCATCCAAAAATGCAGAACATGGATCCAATCAAACTGGAACTGATTAAAATGGCCGCTGCACAAACTGCCGGAAAATCCGGAAAAGACCTCGCGCCCATCTTGTTCGCACTGATCACCAATGCGGGAAAGCATAATATTCAGTTCTCGCCGGAAGAAATCACTCTGATTCTGGATCTTCTGAAAGAAGGAAAATCAGATGCCGAAAAAGCACAGATCGACCGCACCGTCAATATGGCTGCGTCCATGTTAAAGAAGAAGGCATAAAACCTTCTTCTTTTCATTTCATTGCATTCTGTCTCGTCTTCCTGTACAATATTGAACTAGAATCAAATATTCAGGAGGATTTCTATGCAGACTCTCATGCTTACAGTTGAATATGACGGCACCCGGTATGCAGCTGGAAGGCCGCTCCCAAAAAAGAAAATCTTGATACGGTCTTGGGGAGAATCCATACTGCTCTTGCCAGGCTGCTCAAAGAGGACATACAGTTATTCTGTGCCGCAAAAACAGACCCTGGTGTTCATGCAAGAGGGCAGATTCTCAGCTTTCAGACCACTTCTTCCCTGTTGCCTTCTGCTCTAAAGAGCAGTCTGAATCAGGTGCTGCCTCAGGATATCGCCGTTTTAGATGCCAGACAGGTTTCCGAACGTTTTCATGCAGAATTACTCCCCAAACACTGTATCTGGGAGCTTTGTATCAAAACCGGTCCGACTCCTGATGTTTTCCGTCAGAAGTATACTTTATTTCTCCCCGACTTGCCGGATCCCCTGCGAATGCAGGAAGCATTTTCTTTTTTGAAAGGCAGGCATGATGTCCGTTGCTTTTCTCCTGTCAAAAAGAAAAAAGCAATCATGAGAGAACTCTATTCTCTCCGGATTGAGCATTCCGATGACGAAATGCAGCTTTTCCTGGAAGGCAGTGATTTTCTGCCATTCATGCCCGCAACACTCATGCAGCTGCTGCTTGATATCGGAACGGGCACACTGGATGCCTGCTGTATTCCTTCGATCTTTGCAGGAGAACATTCTTATTCCGGGCATGCTCCTGCCCATGCACTGTATCTTCATGATATTGTTTATATTTCAGATAGAAGGATGATTTTTAATGTCGATTTACTATAGTATCCTCTACTTTTTTGTATATGGCTTTCTGGGATGGTGTACAGAAGTCATATTTGCAGCTTTTAAACAGCATCGTTTTGTAAACCGCGGATTTTTAAACGGACCGATCTGCGATCTACGGGGTTGGCGTTACACTGGTCATCGCATGCCTGGAAGCTTTCCAGTCCAACCTGTTACTTTTGTACATTTCTTCTGTCATACTGGTAACTGTTTTAGAGGGCGTAACCGGATGGGCAATGGACAAGCTGTTCCACAACAAATGGTGGGATTATTCCAAACTGCCTTTCAATATCGGAGGGTATGTCTGCCTTTTATTTTCCTTGATCTGGGGCGTTGCATGCGTTTTCATCGTATATTTTGTCCACCCGCTGATCCATCAGGTGTTATCCCTGATTCCGCACACAGCCGGAATTGCTTTGATTGCAATCCTTGGCATTGCTCTGCTTTCTGATATAATTGTAACCACTTCTGCAATCGTGAAGTTCAATCAATATCTGGAACGGCTGAAGCATATCACCGACGAATTACACGCAATTTCCAATCAGATCGGATCCGAGCTTTATCAGAATGTAATGCACGTGCTGGATATGCAGGAAAGTTCCAGACAAAAACTGGATGATGTCAAACTGGAAGTATCCGAAGAAATCCGGATGCAGATTGTAGAATTAAAAACAAGAGCCCAGAATCTGGGAGAAAAGGTTCCAAAACCGGCACGCCGTCTCTTAAAGGCATTCCCGAAACTGGAATCCAGAAATTACAAAGCACAGCTGGAATTGTTCCGGCAAAAACTGGAACAGCACCTTGGCAGACATTAATCTATCCTGATAAAACCACGCAGCCCATGCGTCTCCAAACACCATGCTGCTGTCATACCCATACATAAAAACGGGCCGAAGGCGAATGCTGTCTTTTGCCCGTTTCTTTTTTCTGCCAGAAGCCGGATACAATAAATCCCTGCCAGTAGGATTGCTGCCGCACTTCCCATAACGACCAGCTTCACTCCGATTGCCACCCCGACAGCTGCAACAAACTTGATATCACCGCCGCCAAAGCTTCCCGGAACAAAAAACAAAAGGCATGCCATCGGGACACTTACCGCAAACATCCCTAGTATCCTCTCCTGCCAGGAAACCGAAGGATCCACCAGTGCCAGCAGTACTGCCACCAGAAGAATCCCTGCATTCCATCTGTCCGGAATCTTATGCGTCCGCCAGTCAGAAATGGAAATCACGACAAAGATAAAAATCAGTATCGACTTTAACAGCATCGTCATCATGATTTTCCCGTGTAGTACAACTCGATCGGATCAATCGGATCAATCGGATGTTCTTCCTCCATTTTAACCTTCCGCCCTCTTCGTTTTATAAGCTCGCCGCCTTTATTATAAAGCCAGAATGAATACACCAGAACTTTATTCACCTTTCCGATCCTGTCCTTTGTTGTCTTTTCATACTGTACGCCACCCACTTCAAAAGGAACTTTCTTGTGGATCATAGAGATCAGCTCTGTCTCACACGTCACAGGCTCCGGCAGAATCGTATAAGCACGTCCCACACACCCGGTCTTGTGAGAATCACTTCCACCGGTCGTCACCTTTTTATATTTTGCCGCCAGCCTTGCCGCCCCTGTATTTGATACTACAGATTCACAGCAGTTATAAGCTTCAATAAAATCAAACCGTTTCATGATTTCCGGCGACTGATAAAATTTCTTTGTATTAGCGATACTCATATACTTTTCTCCGCACGGATGTGCCGGTCCAAGCACACCTCCGTTTCGATGCACCAGATCGATCAGCAGCGATACCGGCATTCCCCGCATCTCTAAAAGCCGCATCTTCACGCCTTCCGGCATGATCACCAGAATGTGCCCTGCATCTCTTGTATCATATTCGATCCCTTTTAATACCACAAAATCAGTGTGAACCTTTCCTTTCATGTGGTTTTTCCAGTATCGATATCCGTTGTATGTGTTATGGTCTGTGATCACCATTCCCTGAAATCCCTTCTTTTTAAGGAGTGTGATGTAATCCTCCAGACTCACCTTACTGTCAATCGATCCCTCTTTCACATGGCAATGCATATCAATTTTCATAGATAAGCCTCCTTTTTGTCTCTGCATTTTACTTACGCACAGGCTTTCGTCTCTTTTTTCTATTATACCGCGTTGCCATCCCTCTTACAAGAAAGTCCATCAAAAAAACACACTCTTCCCAATGCTTTCCACATTGGAAAAAGTGCGTCTGTGTTACTTATCTTCGTCATCCTGATCCGAAAGATCAATCTCCACGATTTCTACATCATCATCCTCATCGTCCCAGAACTCATCCAGATCTTCATCGAAATCTTCATCCAGATCCTTATCCAAATACTCATCTTCTGTAACAATCTCTTCTGACACGATCAGATCTTCTTTCATCACTTCTTCGTCTTCCTCATCCTCGTCATCGTCTTCAAATTCATCTTCAAATTCCATTTCCAGCTCTTCTGCATGAGGAACAGCCGCTGTATGTACTTCTTTCTCTGCCTGCTTTTCTTCTTTAAACTCTTCATCCAGAAGAGCTCTGGCTTTATCCACTTCATTCTCTGTGGAATTCTGTTCGCGAATCTCCGCAGCTTTTTTCAGATGCAGCTTTTGACGCTTTCCGGATTCCATCAGAAACTGTACCAGAATTCCAAGGACTGCCAGCACCGCAAATGCCAGCGTGACCATCCAACGCTCTAATTCAACTCCTGCATGACCCAGCAAAACAGTTCCCGCCTGACTGATGCATACAGCACCGGTCACTCCTGTAAGAAGCATCAGAACCGGAACAAAAAGCTTAATCGTCAACAACGCAAATACCAGACCAATTCCAACACACACCAGCAGCCAGATCAGATTCGCCGGCCGGAGCCAGTATATACTTAGTGCTGCTCCAAGTACAAAGGCAGTCACAAACATTCCTGCCCGCTTCAAAATTGCAAACACGATTGCCAGAATAATCCCTGCCGCAAGACCAATAATCCCGCTCAGTGTTTCATCTGACGTATCTGCATCGCCACAGCCGCTGCTGCTCCTGTTCCAATCACAAAAACTGTCAGAAATGACCAGAATCTTGCCAGCTTCAATCCAAAGAAACAGCTCAGAATTCCCAGTAATACCGTAATTCCAAGCGAAATAAGCACAATCTCTGCCAGCTTGTCTGCCATTCCAAGCCGCTCTAATGCGGTCGGCAAAACTTCCTTTTCCTGCAGCCATCTTCCTATTTCATTTATCATATCCATTGTACCTCTCCCTTATTATCTGAATCTGTCAATAGCAACCTATATTTTACCAACTTTTTCAGAAAGATACAACAGAAAGATGGATGCAAATCTTTTATTTTGATTCACATCCATCTTTACATTGTTGGCTCAATCACCTTTTCTACCTCTCTTCACTTATTAATAAGTCCTGTTTTTAAGATTTACTGTCCTGGCGGTCTGTACCTTCCTTTCTTAAGTGATTCTCATTTTCTCGCTTCCTCGATAACCCTGCCCCTCAAATGAATTTTACTTCTCTCGTAACTTTCTCGTCATTACGATAATTTCTTCATTTTCACCGGTTATCTTTCCTCGCTTCAAATGAGTGTTTGTTTCATCTGTTTTATTTGTTGACTTTATATTAGCACTCTTTTTTAATATTGTCAATGGTATTTTTAGTTTTTATATATTTTATTTTATAATTATCTGTCTTTTTATCTCTCTTTGTTTATTTTACAGTTTTATTGTTTTATGTAAAAACCAAAAGGCCGTATACCAGTGCTTTTTCTGATATACGGTCTTTGTCTTAAAAATTCTTCATCACATTCTGGATCACTGTCTCCCGCAGCTTTCCTTCCTCTGTATTTCCTGCCTGATGATCTGCAAATCTTGCTTCTACATACAGATAATCTGCAAGTCTGTTCACATACTGCATGGCTTTTGCATCTGCTCCGTAATTCTGTGCCACTTTGCGGAATCTCCGCTCTGCCCTTCTTGTCACAGCCCGCGCAATATCCAGTCTTGCGGAAAGCTCACATCCTCCGTACAAAACAAAGTCCCTGGCTCTCGGAAACGCAGCTTCCAACTCATCGATCTGATCTTCCAGATGCACAGTCTCTTCTGCGCTCATGCGGTAATCCAGATTTCTCGGATCTGCCACTGCTGCCATGATCTTCATCAATGTTCTCTGAATCTCTGCCAGATTCGTCTTCAGATGATCCTCTGAAAGCACTTTTGCATGTCCGATATAACTATTCAGTTCATCGATCGTCCCGATCAGCTCGATCCGATCGTCTGCTTTCGAAACACTCATCCCATTTGCAAGAGAGGTATTTCCGCCATCACCTTTTTTGGTATATACTTTCATTTGCACATTTCCTTTCCCGGAACATTTTCGCTATTTAAAGGGCTGTTTTTTAATCGCACGGGCACTGTTTGCTCCCACTTTTCTGCACTGCTCTTTTGTCGGAGACAGATATGCCTCGATATTACGCCTTTCTCAAGCCCCCGCATTTTCAGACAGACGGCCGTTCCAAAAATCCCGATTCCGGATCCCAGCATGGAATCCCGTGCCGCTTTATAGGAAAGCTTTTCCATACATTCATCCGGAAACTCTGTAATCTCATAAAACACACCCTCTTCTTCCACTCCTGCACAGACTTCCCGCAAAATTGCTTCATCTGCCAGATGTGTATATATAAAGATTGAAGGTTTCTTCACTATCATCGCTGTTCTCCTATATATGAAAGTACCAGCTGTTGCAACTGCATTTCGCGGACCTTCCTCTCCCCGGATATTTCCACGTCCGCACACGATCCGAAATTCTGAAAGTTCTTCCATCAGCATTTCCGGAATCTCAAAATCCTCCGCAGACCCGCCGACTAAAACAACATTCGAAATATGTTTCAGATCCTGCCCTGGTGCCACTTTCTTCAATGCACGAAATGCATTGGTCACAAACACTTTACGTTTTGCCTCTCTTCGCACCTGCACAATCTTCTCCATCGGGATATCCTGTTCCAGCCGAATCATTCCATCCTCCGTAAGAAGGACCACTCTTCCGTAAAACCTCGGATCAATGGACTGCTCCACAAATGTCATCTGTCCGTTTTCCATCCGCATATGGAACAGACTTTCCACTTTGGCAAGCGGGTACTTTTTAATCTGCTCTGCCATGTGCCGGTCTCCCAGACCAAGCTCTGTCTCGATCAGCATGGACACAAGCTCTCCCGCACCTGCCTGATGCGTCATAGATACCTTTCCATCCTCGGAAATCACCGCTGCATCCGTAGAACCGCCGCCCATATCCAGAATTGCAAGCGGAAGGCTTGTTCCGGGAGTCGTCAGGGCTCCGAGACTGGCCATAACCGCTTCCACGCCTGCCACCATCACGTTTACACCCAGTTCTATCCGTAATTGTTCTGCAATCTTCTGCATCGGAAGATGCCTCGTCTTTACCATCGCCGCGATTCCGACCGCTTTCTCAAGACAGGTCTCTCCTGCCAGGGCACCGGAAATCCGAACCGGTGCCATCGTATCCACTGCCAGAATATCAGTAATATGAATCTCTCTCTTCGCAGTCTCATCCAGATTTCCATTCCCTGTTTGATCCTTGAGAACATATTGCCCACATTGGTGTCATGCTCTCCTTCCATATCGTAGATCGTACCGGCATCCGAAACTACCTGCATGATCTTCTCGGCACCTTCATCCAGATCAACAACTGCGTCCTGATCTGCATGGAGACAGATTTTTCCTGCGGGAAGAAGATTCTCCCGGATATTGCCGCCCGGTGTTTTTAAAACGACCGCACTTCGCTTTCCGATCAGACTTTTCGCAATCGGCGTGATCATCCGCGTCTGCTCTGCATCCAGTCCGAGCAGCGTTGCAATCCCGTACGGTTGGAAAGCATACGGATTGTCTGTCCCGGAAGCGCCACTTCGATCGCTGCCAGAACATCATCCGGAAGCTTTTGAATTCCCGCCACCTCATCAATGATCGGCACTTTTTCTTCCAGACGATTCTCCACAAGAACCGCCTCATCTGCCTGCAGGATCACACCTGTGATCGTCAGCCGCTTCCTCTCTCTGTTGATAACTTCTGCGATCTCCTCATAGGATGCGGCTGCTTTTGCAAATACAATATACGGCGTTCCCGGCACGCCTTCCCGGATTCGCTCAAAATCCAGCGTTTTTCCGACTGCCTGCCTGCACCTGCAGGGGTAGACGGGTTATGTCCGATCATGGAAGAATCTGTAATGATCGTCTCTGTAAGCGTCTCCATTGCTGTATCTCCGATAACCGGCGCGGCTTCATTCAGGCGGATCAGGGAAAGCGCTTCCGTCTCCATCCCAATCTTTCCCATAGCTTCTTTCAATGCTGCCCGTATCCCATGAACATTGGCAATGGTCCCCTTCGTTCCTGTCGTCTTACAGGAAGCACTGCTTAAGAAATGGACCTGTGCTCCCCCGACTTCTCCGATACAGACTTCTGTTGTAGAATTTCCAATATCAACTCCGGCAATATATGTCAAAGCAGAATCCCTCTTTTCTCATAAACCTCTGCCGCTTCCATTACAAGGCGCGCACAGTTTTTTGCATTGTATTTTTCCAACAGCTCCTGTGCCATTAAAACCAGTTCCAGCTTTGTGGAACGATTCGGACGAAGCTTATCGTACATCTTTAAAATCACATCATCCGGAACATCTACCAGTTCTGCAGCACGTTCAAAATTCTTTTCCATCGGATCATTGCCGTTTTCTTTTGCCACCTGTCCCTGTGCATAAAGCATTTCTTTTGAAATCTTAATGTCATCCGGGGCAATCTGGTTTCTCATCACTGCATCCAGCGTGATCTCATCCAGTTTTTTTTCCTGTCTTGGATGCGATCTGTTCTCTTTCGTGTTCACCTAACGGGTACTGCATTTATCTTTCCTCCCATTCAACAATTCCAACTTCCGGATCCAGCTGCTCTGTCTCCGCAATGTGCATCAACGCTGCCTTCACCTGATATTTTGGTCTGGACATCGGATCATTTGTACATGGAATCGGCACTACCTGCTCACCCTTTACATATTTGGCAGCATTCTGTCCGATCTGACGGTAAGTCTCCAGATTCATCAGAGGCGCCTGCGGAAACAATTCCAGATTGGAAAGCGGATAAAGGTCTCTCTGATGGATCACGGTTGTCCCTTTCGACTGGATGCCGATCCCGATTCCGGAACCAGAAAGCTTTGCCGCTTCCAATGCCATAAAACAGACATCGGATGTATCCAGTATTTTGACCACTCTCGGGATCATTCCTTCCTCTTCAATTCCCGCTTTCACATTTTTCAGAACATCTTCCAGCAAAATACCGCAGATGGTTCTTTTAATCTCTTTCTGGAATGCAGCTCCTACTCCGATCACAACTTCCTTTGGATCTGTCCCCTGCTTCGCCCGCGGATAATCTCTGTAGGATGTCTTTTCTTCATTGATCCTGTCCCGCCCTGCCATAGAAGGCACCTCGGAAGATGTATGTGATCCAGTCTCCTGCCCCATCTCCGAAAGAACGGCATTGGTTATCTGTTTAATTAACTCTTCACTAATCTGCATGCTCCTGCCTCCTATATATCCTGTGGTTGATGATGTGCGGGATCTTCTTGATCTCTTCCCAGCGCTCTCCCTGTACCCGGTATCCGGTTCCAGGTCCCATATAGTCATTCGGTGTATTGATGCCGGACAATACATGGAAGTCTTTGTCCAAAATTGCTGCTGTCTGCATGTAATCTCCGACCACACGCTGCTTTAACATACTCAACACACTCTCTGCCACATCCACAAATCCAGTCTCTGCCAGCGCTTTTACGACATCGATTCCCGTGATGCCGCGTTTTAATACATCCTCAGCCGCCATCAGATCCGCGGTCACATCCCGATCCAGTGTATCTTTGCTTCCATGTGCGTAGGTAACTGCCTCCACCTGCGCATCTGTCACCGGTGAAAGTCCCAGCTGTGTAAACACTGCCTGCACCGCTCTTGCAGCCTTGTTTCTGACATGAATGACTTCTTCTTCCGTTACCGGGCGAAGTCCTCCGTCTACCTGCATATCTCTCTGTAATACATTGTAATCATCAAAGTCTTCGGCATCAAAGTTCGATCCCGCAAACATATTGTCATAGTTCGGCTCTGCCGCATAGCCGGAGAAGATAAAGTCTGTTCCCGGCAAGAACTGCAGCATCGTTCTTGCAGTACGGCGCATATCGGAGTTGGAAAAGCTCTGGTCATTGGAAGATGCACACTCCAGCCCAAGCAGCGCTGCCACAAGGTTTTCCGCGATGACTTCCCGGATACCGGACGGTACGGAACCTGTCACTCCGATACAACTTACAGATCCATTCTGGATTCCCTGACTTCCAGCTCCCTTTGTCGCATACAGACAGCGGCACTCCAGATACAGCATAGATTTCTTTTCACTGCTTCCCATCAGCACCTCGGAACCGGATCCTGATGTAAAGCGGACCTTCAGTCTCTGGAAGCATACGCCGAATTCAAAAATGCTTTGGAATATGGTGTATCATCCCCATCGATAAACACCTTTTCCGTTCCATATACAGAGAGTGTCTCTGCATAAGTCGTCAGTCCGCGGATTCCCAGCTCCAGCTCTGTTGCTTCCTCTGCGGAGCACTGTGTCAGCACACCCGGACGCCCCACCTGAGAACCAATCAGAAGCGCCATGGCACTCAGCGGTGCATATCTGGCAACTCCCATAGTCGTCTCTTCCTCCGCAAATCCACGAAGAGCTCCCTCTGCCGCGTCCGCTGCAATCTGTACCGGATCATCTTTCAGATTTGTGATGTGCGCCTGATTTCCCGGTGTTCTTCTCGCACGGATCTTCTGCATTCCCATCATCAGTCTACGACATTCAGATGATTCATAACCTCTGTCATCTTTGCAGGCGTGATTCCTGTCACAAGCTCCAGAATCTCTTTTCTGGACACATGAATATCCACGATCATGCGCGCGATCTCCAGTGAAGATACTGCCATGGACGCTTCTGCACGCTCTACGTTCATCGCATAATCAGCGATAAACTGATCGATAAAATCAAAGTCCTCTCTCTTTTTCCCATCCAGTTCCACAATTCTGCCGTTTGCTACTTTCACAGACGGCTTTGGATCATACGGACTTGTCATTGCCACAAATCCCATTTCCGGCCATTCATTGATATATCCGTCAAGATTTACCGGGCGCTGATCCAGTGTCTCAATTCGTTTTGATCTTCTCATGTTCGTTCTCCTAAATATGATATCTCCTACACACTATAGTTGTATTATACCTTAAATCCAAAAGAATCGCAATCCGGATCGTGGTGAAATTGTGCACAAATCCACATTATTTTCAAAAGAAATCAACAAAAACCCTCGCATTTTTCTTCTTTTTTCTCTGTGATTTCTATTTTTTGATGCTTTGTCTGCATTCTCCCATTGACTTCCATTTTTTCGGACTGTAAAATAGACCTATCTTTTTAAATAAGAACAAAAACTTATACAGCTTACCTACGAAAGGAGTTTGGCATATGGAACACTTAACCATCCCACAGGGGTATGTTTCTCCCCTGACAATCCGCGAGACTGAGGTGGCGATCAAAGAGATCAAGGATTATTTTGAACGCTCCCTTGCAAAATCACTGCATCTTACCCGTGTATCTGCACCTTTATTTGTAAAACCGGAATCCGGTCTGAATGATAATTTAAATGGTGTGGAGCGCCCGGTTTCGTTCGGGATCAAGGAGCAGGAGGACACTCCCGCGGAGATCGTGCATTCTCTGGCAAAATGGAAACGCTATGCACTCAAGCACTACGGTTTTCATTCCGGTGAAGGTCTTTACACCGATATGAGTGCCATCCGCAGAGATGAGGATACGGACAATATTCACTCTATCTACGTAGATCAGTGGGACTGGGAAAAAGTGATTTCCAAAGAAGAGCGAAACATGGAGACACTGCAGTATACAGTCCGCAAGGTCTACAGTGCACTCAAAGAAACAGAAGATTATATTTCCAGACGGTATAACTATATCGAGCCGCTGCTTCCGGACGATATCTTTTTTATCACATCCCAGGAGCTTGAAGACCTGTATCCAGGATGTGACGCCAAGGAAAGAGAGCACCGGCTTGCCAAAGAAAAGGGAGCGATCTTTGTGGCACAGATTGGAAAAGTTCTCGCTTCAGGTGAAAAGCATGACGGACGCGCCCCGGACTATGATGACTGGGAATTAAACGGTGATATCATCGTCTACTACCCTGTACTGGACATTGCCCTGGAGCTTTCCTCTATGGGAATCCGCGTGGATGAAGAAGCGCTTGCAAAGCAGTTAAAGCTTTCCGGATGCGAGGACCGCGCAAAGCTTCCGTTCCAGAAGTCTCTGCTGAACAGGGAACTGCCTTACACGATCGGCGGCGGAATCGGACAGTCCCGTATCTGTATGTATTATTTGCGCAAGGCACATATCGGAGAGGTACAGTCCTCCCTCTGGCCGGATGACATTTACAACTGCGCACTGGAACACGGAATCCAGTTATTATAAAAGAAAAACAGGAGTCTGCTGATTTTGAATCGATCAACAGACTCCTGTCCTTCTTTATTTCTTTTTTACTGCCACAGCCTGCATATGCTGTGCTTTGTATCTGTCTTCTACAATCTCTTTCGGATAGCGGATCACTCCATTGTTCTCATACGGATCATTGAAATAATATCCTTCTTCATCATATCCGACCAAAAGCATACAGTGCTCATTGGAAATCCAGGTAAATACTTCCCCGCTGTCTTTTAATTTCCACTGTGGGCCCGTGATCGGTTCTCTCATATTGATACACGCCCAGAGAATCACCGGCATTCCTTTGTCAATGTACTCTGTTTGCAAAGTTTTTATCTCTGTTCCCGTAAGATCCAGCACCTCATACATTTCACCGATCGCTTTTTTCAGCGCCTGAGTGATCACCGGTGCATAGCAACCAAATGACTCCTCATCATAGGGACTTCCACAAAAATATTTTGTGGGATCCGGACCGTAAAGCTCACCCTCACGAAGTTCAAACTCCTGCCTGTCCAGATATTGCTCAATAAATTCATCCACAGACATTTCGTATCCCAGATACCTAAGCAGCATCACAGCCGACACACTCTCGCATCCGGTCGGATAACGCACACTTTGATCCAGATACGGCACATCAATTACATTACGCATGCTGTTCCTCCGCATCCTTTTCTGCTCTCGTCTCTTCAAAACCGTCAGTACTGCAAACAAGATCAAAAGACTGCTGCCCAGTGCAGCCCACCAGATCTTCACGATTCCTGCGATCAGATATCCTACGATACAAACTGCCGCCACGACCATGGCATACTGCATCTGAGTGGATACATGATTGATGTGATTGCTCTGTGCACCCGCAGAAGACATTACTGTTGTATCTGAGATTGGAGAAATGTGATCTCCGCATACTGCTCCTGCCAGAACTGCCGCCACAGAGATGATCATCATTTCCAGATTTTTCTGTCCCGGGAACATCGCTACTACGATCGGCACCAGGATCGCAAAGGTTCCCCATGAGGTTCCTGTTGAAAATGCAAGAAAAATCGCGATCATAAACATCACCGCAGGCAGGATCACGCTTGCCGAAGCATTTGTTCCCACCAGATTCTCTACAAATACTCCAATTCCAAGGGCATCTCCCATTCCTTTTAAGGACCATGCAAAAATCAGGATCGCCACCGCCGGGATCATCAGTTTAAAGCCTTCTACGAAGCTGTCCATAAATCCCTTAAATGTAATGACCTTTCTCGGCAGATATAAAATCAACATAAATAAAATCGTAACAGAAGTTGCAAAAATCAGACTTGTCTCTGCATCACATCCGGAAAAGGCAGTGAATACATCGGTTGCTCCGCCCAGATATCCGGTGTAGATCATAGCCCCGATCGCAGACAGGATCAGAACCGCTACCGGCAGGATCAGATCCATCACTTTTCCTTTTTCTGATGCATTTTCTATCTCAACTGTCTCAAATTCTTCCGCACCGCTTGTAAAGAGATCCCCGTTTGCAGCATTCTTTTCATGACGCTTCATCTGTCCGAAATCAAATCCTGTGATCACCACAAACAATACCATTGCCAGTGTCAGAAGCGCATACAGATTGTAGGGAATCGTTCTTAAAAACAGCTGAAACCCTGTAATCCCCGCATCGTCCGGCACATAAGAGTTGACCGCAGCCGCCCAGCTTGAAATCGGCGCGATGATGCAGACCGGAGCTGCCGTGGAATCAATGATATACGCCAGCTTCGCTCTGGAAACTTTATAGCGGTCTGTCACCGGACGCATCACGGAACCGACCGTCAGACAGTTGAAATAATCATCTACAAAAATCAGCACCCCAAGTCCCGTTGTTGCAAGAAGCGCGCTTTTTTTGCTCCTGATCTTGCTTCCTGCCCAGTTTCCATAGGCGGCAGAACCTCCTGATTTTGCCATCAACACGATGATCATCCCCAGAAGCACGTCAAAGATAAGAATATTCAGATTCATGCTTTCTTTCATAATTTCAAAAAATGACACAAAAGAATCCCAGGGAGAAAATCCTGTATACAGCAGTGCCCCCACAGCAACTCCTACAAACAGGGAGCTGTACACTTCCTTTGTGAGAAACGCAAGCACGATTGCAAGCAGCGGCGGCACAAGTGACCACCAAGTTCCGATAAACATAGAACCATCCATTTTTTCTTTCATCCTCTTTTCTATTACTTTTCCACATGATAATACCCTGTCCTGGCTCCGGCACTTGCCTTGTCATAACAGGGTATCCTTTCTTATTTTACTGGATGATGCATAAATATGCAATTATAATTTTTTATTCGTTCCTGTTCCATGCAAATGCATGGTTCATCGGCCCACTTCCGGCTCCCAGATCCAGCTTGAACTCCAATGCATCTGAAAGATACTGCTTTGCTCTTTTTACAGACTCTTCCAGTTCAAATTCTTTCGCCAGATTGGCTGCGATCGCACTCGAAAGCGTGCATCCTGTTCCGTGAGTATTCGGATTCTCTATTCTCGTTCCGTAAAACCACCGCATCGCTCCGTCTTCTTTCCACAAAAGGTCATTGGCATCCTGTCTTTGATGACCTCCCTTTAACAGCACACTGCATCCAAACTGTCTGCCAATCATTTCTGCTGCCCTCTCCATATCTCTTTGTGTCTGAATTTCAATTCCGGACAAAAGCTCAGCCTCCGGGATATTGGGCGTGATCACCTCCGCAATTTTAAAAAGCTTCTCCTGCATCGCGCAGATTGCATCCTCCGGATCAGCCTTGCTCCGCTTGTCGCCACCATAACCGGATCCACGACAATATGTGCTGCCTCGTATTGCCTCAATGATCCTGCGATCACCTCAATCAATTCTGTGGACGATACCATCCCGATCTTCACCGCGTCCGGTCTGATATCTGTAAAAATGCAATCCAGCTGTTCTTTTAAAAATTGCGGAGACACTTCCAGAATATCACGTACTCCGGTTGTATTCTGTGCCGTCAGCGCCGTGATCGCGCTCGTCGCATAGACTCCGTTTGTCGTCATTGTCTTGATGTCCGCCTGGATTCCGGCACCGCCGCTGCAGTCGCTTCCCGCGATCGTCAGTCCTGTCTTCATCGATGTCATGTGTTACTTACATCCTTCCTGTTATCATTTCTGTCAGTTGTTCATCGAAAGACTTCAGATAAATATCCGCTGTCTCTCTGATTTTTTCCTGTTCCTTGTTTGCTTTGTCATAGACAGCTGCTGTAGAAAACCCTGCCTTTTTTGCAGTCTCAATGGCATGGAGTGCATCTTCCACAACCAGCGCTTCATCCGGCCTGCAATTCATCTTTCTCGCCGCTTCCAGATAAATGTCCGGCCTGTCTTTTCCTGCACCAACCTCGCTGCAGAATAACAGCTCCGTAAAATACTGCCGGATCTCCAGCCGCTCACACGCCTGTCGGATACAGTCTTGATCTCCTGAGGTCGCCAGGATCATGGGGTATCCTTTTTGTTTGAATTCTGCCAGAAGCTCTTTTGCCCCCGGTTTTAATGTCACTTCTCTTCTGTAAAAGGTTTCAATCTGGCAGTGGATTCCCTCCAGAACATCTGCCACACCAACCGGCAGGTGGTAGCGATCGATCAGATACTTTGCTCCCTGCTCCAGACTCATCTCAAACAGAATCTCTCCCAGATTTGGTTCCGGCTCGATTCCCAGTGTCTCCAGATAATGATCCGGAGCATGATCCCAGATTTCCATGGAATCCAACAGTGTTCCGTCCGCATCCCAGATGATCCCCTTGATCGTCATTGGATCGCCTCTACTTCTTTTTCAATTCTTCTGCTGCCAGCTTCGGGAAATCCTGCGCAAAGATCGCACTGATTACTGCAATCCCGTCGATTCCCGTTCCTGCAAGCTGACTGACATTTTCTGCGCTGATTCCGCCGATTGCTACGACCGGAATCTGCACTGCCGCACAAATGTCACGAAGTGTGGCGTGTTCCACTTCCACCGCATCTGCTTTGGAGCTGGTCGGAAATACTGCTCCCACTCCCAGGTAATCTGCTCCATCTTTTTCTGCCTTTATAGCCTGCTCCACAGTCTGTGCAGACACACCAATGATCTTGTCCTCTCCTAAAATCTCCCGCACCTTCCACGCGGCATATCATCCTGCCCCACATGTACACCGTCAGCTCCCACTGTACGGGCGATTTCTACATTGTCGTTGATCACAAACGGAACTCTGTATGCGGCACACAACTTTTTCATCTCCTCTGCCTCCTGCAGAAAGTTTTCTGTATTCAGATCTTTTTCCCTCAGCTGCAAGAATGTCACCCCGCCTTTTAAGGCCTCCTCTACCTGGTGATACAGCGTGTCGTTTTTCGTCCAGCTTCTGTCCGTCACTGCATATAAAAGCAGAGATTCCTTATCGCACCTCATAGTTTGCTCTCCTTTCCAGTTCTTCTCCGGTCAGATTGCAGACCGCATCAATGATCCGGTTTCTGTAGGTGGAATTGCCGTCTCCCGGCTGCATATTTTCCCAGCCGATCTCACCTGCTGTTCCCATGATACAAACAGCCGCTGCCGCCGCATCCAGCATTTCTTCCGGATTCGCACACAAAAATGCAGTCAGCATCCCGGAGAGCTGACATCCGGTTCCTGTAATCTGTCCCATTTCTTTTCTGCCGTTTCGGATCACATAACAACGTTTGTCATCTGCCACCAGATCGATCGCACCTGTTACTGCCACGATGCATCCACAGGATTTTGCAAACGCTTTTACAAATGCCACTGCCTCCTCTAAAGTCTCTTCCGTAACAATATCCGTCTCACAGGCATCCACTCCTCTTGCACCGCCCATGCCGCCGGAGAGAACTTTGATCTCTGACATATTTCCACGGATTACAGAAAAGCGGACTTCCTGCATCAGTTTCACTGCTGTCTGTGTGCGAAGAGTGCTCGCACCGGCCCCAACCGGATCCAGAAGCACAGGATGTCCCAGTTCGTTTGCCTTCTTTCCTGCCAGGAACATACTTTCAATACTGCTCTTGTGAAGTGTTCCGATATTGATGTTCAACCCCTGACAGATGGTTGTGATTTCCTGCACTTCCTCCGGCTCATCCGCCATGATCGGGCTGGCACCACATGCCAGGATGATATTCGCCACATCATTTACGGTCACGTAATTCGTGATATTATGTACCAATGGGCAATGATTTCTCACAGTTTCCAGATATTTTTTCATAAATGTCTCCTTTCAGACCTGAAGTTGTTTTTTGGAATCTGCTGCCTTATCGCACAACAAAGCGGGTACACCAATGTATGGCATACCCGCTGTCTCAGCTTTTCTATCCCTACGTTGGCATTATCCAAATCAGGTCACAGGTCGAAGCGATTCAGCTTCCTCTCAGCCTGCTTGATACGCAAGCTCCCTTGTTTTTTATTTACATTTATTATACTCCGTTTTGCCCCCATTGCAATCCTTATTTTCTTTACAATTTAATCTGGATCTGGTATTTTTTCATCCAGTAATTGATCTGCAGCACATATGCAATCATCTGAGGTCCTGCCATCAGCTGTCCGTACCACGGTTTTCCGTAATCCTTCGGCGAATTTAAAAACCGCTCTGCCTTCTTTCGATCCAGAAATGCCCGAATGGGCGCACTTGTATCCTGTAACACTTCTTCTCTCAGCCGGTCTGCCAGAAGTGCTTCGTACTGCGGATTGTATGTTTTCGGATATGGACTTTTCTTTCTCCAGAGTACTTCATCCGGTACTTTTCCTTTTCCCGCACGGCGAAGCAATGCTTTGGGAATACCATCCTCACATTTCACAGACCAGGGCACATTCCATACATACTCGATGATGCGGTAATCCGCTATTGGCACTCGCGCGACAATCCATACCAGGTACTGGTCCTCTCCATCCGGTCTAACAGTGTTGCCATAAACCATTTCAAATTCAGATACGCAATCTCTCTGCGACGCTTCTCCACAGGAGAATCCTCGGTACAGCACGGTGTTTCCCGTACAGCTTTCTCATAGGCTTCCTCTGCATACTCTTTCATCGGAAGCTTCCGAATCCACTTTTCCTGAAGCAGACTCTGCCGGACGGATTGATCTGCTGACCACGGAAATCCGTCTGTCTCAAAGGCTTCTTTTTTATGAAACCACGGGTATCCTCCGAAAATCTCATCCGCACATTCTCCTGTCAGAGCTGCCTTGCTGTACTGTGACACCTGAGAGCAGAAATACAGCATAGAGGACTCCACATCCGCCATACACGGCAGACACCTTGCATCCACAGCTTTGTAAAGATATTCCGCCAGCTTTTCATTGCTGCACTCCAAATAGCGATGCTCACTGCCGCAATATGTTACCATCTGCTCCACCCACGGCCGGTCCTGACTCGGCTGAAATGCATTTGCCTGAAAATACTGCCGGTTTCCCTCAAAATCAAAGGAAAATGTCTGAAGCCTTTCCCCCTTTTCCCGCAGAGCATCCGCACAGACTGCCGTCACAAGGCTGCTGTCCACTCCGCCGGAGAGAAATGTAGAGATCGTCTCTTCACTCTCCATCTGCCGTTTAATCGAATCCTCCAAGAGCCACGCTGTTTTTTCTACTGTTTCTTCCCTGGAATCTTCATGTGGCTGACTTTTTACATTCCAGTAACAATGATCTTTTAGAATTCCGTCTGCAAAAGAAAGATAATGTCCCGGAAGCACTTCATAAATATCTCGAAAAACACCGTTTCCGGGAGTTCTTGCCGGACCAAGCGCAAAAATTTCACAGAGACCATTCTCATCCAGCACAGGGTCCACACCCGGATACTGAAATAAGCTTCCAATGGCAGAGGCAAAAAACAGCGTCTCCTTTTTCTGCGTATAAAACATTGGTTTTGCCCCGATCCTGTCTCTGAACAAGAACAATATTTTTTTCGTTTCATCCCAGATCACCGCACCGAAAACACCATTTATTTTTTGCACAAATTCCGGTCCGTACTGCATATAAGCAAGCAGAAACAATTCCTCGTTTCTGTCTGTGTCGGCTTTCAGCTCTCTGCCAAGCTCTTTTGCATTGTATAGTTCCCCATTCAAAATGAGCGTACACACACGCCCCTGCCGTTTTAACGTAACCGGATGTGCATGTTTTGTTTCTTCCACACAGCGTCCCGGTGCAAATCCCATATTCCGGCTGCAAAATCCTGTAAATGTTCCCATTGTCTTCCCCTTTTCTACTGAATGATCGGTTGATACTGTCTGCCTTCCAGTGCCGCCTCGCGCCGGGATCAGATACTCCAGGCTGGCGATCATCGAATTTGGCTTTTTCTGCGGATTATCCTGTTTAAACGGTACAAAATAAACATGCTTAGTGTTTAACAACAACCCGATATTTTTCATATTCATACCCAGTGCATCATTTGTAGAAATCGAAACCAGCAGCGGACGCTCATTGCGCAGATGCGCTTTTGCAGCCATCAGCGCAGGAGTGTCCGTAATCCCATTGGCCAGCTTCGCAATGCTGTTTCCCGTACACGGCATTAAAATCAGCAGATCCAAAAGGCCTTTCGGTCCGATAGCTCCGCCTGGGGGATTGTCAGCATCGGCTCTGCCCCTGTGATTTCCTTTGCCTTTGTCACAAAATCCTCTGCATTTCCAAAACGACTGTCTATAGACTGTGCCGCATCTGAAAAAATGGTCTGCAGCTCTGCCTCTTCCTTTTTTAATGCCCGCAGTGCCTGAAACACTTTTTCATAAGTGCAAAAAGATCCTGTGATCGCAACTCCGATCTTCCTGCCTTTTAGCTTCATGATTTACACTCCCTTTTTATGATTCTTTCTATTTCCTTCAAAATCTCCTCTCCCAGCAGTCTGCCTGATGTACACGGCGCAAAACGTCCCGGCAGGCCCGGCAGGACATTTATATGGATTCCCAGTCTGTCTGCCGCATCCCGGTCAATTCCTCCCGGCATGGAAGCCAGCTCCAGAATACAGACTTCTTGTGGCACTCCTTCCAGCAATCCCTCTGTCCACACAGCAGACGGCGCTGTATTAAAAAGAAATGCTGCTTTTTTCAGTACTTTTGAAAGATCCTTATATTCACAGATCTTCGCTCCTGCTTCTTTTGCACGTTCGCATGCGTTCTCATCACGGTCATACACCACGATCGTACATCCCCAGTTTTTCAGGCACTGATGAATTGCACTTCCGCATCGGCCATACCCTGTCAGAATACACAAACTCCCCCGAAGCGTAACCGGACTGTTTTGTACCGCTTCGGCAACCGCACCTTCTGCTGTGGCAGCTGCATTTTCTCTTACAATCCGTTCCAGCTGCATCAGGTCATAGCTCTCACCGCCGCGGCATAAAATCCTGTTTTTCAGTCTCTTTTGAAACAGCCGCCAAAGATACACTGTCCATGTTTCACATATTCCATGAGCTGCTCTGCATCTGGTTTATATTCCGCTCCTGTATTGAGCTTTCCTTTCCGCAATACAGGCACCGGAAGCACCACAAACCGGCAGTTCTCAAAAATCTCCCGAAGCCGCTCTGTTGTTTCCTCCTGTCTGGTACCATCCGGAAAAAATGCTGTTTCTGTCTGCCATCCATGCTCTTCCAGAAATTGTTTTACATAAATCTGCCTCTGATCCCCGCCAATAATTCCGATTTTTTCCAATCACACAAAATCCTTTTTCTTTTAACATATGCACACACTTTCATTGCGTGTCTGTATCTGAGACGCAAAAAGAGTCCGCTGTTTTTTGGCGAACTCTTTTTTTCACATGGCGCTATCCTAAGAAACATCTGCCGGAAACCGGATTCCCATCTTTTCCCTTGCCAGATCCAGAAACTGCATTTCGTTTCCGGACGCTTCCTCATATATTTTACTTTTCTCATCCTCCTGACTGTTCTCGATCAGACGCAGCCATTCCCGTATTTCATATACCATATTATTCTCTTCTTTTGGGATCAGGATCACATCTCTGCGCCCAGTACGCTCATGTATCGTAATTTTTCTTGTATCTGCGATCCGATCGATCTGCATACTCCCGTTTTCTCCCTGAACCTCACTTTCCGTATATCCACTTGTAATTTTGGAATACTGCAGAACTGCCTGCCAGCCCGGATACTGCGCCAGGATGGTTCCCATACCATCCACACCATTTTCCAGAAAGACGGAAGCTCCTTCTATTTTCTCCGGCATTCCAAACAATCGTACCAGCGGATGTACACAATACACTCCGATGTCCATCAAGGCCCCGTTGGAAAGCTCCGGCCGAAACGCATTCTCGATGATTCCTTTGCGGAAGTTATCATAACGCGACGAATACTGACAAAATCGAAAGCTCACACTCCGGATTTTTCCAAGGCGATACAGATTTGCTTCAATTGCCTGAAATCCGGGATCATACACCGAACGCATGGCTTCTAACAGCACCGCCTGTCCGTTTTCCGCCGCCGCTCTCATCCTCTGCAGCTCTGCCGCATTACTTGCAGCAGGCTTTTCACAGAGTACATGCTTTCCGTGCTTAAGCATCTCTACTGCCTGTTCACAATGGCAGGAATTGGGGCTGGCAATGTATACCGCGTCTATGTCCGAGGATTCTGCCAGCTCCTTTAGATCTGTATAAATAAACTCTGCTCCGTGCTTTTTTGCAAATGCTTGCTGTCTCCTTCTTTCTTGAAAATACTGCCGTGTGGACCAGTCCCTCACACAAAGCTGCCGCTTCCAGAAAACGGTCCACAATCGCACTCGTTCCAATAGTTGCAAATCGTATCATATTCTCTGCTCCTTCCTTTTATGATGATCACTTGTTACGGCTAAATTACTGGTTCACAGTAACCAATAATCCGAATATTATCATTTTACTATTTTACATATTGGCAAAGCAAGTTTAAAATAGAAATGAAAGGAGAATATGCAAATGAAATCTCAAAAACATCTGTTAAGCAAATTATTTATTTCTACCCTTTATCTGAGTGCCTTCACTTTTGGCGGCGGTTATGTGATCGTTACACTCATGAAAAAGAAATTTGTGGACCAGTATCACTGGATCGATGATGAGGAAATGCTGGATTTGATCGCCATCGCGCAGTCTTCTCCGGGAGCTATCGCAGTCAACGGCGCAATTGTTGTCGGCTACAAGCTGGCAGGAATTCCAGGAGTTCTGCTCTGTGTCCTCGCCACCGTTTTGCCGCCTTTTGTCATTATTTCCATCCTTTCTGTATTTTACGCTGCTTTCCAGAGCAATGTCTGGATACGGCTTCTTCTGGAAGGGATGCAATCCGGTGTTGCGGCTGTCATCGCATCAGTTGTTTATGATATGGGCCGCGGAATCATCCGTGAAAAAACACCGATTTCTCTTCTGATCATGGGCGGAGCATTTCTTGCAAACTATATGTTTCAGATCAATGCCGTCTACATCATTTTATTTTGTATTGCACTTGGCTGCCTGCAGACCTGGTATCAGAAAAGGAGGACACTCTCATGATTTACCTGCAGCTTTTTTTCAGTTTTCTTCAAATCGGAACCTTTAGCTTCGGCGGCGGTTATGCCGCACTCCCCCTGATCCAGAATCAGTCGTCTCTCTTCATCATTGGATCTCAATGGCTGAGTTCACAGATCTGATCACCATTTCCCAGATGACTCCCGGACCGATCGCCATCAATTCCGCCACCTTTGTCGGAATCAAGATCGCAGGAATGCCCGGTGCACTTGTTGCGACTCTCGGATGTATCCTGCCCTCCTGCATCATTGTGACCATTATTGCATATCTGTATATGAGATACCGAAATCTGGACACCCTGCAGGGAATTCTTGGGATGCTTCGTCCCGCCGTCGTTGCACTGATTGCCTCTGCAGGAATTTCGATCCTGATCACTGCTTTCTTTGGAGATTCGGGGATAAAGCTTTCCTCATGCAACCCAAAGGCCGTGGTAATCTTTGCAGGCTGTCTGATTCTTCTGAGAAAACGAGTCAATCCTGTTCTGGTCATGGTACTTGCCGGGATTGTAAATGTGGGACTCTCCCTTTTTATATGAATCTCAGTAAAAAGGGAAAACTCTTCCGAATAAAAAGAATTTTCCCTCCGTCTTAAACTACAATTTCATATTTTTCTACATTCACTTTCGCTTTTCCATCACATGAGAACACAATCTCATCTGCCTCTATCGGTGTGCAGATTGCAGTTGTCACAACCTGTTCTCCGTCATTGACAAACAGTTCAATGGACTGTCTGTCCAGAATAAAACGAAGTTCAATGTTTCTTTTCCTTCCGTAACTTTCCATATTCTTCTGCAGATTACATCTTTTGTCACTCCGCAACAAGTACGATCCACTTCCATAATCTGCTTTTTTCGATTATATGTATAAGTAGTCGTATATTCCATGTTATGTGCCAGTTCCAGACAAAATTCATCAAATTGGCCATTTTCGATTTCTACAGTCAGATCCAGCATCCTTCCTCTCACTTCATCAAACTGAACAGTTCCTGAAATCTCCTGGTCTTTCAAACAACATGGATTTTTACGATACTGCTTCAGTTCTTCCACCGGATTTTGATATAATCTTCCATTCATATACCGCAGTTCTCTCGGCAGTGTCATCATTCCCTGCCACTTTTGACCATCCGGAATCACACAGGCATCCCATGACTTCATCCAGGCGATTAGAATCCGACGTCCATCCGGAAGTTTTTGTCGTCTGCGGCGCATAAAAATCCAGACCATAATCCAATGATTTTGGAGCTTCCTTCTGAAATGTATGCTCTGTTTCATTATATTTCCTGAAAAATATACGGAATTATTTCCATTATGAAATTCATATTTCTGCGCTTTCATGTTCTGTGGCGAACAGATCAAAAAATGTGTCCCATCCAGTTCAAAAAAATCCGGGCATTCCCACATAGTTCCAATCTGACCTGTGCTATTTTCTGCCAACACAGTCTCAAATTTCCATTTCTCCAAATTTTACTGGAAAAAAGTACAACCTGACCTTTCTGCTCTGAGTTCTTATTTCCAACAATCAGATAATAGTTTTTCCCTTTTTTCCACACTTTCGGATCTCTGAAATCAATCTTGCTACAATCCGCAGGCAGCATATCTCCGGTTATAACAGGATTCTGGGGTGATTTCACATAGATTTCTCCATCTCCATACGCAATACACTGATTCTGTCGTTCTTGAATGCTTCCATTCTCCATCTGCACATTACTTACTCCGGTATAGATGAGTACATGTTTTCCATCTTTTTCCGTTGCACTTCCTGAAAAACATCCTCGTTTGTCATATTCCTGATCCGGAGCAAGTACTGATGGCATATTCTTCCAATGAATCATATCATCTGAAACACTGTGTCCCCAGTGCATTGGTCCCCACTCCGTTGTATACGGATGATATTGATAAAAAAAGATGAATCTGTCCTGATACCAGGAAAATCCATTTGGATCATTGATCCATCCCACTGGAGCAGCTACATGAAATGCCGGTTTTTCTTCTACCGGAATTTTCTCTTGTTCTGTTTTTTCATATTCATTGGCTTTCTTTAATTCAATACTCATAATGTCTCCTATTCTTTCCCCTGTTCACTCTTCAAGGATTCCTGATACTTGTCAAAATACTTCTGCTTGATTGCAAGATAATCAGACAATCCATATTGTTCCATTTTCTTTAAATAGCTGTCCCACTCTTTTTCAATTCCGCCATTTAATATCCAATCTGCTTTTTTCTGTTCTGCATATTTTCTGATATCTGTATCGTATTGAGTCACTTTGTTTGTGTCTTCAATACTCATAAATACATTTGGATATACATATTTACTGTGCATATCTTCCAAATAGGTTTCATGCATATTGTCCAGACGCCATTTTGCATCCGCAGGCTGTGTCACATAAACATCGTAATATTCATTTAATACTGCTAACGGTCCATTCACTGACTGAGCTTCTCTGACTTCTACCGGAGACTCATTTCCAAGATCCATATGCTTTAACATTTTCTCTCCATCCTTGTTCGTTCCCATCTCGAAAATATTAAAGGAATCTTTTTCTCCATATGTTCCCCAATTGTTCTGTGGAGATTGTAAAGGCGCATACATCTGATCAATCCACGCCGCTGCCAGTGCTGTGTTTTTACAGCTGGTTGTCAGCACGCAGCGTCCTCTGTCAAATCCACTTGTCTCACTGTTATTCTGTCTGGTGATATTCACCAGACCATTCGGACCAGCCAATGCCGGAAGCATCACATAATCCTCATAATTATCAATATTCGAAATATCCCATGTAAAACACAGACCATAACGGTGGCTTTTCCCTTTCGCCACATAAGTAGACCATTCCTGTGTAAAAGCTTCCGGATCAACCAATTTCTGCTCTACCAGTTCATGCAGCCACTGAATACCTTCTTTATAGCCTTCCTGTACAGTGGTATAAATAACCTTGCCTTCATCTGTCACTGCAAAGTGATCCCCAGTGTCTCCGTATCCCTCACCAAATCCATTGATCAAAATTGCAGGATCCTGATCTCCATTGTTGATGATAAAGGACATCGGTATCACATCTCCCTCTATGTCAAATTCTGACTTTAGTTCTTCCGCATGATCCCGGAACGCAATTAATACCTTTTCCAGTTCTTCTGTTGTTTCAGGTACTTTCAATCCAAGAAAATCCAGCCATTTTTTATTGATATACGGAATATTCCCAATCGCCTGAATTGCTTCTTTCCCTTCCCCCAGCTGTTCGATCCAGGGGAAAGAATAGATATGTCCGTCCGGAGCTGTACACATTGTTCTGTATTCCGGATATTTTTCAAAAATAGCCTTCAGATTCGGCATATATTTATCAATCAAATGCTCTACCGGAATAATAATCCCCTGTTTTGCATAACGAAGGAGATCATAATCATTCATTCCCGCATTAAAGAGCCCATCCGGCAGATTTCCAAACTGTGCCAGTGCCAGATTTTTCTTATCCGCAAACTGATCTGCCACAAAGCAGGTCCAGTCAATATGTACATTCGTCTGTTTTTCCAACCGTTTGAAGATTGTTCGCTCGTTCGGCTCCTGTGTAGATGTTGCAGGAGCACTGGTGATAAATGATAATTCTGCTTTTTCTTTCAGAGGAAACTCCACGTCTTCGACTGGTGTATCCGGATTGATCTCTGCCTCCATCCTTCTTTGCTTCCACATCCCGTCATTGAAAATACAAGCACAAGAGAAAGGCTTGCCGCAATAATCGATTTGATTCTTTTTTTCATAGCTGCACCTCCTAACCATCTAACCTTTTACTGAACCGACCATGATTCCCTTATCGAAATATTTCTGGAAAAACGGATACATGATCAAAAGCGGCAGACTGGATACAACAATCGTCGCATATTTCAGTAATTCTGCTACTTTTGCCATTTCTGCTGTACTCTGGATATCCGCAATCATACCTGGCTGTGGCGTATTTTGTACCAAAATCGAACGTAGTACAAGCTGCAATGGCTGTAAATTGGCATCATTCAGATAGATCATTGCATCAAAATAGCTGTTCCACATTCCCACAAAAGACCAGAGTGCCAAAACTGCAATGATTGGTTTACACACCGGAAGCATAATCCGGAAAAAGTGCTGGATTTCATTTGCTCCGTCAATAGCTGACGCTTCTCGAAGCTCTTTTGGAATGGACTGATAATATGTTCTCGCCAAAATCATATTCCATACATTAAAGGCTCCCGGAAGCAAAATTGCCCAGACCGTATTTACCATATGGAGCTGATTTACCAGAATAAATGTAGGTATCAGACCGCCGCCAAAAAACATGGTGATGATAAAAACAGTATTAAAAAACTTTCTTCCCACAAATTCTTTTTTAGACATTGGATACGCTGCCAATAAAGTTACAAAAACTGAAATTACAGTAAATGCTGTTGAATAAAAGAACGAATTCAAAAATCCTCTCCATATCATTTCATTTTCAAGCACTCTTCTATATGCATCCAGTGTCCAGTCTTTAAATTTGAAGCTGATTCCCTGGCTGTTCAATACATTCGGATCCATAAAAGAAGCAACCACAACATAGACCAGCGGAATGAGTATCGCAAATACAAAAATCCCCAGAACCGCATAACCAAACCCTAAAAGCACTTTATCCGAAGTGCTAAGTTTCATTTTTCTTCTTGTTTCCATCTTCGTACCTCCTAAAGACCTTCCCCGTCATTGAGTTTCTTTACAATCCAGTTTACTGCGATTAGAAGGATTACATTAATAATCGAATTGAACAATCCCACTGCTGTCGAATATCCATAATCTCCATTTAACAGACCGATTCGATATACATAAGTAGAGAGGATCTCAGATGCTGGAAGATTCATATCTGTCTGCAACGCAAATGCCTTTTCAAATCCAATGCTCATAATATTTCCTGCCTGCAAAATAAACTGGATGACAATAATATTTTTGATTGCCGGAAGTTCTACATACCAAATCTGCTGTAAAATATTTGCACCATCTACAATTGCTGCCTCTTCCAGATCTTTGCTCGCATTTGACAGCGCTGCAGTATACATGATCGATGCCCATCCTGCTGTCTGCCAGATTCCGCTGGCGATATAGATTGTACGAAACGATTCCGGCATTGTCATCCAATTGGTATCAATCCCCAACACCTGATTGATTGGTCCTACCGGAGAAAGAAACATACGGATCATACCACAGAGAACGATTACGGAAATAAAATTCGGTGCATAGATCAGTAACTGAATCTTCTTTCGAATTCCTGCTTTTCTAATGCGGTTTAAAAGTAATGCAAGAATAATCGGTACCGGAAAGCCCCATAGTAATCCATATGCACTCAGCTTCAACGTGTTCATCAGATAATTCATAAAATCTGGTGATGACAAAAAACGCTGAAAATATTCCAACCCTACCCATTCACTTCCAAACACACCGTCAATCACATTATAATCCTCAAATGCGATCAGCACTCCACTCATTGGAATGTACTTGAAAATAATCGTCAAAAGAAGTGCCGGCATTAGAAAGAATAAGTATAACTGCCAGTTTTTTCTGACATACTGTAGCTTTTGTTTTGCTGTCTGCTTCACCGGAACCGCTTTCTTGTTTGTAAATGTCCTCATTTCTTTTTTCCTCCCTTTTTCTTTTTTAATAAGCCGATTATGAAACCGGTAAAGTAACCGGTTACTTTTAATTTGATATTACACCAAATCATCTAACATGTCAACATATTTTCATAAATACACGTTCTCTGTTCACCAAATTTTAGTCTTATTGCATAACCGGTTCCGTAACCAGTTATTTCTTAATTGCTTTTTTCTGCTGTTCTTGCTATACTAAAAGTAATTTACAGAAAACAGGAGTTGTTATATTATGGGCAAAAAGAAAGTAACCTTTGCAGATATTGCAAAATATACGAACTTTTCCAAAACTACGATTTCAAGATATTTTAATAGTCCAGATTCTCTTACTTTAGAAAATCAGGAAAAAATCGCAAAGGCTCTGGATGATCTTGGATATCAGGAAAATAAGCTTGCTAAAGTTCTGGCAAATGGGAAAAGCGAATTTATAGGAATCATTATTCCCAATCTATATCTGCACTACTATTCTGAGATGTTGAATCAGCTTTTGTCCAGCTACAGTGACTACCACTACAAATTCCTTGTATTCGTAAGCAGTGACAAAAAGGAACTGGAACAACAGTACCTGGATGAATTGATGGCTTATAAAATTGAAGGTCTGATTATATTGAGCCATACTTTTTCTTCCGAGGAGCTTGCTTCCTATCACATTCCAATCGTCGCAATTGAACGGGAAGCTGAGCATATCTGTAGCGTAGACACAGACAACTATATGGGAGCTGTACAGGCAACCAATCTGCTGATTCGCAATCAATGTGATGTACTGATTCATGTAAATGTTCCTGTACCTGAACACGTGCCTGCCTATAACCGTATCCGAGGATTTGAAGATACTTGTAAGGAACATCACATTCCATATGAACTAATGCTTCAGGATCTTGGCTATACTTATGAAACTACTTATGTAGCGATCAGACAGGTTTTTCAAAAAATAGACAGCACCTATTCTGGAAAGAAAAAAGGAGTCTTTCTTTCAAATGATACTTACGCAAATATATTTTTGAACCTGCTTTTCCAAAAATATGGAAAATTACCGGAAGATTACCAAATCGTAGGCTTTGATAATTCTCCAATTGCCAACGAAGCAATTCTCCCAATTACTACGATTGGCCAACAGATTGATAAAATTGCAAAAACCTCAATGGAGCTTTTGATTTTGCAGATGGATGAGATGAAAAAAAGAAAACCTACCCCTTTAGAAAATCCCATTCACAAACAAATCACCCCTGTTCTGATTCGCCGTGAGACTACAGATTCCTGATTAGAGATAACTTTTACTGGACTGATTTAAATTTATTTTCACAAAGGAGACCTGTATGAGCAACCGACATTATCTGATCAATTCAGAAGATCTTCAAAATCTGAATGCCAAATTACTTTCCATTGCTTTCTCCAAAGACGAAGGTGACTGGAAAAGTATTATGCATACACATCATTTTACGGAACTCTTATTTGTAGTCAGTGGAGAAGGCAGCTTTTCTTTTAACCAGGAGCAATCGCCTCTACGCCGGGGAGATCTGGTCATCATCCCGCCTTACACAGAACATACCGAACGTTCCTCTCAAAATCATCCGCTGGAATATTATGTGCTCGGAATTGATGGAATTTCATTCCTGTCCCAAAAAGACAGAGAATGCGCACAGGTATTCTGCAATTTTGAGCATGATCCCAGTATTCATGAACTGTTCCGCCAGATGCTCTACGAAATCCGGACCGCACAATACGGTTCTCAGACCATCTGCCAGCATCTGCTTGAGATTCTGATTCTGAAGATCATACGATCCCAACAGCTCATTCCCGTATCGATCAACTCGATCCGAATGACAAAGGAATGTGCCCAGATCAAAGAATACCTGGACTCAAACTATGCAGAACACATTACGCTGGACACGCTGACCGGTTTGACACATATGAACAAATATTATATGGTGCACTCTTTTACAAAATATGCCGGACTCTCCCCAATTCAGTATCTGAATCAGACGCGTCTGAAGCGCGCACAGCATTTGCTGAAAAATACCAACTATTCGATTTCTGATATTGCGTCCTCCACCGGATTTTCTTCCCAGTCCTATTTTACACAGATTTTCCGGAAGAATTTTAATATGACACCGGTGAAATACCGGCAGGAACATGCAAAGAATTAAATTTTATACCTGAATACCCGGATAGGTACACAAAAAGGAACGCTCTCACAGAACTTTCTATTGATCGCGTTCCTTTTTCTTTTATCAATCTCTAAATCTCATACCACTTAATTTCATTTGCTTCCATATCCAGATCAAAGCAACTTCCGTCTCCGCGGTAGACAGTTGTTCTCTGTGGCTCATAAGTGTTATTCACTACACAGTATTTTCCATTCTTCACATACGCATGTACTTCTACATTGTAGTTTGTACTGAACCACTTATGCAGATCTTCTTCATCATGAGAAGACCAGATGATGGAACGATATAACAGTCTGCTGTTTTCGAAACTATATGGAAGTCCGCTGATGTAAACGCAGCGTCCCTGTCCAAACTCATTGACTGCAAGCTGTACTTCTTTGTCAATCTGTTTGACGATCGTTGTACCGTCCAGTGCAAAGATGCTCTTTTTGCCTTCTCCGAAGTCGATCTCCCCTTTACAGTCTTCTGTGATGAAGTGCTCATGCTCTTCCCAGTTATATTTATCCATGTTCAGTGTAAATCCTGTTTCTTTTTCTACACCCATCACCGTTGCAAGCTGGAAGAAATGACCTTCATACTGATGAGCAGCCGGCTCTCCGACTCCGATAAATCCGCCGCCGTTGTAAACAAATTTCTTGATCGCTGTGACGATCGTCTCATCAGTCCAGTTGTCTCCGCCTGTGTATGCAGTATCTGCATCACCAATATTCAGTACCACATCAATGTCATCTAAAATTGCCGGATTCTCACGGATATCATCAAAGCTGATAAATCTGACATCAAACGGAGCACCGCTGAGCGCTTCGATTACACCTGCATAAGAGTAGTTCTGTTTGTAGTAGATCGCATGATGCACCATATGATTTCCCCATGCACGCATCTTGCCCCAGCAGTTTAATACTGCGACCTTCTTGATGCAGTATGGCGTCGTTCCTTTGATATTTGTATACAGAGTACGGAATTCGTTGCAGACACTCTCTACATAATCGATAAATTCCGGGAACTCCATCGCCAGTTTTAAGTATCCGCCGTATCCGATACGGTCAATCGGTTTTCTTAAAATCGCACGTCTTGCCGTTACCCAGTTGACTTTTGCTTCCTTGACCGGATCTCCTCCTTCATGGAACGTATCCGGGAAGAAGTATGGCAAGAATCTTCCTTCTGTATATTTCACCCCGTCAATATCACTGATCAGACGCAGCGTCGCACCGTTTCCAACACTTCCTACGACTGCATCCAGACCGATGGTCTTGAACTCATCCATAAACGGTTCCATTCCGATCCAGTGATCTCCAAGGAACATCATGGCTTCTTTTCCACATTCATGTGTGATATCCACCATCTCTTTTGCAAGCTTGGCAACCTCTCTTCTCTGGAATGCCTGAAAATCCTTAAATTCTTTGGATGGAATCCGATACGTATTGTTCATATATCCCTGATCGATAATAAATTCCGGACGGAACTTATATCCGACCTCCTGCTCAAACTGCTCCAGAATATATGGACTTACCGATGCAGAATATCCATACCAGTCTACATAACGCTCTCTCGCCAGTTCATCAAAAATCAGTGTAAACTGATGGAAAAATGTCGTATAACGGATCACGTCGATATGTGGATTGTCCTGAATATATTTTCTGAGACGCTCCATGGAATATTTGTGTGTCTTTGGCTGACGCACATCAAATGTGATCTGCTTTTCAAAGTCTGTCCATCCGTTTGTCACCGCATTGTACATATGTACCGGATCCCACATAATATAGGCAAGAAAACTTACTGTATAATCATGAAATGCCTTTGCACTGTGGATTGTCACATCCCCACTCTCGCTGTCATAGCTCCACTGCTCTGTCGGAACTACTTCTCCCGTGGTACGGTCAATCACTTCCCACCATCTTGTGATATCATCATGGTCATTGACCTTCAGCATATCCGGATACAGATGGTTCATCAGATGAATGGATAACTCCTCTTCCACTGCTGTATAAAAAGGAGTCATAATATACATCTGCTGAATCTCTTCCGGATTTGCCTTTGCCCATGCGTTGTCTTTTCTGGTTGTATAATAAGTAGAATATACTTTTGCATCTACATTCTTTAATTCTTCTGGATAATCGGTTCCGTCACAGTCACGGATCGCATCTGCCCCCAGCGCTTTACCAAATCCAGTGTTTCCGGCACAACGTCCACATCTGTAGGGATCGTAACCCTTCCGCTCGTACACTCTTTCAAAATGATTCTCCTCTCTCTTCTCTGTTATAGTCTACTTTGTATAAATCAAGAATAGAAGAAAACCCTGCTTTCGTCAATTTGCTTCTTGCTTTCATTTTTAGCATTCTTGCTGTTGTATTTTTTTCGTGTTGAAACTGATAATTTTATTCGAATTTTACATCCTCCCGCTCCAGAGAAATATAAATTTTCGTTCCCACTCCGACACGGGATTCCGCCCGGATGCTGTGTCCTAATTTCTGTATGATCGTCTTGCACAGGTACAGACCGATTCCCGTAGATTTCTGGTGCTCTCTTCCGTTATATCCGGTAAATCCACGCTCAAAAATACGCGGAAGATCTTCGAGGCGATTCCAATTCCAGTATCCTCCACCACCAGTTCCGTGCCTTTTATATAAAGGGAAATGCTCTCTGCCTTCGGCGGGCGGACTTCGTCCATGATGTGTATTTCAGGGCATTGGACAGTATCTGCTCGATCACGAACAGCAGCCACTTTTCATCGGTGAGCACCATCTGCTGCTGTCCTGAAAATTCAAATGGATCTTTTTCAAAATGAAGATCTGGGAATATTTGCGAACTGCCTGCCGCATAATATCACCGATCGGATACCACTGGAATTTCAGGTCATTCCCCATATCTCCATCCGCAGATAAGACAGTACCATTCCCACATATTCTTCCGTCTGAAAAATCTTCATTTTCATCTCATTTAGGAAATCCAGTTGTCTCCTCTGCATGTTCCTCAAATTCCATTGCCTGTTCTTCAAAAGACTGGATCAGAAGATGCATAGCGGAAATCGGTGTCTTGATCTGATGCACCCACAGACTGTAATAGTCAGATGCATCCTTTTTGCTAAGGAGTACTTCGTTTTCCAGCATCTCTCTCCATGCAAAAATTGTCTCCGTGATTTCCTGATATTCTGCTTCAATCCGGCTCTTTGGATCCGGAAACTCTTTCAATTCATGCGGAAGTGCCGCAGACAGATCCAGCAGACTTTGATACCGCTTCCGATAAAACCAGAAATTCAGCGCTCCCACAAATAAAAGCCAGATTGCAGAGAGCTCTGCTCCATACTCGATCACATCAAAGGGAACTTCTTTTAACCAGAATAATATACAGAAAATCACAAGCATTACGGCATATACTCCGACAACCGGAAGTTTTTCTTTCAAATAAGAAATCAACAATCTCATTCTATCACGTACCCGATTCCTTTCTTTGTAGCAATAAAATCACAGATTCCAATACTTTCCAGTTTCTTTCTGAGTCTGGTCATATTTACAGTCAGTGTGTTGTCATCAATAAACTCATCACTCTCCCAGAGACGTTCCATGATCCGATCCCTTTTTACGATCTTTCCCGCATTCTCCATCAGGATCTGCAGGATTTTGAAATCATTTTTCGTCAGCTCCATACGCTCTCCGTGAAATGTCACTGCCGCATCGTTCAGATTTAAGATCACATCCCGATACTCCAACACATTTAACTGCCCGGTACAAGAATACGCTCTCCTTAATAATGCCTGGATCTTTGCGGTCAGGACATTCAGATCAAACGGTTTTTCCACAAAATCATCCCCACCCATGTTCATTGCCATCACGATATTCATATTGTCACTTGCGGATGATAAAAACAGGATCGGCACACTGGAGATCTGACGAATCTGGGTACACCAGTGAAATCCATTATAAAACGGCAGAATAATATCCATGATCACAAGCTGCGGATCAAACGCTGTATACTCCTCCTGTACGCGTTTGAAATCCTGCACACATGCCACCTCATAATCCCACTTTTCCAGATGTTCCTTCATTTTATCCGCGATGACACGGTCATCTTCCACAATCAGTATTTTATACATCGTCTTCCCCTTTCACGCTCTTATATATAGAAATAATATCCTTGCTTTTGCTCACTGTCAACGACAAGAATGCTCACCTTTAGAAAGTCTTTAGAATTCTTAAGTTATATATATTGACCGTATATATTATATTTTCTATAATATGCTCAAAAGATAGATATACGGTTTTCTTACCTATCAAATATACGAAAGGAAGGGATGGATTTTATGACATTTACACTCAACACACCCATGTTTGATTTTCTTGTTCTTTCTATTATCGCCGAGGGTGATGCCTATGGATATCAGATCAGCCAGATCATCAAACGAGTATCTGATACCAAAGATTCTGCCCTGTATCCGATTTTAAAGAAATTACAGGAAAACGGCTATGTAGAGACCTATGACCAGCAGTTTCAGGGACGGAACCGCAAATATTATAAGATTACACAAAGCGGAAAGATCCGGCAGGAACACCTAAAAAAGGAATGGAAAGAGTACATTACGATCATTGACGATATTGTAAATGGAGGAATGGGAAATGACTAAGAAAGAGTATATGAAAAAACTTGCATACCAGCTTCGTCGTCTTCCTAAAGAGGATTTCGATAAAGCAATGGACTACTTTGAAGAATATTTTGAAGATGCAGGCATCGAAAATGAGCAAAAAGCCATCGAGGACCTAGGCGCTCCGGAAGAAGCCGCTTCCGCACTGATTCTGGATCTGGCACAGGAAAATGCTGTCAAACCGCCAAAAACAATGAAACGGCGCTTTTCCGCTTTATGGATCGCTATTCTGGCACTTTTTGCTGCCCCGATCGCCCTGCCTCTGGCACTTGGGATTCTGGCCGTGATCGGAGCTGTCATTCTGGGAATCCTGCAGTCGTTGGCGGTATCTTAATTTCCGCACTTGCCGCAATAGCAGGAAGCGTACTCGGCATTATCGGAGGGATTGCAATTATCCCTCAGACCTTTGGCGGAGGACTGGTCACCATCGGTCTCTCTCTGATGCTGATCGGATGCGGCATTCTGGTGACATATTTCACCATATTACTGGCTCGCTGGCAATCATCAAACTTGCCGGACTGCTCGGCAGACTTGTCAAAAAAGGAGGACGAAGACATGAAGAAAAGTAAAAAAATCATTCTGACAATTTCCGCAGTCACACTGACTGCCGGAGTCCTTTTAACTGGAATCGGATATATGAAGGGCGGTCGGTTTGGATTCGTCTTCTCTGACGGCAAATTTATCTCTGCTGACAGTATAGAAGAGGAGAAACAACCATTTATTCTGGAAAAAAAGAAGCTGGATTCTGTAAAAGACATTGACATTAACATTTTGTCCTATGCCGACATCCGGATTCTGCCGTCTGCAGACAACTCCTTTTACCTGGAGTATAATCTGCCCGGTGAATACCCGGAGCCGGCTTTCTCCTGTACGGACGGCAAGCTCACCCTGACTCAGGAGAACCGGGAGCCCATTGCCATCATAGGATTTGGTTTTCACGATTCCCAAAGCTCCGAACGCGAAGTGACACTGTACGTTCCCTCAAAAGCGGAATTAAACAGCTGCAAGCTCTACAGTGACTCCGGAAATATCCAGGCATCGGATCTTACTGCCTCCGTTTTTGGCATCGGATGTGACTATGGAGATGTCACACTTAAGAATATCAAAAGCAAGGAACAGCTTGCTCTGAATTTAAGTGCCGGACAGCTAAATGCTGATACACTCTCCGGAAAGACAGTCACGATTTACAATGACAGCGGGAACATTTCTCTGGATTCCTGCACTTCGGATGATCTTCATCTCGAAACGGACTACGGGGATATCCAGCTTGATAACGCTGCTGTGAAAAATGCATCCGACATGACTTTAGACTCCGGAACCCTCACGATCAAAAACAGTGCTCTGGACGCTGCCAGGATCACCAATGATAGTGGAACTATTTCTCTGGCTCAAGTAACCGGAAAATCCCTGGAGGCAACTTCGGAATATGGGGATATTTCCCTGACAGATACCCAGCTTTCTGATAACGCTGTTTTAACTCTGGATTCCGGTAATCTTTCGGCGGATACCAGCAGCGTAAAAAAGATTTCTGTAAAAAATGACAGCGGCAGTATTTCTCTGAATCAATTTTCCAGTGAAAATGCGGACTTTACGTTATCCTATGGTGATCTGGATCTGATCGCAACAAAACTTGGCTCTCTTAGCTGCAAGAGCGAAAACGGAGATGTTGCCATACAACTGCCGGACAAATTTGATTCCTACGGATTTAATCTTCTTACAGAATACGGAGATATCTCACTCCCTTCCGGCAAGGCTGACGGCATTGTTTCTGATGAAGACGACTCCTCTGAGGTTTCCTACAGTGCAAATCCAGAGGCAAAAAATAAAATTCAGGTAGAATGTGAAAGCGGAAATATCCAGATCCGTTAGCAGGAAAGACGACTGACTCCACTTTCTGAAAAAGTGGAGCCGCCGTCTTTTTTTATTCCTTTGAAACCACATATAAGGAATAGAAAAATCCTTTCTTTTGCATCAACTCCTGAAATGTTCCCTTTTCGACAATTTCTCCTGCATGCATAACCAAAATCTCATCATACTGATACAACAGCTTTTCCTCTAGCCGGTGCGTTACAATAATCTCCGTCATTTCTTTCATTGATAAAACAGCATCAATCACTGCGTACGATGTTTGATTGTCCAATGCTGCGGTTGCTTCATCCAGTAATAACACCTGACTTCCTCTCAGCAATGCCCTTGCTATTGCAATGCGCTGTCTTTCCCCACCTGACAGCTTGTTCCCATTTTCTCCACAACTGTCATTTAATCCGCGTTTGTCTATCAATTCTCGCAAACCAGCCTGATCTGCTGCTTTTTCACTTTTTCCTCATCAAATTCTTTGAATAATGTGATATTATTTCGGATCGTATCACGAAATACAAATACCGATTGCTGCACTGGTGAAAATCCATCCATAATTGTATTGATCAGTGTTGATTTTCCTGCTCCGGAACTTCCCACAACTGCATACTTTTTTCCAATTTCAAACTCAAAGTTTAAATGATGAAGAACATTCTTGTTGCCGATACTGACACTGACATCCTTCAACGAAATTCCTTTTTTCAGCATTCCTATTTTGTTTTCCTTCATTTGCTCCTGATTGATCTGCACACTTACCAGCATTTTTTCAATCAACCCAATCGCGGCTTTTCGCTTTGCCAAAATAGACGGTATCCTCTCGATCGGGGAAATCACATAATTCATTAATTGAAGAAATACCAACACAATCCCCGGTGTAACACCATATCCTGAAACTGACATCCAGGCTCCGATCAGAAAAATTCCCAATCGCATCATTACACTTGCTGCTGTTCCCCACAAATTGATGCTTTCTTCTATGTAACGACTTTGATACTTCAGATGTTCCATTCTTTCATTTTCCCTGAAAAAATTCTTCTTCATTTCTTTTTCTGCCTGAAAGCTTTTGATAACAGGAAATCCCTGAAGAATGTCCCTTACAATACTCACAAACTCACCGTTTCCATCAGAAACTTTCCTTTCAGCCTCCGCCATTTTATTTGCAATCGGCAATGATGCTGCAATCGGCAGAACAGACAGTATCAACCAAATACTGTCAGTATCGGACTATACCATAACATCAGCAGCAATGCTCCCACAAAACTGACCGTCAGATCAATCATTTCCAGAACACTGTCAAAATAATACATTTCTATCATTTTTGCATCATTTGTATACATGGAAAGATACTGGCTGGTATTTTCTTTGCGAAAGGACGAAAGATTTTTATCAATCATTTTACAAAATATCTTTTGTTTATAACACAACATCGCCTGATATAAATATTTTGGTCGTGCCACTCGATAAATCACGTACGCCGCTATAAATATCAAAAATGTTATCATTGCAATTATACCAACCTGCAAAATCGTCATTGAGCTGTCTCCTGATACAATGTCAATGATCGTCTGCAGCAGCCATGAAATCACAATATTATAAATACTTAAAATCAACATCGCAATCCCTGCCATCACAAGCCATTTTCTGCTTTGACAAACAATTTCTTTCAAATACCGTTTACGTATTCTCTGAATCTCAGTTTCTTTTTTCATTCTCTGCTCCTTCTATTTGCACTGTCTTTGTCGCCACAGCCTCCCGAAAAGCCTGATCATGCTCGACCAGAAGCATCGTCGGGGAGAATTCCCGGATCAGCTGTTCAATCTGCATCCTGGAATACAGATCCACAAAATTCAGCGGTTCATCCCACACATATAAGTGTGCCTGTTCGCAGAGACTTTTTGCGATCAGCACCTTTTTCTTCTGACCACCGGAAAAATCCTGTATTTCCTTTTCAAACTGAATCCTCTCAAAATCCAGTTTCCGCAGGATTGCTTTGAATAAAGCTTCCTCGATCTGGCTCTTTTTCGCAAAATCAGAAAGTGTCCCCTGCAAATGTGACGTATCCTGCGGTATATAAGAAATGACAAGTCCAGATCCCATCGTAATCGTCCCTGTATGCTCCAAAGCTTCTCCCACCACGAATTTGAGCAGACTGCTTTTGCCGCTTCCATTGCTTCCTTCTAATACCACCCGCTCTCCACGACGGATAGAAAAGGACACCGGACAGCTTACCGGATTTTTCTCATAACAGACTGACACCTCTGAAAAAGTAACCAGAGTATCCGAACGATATTGCAAGGGCAGCAGCTTTAACTCTTCTGCCCTTTCCTGGTTTTTCAAAAGGCCTGACTTCTGCTCGATTGCCTTTTGTTGTCTCGCTTCGATCGACTTGGCCCGTTTCATCATCTTCGCAGACTTATGCCCGATATACCCTTTATCCGCAGCCCCGGTTTTGGAGGCTTCCACTCGGTCTGACCATCCTTGTGTACGTTTTGCTGACTGCGAAAGTCTTCGGATATCCTTTTTCAAAGACGCATTCTGCGCTTCTTCCAACCGCTGCTGTTGTTCAAAATTTTGAAGAAACGCAGAAAAAGTCCCGCTCTGTACTTCAATATTACTTCGATTCAAGGATAAAATATGATCCACACACCCATCCAGGAAACACCTGTCATGGGACACCAGAATAAATCCCTTCCTTTTTCTCAAATACTCCGATACAATCTGTCTGCCATGTGTATCCAGATGATTGGTCGGCTCATCGATCAACAGAAAATGTCCTTCATTCAAAAACAGTGCTGCAAGAAGGACTTTCGTCTGTTCTCCGTTGGAAAGCGTCTCAAAAGGACGCCAAAGCACTTCTTCATCCACTTCCAAAGCGTAAAGTTCCTTCCGTATCTGCACTCTTCTGCCTGCGGACACACCTCATTCAGTACTTCCATCGTCCACTTTTTTGTATCTTTTACCAAATACGGAAAATAATCAAACCGGACTGATTTTATAATTTTCCCCCGATACTCATACTGATCCATCAAAAGATTTAAAAACGTCGTCTTTCCTCTGCCGTTTCTCCCCACAAATCCCAGTTTCCAGTCTGTGTCGATCTGAAAACTCACATTTTCAAAAATAGGATCATAACTGGACGGATAAGAAAACGTAAGATTTTCTACTTTTATCATCGACATTGCTCCCTGCCTCCTAACGTCAAAAAAACTGCAAGAAAGTCAATTCCTGCAGCTTCTCATAGCACAAACCATCCCCATATCAGACGTATGCGGCCAATGATCCATATCTGTGAACAAGACTCTTAACTTTCCTGCAAAAAGGCGCAATCATTGCGTATCTGCACAATCACTGCTGTTTTCCATTCTACTTGCAAGAAAAATTAATCATCCTTCCACCTCTTTCATTTCAAATCTGTTTCTAACATATCACAAGATGAAAAAACAGGCAAGCCTTTTTTTGCCTGCCTGTCAGAACTCTTTGTTTCGATTACAGCTCTTCTTCCCACTGTGCTTCTTTAAACCCAACAAGAACGCTCTCTTTTGTCACAACAATCGGACGCTTTACGAGCATTCCGTCTGAAGCAAGCAGTGCCAGCTGTTCGTCCTCGCTCATTTCCGGAAGTTTATCTTTTAGCTTCATCTCTTTGTAAAGCATCCCGCTTGTATTAAAGAAGCGCTTAAGAGGAAGCCCGCTTCTCTGATACCATTCTTTTAACTCTTCCAGTGACGGGTTATTCTCTTTGATATCTCGTTCTTCATAAGAAATCTGATGCTCATCCAGCCACTTTTTGGCACGTTTGCATGTGGTACATTTCGGATAGTGTACAAATAACATCGGTCTGTCTTCCTTTTCTTTTCGTATTAGATTTCGTTTGTATTCTATATCCTTTTTTCAAACTTTTGCAATTACTTATTTCTGGGATTCTTTCGCAATCCGCAGTCTTACCCATGCTCCTTTCATCCTCGTAGAGTTGGCCAATGCAAGACTTCCTCCGTTTTCTTTTGCAAATTGCTCTGCCAGATACAAGCCCATCCCGTAATGTTTCCTGGAATGTCTGCTTTTGTCTCCCTGATAAAACAGTTTTTTTGCAGACTGCAGATCTTCCGCCGAAAATCCGCTCCCCTCATCCTCTACGGAAATTTCCAGTTGTTCATTTCCCTCCGATATACAGATTCGTATCATTCCTCCCTGTGGCGTATATTCGATTGCGTTATATACCAGATTTTCCCAGGACCGTATCAACAGTTTCTCATTGACACAAATCCACTTTGGAAGATTTTCACATTCAAACTGAATCGTTTGCTTCTTCCCGGCAGCCGCCGCTTCGATCCGCTCTCTGAATTGTCCTGTCAGTTCTCGTATGTCCACCTGCTTCTTTTTTGTACATCTGATAACCTCCTGTGGAGATCATCTCCTGCAAAATCTGCAAATATTCTTCGATTCCCTGAATTTCCTGTTCCAATGCAAGGCTGTACTTTTGTGCTTCTTCCAGACTCTCTGCCTCTCCCATCAGCTGTACGTTCCCCCGGATCACAGTCAAAGGCGTCTTCAGATCATGTGCCAGCGCTCCCATCTGCTCTTTTCTGGCTGATTCAAGCTCCCACTGCTTCATCAGAGACTCTTTCAGTGTATCCCGCATTCTTCCGAACGTCTCCAGGATTTTTTTGATTTCAAGAACCTGAGAATCCGGACATGGAAATTCCAGATCCTGATGCTCAATTTTTTCTGTCATACATTCAATTTTTTTGAAGTTCTTGTTTAATCTTCCGGCTGAAATATCGGATCAAAAACATCACTTCCGCACAAAAAATCAAAAGCGCTGCCAGCAAAAGTAATTCCAGAACATGCGGAAACCGTTCTCTGAGTGCCGGATTTCCAAATTGAACACGAAGCTGATAGGATACCAGACAGATTTCCTCTTCTCTCTGGAATCGTTTCAGATATCCACTTCTGATTTCATTTTTCTCTTCCAGAACAGCTTTCCATACTTCTTCTCTTTCTGATTCTGTAAATGTTCCGTAAAGCCACCTGCCTGAATTATCAAACACTCCAAACCTGGTTCCGTATGGGAGCATTCTTTCTTCCACTTTTTCTGCTTCCTGGATTTCTTCCCTTTTTTGCTCCAACTGCTGTTCATCATAATTAGCGGGATGTATCACCGCCTTTATGGTCAAAATCTGGACAATCACTCCCAAAACCAGTATAGTTGCTGCTCCTGCAAGTAAAAAACTAAACAGAAAACGTCTGAAAATCCCTGAAATATTCTTTTGCCTTACTCCCACTTGTACCCGATCCCCCACACTGTCTGTATATTCTTCTTCCCATATCTGGCAAATTTTGCCCGAATATTTTTCACATGCTCTGTAATTGCGGAGCTGTCACTTTCTCTCTCATATCCAAATACACTCTCAAAAATTTTCTCTTTGGAAAAAACCTGTCCATGGTTCAATGCCAGAAGCTCACTGATCTCATATTCACTTTTCGTCAGAGGAATTTTCTCTTCCCCCACCTGAACACTCTTTCCCGCCAGATCAAAACGTATTCCTGAAATTTCCACTGCATGTGTTTTTTCTCTGGCTTCTCTTCGCAAATGTGCCGCAACCCTTGCCCGGAGTTCTCCGATTCCAAACGGCTTACAGATATAATCATCTCCACCGGAACCAAGCCCTTCCATGATACTTTTTCCTCCGCTTTTGCTGTCAGAAATAAAATCGGGCAGTCCACATACCGTCTGATCTTTTTGCACCAGGTGATGCCGTCTGTTCCCGGCATCATGATATCCAGTAAAATCAGATCATAGTGAATCAAATCCTTTTCCTTTATCACCTCTGTATTTTTACATACACTCACCCCGATGTCCATCTTTTTCCAATGCATTCTGAATCAGATTCCGATCCCTTCTTCATCATCTACCGCCAATATCCATGCCATTTTGACTCCTCTTTCCTGTCATTGTGAAATGCTTTTCCTGTCGTGATGCTGTATCCAGATACACCAGAGGATCAGCTGTTATCGTCATTCCCACCATTGAGAGAACGCCCGTCCTGATCTGTTCTTTCAGCATTTCTCCCGCCATTTTAAACACTTCGCTCTCTGTTTCCATTTTACATAATACAACAGCAGATGTCCACTCCATCCACATGGAAACCACATCCAGAGTCCATCTCCTAATCCAGTAAAGAGCAATGCCGCAATCAGACTCTGCGTCACCCCTGCTGCCAGACAGGCTCCACTTCCGAAACGCATTGCCAGAAAAAAAGTGCAGAAGATAGATTCCTGCCTGCGTTATCCACAAGATCAGCCCGCATATAAGATATTCTTTTACCGACAGATTCCACGCAGCTTTCGTTCCCCAGACGCCCATTCCAAAGAGTAAAAAAGCAAGCAGTGATGCCGCCAATCCGAGAATCCAAAGTGTGAGTATCTTTCTCAACACTGCGCTCCAGCGCAATGTTGACACACACAGCAGATTTTGAAAATTTCCCGCCTTTAATTCCTGCATCACAGACTGCATACAGATGATCGCAGAAACAGACGGGTACACGATCGCAAGTGTTTCTGCATAAAATTCCAGTACACTCTGCCATTCTCTTTTTGCAGCCACTCCATACAATAAAAACAATCCCGCGCCTGCAACAGGAACTCCCAAATGGATCCAGAAAATCCAGGTTCCTTTCAATTTTAAGAATTCACTTCCCACCAGTTTTTTTATTTTTCCCATCCGACTTCCATCCTCCTCTGATACCATCTTGCTGTCATAGCTGTCAACAGGGCAAATAATCCCATACTGAGTAAGATTCCCGGAACGATCACACTCTTTTCCAGTACCTGCGGCGTAAACATGACACTTTCCGGCACTGCCGGAAGTCCGTTTGGCAGTATTTGAAGAACCGGACACATCAGCTTGGCAAAATTGCAAACGGATTCATCCACCATCTGGATCCTGTTGTCCAAACAGTCGAAAGAATCGAATTCGCTCCCATCCCAAGTAAAAAGGTCAGGACCATCCCCGTCTTTTGATAACAAAACATCCACAAAGGAATCTGCCAGCATATCGCGCAGACTAACAGTCCCCATGCTGCTGCCACAGTAATCGGGGAAAACAGATTTCCTCCTGTAAATAATTGTTTCAAAACCAAACTGATTCCGGCCACCGCCGCTGCGATCATTCCTGTACTTACAATGATCTGCCCAATGCAGCTGACAACCTTTGCTATCCAGATCTTCCCTGCTGATACAGGAAGCATCTGCACTGCTCTGTACTTCAGACGTTTCTCCCTCCGGCAGATAAAAATACTGCCTGCGATTACCTGGATTGGAAGGAAACACATATACCACCAGTTATACTGATTCATCTGATAATATGCTGCATTTCCAAACGAAAAATATACGGAACATAAAATCGATATTGTAGGAAAAATAACCATCTGTCTTGCCCATTCGGAATGTCTGTTTTTCAGAAGCTCTGCCTTGATATATGCTCTCATATCCGTTCACCCCCTGTTTCTGCTCACAATTTCCGTGAACAATTCTTCCAGATTTTCCTGCTGTCCCCCCTGATATCCCAATACTCCATTTGCCAGGATTCCAATGTAGTCTGCCGTTTGCTGGATTTCACCTAAAATATGGCTGGAGACAAGTACTGTCATCCCACTTTCTGCAAAGGAAACCAGCATTTCCCGAAGCTGACGGATTCCAAACGGATCCAGTCCGTTCGCCGGTTCGTCCAGGATCAGAAAATCCGGATCATTTAACAATGCCACCGCAATTCCCAGCCGCTGCTTCATTCCCATAGAAAACTTTCCCACCTGCTTTTTCCCCGTATTTTTCAGATCCACAATATCAAGTACCTCCAGGATCCGGGCATCTGAAATCCCAAGCGTCCATGTCCGCACTTTCAGATTATCCACTGCACTTAAATTTTCATAAACAGGAGCAGCTCGATCAAAGCCCCAATCCGTTCTATGCACTTTCGACTCCATATTTTTCCGTCAAAAATACTTCCCCGGCATCTGCCCGCGTCATCCCGCACAATATTTTCATCAATGTCGATTTTCCTGCGCCATTTGCTCCCAAAAGCCCGTATACACACCCTTTCGGAATTCTCATATTGATATTTTTCAGCACAGTCTGTTTGTGATACTGCTTGCATAGTTCTTTTGTTTCCAAAATTATTTCTTCCATAAAATGATTCTCCCTTCTCTTTGTACAGCTTTACTTTAAGAGCGAATTCTAAGGATTTTATAAGGAACTGTCATTTTTTTGCACAAAAACCCATACCCGCCTTGCGAATTTATCTCAATATGTTAAAATATAGACGTTAATATGTGAACTTCTATAGATTGACAGAATCATAGTGAAAATAAAGGAGGAACTTTAACATGCATTGTGTCAGAAAAGTAACCGAAGATTTATACTGGGTCGGAAGCAATGACAGAAGACTGGAATTATTTGAAAACATTTTTCCGATTCAGAAAGGAGTTTCCTACAACTCTTATTTGCTGCTGGATGAAAAGACCGTCCTTTTCGATACGGTAGACAACGCTGTAGGCAGACAGTTTCTGGAAAATATCGCGGCTGTTTTGAACGGGCGTACTCTGGATTACCTTGTGATCAATCACATGGAACCGGATCATTGCGCTTTGATCGAGGATCTGCACCTGCGTTATCCGGATATGAAGCTGATCGGAAACGCCAAAACATTTCCGATGATCGATCAGTTCTACGGCATGGATCTTGGAGATAAAAAGATCATCATCAAAGAAGGCGAGACATTCTCCTGCGGAAAACACACACTTCACTTTGTGATGGCGCCAATGGTGCACTGGCCGGAAGCTATGATGACTTACGATGAGACCGATAAAGTTTTGTTCTCTGCCGATGCATTCGGTACTTTCGGAGCACTGGACGGAGTGATCTTCAACGATGAGATGGATTTCGACCGTGATTATCTGGACGAAGCCCGCCGCTATTACACAAATATTGTTGGAAAATATGGGATTCAGGTACAGAATGTCCTGAAAAAAGCAGCTGCATTGGATATTCAGATGATCTGCCCTCTCCACGGACCTGTATGGAGAAGTAACCTCTCCTATATTCTGGAAAAATATGATATCTGGAGCAAATATGAAGCAGAGACAAAGGGTGTTATGATTGCCTATGCTTCCATGTATGGCAATACAGAAAATATGGTCAATGTTCTGGCTGCCATGCTCGCTGATGCCGGAATCACAAATATCAAGATCCACAATATTTCCAAAACACATGTATCTGAGCTGATTTCTGACAGTTTCAAATACAGCCATCTTGTACTTGCCGCACCAACCTACAACAATGGAATTTATCCTCTGATGGCAAACTATCTGGAAGATATGAAAGCTTTGATGGTACAGGGGCGCACCGTAGCTGTTTTAGGAAACGGAAGCTGGGCTCCGCAGTCCGCAAAACTGATGGAAGCAAAGCTTGCAGAACTGAAAAACATGACACTTCTGACAGAAAACTTCGCTGTAAAATCAGCACTGCATGATTCTCAAATGGAACAACTGCAGGAACTGTGCACAAAAATCACAGATTCTGTCAACGCATAAATTCTGACAAATACAAAGGAGGAATTCATATGAAATTAGTAATCACCATGAGCCGTCGTTTCGGAACCGGTGCAAGTATCATTGCAGATGAACTTTCCAAAAGACTGGACATTCCTGTCTATGACCGTGCCTATATTGAACAGCAGGTCAATGACCGCATGTATGACTCCGAGGCAGAAGCCATCCGTAATCTTGCCGAAAAACCATGTATCATTCTCGGACGGTGCGCTTCTGATATTTTAAAAGACCGCATGAATGTTCTGAATATTTTCGTATGTGCTGATAAAGAAGACCGTATCAAACGCATTATGAAGCTGGAAGACCTTTCCTACGAGGATGCAAAAGAGAAAATCGATAAGACTGATGAACAGCGTGCTTCTTATTATTATGAACATACAGGAAAAACCTGGGGTGATGTAAATGACTATCATATGATTCTGGATACCTCCGCACTGGGAGTCGAAAATTGTCCGGATATTTTAATGCACTATTTCGAAAAACTGGAATACATTTAAATCTGAACAAACAACTTATCACAAAAGAAGCTTTATGCTTTTTTGCATTGTAGCACGATTAACCAAAAAGAACAAGCTGCTGTAAAATCCATAAATAACGGATTTACAGCAACTTGTTCTTTTTTATTTTACGATCTTATAATATTCTCTTGACGTGATTGCAAAGACTATCACATAGAATACTGCAAAGACTGCTGATACTCCAATTGTGCACATCATGGATAAATGTGTATCTGACAGATTAAACACAAGAAGGAGCTTTGTAATCGGTTTAAATGCCACTGTCACATGCAGGATCGCCATAAGAAGCGGGACAAAGAATACTGTCAAAATCTGGCTGTGAATCGATCCTTTGACTTCTTTCTTACTCATTCCTACTTTCTGCATAATCTGATACCGGTCTTTGTCATCATAGCCTTCAGAAATCTGTTTGTAATAAATGATCAGGACCGTCGCCATCAGGAACAAGAATCCTACAAAAATTCCAAGGAAGAAAAATCCGCCGTAAACGCCATAAAATTCCTGTGCATAAGCTTCTCTGTATTCTACATAGCATGACTGCACCTCGCCGCTTGTCTCCATCCGCGCTTTCATGGATTCCAGAGCTTCACTTTTTGCAGTGTCATTTCCCTTCATATCAAAATTCAACAGATACTGCATCGTGATCGGAATTTTGGTCGGACCATAGAGCTGTATCACATGCTCTACAGCTGCATCATCCGCCATTACCAGATAAATATTCTTTGTCACATCTGCCTCTTTCTTTTTCTGCAGATTGGATTCCTTCAAGTTTTCTTTTACATGATAATTCTCTTTACCTAACACGATTTCTCCGCTGTCAAACTCTTCATCCGGGAAATAGGTCAGCACTTCATCCGGAGCAAGTGAAATATCGGTTCCTTCCAGTGCATTATAATCTGCCAATGGAATCACATACAAGCCTCGCATCGCATCTGCATCATATCCACTTCCTGAATCCGTATCAAACTTGAGCTGATTGTCATATTTCATGGCGCTCAGCGGCACATACCGGTATTTTTGTTCATGAATAATCTCCAGCCCCCGGCTTTGCGTCTCTTCCTGCACGATCCGCTCCATCGCTTGTATATTTTCCGGAGTTGTTTCATCAGATGTTGCGGAAAATTCAGTCTTAAAACGTGTATTCATTATATTTTCCTGCCCGATATACAAGGATGCTGTCGCAGAAATCAATACCAGTACAATGGTACTCATAATACAGATATTTGCCAGTCCTACTGCATTTTGTTTCATTCGATAGATCAGACCTGACACTGAAACAAAATGTTTTGTCTTATAATAATAGGCTTTATTTTTCTTCAATAATTTTAACAGCGCTACACTTCCCGCTGTAAACAGAGCGTAGGTTCCGAAAATAACCAGAATTACTGCAATAAAAAATTTTGTGATCGCACTAAGCGGTGACTCTGTCGTCTGTGCAATATAATATCCGCTTCCCAACAAAAGAATTCCGATCACTGCGATCAGCCAGTTTGCTTTTGGTTCTTTTTCTCCTTTTTTCCCTCCCTGCAGAAGTTCCACCGGATTGACTCTCTGCACCTGGAAAATGTTCCAGATCAGAATCACAAGAAAGATAGCTCCAAATAGACCGGCACTGATCAAAATAGCCTCCGGTTCCACAGAAAACTGAAATGCAACATCAAACCGGATCAATTTCAGGAGTACCAGAAAGATGAGGCGTCCGAATACGATTCCTGCCAGGATTCCTCCAAGGATACCTGCGCCCGCAGTATAGATGCTCTCCCAGACCATCATCTTTGTCAGGTTCGTCTTATCCATTCCAAGCACCTGATACAATCCCATCTCTTTTTTTCTCTGACGAACCAGAAAACTGTTCGTATAAAAGAGAAAGATTGCCGAAAAACCACCTGTGATCGTAACTGCAAAATTCAGGATCAGACGCAGCTGGGATGCACCGGGCATGGTATCCAGCGCCGAATTGGTGGAGACTAACAAGAGATCATAAAACATCATGACAGTCAAAATGCAGGTCAGAAGATACGGAAAATACGTCTTTCCGTTTTTCTTAATGTTGGTCGCAGCCAGCTTTGGATACAATACATTACGCATTGTCCTCACCTCCCGTTGTCAGCGCAGTCAGTGTTGCGGATATTTTTTCATACAATTCTTCATTGCTCATATTGCCGCGGTACAACTGATGGAACACTTCTCCGTCCTTGATGAACAGAACTCTGTTTGCCGTACTCGCTGCCTTCACACTGTGCGTCACCATCAGGATGGTCTGTCCCTGCTGATTGATCTCCTTAAACAAGCGAAGCAGTTCATCTGCTGCCCGCGAATCCAGCGCTCCTGTGGGCTGTGTTAAGTTGGTACAAAACAAAGAACCCCAGCAAGGCTGCTGCCTGCCGGGGTTTTGTTATTATCCATATTGTCTGGCACGTCTTCTTCCGTGACCGTTCTTTCTCTTGCAATCAGCTTCAACGGCAAAAACGGACATTTTCTGTATGTTTCGTACTTGTCGCCCTCTCTGCACATGAAGCAATTTGACCACACGCAGTTTTTATTTGCAAATTCTGCCGCCGCTTCTTTGTTTATCATTCAATGCCCCATTCCTCCCGGCAAGCCTACCACCTGCCGGGAATGTCTTTTTACATTCTGCCTACAAATTCCAGTGTCTTTGTCTGGCGGTCAGCATAGAACAGCTTTTCTGCTGTTGCTGCTTCTGTGAAGCCGTCCTGCTGTAAAGTGTTCGTGTTAATCTGCGTGTCATACTGTGTAATCACAATCTTGCTTTTTGTTCCCTCTGTAATTCTCCACGCTGTCACTACGTTCTTGCCGCCTGCGAACAGGTTTCTAAATTCTTCCTCTGAAAAACCCTGCTTAAATTCTGTGAACGCTGCTGCCTTGATTTTGTTTAATGCTTTCTTTGTCATTTCTGCCATTTTGATTTCCTCCGTATTGAATTGTATTGACTTTTTGTGTTAAGCACTATTGCTTTAACTGCCTTTATTATATACTTACGGAAGTATATTATCAATAGTTTTTTTAATTATTTTCCATTTATTGTCATTCTAACAGTTTTATTGCACTTCCTGCATTTCTGTATTGGTCTTGTTTTCACCTCTCCAAACGGTTTGCAGTACCCCGTTTTGCATACCGGGCATACATAGTAATTATGAATTATGCAGCACCGCTTTTCTTCCACGCTACTTCCTCCCCAGTTCTGAATTTATAATGTCAATCACATTATTATACATGAGGTCCATTCCATTTCTGAAATGCTTTTCTTCTTTGTATAGTCCACACCCTTTTAAATCTGTGTAGGCGTTTTCAACCTGTCTTTTCACGTTTTCCAGTGTTCCCGGCTTCCATTCTTCGCCCAGCACCTCTGCTCCTGCTGCCATTGCCGCTTCTCTGGCTTCTTTCTTCTGCTCCTCCAATGTCTTTGGTGGTTCCATAATATCTTTCATTCTATATTCCATAGACTATTCCCCCTTTCTGTTGTGTCTTCCTTGTGTAGTGGTGGCAATGGTGGCACGGTGCTTCTGCGTCATTGTAATATAAGCACTTTTCGTCTGTATAATATATACATTCCGAACCGTCCCAGCCATGCAGAAAGCCCTCTTCAAATTCCTGTTCTTTTACTCTTTCTGCCACGTTAATTCCTCCCCGGTGTCCCGCTGGTACTTCTCTTTTACCGCTTCTACAACATAGTTATTCTGTGATGAATAGCCCTGTTCTTTTGCAATCTCTTTTATGCGGGCTTTCATGCCCTTTGGCACCGCAAGTTCCATGCGGTCATAATTATTGTCACGGTATTTGTTCTTTGCTGCCGTGGCTGCTGGTCCTCTCGGTATAGTCTTCTTTTCTGTTGTATCTGGCATTTTCTGCACCTCCTGTGGTTTTTAATCAGTATATCACACTTTGTTTTCTTACGGAAGTATACATTTTATACAATCTTACGGAAGTATATTTGTATATTTTGCCGATTGCTTCTTTATCTGTAATATATAATAAAGACAGTTAAGGAAATCAAACACACGGAGGTCAAACGATATGGGAAAAATCATTTACATGGAAGATAGAATAAATGGGCTGCACTGCTACACCCCAGAAATGGGGCAGCGCAAGCCAGAAGTTAAGATGGAAGCCAGCCTTTCATATTATGGCAAACATTATTTTGTTGATACCCCGCTTGAATTAAAAGGCAGGGGTATTACAGAAATTGAAGCCCACTGGATTGATGGTTGCCAGAAGAAAATTGAAAACTGGCGCAGCTACCGGGTCACAAAGGCGGCTTTTGAAAAATTAAAAGTGCAATATCCAATTTCAATGGAATGTTGCCTTGACTAATAACTGCACGGGCGGCGCTGCTGCCGCCCAGAAAGAAAAGGTGAAATAATATGGCAAAATCTTATAACAGACGCTTTAGAAAGAACGGGCTTTCATTCATGGTGCAGGACACACACCCGGCAGACCGCAAGACTGATACTGATAAATATTATCTGACAGTCAACCAGAATGGCATATATAAAATTGTGTACGATAATATCACATGGGAAATTCCAAAGTTTCCAACTATCCACGCTGCGCAGTTCTGGGCGTTGACCAGTTCTGATTTTATCGGCACCATGTAAAATGCTTTATCTTACGGAAGTATACATATTATACAATTATACTTCCGTAAGTTTGTGCATTGTGTCTATTGTTTTTATACTTCCGTAAGTATATAATAAAGACAGTTAAAGAAATGCAGAACACGGAGGGCAAAGCAATGACAGTAAAACTTCAAGGAATATATAACAAGCAGGAAGCAAAGGCAGTAAAGGAATTAAAGACCGGGGACGTTATCATGTGGAACTACGGTTATACAAGCACCGTGGTTGACCTTATCCCAAGCAAGACCGGAAAGACAATCACTTGTCTTTTGAAAAGCAATCAAGATGGCGTTGTCCGTGAAAGAAAAATGGGTGCAGAAAGACTGGTTGCTATCGCATAGCAGCCAGCCAGAAAGAAAGGTGGAATGAATGATGGAAGCAAAATGATGATAGCTGGAAGCTTGATGAATTTGTGGAAAAGATAACGCAGGCAGAACGCAAAGCGCTTAACACTCCTTTTGGGCAGGAAATAACAGAACGGCTTCTGAAAATGAAGCTGGAAGAAAACCCAGATATGACAGCGGAAGAATGGCAGGACACAAAAAGCCAGTTCTTGACTTTCCTTTTCGCAATGTTCGTGAAAGAAACGCCGCAGGCTATGGCAGAACTTGCCCAGCATACATGGGACGAATTGCAAGCAAAAGAAGTATAATGCAACCGGGCGGCATTGCTGCCGCCCAGAAAGAATGGTGAATGACTATGAAAACAGATATTGTTATTTGCAGCAAGTGCAATGGTTCCGGCAAATTCATTTATAAATCCGGCATGACTGGTCCTTGCTACCAGTGCAACGGCAAAGGTTCTGTGAAGCGCATTGCTCACAAATCCTTTGCAATATCCATTGTGAACAATGATGGTGTCCGCATTGACTGGCTGCACATAAGCGCCAGAAGTCAAAATGAAGCCATCAGAAAAGCCCGTGTGACTGCTGCCCGTGGCTGCTATAAAGACCAGCTGGACACAATCACTGCAACTGAAAGTGGGATTGCGTACACATATAAAACAATATAACGCCGTATTTGCCCCGTAAACGTAAAAAGACCGCAAGTGGTGTATTTCTCCACTTACGGTCTTTTCTTCTCATTCTGGCTTATTCTGCAAAGCGTCAGCGGCATTATTTAAGGTCTGCCAGCGTGTTTCCCTTTTCGTCAACAATCTTTGTGACTTCTGCCGCCATCTTCTCTGCTTCTTCCTTTGTCACGCTCCCGGTAATGTTCCCGGCTGCGTCGTAAAGGTTCACTGTGCCGTCTGCGTTGGTTTCCGTGGCACCCTCCGGCACATTGTCTGTGGCAATAGCCACTTTCTCTGTTGTTGTCACTGGTGCCGTGGTGTTAATCACTACCGTTGCAGCTGGTGTGGCTGTGAGTGCTTCCAGCGGTTCTGTGGTGTTGCTTTCTTTCTCTCCGGCTTTCATGGCATTGTATGCCGTCTGTGCAATGGCTTTCAGCTGGTCTTCTGTGACATTCAGCCCGGCTTCATCAGCAATCTTCTTCAACTGCTCCACAACTGCCGCCATCTTCTCTTCCCCGGTCTTATCCTTTTTGAACTCTTTTGCCCATTCCACAAACTTTGCTGCCCACTCTGACAGTTCGCCCAGCTTGTCTGCTACACTCTTCGGAATGTTTGGGCAAACGTACTTTCCAATCAAGAACGCCCCCAGTGTTACGGCAAAATATACAGCTGCATAAATTACATTATCCATTGTCTTTTCCTCCTGTTGATTATGCAGGCAGCTTCAATGTCTGCCCAGCGTAAATGGTGTTACTTGTAAGACCGTTCATGGTCTTAATTTCATTGTATCTGGAACCGTCGCCCAGCTGCTTTGCTGCGATTGCCCAAAGGCTGTCACCACTCTTCACGGTGTATGTACGCACGCCGCTTCCCGGAATTTTGATTTTCTGCCCAACACTAATGACGTTAGGGTTTGCAATTCCGTTGTAGCTTGCTAACTTCTGGTATGTGGTGCCATACTTTGCAGCAATGCCAGAAAGTGTGTCACCTCTCTGCACGGTGTATACCTGTTCCCCGGCTGTTCCCTGTGCAGGCTTTGCAGGTGCCGCAGGCTTTGCAGGTTCGCTGGTTGCTTTCTTTGAGAAGTCCGGCACGCCGTAACCTCTGATATAACGCCCGTTGACTTCCAGTGTTCTTCTTCCAACGGCATTGGACTTGTTGCCCTCAATAACTGTGATAGTGTTACCGTTGCAGCTTTCTACAATGCCCACATGTTCTGCGCTGCCTGTGCAGTCACCAACGCCGTTGTCGTCCCAGTCATAATAGATATAGTCGCCCGGTTCCGGCACCTTTGCGTCATTCTCACACCAGCGCCCCATCTGCTGCCACAACTTAATCTGGCGGTTGCAGCTACATTCAGTAGGAATAATATCCGTGTAGCCTGCTTCAATGGCAATTTCACTGGCAAAGGTTGCGCACCATGCGTCCGTATAGGTCACTTTGTACCCCTGCGCAAGTGGCTTGTGGTTGTTGTAGCGTCAATGATTGCGTGGTGTGCTGCTGTACCCTCTTTCACTCCCACATACGCTGCCGCCCTTGCTGCAAATTTCTTTCTTACTTCTGATACATTCATATTGCTTGTACCTCCATTCTTTTTATTGCTAACGGCTCCGGCTGCGTACTGGTCATAGTATTTCTGCCCATATCCTGCACGCTTTGTCTTCACCGTGTCGCTCTGGTCTGCTGGGCGCTCAAACTGTGTCAGCACTGCATTTGAAGCAACAATGACGGTCTGTGCGCTCTTTAATGCTGACAGTGTGGCTTTGTAGCCCTCTGTCAATTCTTTCATAAGGAACCTCAGCTGTGTTTCAAGGTCGCCAATAGACTTCCCGGCGGCTTTTGCATATTCCAGCAAAGCGGCTTTTCTGGTGTGGTATGTCCACTGCGCCAGCCATAGCCTGCGCCGTCCCTTGCAAAGTTTCCATAGCTGCCGTTGTCCACGGCTGCTGTGTAGCTTGCGTCAGTATGTCCCAGCTTCTTTTCATAGCTGTTCTGCAAGTTCTGCGGGTTCAGCCCGCTTTCTGCATATAAGTTCCCCATCAATCCGGCTGCCCCACAACTGGACAGTCCTTTTGATTTCAGAAAATTCCAAATCTTTTCTGGTGTTGTTTTTCCTATTAGTCCCATGTCTTATACCTCCCGGCGCTACTGCGTCATGCTTGAAAAGTCAGACAACGTGCCGGACAACTCCGGGTATGCAGCTTTGATTTTCAGCAGGTTTTCTGCCTTTGCTTTCCAGCAATAGAACGCTACTGCGGCAGCAGTTACCCCGCCAACAAATGTCAAAAGGACTGATAACTGGTAAAAATCCTTTGTGACCACTACCCACACGCCCACGGCAAACGCTATGTAGTAAGTCGCCAGAATTGAAAAGATAATGATTTTTGTTGCGCTGGTCTTTCTCTCCGGGTGTTCCTGCAACTCTTCTTTTCTCTTCTTCCTGCGCTGTCTGAAATACTGTAAATTCCATAAAAAAAGCACTGCTAATGCCAGTGCAAATCCAATGATAAAAAATATTAAACTTTTCATATTGCTGTTTTGTACCTCCTATGGTTTTTCTTCCGGCTTTGTCAAAGCAAAGTCGTTTGTGCGCATACATTCTTTGTAAATATCCACTATGTACTCATGCGCAACGTCAACTTGTCCGTTTGTCAACTTGTGGTCCTTAATATACTTGTCATACTTCGCCAATGTATCAATAACATGGTCAAACTCTTCTTTTGTATGGCGTTCATGGTTTATGCAACTGCTCTGGAATGATAGTATCTCCGTGCGCCAGCTATCAACTTGTGTTCTATAAAGTCATTTTCAAGCTGGTTCAGCTGCTCTTTCAAGTCGTGGTTCATAAGATTTCCCAGCTGTTTAATCAACCAGCGAACGGGCTGTATTTTAATTCCCGGCGTTAGGTCAATAACAATCCCAATCCCCGCAAGCCATACAATAGCTTTTTGCACCATGTCCCAGACGTCCGCTGGGTTAAGCGTCTGCATTGCTTCCACTGTCCGTCACCTCCTTTTCTTCTGGCTGCTTGATGTAATCATCAGTGCTGCCGTAATATCCGCAGAATAGACCGCATTTGCTGGCTGGCTTCTTCTCCGGTTCTGGATATGGCTTGCCCATTTCCTGCAAGTACAGTTCGTTTAGGCTCTGGCGCATACCGTAGCTGTTGAAGTGCTGTAATATGCCCCGGTATGAAGCAACGGACCTATCCAGTGTATCTTTGTCAATCTCTCCGGCGTGATATGCTGCAAACATATATTTCAATCGTCGTTTCAGCTTCTTTGCCGTCTTCTTGCGCAATTTTATGTGTGTTGACCAAATGCGGAACCCTACAAACTCAATACCCATGCTGGTTGGTCTTATGCAAGTTTTCTTGTTAAGCTGCAAATGCAGCTTGCTCCCCAGAAAGTCCGCAATCTTGTTCTTTATCTTTTCCAGATACTTTTTGTCTGGGTGTAAAATAATAATGTCGTCCATATAGCGTATGTAATAATGCAGGTGCAGTTTGTGTTTGCAGAACTGGTCAAGTTCGTTTAAGTACAAATTTGCAAACATTTGTGAAGTCAGATTGCCAATAGGCAGCCCAACTTCTCCCAGCAATTCATCAAACGCCACGTCGCCAATGTCGGCACCCAGCGGCAGACCAAAGTTTGTGTCTTCGCAGTTTATTATTACTGACAAGACGTGCAACAAATCTTCATCAGCAATCTTCTTCCGCAAAATATCCATCAATACTTCATGGTCTATCCGGTAAAAATACTTTGCAATATCCAGTTTCAAATAATAGAAACGCTGCGGCTTCCGGTCAGTCTGCTTCAACCAATCATGCAGACGGTTGACTGCTTTGTGTGTTCCCCTGCCTACTCTGCAAGCGTAGCTGTCAGAAATGAACTGCTTTTCAAAATATGGGTTCAGCTGGCTATATATAGCGTGCTGCGCCACCCGGTCTTTGAAAGTGAGTGACATAATCATGCGCTTTTTCGGCTCATAAACATAAAATATGTTGTAGCGTCCCACGGTGTAGGTCTGCCAGATAAATTCATTCTGTAATTCAATCAAGTTTTCTTCCAGCTTATCCGTGTACGCCATCACATCTGGTCTGTACCTCTTGCACTTTATCCCGGCTTTGTACGCATTGAAAAGATTTTCAAAGTCGTAAATCATAGGGAAAATGTTTTTGATTTTGTGCAATTTCTTTTCCCTCCTGTTGTTAAAATCTGCCGTACAAATCAAATTGCGGTTCTTCCGCAACCCAAACGTGATATATACATTCAGTGCCAGTCTTTCCGGCTCTGACTTTCAGCCCTGTGGCTTACTAACTATCTTTACGGCTATTCAATCTTTTTCCTACGGCTCCCGGCTGGCAGCCTTTGGAATGGAAATAAACCCCTTTAACCCAGACGCACTGGACGTGTCCACGTATGGGCACGCCTACTGGCAGAAATGGGGTGAAGCGGAACGGAACGAAACATTGTTGTTGACGTTAGAACGGGCGTTGTTCAAGTTCAGCGCACCAGCGCCACCGTTGGAAGTGTTGTTGAAACTCGAACCCCGGATAGGCACGGCAAGTCCTCTATTAACGGCTTATTCCCATAATATAAAAAGCAGGTGTTACCCTGCCTTTTACCAGTCTTATTTTGCAGCACTCCCATTCCCGGAAGTGCTGCCGTTTAGTGATTTATAATAGCCGCCCACCATGCAGCCTATTTCATTGATGTATCTTGCCATCATTTCATATTTCTTCATTGGCAGACACGGTTTTGCGCTTCTGGTATACTTTGTGCTTGCTGCAAGTCTTATCAAATGCCGCAGCACGTCAACTTTCGTGTCCAGTTCTCCAAGCGTTGTCTTTTTATAATGCTTATTTTCAAGCATTATGACCAACTCTAAAATATCCAGCATTGTTCCGTCTATCTTCTGTGCAAGTCCTCTTTTCGCTCTGGGAAACTCTTCAAGCTGTGGTCCTGCGTATTCCAGCATTTCCCAGACTTTATTTTTCATTTTGAAGTCTTCCTGTGTGGCGTTATCTCGCACATTGTCCAGCTGTGGCGGTCTTTCTTCTGTTTTGTTTTCCGGCATTTTCTAAACCACCTTTGTTATATTTTGTAGTATGGGGCTTACTGCCGTAAGCCCCGCAGTGTATCAGTTCCCAGTTTCCAGTTATTCAACTAAAGCGGAACGGAACGAAACAAAGTTGTGCATGCGAGAACGGGCGTAGTTCAAGCTCAGCGCACCAGCGCCACCGTAGGAAGTGTTGTTGAAACCCGAACCCCGGAAAGGCAATCTTTCGCCGTTATTTCTTGCCCAAAATCTGCCCGGCGTTGTCTGTCCTGCGTCTGGATATAAACCGGACGCAATCAAAATCTGCGGAACGGTTACGCCGCTTACTGCCTTTGTATCTTTAAATGATACGCTTGTGTCGTTGCTGTCCGTCGTCTGTGTTGTTACACTTGTGTTGATACGCAGTGTTGCGTCACTCGCACTGGTTCTGTCAATCTTTAATGTTCCAACCGTTCCCGGTGCTACAAGTGTGCCGTCCGGCTTAATTGCTTTCCACTCTGTACTTTTTGCACCCATGTTGCAGTCAGACTTCATGGCGTTTCCGTATGGGATAATCTGAATTTCACCATCTACAATGCGCATACCAGATACCCACTCCCAGCAGTTGCCGCAAAGGTCGGCAATTCCAGCCGGGCTGCCGTCATGGTTCCAAGTTACCGGACCAGAACCAGTTGCGGTTCTGCCGCCGCCGTGTGAACCGTCAATGTATGTGTTGATACCCTTTTCATATCCCTTTTCATAGCTTCTGTCCCAGTTTGTGTTTCCACGGGGTGTGAAGCCGTTTTTCATACACCAAAGGTTGATTGCAGCAAATACGCCGTTCTGGTTAAGGTGCCAGCCCTCACCCTTTCTGCGGCATACTGCAAGCGCTGTGTCAAAGTCAATGTATGCTTTAGGGTCTTTCATTGGCAGTGAGTATGCACGGTCGTTGACCACGACGTTAATATACTTCGATACCCAGATAACTTCTTTTTCTACTCCGTCCACAATCCACCACGGCAATGTTTCCTGTGTTCCTCCGGTGATAATGTCGGAATACTTCATTTTTGGAATACCCACCATAATTGACGGCATACCCAAATCATCAAACTTTACTGCATTGTTGCCCCCAAAGGAAGCAACCGCCATTGCTAAATCATCAAAATTAGACATAATTCTTTATACCTCCAATCCCCAAAGAATAAGTGTGCAAAGCGACATATCAAATGGGATAGGCACTGGAATTTCTTTCGGTTCTCCGTTTTCGTCCTCTCCGTCTTCGATAACATCATAGCGTCTGGCAGGAATAACAATCTGCGCAGCGTACTTCTGCGCACGTCCTCCGGTGCCAATCACCACGCCGTCTTCTTCGTCAATGCAAATGTCCAGTGACACTTCAAAATCTCTTTCACGGCTGGCAAGATTGATTGTTAATTCATCATCACCGAACGTGATTTTTTTACCGCCAGACAGTGCATATTCAATATGTGTGCCCGGTGTTTTTTCAACTACATTGATTTTATTAGTAGCCATAATACTTTCTACCTCCATTCTGGTTTCTTACTACCTCGCTGCTTCTGGCTGCGATAACCTCCGCTGCTTCTCTCTGTGCTGCTGTCCCGCTGCCCTGCACGCCAAAAGAACGCATAACCGCTTCTTCGTGCTGTCTGCGTTCCTCTGTCTTAATAATCACACCTGCCATTAGTAAAACCCACCTTTCACATAAACTTTTACGGTCACGCTTTTTGCGCTTCCTGTGTGTGCCATCTTAAAACCATTCAGCAACTTTTCTGTAATAACAATGTCGCCCGGAAAACCGCCCGTGTAGTCCACTATTTCTGTTTCCACGGTGTAGTCCATGTGGTTTCTTTCAGTCTTCAGCGCAACTGACTGTGTAGAATTGTTGAACGGGTACTGCTGCGTATTCTTCAAAGTCACCGTTGCTGTTTCTCCCTGCAAGTCAGCTATTGCCTGCTGGTGGTGGATTGCAGAAAGCGCCATAAGCGCTGCCGTTTCTGTTGCATTGGAAATACCGTTTTCCATGTGGTTGAAGTTGGTTGCGTTCTGCGGTGTGCCCTGCTGAATGATTTCCCCCTCAACTGGTGTGTGTGTGATAGTTCCATCATCATTTCTGCTTTCCGTGTAGCGGTCTTCAAACTCTGTTACATGGTCCTGCCATAATTTCTGTTCGTACATCTTTACACCTCCTTTTCTGTAAAATCAAAAGTAAAGCGGTACAAAACGCCCTCTTGTACATTGTTCAGCGGAATATTTACCGCCTTGTCAGCCCACAATTTGTTGTTCTTGTTGTAAAGCTGTACCCTCTGCACCGTGGCTGTTCCGCTTACCTGCGGGGTAATCTGTACATATACAGCAACCCTGCCGTCTTTCAGACGTTCCCGGCGGTGTATCACCTTTTTTTCAGAAACGCCGTTGACGGTTACTTTTGCATAGGCAATGATATTATCAATGAAATCTTTGAAATCATTGATTGCGTCTGTTGTCAACATGGCTTTTCACCTCCTTTATAGCTTCCTGCGGCTTCCGCACGCTTGACGCCGTATGAAAACCCCATTGCCTGCGTGCTTGTCCCCACGGTGCCGCCCTGTGTCTGCTGCACCGTGCTTCTTTCCGGGACGGTTCCTGCTACCGGGACTGTGAAGCGGTGTGCTTCCATTCTGTCACTTGCCGTGACCGTGGCACCGCTTGTCTGCCCTCTGGTGTTCCTCTGTGGCTGTTCTCCGGCTTTTATCCGTCCTGCTGGTGTATTTGTATAGCCAAACGTATTCAACGCCGTGTCTGCATCGATATGCGCCGCCTGCTGTGAAAATACCGTGTTTCTGTATGGCTTTGTGCCTGCTGCTGGTGCCGTGAATATGAAGCCTGCTGCTTCCGTTCCCACAATATAGGTTGCAGCGCTATCCCGGCTTTTGTGTTTCTCTGTGGGTATGTTCCGGTGTTAAGTCTTCCGGTCAGCGGTGTTTTATATCTGAAATACTCCCCGTGGGTGTATATGACGCCGTGGACCTGTCCTTGATAGGTCAATTCGTCCATGTGTGCAGATAATCTTTTATACATTTTCACTGCCCGGATAATAGCTGCGTAGTCTGCCGTTATTCTCTGGTTGGTCCCATCAAGCACAATATGAAAGTGTCCGGGTTCTCCCTCATACTGGAACCACTCTTCCACTTCACTTTCTGGAAATAAGCTGCCCAGCGCTGTTTCAATGGCATATTTTGTGCCCATTTTCTTATGAACCTTGACACTGTTTTTCACTAAATCCCGTTTTGCTTCCAGTGGGTAATTGTAGTCGTACCAGTCAACGTGTAGGTCATATGCCAAAATGTCCACCAGTTCTTCTGGCAATTCATCAAATCTGGAATATATCAGCACATTGTCAATTATCCCGGAAGCGTCCAGCAGTGCTGCTGCCGTGGCGTTTGCCAGTGCAACCATTTTAGGGTCTTTCTTTAGCGCTTCCGGCAGGCACTCTGAATAATCGGCATTATAAATTGTTTTAGACATTTTCAATACCTCCATTCAGAACGCTTTTGTTTCCCAGCTTTGCAACCTTTATATCATCAACAACCGTGAATACTGGCTTTCTGACTTCAACACGTTTCACGCCTGCTTCCATCAGCTTTGCTGTTAGGTATGACGGGTTAATATCCCGCCCCATTTTGCTTGTCTGCCATGTCACGTACTCTTCCACTGCCTGTGTTGCTGCCGCCGCAATGACTGTGGCGCTGGCTGCGTCTGGCTGTGGAATATAAAAGGTCACGTCAACGTCAAATGCTACCGTTTCCGGTGCAGATACCGTCACTTTGTCGGTCAGTGGTCTAATGTCGGAAGCGTTCAAGCGTCTTCAATCTCTTTCAGCACCCCGGACGTTGCCTGCTGTCCATTCTGCAAAAGCACCCGGACGTCTACAACGCAAGGTTCCGGCTTGTCACTGCCACGTCTGCCACGGCTGGTGATACGCTCTTTGTCCAGTATATGTACCCGTTAATAGGACCGCCGTGCTGAAACTCTCCATACTCTCACGCATACGCTCATAATAACTGGCGTCGTCCTCTTCTTCTGCGCCGCCGCTGGTTGCCGTGATGTTCTCTGCTTTCTGGTAGTAGTCGTATAGGTCAACCAGTTCTTTGACCTGCCCTGCTGCCAGATTGTTTCCAACGTCGCCCGCTGTTGTGCAAATTCCCTCAACGTCCCCGTATGTCTGCCCGGCTTTTATTTCCAGATTTTCTTTTGTTTCAAATAAGATGGCACCATCAAAAGAAATTCTGGTGCCCGCAGGAATAATCACTGATTGTTTCTGTGCTTCTGAAATATAAAAGCGGAACATTGCAGACGCCGGACTTGCTGGCAGTCTTTCCAAGTCCTTGAATAATTCTGCCAAGCTGTCCAAGTATTCACCGTCCGCATAGCGTGGCACGTTCTTTTTTGCTGTTTCATTGATAATGACACGCTGTTGCACAATGATATTTGCAACCCATGCAATAAAAAGTCTTTCCGGTGACGCCGGGTACACCTTGTAGCGTTCGCGCCCCGGCACCTGCTGCACCATATTTTCATACAGCGCAATTAGATTGCTTTCTATCGTTTCTGTGTCGGTTTCCACAAAGTCAATGTCTGGGTATTTTCTGTCACTCATTGTCTGTTTCCACCTCCTCCAAATAAATAATAGGTATTGTGCGCCCTGTGGCTGCGTCGTGTTCAAATGTAATGTCTGCAACCTGCGCCCGTGGTTCAAATTCTTCTATCTGGTCGTACAGATAGCCCACCAGTATATTTTCAACTACTGGTTGCGGTCTTCCGTATAGGCTGCCGGGCAATCCAAAATCACGGAACATAGGGCAGGACCCCTGCACCGTGTCCAGAATAACCGCAATATTTTGTATGACTGCTTGATGGTCATTTGCTGGTGCAAGGTCAATTTCTGTCAATAGTGACCCGTCGCCCCTTATCACGTCCATGCTTTATCACCTCTTTGGATATTCTTTCAATGTCACGTCTGCTGTTGCAGCCCAGCAGTTACCTTTGTTGTCATAGCGTTTTAATGTGCTGCTAACGCCTGTTATCACCCACTTATAGGAACCGTATTTCTTGCCGCCTAAAACCAGTGTTGAAATATTGCCCTTATTGCACATTTTGTTTAATTTCTTAATTTCATTCAGTGGGTTTGTTCCGTGAAATACACTGAACGCCATTTTGAAACTGATTGTTCCGGGTTCCGGTCCTAAAAACTCCAATACGTCACGCTTAATGTGTCTGTCATGCGTTGCGTACTTTGCAGACACTTTCCAGCTTAATTCATCAAAGGTGCGCACGGTATTTTCTGAAACTGAAAAAACCAGACTTCCCAGACTTCCTATTTTTGCCATGCTCTACACCTCCCCTATTATGAAGCCGTCCCCGTCGCCATCTGGAACCATTATGCAAAGCACCATATCATTAACGCCCGGCGTCCACTCTGTCACAAATGCTTCATGGCTGTGGCTTACTTCCTTTAACATTTGCCCGTTGTAGTCATATTTCAGCGTTGTTTTTGCCGTCTGTCCCTCTGCGCCGCTTTCCATTGCTGGCACAACATACACGGGACGTTTTATAATTCTTAAATCACCGGAAGTTATACCGCCTTTGTCCTTGAATTTCACACGGGCTGTCATTTTGCTGGCGTTCACACTCTGCACGGTGCCAAGCCGCACTATGTTTTTTAACTCTGTCATGTCTGCCATTAGTAGCCCTCCAATACCTGTTGTAATTCAATCTGTGTTGTATATCCTCCCGTCAATTTGTGGGTTGCTTTGGTAATCTTGTACTTTCTGTCAAACTTCTGGAAGCCTTTTAATTTGACTGTGGCACCTGCCACCAGCTGCACATCACCAAGCATTGTGAAACTTGCTGTAAACTGCTGTGTGTTCTTTTCACGTAGTCGTTTTTTTGCCAGTTCGTATGCTTCATTTGTGCTTCTGACCTTTTCGTTGACTTCAAGCGTTTGCCCGGTTCCCTCTGTGCTGTCTGCCGTGTATGTGCTTTCAATCGTTTCTTTGCTGTCCGGGTCCGTATATGAAACATGGCAGCTGGTGTATGCTGTATCATGCAGGCTGGTTCCCAGCTTGTATGAAATATAATCACCGCTGCCATATTTTATGGTTTTTATGGGTGGCTTGCTGTCATACTCTGCGGCGTCGTAGATAACCACATTCATTGTGGTTACTTTCAGTGCAAGCCTGCCGCTTTGCATAATTTCTGCAAAAACACAATGTCCGACGTCTGTACCTGCTCTTTTCTTTTGTACTTCGGTATGTTGTCCGCAATGTACATCAGTTTCAAGTTGCTTTCAGACGCTATCTGCTCCGCAATCACTTTCAAATTGGTGTTTTCCCACGCCTTTGATTTTCTTTCTACTCTCATTTTGGAAGTATAAGGAATTGACGTGCCCTTTAGTGTGATTTTTGTTGGCGGTCCGCTGGCGTCTACGCTGTCCAGTTCAAATGTCCCGCAATCCAGCACGGCGTCTTTACCGTTGTCGTGCCAGTTCTTCTGAACAATCGTTGCTGTTATCAATTTAGGGTCAGACACTTTCTTTGTTGTTTCTTTCGTTTCTGTGACCGTCTGTGTTGCTGTACCGCCCGTTGTAATTTTGAAAACCTGCCCCGGATATATTAAGTTAGGTTTTTAATATTGTTTTCAGAAGCAATCTGCGGGTATTTTGTACCGCTTCCCAGATACTTTTTGGCAATAGCCCAAAGCGTATCACCTTTTTTGACCACATAATTGACAACGCTTGCGGCTTCAACCTGCTTTTGCACCGTCGTTGTGGTCTTAATAAAAGTCGGCTTTACTTCCAGCCAGCTTCCCAGCCACTTTCTTTCTCTATCATCAAACGCAAGCTGCAAATCGTCTGCGTTGTCTTCGTCTTCGTCAGTGAAAGTAAGGCTGCTTAAATATTTATTTATATTTGCCGGGACTTTTACGTTTTGAAATTTCAACCGCAGTTCCACCCGGCGTGCCATGTCTTTTGCGCTCATTCTACGTCAGCAGCCCCCTTTTCCACGGTGGCAGTTCCAAGTCTTCTTCGTCTTCCACTTCCGGGATTGTTAATACAACCCCGGCAGGGAAAACGTAGGTGCTGGCGTACTTGACATTGGCTTTCATCAGCTTATCTGTATGCAGGACACTTCCCATTTGTTCAAATGCTATCTTGTCCCACATATCCCCAGATATGGTTGTGTAGCTTTTAGTCATATTTCTGCCGCTTCTCCTTGTCTTCTTTTTCGTCCAGTAGGTCTTCAACGTCACGCAGCAACTTTCTGTTGTTCTCTTCCAGTTTTGCGTCCAAGTCTTCCGGCTTGTCCCCGTTGATAACGATTGTTGGACTGTTGTTGATAGTTACATTGTTTGCACTTCCACCGCCGCTTCCTGCGCCCGCTGCTACCTCTGGCGCTGTGTTGTAGTTGTTCACCGTCTGCGGTGCCGTTGTTGTCTGTGCTGTTGTTGGCGCTACTGCTGCCGCTGTTGTGGCTGCCGTATTCTGCGCAGCCAGAATGTTTCTTGTCTGGTCTGCTGTAAACACCGTGCGCCCCGGTGCGTTCGTGATTAACTCTGGTCCCGCTTCGCCAGCAATGAACGTGTCTGGTGTGTTTTTGGAACCTTTCGCCAGCATAGGTATTTCAGATATGTTTATACCCTTTCCACCTACGCCCGGCACCCAGTCTGGCACTTTTACTTTGTTCAATCCACGTATAACCGTGTTGACCGCAGATATAATGCCGTTGATAACGCCCGTACACACTGACTTGATACCCTGCCAAATTCCAGAAAATATTTGCTTTATGCCCTCCCAAGCCTGCCGCCAGTTCCCGGAAAATACACCAGTTATGAAAGTGATAATTCCATTCAGTACGGTTGCAATTCCAGAAATTACACCGGAAATTGCTTGAACTCCGCTTTGTACGATAGACTGGATTGTTGGCATTGCAAATTGTATTGCTGCTAAAATTCCTTGAATTATTGGTGAAACTATGTTCCAGATTGTTGTCAGTGCTGTTTGTATCGCAGGTAAAAGCGTTTGCAATACATTTGTTACCACTGGTAAAATTGCTTGAATTGCTGCGGAAATTGCCGGAAGTACCGTGCTACAAATAAAACTGAATAATTCTGAAATAATCGGCAAAACATAAGTTGAAATGAATGTGATTATTTCTGAAATAATCGGCATAAGACCAGCAATGAAACTTCCTATCACTGGAATAATTGCGCCGATAAAATCAGCAATGCTTTGTATAATCTGCATAATGGTTGGGGCTGCCGCTTGAATAAAGCTAACAATCCCCGGTATTACCTGTGTAACAATCACCTGCAATACCTGTTCTGCAACCGGCACAACGTATGTGGTTATAAAGCCCACAACCTCTGAAACTGCACTCTTGACTGTTCCCAGTACATTTACGAACGTGTCAAAGACTGCTGCGCCTTTATCTCCGAACAACTCTTGTATCTTGTCACGGGCTGCACCTATGTTCCCATCAGAAAACACATTCTTTATGGTGTCGCCTATGTTGGTAATGACTGAAACAATCTTGTCAAAGACTGCCAGTGCTTCATCACCAAAAGTCCGCTGTATAAATCCCCTTATCTCTTCAAGATGGTTCTTTACAAGCTGTATTACTGTAATAATTGTTGTGATAACGCCCACAACTGGCAGTATCTTTCCTGCAATACCTCCAAGCGGTCCCAGTGCTGTTTTTGCAAGGTTTCCAATAGGACCCAGCACCGTTTTTACCGCATTTCCCAGCGGTGCAATCAGTGTTGTTGCCTTGCTAAATGCTCCTGTAATTCCCTTTGTTATGAAGCCGCCTACTTTTCCAAGTGGGCTGTTTGCAATCGCACTGCCTACCGTTCCAAGTATCGGACCCAGCTTGCCGCCAATTAGTGAAAATGGTTTCAGCATAAGTCCCAGCATTTTTGTCCCGGCTCCTGTCAATGCTCCGCTTGCTTTTCCTGCAATTCCTAAAAAGCCGCTGACAATGGACTGCTTCACGCCGCCCATAAAGCCCGTTACTGCTCCAATAACTCTGTTGCCACTGAATATATTACCTATTGCAGAACCTACGCCGCCCATAGCGCCTTTTACATTGCCAAAATATGACAATATACCGCTTCCGGCTGTTTTCAGCTTTTCCGCAAAACTTACGCTTGTTGCTGCGTTTTCAATAAATCCGGCACGCAGTCCCACCAGCTTTTTTGCCAGTGACAATATGCCGTCTTGCGCTGATAATGTAACCAGCTTTGTTGTCAACATTCCCACTTTCAATGCTGCCAGCCCCGCTGCTACCTTTAGGCTGTTTGCACTAATTTTGGGTTTGCTGCTGCAAATTCTGAAACTTTAGTGACCACAACCGCCACTTTGTCTGCCAGATTTCCGACAATCGGCAGTAGGTTTTGACCAAGAACAATGCCCAAGTTCGCAATGCTGTTCTTTGCCTTTTCCATTTTGGCTTCTGTGGTGTCTTCCATTTTGGCAAATGCGCTGTCTGTTGCCCCAACGCTGTTTACCATGTCTTGTACGCTTGAATTGAAGCCGTCAACTCCGTTTGACAGAAGCGACATTGCCGCTTTTCCGGCTTCTGAACTGCTGAACATATCAGATAGGGCAAGACCAGACTTGCTGGCTTCTTCCTGTATACCTCCCAGAATTTCCCCAAGTGATTTACCGCTTGCCATCAATTCTGCAAAGCTGCCACCCATCTTCTGCCGCAATAGCTTGTCTGTCGTACTTCCAGACTTTGACAACTCATTTAACATACTGTTCATGTATGTTGTCGTTTCTGCGGCTGCAATACCTTTGCTGGTCATTATTGCATATCCGGCGCATAACTGTTCCAGTGAAACATTGCTGGCGTTTGCAGTCGGTATGATTTTACCATACTGCTTGCCAGTTCTCCTACTGTCACTTTACCTTTGTTCTGCGTCTGTACCAGCATATCTGATACCGTGCTTACTTTGTCCGCACTCATGCCGTATGCGTTCAATACGGTTGTTAATACGTCCAGCGTTTGCGAACTTTCCGCAAATCCGGCTTTTGCTAACTTCGTACTGTTTGTAACAAAGTTTACGGCGTCACCTGTCTTCTGTCCGGCAGATATAGCGTTGTACACATCATCAGCAATGGCATTGGCTGCAATTCCTGTCTTGTTTGACAGTTCCATTATCTGTTGTGACAATGTGCCCAGTGGGACTTCCTGCGTATCTGCAATGGTTCCCACCTTTGCTATTGCTTTTTCGTACTGCTGCGCTGCCTGCACGGTCCTGCATACACTGCGGCGGCTACGGCACTAATTGCGCCAATAGTTCCCAGCAGTTGCCCTTTTGTCTTTGAAATGCTCTGTTCTACCTGCTGTTGCTTGTCATTCAGTTTTTGCAACGTCTGCTGTGAAGTTTGCAGCTTTTCATAAGACTTTTGCAGTCTTCCGTTGGCTTCTTCCAGATTATCCGTATTTACTCCGGCTGCTTTCAGTTCGTCGGCATAACTGTTTAATTGTTTTTCCTGTTCTTCGATTTTGGCAGTGGTCTGTTGTATCTGGTTTTCATTCTTTTCAAGCTTCTTCCGCAGTGCTTCTGTGGGTTCGCCTGTCTGCTGCAATTCCTGCTGTAATCGGTCATGCTCTGCGTTAAGCTGCGCCAGCCGTTCTTTGTTCTTATCAATAGCGGCAGACTGCTTTGTGTAGCCGTCAATCTTTGATTGCAGGGAATTGACATTTTTTAAGCTGTCCCGTAACTGGTTATTGGTGTTAATTGCGCTTTTGAATGTGCTGTTAAAATTGCCACCCAGCGACGCTTTCAGCTTAAAAAGCAGTTCAAATTCCTTTTGTGACCCTGCCAAGCTGTTTCACCTCCCTACGCATTATTGCTGTTCTGTTTCTGCTCTTCCGCTTCTTCTTTTTCCACTTCATTTATGGTTTCAATCCATGCAAAAAGTCTGCGTATAGGCATTTGCAGCCAGAACGGGACGGGCGTATGTGAAGCCCTTGACATTTTGTATATCTGCTTTCTTATGAACTTTGCGGGTTCTTTAATTTTTAATAGCCCGCAGCAATTAAAAAATCCCTTGCTTTGTTCTTAATCTTCATGTAATCACCTACCGGAAGACGTCTGATTTCATCAGAAGCAACCCCCGCAGCCTTTGCCGCAAGAATACACTGGAACGCAGAAGAAATTTCCGGTGAAAGTGCGTATTTGTTCTGGTCCGCAAGTTCCTGTTCTACTGCTTCAATGTCTTCACCAGTCAGATTGTCAAAATAGAAAGTTAATTTTGTATACTTCTTTCCCTCAATTTCTCTGGGCTTCTTGAATGTGTGTGTATAATTCAAGCTGCCGTCTTCTTCCTTGTCTTTCTTCTTGTCGTCAAAATTGACCACGCCGCTTGCCTGCGCTTCCTGCATTTCCTTTTCCTGCTCTGTTACCTGCTCCATGTTTTCAGTTGTGTTTGTTGTATCTGACATTGTTTATTCCTCCATATCTTTGATTTTAGGCAGGAAAAAACCAGCGGTCTTCCCGCTGGCTCCTGCTGTCTTTTTTACTTGCCTAATGCTTTTCTGACGTCCTTTAAGTAATCTTTGCCATTGATAATGCACACAAAGTTTAACGGGTCAATTTCCGTTACCTTTGAACCGTCCAAGTACATTGCATAGTATGAAACGGCATATTCACCGCTTACATCAGCTGTTGAAGCTGCCGCAACTTTTCCAAGTGCTGTCTTCTTCGGCTTTACTTTCATAATGTGCTTAACGCCGGACACTTCGTTTGCGCTTGTGCGCAGGTTCATTCTCTGCTGCGCAACTCGCAGGTCAATTCTGTGTACCCGTGGTTCCATCAGCTTGACTGCTGCCGCTGTGACAGTTCGGAAATTGAAAGTTGTTGACATTGCATTTAAGTGACCGATAATGATTTCTTCGATATTTCCCGCAATGCCTGCGCCGCTCAACTCTTCCGTCATGTACTCCAAGTCTGGCAGTGTCACTTCTGTGGTTCCCAGATACTCTACGGCGTCTTCGTAAATCGCATAGTTAATAACTAATTCGTCAACTTTTGACATTCTGTTTCACCTCCTGTTATGCTGCCACCAGTGCTGCAAGATATGACAAGTCATATTCAAGCACAAAGTCCATTTTCTGCATTGGTGATGGCGGCGTCATATAAATGTGAAAACGCACAATTCCTGCTGCAAGCTGGCTTGTGCTGTTTTCGCTTTCGTTGAACTCCACACGTCCACCAATGATTTTTTCATCAGTTGCAAGGCTTGCCAGCCAATCATTGATTGACTGCACAACTGCGTCAATCAGACGTCTTTTAATTCCTCTGTCAATGTAGTTCCAGTACGTCAAAATAAGCGTCTTTGCAACCCACTTGAACATACGGTTGATACAGTAGAAATAGTCCGTCACGTCTGTGTTGGCAGGATAACAAGCCGTATAATTTCCCCAGCTTACAAAGCCATTAAAGAAATTAAGTGCGGTCACAACGCCGTTTTCATTCAAGTAGTTTGCCTGCTGAATATCCATGACTACTTCCGAACCGTCCGCAGTAACCATTCTGTCTGCCTGTATACCCTTGTTTGAAGCACTTTCGCAAGGTGTGCCGCCGCCGTACTCTTCCGCATTGTCTACGGCTGACATACTGGCTGCAAGCTGTGTTGAAAGATTGAAAACTCTATCTCCCAGCGCAACTTTAGGGAAGCAGACAACTTCTGTTCTTTTTGTGAAGTTTTTCTGTTTCTTCCATGCTGGCACTTCCGTGTAGTATGTCGCCCCGGTTTCTGCTGTGCAGTCAATGTCCAGAATTGCTTCACCCTCAAACAGTCCGTTGATATTCTCTGCTTTTGCAGACATTACAGCTGCAACCTCTGCGTCATGTGACCAATTCGGACACAAAATAAGGTCTGGAACCTTTGTATAAAGCGGAAATACATTGTTAATCAGTTCAAGTCCGGTTGTCTTGTGTGTGCTTACGCTGTAACCGCCGATAATATCACTTTTTGTGACCTGTGAAGCGTCCACGGCGTCATATTTCACGGTAAGTTTGCCCGTGGTTTCTTTTAAGAACTCCACAACGCAGTTTGTGTCACTGTAAAATACTTCGTAATCTTCCCCGCTGTCTTTCCTGTGATTTCCACACTGCCTGCGATTGCTTCCGCAGGTAATACAATCTGACCGTCTACAACGTCTATCTGTGTTTCATCAACTGTTTTCTTGTGCTTCTTAGGGTCAAGAACATTTACAAAGAACACCTGCGCAGAATTGAACAATGTAAACGCTGTGTAAATCTCTTCGCAAAGACTGTATTTCTTCCAGTCGTCGGAATATCCCAACGCCTGCACTGCTTCTTTGTAGCTTGAAGCCATAATGACTTCATTTACTTTTCCGTTTACCATCTGCACGGGTGCTGTTCCAACCACAAAATGCACGCCAGTATCTACGGACACGGGCGTGATTGCGCCATTGTTTGTCTTGCTGGCGTTTACTCCATGTGATACGTCACTCATTTGTTATACCTCCTGTTCTGCGTATGCAAGGGCGGCAGCTTTAAGTCTGAATAATACTTGTTGTATACATTCCCGGTTGTCTTCACCTTGTCTTTCTTGTCTGCCAGTTCGGAAATAGGAACCAGCATTTTTCTTACAAGTGGGAACTTTTCAAGAATGAAAGAAAGTTCTTCTTCAATCTCTTTGTCTGTTCCCTCAAAAATCTTGTTGCATGGCAGCATTGCTTTTGGCAGGTTCGGTCCAATGTAAATCAGCTTTACTGTTTCCGACTGCGTATTTGCCGTTTTTACGGCTTTTTCTTCTGTTGTGGTATTTTCTACCGCCTGCACCTTTTCAGTGTCCTTTTCGGCTGCTGTGGCGCTTGCTGTGGTCGCTTTTGCCATTTTGTCTTCCTCCTGTCTATAAATTGTGCAAAATCTCTGCCACATCACGTTGCGTGACTGGCATACTCCAATTTGTCACCATTTCGCCCATGTAGTATGGCGGCGTGGTGTCTTGATATACTATATATTCCAGCGGCAGTTTCAAAGCAAATTGACCGCCTCCGATTGTCCCGGCTTTCTTCAATTCGCTGCGCACTCTCAAAATCAGATTGAGAAGTGCCAGCGGTCCGTCCTGCCCATCTTCTGAATACACCGCAAATATTATTCTTACTTTGCAGCTGTCTTCCTCTGGTTCGCCTGCTTTCTTGTCGTCCGTCCCTGTTAGGAACTTTAACAGAATGTATGGCACTTTCTGTTGTACGTCGTCTGCTTCCGGCAGCCCCATTTTATAAACTGCTGCTGCTCTTTCTTTTTCTTCGCTGCTTCCCGTTCTGGTTCGCACTGGCAAAATAATGTCAGACGTTTTGGAACTAATGAATTTCTGCAATTCTTCCAACAAAAAAACTGGTGTCATAATTCTTTACCCTCCATAACCATTCAAAATCCTGTTCATTTCGTGTATAATTCTTTCGTTTACCAGTTCTTGTGCTTCCTTTTCCAGCCCGTCTATAATATCTTCGTTTCCCACCATCTGTGCTGCTGATAGTCCCATTTTTTCTTCAATCGGAAAACGCTTGCGCCTGTCCTCTCAAATACTCCGGTGTGACCATTGCTTTTCATTTCTGCAATAAAAGCGTCTTCAAATGGTGTCCCGCTACCGCCTTTTTTAACTGCTGCCCGCACCTGCTTTCCAGTTCCGGGCTTCGTCGGCGTTACTTTGAATTTGTACAGCGGTATTTTCACGCCAGAAAACGAAACAAAGCCCGCAAGGTTTCCCGTGCCGGCTTTGGTTATATTTATTCTGGTTGCTTTCGTCAGTGCTGCGCCATTTACGGCATATACGGTTTTTACCTGCTTTATTGCCTGTGTCTTCACTCTGGAAATGCCACGGTTCATAGCGCTGGCAAATACTCTTTCTGCACCTTTTGGAACGTCTGCCAGCAGGGTTCCCACTCTTTCTATTGCGTCAGATGTTATTTCAATCATTCTTCCAACATCTCCAATTCAAGAATTATTTCCCCGTCCTCGCAGTCTGCTTTTGAAATGTTATACATATTGATTGCCCCGGCTTCGTCAATTTCAAGCTGGCGTCCTTTTTTGGGAACGCAACCAAAATCATATAATGACATATAGACCAGACAGGAAGCACGGTTTATGCCCTCTGCATTGTCCCCGTTTCCTCTCTGCCGTTCGTCGGCTGCCGTGTGGTCAATGATTATGGGCAAATAGTGTTTCTTGCCTTGATACCATATATCAGTCATAGTTGCCATTTCTCCGCAGTTGTGAAACACTTTCATGTCACTGGCAAGCTGTGCTTTGAAGTCCATTAGATAGGTGTTGCAACAAACCAGCTGTCTACATCATGCGGAACGCATAACGGTGCAGAAGACAGATTGAGGAAGCGGCGGGCAGGCTTGCGCTTTGTCCATGTGTCCGGTACATATTTACCCTCTACGGTCACAAAGTTGCCGTCTGGTTCCTTAATAAGTGTGATTGCTCCATAGTACATGGAATAATCAGCATTTGTGCTTAACAGTGCTAAACTGTCCGCAGGTACAAGCGGCTTGTCCTCCGGTGCGTCCGGGTTTGTCCAGTCGTCAAGATACCACTCGTTGTACTTGTAAATATCAAGTCCCAGTTCGTGAATTGTGCCAATGTATGTGACGCCGTTCGGTAACTGCTTAGCTGGATAACTGCAAGATTGAAGTTTTTCACATCAAGCATTTTCTGCACCTTTGGGTGATTTACAAACGCATTTGCAACGTCACTTCCCATTACGCAAATGTCGCAGTTCACAAAACCTTTCTTCTGTACTGTTTCGTGCCAGCGTTTAATATCTGCGATAGGGTCGGAAGTGTCAGCAGTCCACTTGTTTTTTGCAACTGAAATAGTTTCTTTGTTTGTAAAAGAAAAATCAATTACTTCATTCACTCCGTCGCCAATGATAGGGATTGCGCCAGTGAAGATTGTCTGTGCGCACATCAGTTCTTCACGTCTTAAAATCTGCTCTCTTAACTCCTTGAAGTCATCTGCCATTTTAAGTACGGCACGTTCCGCAGGTGTTCTGCCAGAATAAAGACTTTCGCCCGGTCTTCTGATTAACAAATCATCAACGGTTGTCACTTTCTCCGGTGCAACTAAAGGCGGTGTATATGTCTTTGTCTGATAGCCAGTGTTTGGCACTACCTTTCCACCAACTAATCTGCTGACGAACGGTGCAACCTTTCTGCTGCCCTTTCTAAAGTCAACGTCAACGTCCTTTGTTGTGAATGTTTCTTCGTGTCTGAAAAATGTACTTCTAAAAAAAGTACGCACGGGCGGTAACTTCTGAACCACTCTGCCCATTGTTCGTGGTTCGTAAATAGATACTTCGTTTGCCATTGTTGTTCTTCCTCCTTATCTCAAAAAGATTGATACTTTGCGCAGCGCTTCTTTGATTTTTGCTAAATCTGCCCCGGCTTCAAGTGCTAATGCGTCAGCAAAAAACTCACCTGTCATGTAATATGTTACTGGTTCGCCGTTTTCTGCTGCCGCAGCAGCAATACCGATTGCGCTTGCTTCGCTTCCTTTTGCAACTGGAATAATCTTGTTGTCATTCGCAGTGTCAATCATTACTGGTGCATATTCCTTGATAGCTGCATTTGCTGTTCCGGTTTCCGGTACTGTTGGAAAATCACCAGCAAAAAAAGTTCTTCGGTGTGATTTCTCTTTTTTCTACTGCATATTCACCCATTTGCTTGTACCTCCTTATTTCTCGTCTGGAAACAACTTGTCAATAGCGGCGTCAAACACGTTCTTGCCGTTCTCTCCTGCGTTGTCCTCCGGTGCTGCTCCCTGCACGCCGTTTGCACCGCTGTTTTCTGCGTCCTGCTGGCGGTTCTGAATGTAGTTGCCGCCCGCTTTGTTCTGCTCTGAAATGATTTTAACTGCCATTTCCTGTGCAGAAATAGGGTTGTCAAACTTTGCGTCCTTTGCGATTGCGTCATAGTTGCCGTTTGCCAAGTCTTCAATGCCTTTAATTCTGGCACGTTCTGCGGCTGCTGCTTCATTCTGGATTGTCGCTACTAAATCCGGGTATGCGGCTTTTAGTGCGTCAACCGTTGTGATTTTGTTTTCTGGTGCTGCCATTTGTGGTTCCTCCTTTTCCTGTGGCTTGTTGATAGGTTCTGTTGCACTATTTACTAAACTACCCGGATTTTGATTGTGCGGGCTGTTTAATAACTGGGTTGGAATACTCTTGAACATGGAAACGTCAATAGGCACTGAATTGACAACGATTTTTGAAGAATTTTCAACAATTGTTGTGCTGTCTTCAAACATCAATTCATCACAAAAGCCGTTTTCAACGGCAATGTCGCCCGTCCACCATGTTTCATTTGACATAAGCTGTTCTATGTCCTCTGTCTTTTTGCCAGTCTTACTGGCGTATGTATTGACAATGCTTTGTTTAATCACTTTCAGTTCATCAGCCATCTTCAAAAAGTCTTCTGCTCTGAAAGTGTCCCAGACTGTCATTGCGGGGTCATGTATCATAAATACACCATTTCTGGCAATCTTGATTGTGTCGCCTGCCATAGCAATGATTGTGGCTGCGGAAGCTGCCCAGCCATCAATTTTGACTGTCACTTTCGCTGAACAATCTTTCAATCTCGTAAAAATCGCATTTGCTGCGAACACATCACCGCCGCCGCTGTTAATGCGCACGATAATTTCTGGCACATCACCAAGCGCCGCAAGTTCTTGATTGAATTGCTGTGGTGTCACCCTGTCTTCCCACCATGACTGCTGGCTGCTTATTGCGCCGTATAAAAGCAGTTCTGGCGGCTTGTCCCCTGTTGCCGGGATAAAGTCCCAGAATTTATTTGTCGTCACCCCGTAAGGATTGCCCGGTGTTCTGCTGTCCTGCTGCTGGTTCATTCCCGGCATTGTCTGCGGGTTCTGCTGGGGTGTTCTGTTTGTTTGTGGTTCCATTGGCAATTTTCTTCACCTCTTTCAGTTCTTTTTCTTCGTGTTTCAACTGTTCGACATTGTTATAAAAGTTGCTTCCCGTCATTTGCATTGCTTCATCACTTCTGGTGCTAAAGCCGTTTGACACTCTCTTTTCTGCGGCTGTAACCTCTTTTACCGGGTCAAGCATACCTTTTGCAGGTCCGTTCCACTTTGCCCCGCAATATGCTTTTCTTATTGCCGGGTCAGCAAAAAAGCCCGGTGCTTTGATACGTCCTTTTGCTACTGCTTCCGTCAGCCATTCTTCATATACTGGCTGGCAAAAGTCCGTTGATAGCCAGTCACGGTACATATTAAACATTTTCCATGCTTCTTCCAGCGCACCTTTGCTGGCTGTATAGCTGGAATTAAAACGCTTCACAAGTAATTCATACGGAATTTCAAGTGCTGCGCCTATCTGCTGGCATATTGCTTCTACAAAGCCGCCAAAATTGGCGTTTGGTCTTCCGGGGTTCGTGTCGTGTGCTTTCTCGCCCTCGTTTAAGTCGATAACGGCGCCCGGCGCAAGTTCAATGGTGCTTTCGTCTTCTGCGTCCACCTGCACTTCTTCCGGCAGCATACTTCCTATGGCGTCTTCTGCGCTGGCGTCTGCCTTTTCAATGAAAATGGTAAACATACCAGACACAACCGCAGCCACAAGCTCTGCGTCCGTGTATCTTCCAAGCTGTTTCAAACTTTCAATGACTGGCGCAAGGAACGGAACGCCCCTGCGCTGTCCTATTCTTTCCCGGTTCATCATGTGAAGCACGTTTCTTCTTCCTGTCTTTTGTCCGTATGCTTCAACCCTCTGCCAGCTTATGTCATTGTATGCGTATGACAACGGGTGGTGGTTCGCTATGTGATACGCTATCACTTCCCCGGACTTGTCAACCTCTACGCCTCCAACAATCTTGTTGTCTATGGTGTCGCAGTCGTCCGGGCTGCAAAGTCTGTCTGCTTCTATCAGCTGCACACGCAGGTCATACGGCTGGTTTATTCGTGGTTTGACTGGCAATACCGCCAGACAATCCCCAGAAATAAGCCAGTTCATAAAAGCCAACTGCTGCAACTCGTAAAAGTTGTCTATCCTTGACATATCGCAATCATTGCTTTCAGCCCAGATAGACCACTCTTTTTCAATCTTTTTTTCAAGGTTCCGGCGTTCTTCTGGTGAAATTCCCAGCGTTTCTGCGTCAATGGTCGATTTCAACCGCAGCCCACGTCCAACAACGTTGGTGCGCATGGTTTTGACTGCCCCGTTTGCCAGTGGCACGCCCATGTATAAATCACGGGTACGCTGGCGCAATATAGATACATTGTCTTCTATGTCCTCACGACTGCTGCCGCCTGCATGAAGCCAGCCTGCAAGTGATTTCTTTGTGACGCTGGCGCCATAATTGCCATACCCACTGTCTAAAATCTGCATTTTCTGCCTTGCAACCGTTCTTTTCAGTGCTGCTTGCGGTGCTATGACTGCTATTGCCTTATCAATTCCCGCTGCAATTCCCACGCTTTCACCTCCTTTATTGCATGAAAAAAGCACCTTTTCACGGGTGCTTTTTGTCTTTTCTCACTTATTCACGCTACAATATTACCCCATTTTTGCGGGCAATGGGGGGAAATAAAGCCCCAAAACGGGCAATCACGGGCAATGTTTTATAAATCCCGTGGTACAAATCGTTTTGCACGGTTCCTGCCGCCATATTTTGCTGCATTTTCAAGCGCAGTGACTTTCCCTTGCCAATATTCAATAGACTTTCTAATTTCGGTCAGATTGGCTTTTGTCATGGTCCTGCTACCTATCGTGTATGACTGGGCGTTTGTCACTGCCAGTTCCGCTTCCAGCCATGCGTCAAGGTGTCTTTTTGCTGTTTCCAGTGTAATTCCTGCCATTTATAAAATTCCTCCACTTCTTCTTCTGCCACGTTTTACAATTTTCTTTGCTTGTGTGGCGTCTTTCTTTTTGTCTGGTTTTTTCAATGGTACGTTGATAATTTCAATAGCTGCCGTTGCGTAGTTTCGGCAGTCCAGCGCTTCATTTCGTTTGTGTTCGCCTTTGTCTTTCAGTTCCCATGCAAAATATGGTCTGCCCATCTTGTAACGCATTACCTTTTTTTCTGACGTTAAGCCCTTGAAATACTTTTCGTCATATCCCTTGCCCTCTTCTTTTGGAAAATGGCAAAAACCGGGTCCCTCTTCCTCCAGCTTTAGTCTGTCCATAAGCAGGCTTTTTCCGGTATCAACTCCCAGCGTGAAAAGATATGCGCCCTCACGGTTGCTTTTTGACGGCTTCTGGATATACGCTGCGGCGCTATCGTTTGAACCTTTGATTGCAAATACTCTGCGATTGAACCGGGCTTTGCAGAATTTATATACTTGATTGGTTCTGTGTCCTCCACTATCAATGCAGACGCATGACAGCTTCATTTTCGTTCCGTCTGGTTTTTCAAAGGTCTGCAATAAGAATGTGTCAAGGTCTTGCCAGACTTGATTGTTGATGTCTGAATTGTCGCCGTATATTGCCGCATACCTAATCCCCCAGCTTTCATATTCTGGACCCCAGCCCACAACTTCGATTTCAAATCTGTCGTCCTGCGTATCTACGCCAGCTGTCAAGTACAGCACTTCTTCTGGCACTTCACACTTGTATTTCTCCCGGCGTTTCATCAGTTCGTCGTCTTCTATGGTTTCCCCGTCTTCTTCCCACGTTTGCCCCATTTCGGTATTAGTCCATACTTTCATCAGTTCCACGTTGCCTTTTTCATCTGGTCATTTGCCGTCAGAAACTTTTCAACAACTTCTTGCCATGTGGTCAACGTGGAAGCAAGCGTGTTCAAGTGGAACCCACGCACGGGGTTGTCTGGGTCTTCATGCACAAAGGTTCCGTCAATAAAGTGTTCTTTCCATTCTGCTTCACTGGATATGACGCCGCACTTGCTGCAAGCGTATCTGATTTCTGATAGGTCGTTTTTGTCGAACACAACATTTGACCAGACCAGCGGTTGCAGTTCTCCGCAGCACGGGCACGGTGCGTTCCATTCTCCCCGGCTGCTGTTTTCGTACTCCACTTCTATTCTGGAAGCCCCTTTTACTGTCGGTGTTGAAATGTCCACCTGCTTTTTATTCCAGAATGTTGTCTGACGCTTTGAAGCCAGTAAAAGTGGATCACCCTCTTTTCCTGCACTGGCTGGGTATGCGTCTATCTCGTCTGCAAGCAATATTCTGATTGTGTGGCTTCGCAGTCCCGTTGGGCTGTTTGCGCCTGCAATCGTTATGAAGCCGCCCGGAAATATCTTTTGCATGATTGTGTTACCGCTGTTGCGGCTCTTCTCATTGATACGGTCAGCCAGTACGGGTGTATCACGCAACATAGGTGACAGCTTTTCTTTTGAAAACTTCTCTGCCATGTCTATTGTCGGCTGTATAACCATAATCGGTGACGGGTCATAATGCACATAATATCCAATAGGGTTCAATACCATTGCGTCTGTCTTTCCCACCTGCGCTGCTGACATAATCACGACTTTTTTTATTGTAATATCTGTTATGGCGTCCATAATCTCTTTTTGATACGGCGCCTTTGCCGTCTTCCAGTGTCCCGGCTCTGCGGAAGACCCGGCAGACAGTCTGCGGAACTTATCTGCCACTGTGAGAGTGTCATTTCCGGCGGTGGTTGCAGCACTTTGAAAATCCGTGTAAACATATCAACTGTGTTTTTCTTCATTGTCTACACCATACCCAAACACTGTCTGAAAGTCTGAAAGTTCTTCCAGCACTTCATCAATGGCGCTTTTCAGCAGCTTAAATATTTCTGTCTGGTCCTTTTTCTTTGATAAAATGGGGCTTAACTTTGCAGGTATAGCCATAAGCCTTGTTTTGAACCTAACAAGTGTGTCTGTCATTACCTGTTCCACGTCCTCTGTGGTGTGTACCTCATTTCTGCGCAGCTGCAATTCCAGTTCTTGTGCTTCTCTTTTTGCTCTGACCAGCTTTGCACGTTCTGCGTTGTAATCTATTGCACTTTCACTTTCCGGGTTGTTTTTGCGCAAATAATTTATGTACTGGTGGTTTACGGTCTTCAAGTCGTACAGCCCCGGTCTGATTTCCGTTATAACCTTTTCGTCACGCAGCTGGCGCACTCTGCGTTCTGAAATATCCAACCAAGCGGCAACCGCCTTTGAAGTGTACGCTTTCAAAAACCGCACCCCCCTTTCTTTTGTGTCCGAATTGGTCACATTTTTTTCTTTTTTAGCCCCTACCCCTTTATTTTTTACCGGGTCGGAAGCGGAAATGAAATTTTCAAAATTATATCTGGGCAGGTTTTGGGCGTCGCCGTACCCGCAGTGCTTCCAGACCGCCAGAAGAACCTATTAAACGTCGTCCACAACGTCTGTGATTTCGTCGTTTTCGGTGCTTCCGTCCGGGTCAATCTCAAATTCGCCCGTTAGCTTCTGTTTATTCAATTCAAGTTGCTTCTCTGCAAGCTGCAAGCGTCTGTCCTCCAACTCATACGCCTTGATACTATCCAGCTGCTTGATGATACGCCCGTGTAGCTTGTTTAGTTCGGCTTCCACTTTCATTGCCCGTTCAAATGGGCTGGACTTAATGACAGACTTCATGGCTGTTTTATATGTTTCTGTCTTGCTTCCCTCTGGGTCTGCGCACTGCTGGTGTTCCATGCCGCAGTCCTCTTCCTGCTGTCTTTCCTCCATGCTCTTTGGTACAATCATGTGTACTATTTTATCTGTGTAAAAGCCGCCTGCTTCTGGGCTTTCATACTCTTTCAATAGGCTTTCCAGATAGGCTTTGCGCAGATATAGCGCCTGCAATTCCTCCATCATTTGTGACATTGCGGACGGTGTGCCCATGTTCTGTATGGCTGCCGCCTGCTCCGGTCTATGTCTTCATATCCCGCCTGCGCAAATGCCCCATGTGTTACGGCGTTTTTATTACCCTTTTTTGCTGGGGTTTTTCCGGCAGCATTTTTGTTGCCTTTTTGACCCCCTCTTTTTTTCGGCTTGTTTTTCAGTGCTTCGTCCCAGCTGTCTTCTGACTTCCATTTTCTTATCCGCACTTCTGGCACTCCTGCCAGCTTCGCCAGTTCCGCTGTTTCAATCTTGCCGTCTGCGTCCAGATAGCGTTGCATTGACTTGTCCCGTTCCGGGTTCCGTGGTCTTCCCATCTTCTCACCTCTTTTCGTTCGTTTTCATTCTTTCTAACTCTTCCAGTTTACGGAAGTATAAAAATTATGGCTTTGTAAATTCAAAAAATCACCAAAGCCCACTATTGCCAACGTGCAAATATAACGACTTAAAGCCTGCTTCACTGGCTTAAATTATACCAGTAAAACGCAGGCAATGGCGGGCAATGATTGCTTATGCAATCCTTTGAAATTGTGAAATAATCTGGTTCTTTTCAAACCTCTGTGAAAGTGTTTCAAGTGCTGTATCTCTGATATTCTTACACTGTCTTTCACTGTATGAATTGCGTACCGCTACTTGTTCCCATTTGAGGTTGTGCATGTAAAAATCAAAAATAATGCGCTTTTCTTTCAGTTTCAGCCTTGAAACTTCCTGCAAAATCTGCGCCTTTAAGGCTTGCAACTGCTGCACCTTTGCTTCATACTCTCTGATTTCGCCGCTGACATAATCTGGAATATTAAGCGCCATATTTTCTGTTTGTCGTGATATATTATTTTTTCCTTTTGGTAGACCGTCGCATTGTATAGCGCCAATGGGATTGTAGTATTGGTCCGTTAAGTCACTTATTATCTTTCTGTATATACTCACCTCCCCGTCTATGTCTTTGTAATATTCCAGCAATTCAATAACCCTGCCTTTTTCCATTGCCTGCGCCATTTGCTTTTCCTCCATTCTTTGTTTTTGCCAGTCTTTCCCGGCTTCTATCCGTCTTGCACGTCACTGCGTTTTCTCCTGCTGCCTGCTGCCGTTCTTTCTCTTCGTACCCCATACACTTCATGTATCTTTCCGGCTTTTTGCAGCTTTCATAGTGTTTGCAGTCAACGCAAACATTTTCTTTCATTTGTGCTTCCTCCGTGATATGTGCCCTGCGCACTCCGGTTCCCCTCTCAATAACCGCATTGAACATGAACCGCCGCACTCATAGGCTTTTGAAATGTGCTTTGCGCATTTTGTATTTGCGCACTGGTTTCGGCAAAATACGGGCATATTGTCTGTATTAAGCATTATTATTGGTCTTTCCATCTGCTGCACCTCCGTTTCTTCTCACGAACTGGAAGCACCACGCTTCATCACGCATGGTTTTTATTGTTCCGTCTTCGTCAATGTATACTGCGTCAATAAACTTCGGCTTTGGTGGTTCCCCCTCTTCTAACGGTCCTGCAAAATCAATCATAATTTGCAATACGTTGTATACTCTTTCGTTGATAATCATTCTATAATCTGTCATGTTTATTGGCATTTTCCGCACCTCCTATGCTGTTTCATGTAAAATTATCTTTCTGAACATACTTTCAAATATCGGAACTGCAATGCTGTTTCCAGCCTGCTTGTATAGCGCCATTCTGTATCTTCCAGAACGCTTCTGGACTGCTTTTGCCCTTTCATAGTCCTTGTCTGTATATCCTTGCAGGCGCCAGCACTCCCGTTCTGTTAAATATCTATAACGCCCGTTTCCGCAGTCAATCACCTGTGCTGGTGTTCTGTCCTGTCTGGTCGTGATTGTGTATGCAAAATCTTTTATTACTGTTGCTCTTCTTATGCCTTTTTCTCCAATCACACTGTACACGCTCGGTTGCGTCACGTCATACACTGGCGGCACTTCGTCGTTGTTCAGAAGAAATTCTGATATGTCTTTCATTGGCGTTCTGATTAAGTCTGAAAAGTCGAACTTTTCACCATTCAGCACCGATACCGTGAAAACCTTTCCCGTGCCTGTGGCAATCCAAAGTCCCTTGCGTCTAATATTTGATAATTGCTTGTATATCCCAGCTTTTCCATTTCTGCTATGTATTGTTCAAAGTTCTTCTTGTTGTAGCCGTTTAATACATTTTTCACGTTTTCCCAGATAACATATTTTGCTTCCATTCGCCCATATTTTGAATAATGTGTATTGTTTCCCACATCAGACTTGACCGGGTGCCGCTTCCTTTGTCTGCCCCTTTTCCTCTGTTTATCCTCCCTGCTTCCGCAGTTGCTTTTCCTTGATGTCCCGCAATGCTCATATCTTGACACGGGCTGCCGTGTATCAGAATATCTGGTTTGAGGTTCCAGCCCACCACTGATTGTGTTTTATACTCTAATTCTTCCGCAAACATTGCATTGTATGACCTTACGGCGTTTTCGTCTATTTCCACATAGTCAATGGCTTTTGTTGGAATGTTCAAATTTCGCAAAGCACATCTGGGGGAACCAATTCCCCCAAATAGTTCTAAAATCTGTACCACGTCTACACCTCCTGCAACGCTATTACACAATAGCCCTCTTCAAGTGCGCTGCTGGTCGTGTCGTCGTCCATGCAGATAATTTTCATGTCTGCCGTGTTCCCGGTTGCTCTGCCCTCTGCAAACTCAATCAGCTTCACTGTGTCGCCCTCTCTGTAACCGTCATTTTTCAAAATCATGTATGGTCTTGTATGGTCGATTGCAACGGCTTTCATTTTGTCCGGTGATACTCTGATTGTTTTTTCTTTTCTTCATCAGACGGCAAATGCTGCATTTTCTCTTCCTGCTGCATTTCAC
>ENA-OQBJ01000005-OQBJ01000005.1-human-gut-metagenome-genome-assembly--contig:-NODE-5-length-84028-cov-6.964434_pt1 | contig 84028 bp, 89 predicted proteins | sample MGYA00242743_ERZ504545 | MGnify/ENA primary metagenome ERZ504545 (study PRJEB26092, sample SAMD00036252) | human gut metagenome | host: Homo sapiens | study: EMG produced TPA metagenomics assembly of the... | reverse complement strand
ATAAAATGCCGATTTCTGCTTCGCAAACTTTCATTACATATACTAATGCGAATCAAATCGGCAAATATCACACAAAAAATAAAATTTTTTATTTTTTTCAAAAACGGATGTCTTCTGATATGTCTGCGTATTTTTATCCGGATATCGACAGTCAGCTATAGCAGTCATTCCCACCAGCGCAGTCAACATAACTACTGCCACTGCGGCAGCTGCAGATTTCAGGATTCTGTGAGTCCTGTTCCCGTCATACTCAAGACTTTCAAGTTTTTCCTTTGCCGCCCTGGTGCTTCCTGTCTTTTCAGCCCTGGCTGCTTCATTGAAATCCCCTGTTTCTCTCAGTCGGGTGATCAGCCGATCATATCCCGCCCGGATCTTCTCCTCGGATTCTTCCGGAAATTCATCCCATGAGGTTTTGCCTGCTACGTTCAGCAATGCGGATCCAAGTATTTTGTTTCAGCATCATACTGCTCTTGAAGTATTTTGTCTATCTGCTGATTTTTTGTCTGTATATCTGTTTTGTTCTTCATAATATTTAACTTTCCTTGACAATTTCTCCCCCTGGGTTCATATTAAATAGTAACGTATAGCAATTCCATAAAATAATGAATCCGGACATTTTCGCAGGATTTCACATATTCCCTGCAGTCTTTTATAGAATTGTTGTAACTATTCAGAATAAAACAGGAGGAATCTCTATGAAACATATTGTGCTCACCGGCGGCGGCACAGCCGGACATGTGACTCCGAATATTGCTCTGATCCCACGCCTTAAGGAGCTTGGATACGAAATTTCCTATATCGGATCCTACGATGGAATCGAAAAAAAGCTTATTGAAGAAATGAATATTCCTTATTACGGAATCTCATCCGGAAAGCTGAGACGTTATTTTGATCTGAAAAACTTCACAGATCCATTTCGTGTACTGAAAGGATTCGGTGAGGCCAAAAAATTATTGAAACAATTAAAACCAGATGTGGTTTTCTCCAAGGGTGGCTTCGTGACTGTCCCGGTTGTAATCGCTGCCGGTCGACGTAAAATTCCTACCATCATTCATGAATCAGATATGACTCCCGGACTTGCAAATAAGATCTGCATTCCATCTGCAACAAAAGTATGCTGTAACTTCCCTGAGACTGTAAAAAGTCTTCCTGCTGACAAAGCAGTACTTACAGGTACTCCTATCCGTCAGGAATTATTAAACGGAAGTAAAGAGGCAGCCCGCGAATTCTGTGGTTTCACAGATGACAAACCGGTTCTTATGGTGATCGGCGGAAGTCTTGGTGCTGCATCTGTCAATGAAAATATCCGCAAAATCCTTCCGGAACTTTTAAAAGAGTTTCAGGTTATCCACCTGTGTGGTAAGGGAAAAATGGATGAAAGTCTCAAAGACACAAAAGGATATGTACAGTATGAATATATTAAACAGGAGCTTGCCGATCTGTTTGCTCTGTCTGATATCGTCATCTCCCGCGCAGGTGCCAATGCAATCTGTGAACTGAATGCTTTAAAAAAACCCAATCTTCTGATCCCGCTTTCTGCAAATGCCAGCCGCGGTGACCAGATCCTCAATGCACGTTCATTTGAACGTCAGGGATTCAGCATGGTACTTGAGGAAGAAGAGATTACAGAAAGCACACTTTTAAACGCAATCCGCGAACTGTACCAGAACAGAGAGTCCTATGTTCATGCCATGTCAGAAAGCAGTCATATGAATTCTATTGAAAAAATCACCGGGCTGATCGAAGACTGCGTAAATAAACAGTAATCACCGGGTTATTTTCTTATATTCCCTGGCAAGCCAGCGTCTCGTCCTCATGACTCTGTTATTCACATTATTTTCTGTGATATGATAATGTCTGGCAACGAGACGCGTTGGTATGTCATATAACGTTACACTGACATAGATTTCATAATTTGTCCTGTTCTTTTCTCTCAGTTTTTCAAATATCGACTGCAGGTATCCTGCTGCCTCCAGATTCAGAACAATCTCATCTACACGATTACCTTTTCTTACCCGCATATCTGTCATTTCCAGAATCGCATCTGAGTTCGCATATTCATATTTCCTGAAGGCCTTTTTGCGATGATCGGATGCCTTATGGTAGCTGATTCTGACAATCAGATTCTCCAGTTTCTTTTCATCTGAAAAATCCACACTCCGGCCCATATGAAACAAAGTCTCAAATACATCCTGACAGACATCTTCTGCTTCGTCTTCATCGCCAAGGATAAATTTTCCAATATTGAACGCCCGAGAGCGGTATTTCCTGTAGATACTTACAAAATCTATATTCTCCATCTTTTGTAATGTGCTGTATCAGAATATCAGGACAGCTGCTCCTTTACTTTTAACAGGATTTCTTCTTTATCTGCATCATTGAGTTCACCCGGGTGCCATGTGATTCCCACCTGATCTCCTTTATATCTCGGAATCAGATGCATATGAAAATGAAATACTGTCTGCCCTGCACACTCGCCATTATTCTGTACAATATTAAATCCGTCACATTTCAGTGCTGCTGTCATTGCTGTCGCCATTTTCTTTGCAAGAATCATTGCCTTTGCAGCCATTTCATCCGATAATTCATAAATATTGGCAGCATGCGATTTCGGAAGGATCAGCGCATGTCCCTTACTCGCCGGGCCCAGGTCAAGAATTACCCTGAAATTCTCATCCTCATAAAGTGTTGCAGCAGGAATCTCTCCATTAGCGATTTTACAAAAAATACAATTTTCCATCTTTAAATCCTTCTTTCTTAAAATTCAAGATTTTGATTTGCAATAATCAGTAATACTTGTCGTTTTATTGCGAATTTTTCAGGACGAAATCAGTTGCGGCTGAAAGTTCACAATGATACACTTTTCCTGAGGTGATAATATGCAGATTGAAATAACAAAACAATCAGAAAAAGATTTTCGTTTTCTTTTATCCAGACTTTCACATGAAATCCGTAATCCGGTCACGCTGATCAACAGTGAACTTCAGTTGATGGCTTCCTCTCACCCGGAACTGTGCAGTTACAGACAATGGGACAGTCTTATGGATAACCTTGAATATGTAAAAGAACTGCTGAAAGAACTCTCTGACTTCAGCCATGCGCAGACAGTTACTCTTGTTCCCGTAAATCCCGCGGAATTTCTGACCACTGTTTTATCCTGTCAGAAAAACACTCTGGACTATCTGGGAATCCGGCTGGAAATACATGTGGAACATACTTCTTCACCTGTTTTTCTTGACCGGATAAAAATGCGTCAGGTCATATTTAACCTGATCAAAAATTCCTGTGAAGCCATCGATCAGCCAGGCGGAAAGATTATTGTAAATCTCACCCCTGCAGATTCCGGCATCTGCATCTGTATTAAAGATAACGGATGTGGTATGACGCATAAGCAGACTGAGAATATCTTTCATCCCTTCATTACATATAAACCGGAAGGAACCGGTCTCGGGCTTGCAGTAACAGCAGAAATCATCTCTGCACACCATGGTCAGATCAGGGTTTCCAGCACTCCCGGTCAGTTCTGCCTTTTATATTTATCTGCCGGCATCCCCTGAATAAAGGTCGGTTATCCTGCACGCTGCGAAGGGTGATAAAGCAGAACTGCAAGCAGGAATCCACAGATAAGACCGCCTACATGTGCCGCATTGTCCACCCCTTCGCTTGTAAAACCAAAATAAAGCGAAAAAGCAGCCATGATCACTACCAGTCTGGCAGAAAGATCTTCAATATGACCTCTGCCCCTGATCACAGCATAGATCATTGCACCCATCACAGCAAACACTGCACCGGATGCACCTGCCGAAACTGCAAAATCCGCACTGTCCAGTTCCAGGAACAGACACAGCAGATTTCCACCCATTCCTCCCAGAAGATAGATCAGCAGATATTTCAGTTTTCCAACTGTACGCTCCAGTCTGCCTCCAAGCACAAACAGTACCAGCATGTTATTTCCAAGATGCTGCGGTCCAAAATGAAGGAACATACTTGTAAAGATCCTATAGTATTCTCCCTGCATAATGGCGGGAGTATATGCCGCTCCGCACTGAAGCATATGCATGGTATCCTCTGATCCTCCGGTAAATTCCACTGCAGTAAAAACAAGAATATTCGCCAGAATGAGAAGCACTGTAACCGGTGCCTTTTTCAGTTCTTCCAAGTTTTACCTCTTTTCTGTTTCTTTATCTCAAAAACAATGTACCATTACTAATTGTAGCAGACCTCCTGTATTTTGTAAAAACATTTATTCCAGAAATATATATCTTGCCTGTGCAAAATCCACTTCATCTTCCGGTTCAAGCTGATATTCCTCATCCGGACGAAGTAATCTTCCATTTACAGACGTTCCGTTTCTGGAATTCATATCACTAAGGAAATAGTTTTCTTCTTTTTTTCGTATTTTTGCATGGATACGGCTTACGGTAGGCAGGCTGATCACCGCATCACAGGCAGTTTCCAACTTTCCGATCACAGTCAGATCTTCATTGAGATAAATGGTCGCCAGTTCTCCCGGTTCTTTGCTCACCAGACTTGCAGGTCCGCTTACTGTTCCGGCAGATAGTACTACTGTTTCACCATAGTCCATATGTATCCGGGATGATTCGGAAGTTTTTTGTCCACAGTCTGACATTTTCTGCCCATTCACCGGCTGACTCTGATTTGTTTGCTGATTTCTCTCCACTGTCTGGGACAGGTTTTCATATAATCTGTCCTCCCATTTCTGCTCTGACACTTTTCCTTCTGCTTCTTTCCATCCTGATCTTTTCCCTGATGTTTTCTTTTCTGTTTTATTCCATGATGGCATATTTCTTATTTTTTCTATGTGTCTCACTGTTTCTCCTGATGCATACGCCTGTTCCGGGAGATGCAAAACTTTTTTTTGTCTTTATAATACGCAGGCCCAGCATGATACCCGCTATAGCTATAACAATTACACCAAGTATAGTTTCCATTTCCACATGTGGCAGATATCCCTTCAGGATAGCAGCTGCCAGTCCACAGATCAGAACAGCAGCCGGCACAATAACACCGACCGGGTTCAGTCGGCCGGGTTCTTTTGAATCTTCTCCTTCTCTTACAAATTCATTCCGGTTTTCATTATCTTCCGGGAAAGTCTCTTCTTCTGCAAACTCCATCTCCTGCTCTGTCTTTTTTGCATTTATTTTTTCTTTCTTCTCCCCATTTACATCTGAACTCTGAGTTTTGTATAATTCTTCTTTAATATGCTCCAGATGAAAACTGTCTTCCATTGCTCTTTTATATACTCCATATCCAAGGATTACCGCATCCTGATCCTGATGGTCTATTTTCGGCAGATATATTCTGTCAGAAGCTGAAACTGTTCTTTAATATCCTTCTCATATCCGGGCATCATGCAGAAATAAATCTGTCTTTTTTCAATATCTGTATAAATATATTCCGGCGACATTATAAACTGTCCGGGATTGATCAGATATTCCGCCGCATCTTCCATAGCCTTTACAAAACCACCGAAAATAAGCCTGAGATCTTCAACCCCCATCTTCTTTTCTTCATACAGCACATTCACCGCCTGTTTCGAAGTAATATCAAAATAGATAAAAAATCTGCCATCCATCCCCTGTATCCTGCACTTCAGAAGAGAGGGAATCACATTTCCCGCAAGCATCCTTACCTGATAGGAATCTGTATTGATCTCATTCTCACCATAGACAATGAGATAATTATGATTCATATCCCTCTTATATTCTGTCCGCATACTATTCTATTCCCCCATTTCTCTCAGTACCGCCTGCGCCGCCCGCAGTCTGCGGATATGTTTCACCGGATTTATCACTGCGGATTTCCCTTCTGTCCTCAAATGCCAGCTCAGATTGCCATACGACGAGATCGTGTCCAGGTCATAGGTTACCTGCACTTCTTTTCCCACATTTGTCTGGGTACCTAAATTCTCCGCCCCGAAAAAGCCAATACTCCCCAGCTCCTCACTGCGCATCCTTGCAGTATCATATATTTCTCCGTTTTTCTTAATCCCTTCCATGCTCCCGCTTACTGCCGATTCATAAGCTGCCGCTGTCAGCCATGCCCTGTTATGTACAAAAAAGCTCAGATAGATAAGTCCCATCAACACCAGCAGGATCAACGGCATGACACAGGCAGTCTCGATTGTAAAACTTCCCTTACGAATTATACTGTATTCATTTGTTATACAAAAATTATCTTTCATATCAAAAATCCTCCCAGATATCCTGCCAGCAGAAATGGCACAAACGGTATTTCCGTACTTCCCTTTCTGCAAAATCCCATCATCATGATGCCGGACCATACTGCACTGCAGATCATTCCTATAAAAAGTGTTGAAAAAAATTCTTCTGGGTACAGCACTGTCCCCAGTGCCATAAGCAGCCAGCCATCGCCCATTCCCACAGCACCTTCTGTAAGGATGCTGATCAGCACAAAGAGAAAACCTGTCCCCACGCACATAAGAACCTCCGGAACATTTCTTCTGCTATATATTGTCCACACAGTTCCGCAGACTGCAAATATTATGATCAGCAGAAGAGAAACCTGCTTTTTTCTGATATCTATCCATGAATTTATTCCCAGAAATCCAAGTACACATATTTCTTTTACGCCATTCATCTCCATATACATCTCTCCGGAAAAATTCAGCCACACCTGCTACATGCTCCCATTTCCGAAACAGAGGAAGCTTTTACCAGTCTTACCGAACGTTTCAGCCCACTGCAGGACTCCAGATTATGGTATCTGTTTCCCTGTTCCGTAACATATACCACTCCTGCCGGATTCTGATTCCTGCTGCAGATTTCACAGGCTGAATAATGCTCCCCGTACTTATTGGATGCAGATTTTGCGGAACTTCCGGGAATTTGTTTTAATGAAACATTCAGATAGCTGCAGCCCGGATTTTTATGGTACACACTGCCCGAGGCAGTTACATAAACCATCGGTTCTGTTTCTCCCTGCTCTCCTCCATTGTCAGGAAATTCGGTTCCTGTCCATGCATGGACTTTCACATGGTTATAAACTCCAACATCCGGAAGAGGTATCAGTCCACCAAAGGGGTTATACGTGTAGATATCCGGCAGCGTAATATCATCAACACTGTCCCCACCCGGAAGATACGCATACATTCCCGCCTGTTTTGCCTTCGTACACAATGCAGTCAGATGTTCCGTCTGCAGTTTATATATATCCATAAACGAAATCAGCGTAACCATTCCCAGGAAGAACAGCGGCAGTACAAGTGCTGTTTCTACTGCCAGACTTCCCTTCTTAATCTTTCCCCGAAAAGAGGTGCAGAAAGATACTTTTACAGAAGAAACTTCTCCAATATGTTCTTTTGCATTTGTCCGAAAATATTTCCGACTCTTTTGGGGGAATAAAAGATCGTAAATATTGCTTAGAGAGACTTTTCTCCTTTCATAAATTTTTTTATCTTTTTTTCCGATTTCTTCAATGCTTTGTTTTTCTTTCTGTAAAAGCATCTTTTCACACCTCTTTTCAGCAATTCATTCATAACAATACTGACGTATCACCTGAAATTCCTTTTTCCTGTTTGCTTTTACCTCCGCAAATGCCTCCAGAGCTACAACACAGGAATCCATATAAAAATTTGCCCTGCCTTTCTTTCTTATCGCATCTTCGATCATATCCATAGCTCTCATCACTTTCTTTTCCTTTGAAACAGGCAATATCAGAACCTGAAGGTAATCCTCATAGGACAATCCATGTTCATTGTTTTTCCGCATGGAATCCAGTCCTTCCATCAGACTTGAAAGATTAGACAGCGAAATCTGCCAGTCTGCGGAAGTTTTTACAAGGGGAATCTTCCCTCCTGCAAAAAGTTCTCTCACATCCAGTACGCTCTCCGCAAATGCCCAGCATAAAAGCAATGCAGACTCTATCACTACCGCTGCCGGAGGAACCAGAAATCCCGACGCAATGGCTGCAGCGAGTGCCTGTGCCTCTGTTCTTTTTACATTATCTGCCATCAAACATGCAAAGTTTACGCCTTCTCTGATGAACAGGAGCTTTGATGCCACAGATTTAAGGTTATCTATATCATTGTCTCTTCCTCCAAAAACATATTCCATCTGATATGCAAGACTTTCTTTTGACGGATCTGTGTAATTTCCCAGATGATTCATCAGATACTGCTGAAACAAAACCCCGGAAGTATAACTGCTATCTGCTGTCACTCCGTCCGGCATCTCCATTCCCTGTTGCAGCTGTCTTCCCGAAACCATTGTGTCTTTGCTGACTGTCCGGGTGGAAATTTCCCGTCCGGGTGGCAAAACCAGCTCCAGTATTCCCATTTTCATAATTCTTTTTATAATACTGATGGGATTGTCAGCCTGTGGCTGCGTCGGTGCTGGCTGGGTTGATATTTGTCCTTCCTGTTGCTGCCTGTTTTCAGCTTCCTGTGCTGCCTGCCGACTTTTCTGAGAAGCCTGATTCATTTCTGAATCATATCTGTCGATGGAGCCTCCTGTCTCCGCCTGTTTCGCTTTCAGATCTGCCTCTTCTGTTTTTCTCTCTCGATCAGACATTTTGTTGAGAAGGAGCTGTACCCCCTGACTTCCAAGAGTTTCCTGCATATACTGCACAATCTGCTGATAAAAAACCTCTCCGCACTCATCTGTCAGAAGCCGGTAACCGGTAAGTCCGCTCTGATGCAGTTCAAGTTTCTGACTGTTCTGCTTTAACACCGGTTTCATATAGGATTCCAGATTATCGCAGATCTTTGCGAGATTAAGCTGCCCGCCTCCCATGGAACCATCCAGCGCAAACAGATCATATTCCTCAAGAAGTTTCCTGTCATACTGTCCAAATACAGAATAAAGTCCGATATCCATACTGTTGAGTATTTGGGTTCTGGCCGATGCCATACGTACAGATTCTATACTTGTACATACAAGAGACAAAAGCAGACTGAGTATTAATGCAAGAAATAATGTAATGCTTCCTCTTTCCTTTCCGCAATATTTCATACAGGAAGTACACCTCCTTCTCTTTTCATCTTAAATAGAATTACTCTGTTTGGCGATCTTTGAAAGAATGCTCTGCACCAGTTCGGTCAGCTGCTCTTTGAAAATAATGACAAGCCCGATCAGGACTACAAGAATCAGAATGATCTCCACAACACCTACAGCGTCTTCTTCCTCTGCGAATCTTCGTATCAGTCCGTTTTTCTTTTTTATCTGTCTTATCAATTGTCCCATTTTTTTCCCTCCATATCCAAAAGCACCCTTTACGCTGCACAGAATTTACTGCAGCACCTTATCATGTTTCTCCGTAGAAAGACATAAAAGCAGGAATCATGACAATTGCCATAACGACAATAAGCATCATGATCATCGGCACCAGAAGTTTTGTGGCTGCAGCCTCTCCAAGAACACGTGCTTTTCTCTTTCGTTCTTCCCATGCTTCGGTTGATTCTCTTTCAAGCATATCAGCCATCTGTCTGCTGCCCTTCTGGAGATTCTGGATAAGAAGCGTGGCAAATGTTTTATACTTTGCCTGACCACATCTTTCTCCAAATCTTCTGTATGCTTCACTTTCAGAAACTCCGCTTTCCATCTCATAGCAGACAATCCGTATCTCTTCATACGCAGGTCTTGGATTCCGCTTTCTCTTTCTTCCATAATCCAGAGAAATTTTCTGGAATGCCTTTCTTACAGTCATCCCGGCCTGAACCAGAAGTGTAAATTTCATGATCAGTCCCGGATAATCCATAAGAAGTTCTTCATACCGTTTCTGAAGCTGAACCTGTTCTTCTCTCCCTTTCATCACAAGAATTGCCATTGCCGCAATAAGAAACAGTCCTGTCAGAAGCATTCCGGAAGTGTCTGCCGGACTTTCCCATTTTACCTTTTTTCCATTCAGCTTATCCGGAAGATAATAATAATCCGGATCACTGCGCTGCTCGTTATACCGGGATACTGCCTCTGCAATACTTTTTTGTGCCTGTTCTTTTCTGGTCAGCTTCTTATTCTGTTTCGGTTCTTCCTCCTGCTCTTCCAGTTCCTTCTCCGGTACCTGAATGTACATGGAGACCGGTTCTTCTCCGTCAACGGATACCATAAATTCCTTCTCATATGATCCTGTATCCTCCTTTTCCAGACGGTATCCCTGAGGATACACCTGTCCACCGTTTTGCAAAGTAAGGATCATGCCCAGCAGATTTCCGGCTATCGCTACTACCGCAAAAAGTCTGATACCATCCTTCCCTCCGATTCCGGAAGATGGAATCCATCCTTTTTTCCAGCCGGTCAGTGCACACAGGATCATAACAAAAATGACAACATGTACCCACATTTGTACTGTCACACCTCAATATCTACAATCCTTCTGCCAAGCCAGTATGCCGCAGCATAAATGACAAGACAGATACTCATTGCTGCAATTCCAAAGGGATTTCCATAAAGAACACTTAAGAAGCCCGGTGAAGTCATCTGCAAGTACAGGATAATTCCCACAGGCATAAGACTCATGATCATCTGTTCTGACTTCTTTGCTGCCAGTGTAGCCTCTATCTCTTTTTTAACGTCAATCTTATCTCCAAGCATACGAGACACCTTCTGAATTACCCGGTTCATATCACCACCTGTACGCTTGGCTGTATAAAATACAGAGGCAAAATTTTCGATATCTTCTATCTGACTTCTTTCTCCAAGATCCAGAAACAGCTCTTCCAGCGGAACACTGATATGCTGCTGGCTTTCAATATAGCGAAATTCCTCCACAATATCCGTTCCCTTTCCGTAGAGTCTCTCCAAATCTCTGACACAGGTTTTTACCGCGCTTTCCACCGAATATCCGGCCTGAACCGCAACACTCAGCGAAGTAAGTGCATCCTTAAACTGATAATTCAGATTCTTCCGTCTTTCCCTGATCATACGATTTTTCTGCCATTTCAGATAAAACACAGGAACAGGAAGCATAAGAAGCAACACCCATTTACTTTTGTAAAAAAGATAATCTGCCATTATGCACAACGCCAGTGCCTGTCCCATATATTTCAGAAGTTCTTTCATAGAAAAACGATAATGATCATAATTACGTTTCTGATAAAGCTGTTCTTTTTCTTTCCCTTTCATAGTTCAATCCCCGCTCTTTCCAGTTTTTCCACATGAAGGAGGGATGCTGTCTTTACAAGACCTTTCCCTTCCTGCCATTGATACAGCGGCCGGATACGGATTTCTCCATTTTCAAAGCCGCACACCTCAGTTACTTCCAGCAATTTCCTTGATTTATCCCTCATTCTTCCAGATGTACCAGAATATCCACTCCGGAAGCAATCTGTCTTCTGATTGCTTCCAATGGAAGATCAACGCCCATCAGAACCATTGTTTCCAGTCTGGATAACATATCCCTGGCAGAATTGGCATGGGCAGTAGACAGCGACCCTTCATGCCCTGTATTCAATGCCTGAAGCATATCCATTGCCTCTCCGCCGCGGACTTCTCCCACTATGATTCTGTCCGGACGCATTCGTAATGCAGATTTGATCAGATCTCTGATCGTAACGGAAACTGCTCCTTCCATGTTTGCCATCTTTGCTTCCAGCCGGACCAGATTGTCAATTCCCCTGATGCGAAGTTCTGCATTATCTTCTATTGTGATCAGTCTTTCGTCCCTGGGGATATATTCCGACATTGCTGCAAGAAATGTAGTCTTTCCGCTTCCGGTTCCGCCTCCTATGACCATGGAATATCTGGCCTTCACAAGCTTCTCCAGAAATTCTGCACATTCCTGTGTGATACTTCCCAGTGCGATCAGCTTTTCCATTGTAATGGGGTGTTCAGGAAAACGCCTTATAGTGAGAATCGGACCATTTAATGCAACCGGATAAATTACAGCATTTACCCTGGAACCATTTTCCAGTCTTGCATCCACGATCGGCATGGATTCATTGATCACACGATTACATTTTCCAACAATCTGCTGGATCACATCCTCCAGTTTCTCAGCAGAAGTAAAACTTTTATGCCATTTCATAAGCTTGCCAGCCCGTTCTACAAAAATGGTATCCGGCCCGTTTACCATGATCTCAGTCACTGTCTCATCATCCACCAGTTCCTGAAGCACATCCAGTTTGCGGACAGAATAAAACAGTTCCTGACGAAGCTGTACCTTTTCTTTCAGCGCAAGACGGACATCTTTTATCTGGTTCAGAATCAGCTCATCAATTACATCAAGGATTTCTTTATCCGATAATTCTCTGGACAGATCCAGTTCTTCCATCAGCATCTGCCGCAGCTTTCTAAATACATCTTTGTTCATCCTTTTTCCCTTTACAGCATCTTTCCGGAACTTTTTTAATTTTCTTTTTTCTGGCTTTCTTTCCTCAGAAGGTTCCGCACATAATCTCCCAGTTCACTCCACATCAGCTGTTCAACATACGCAGGTGATAGACAGGTTGCCATATGAAACGGTGGATTTATCTTTTCCGTCTTTTCCAGAATCTGAGGATAATCCCAGATTCGGACCAGATTCTCAAACTGCGCAATCTTACACTGTGAAACAGCATCAGACAATACAGGCATATAAATCTTCTTACACATATCCAGCAGCTGGAAATTTTCATCAATCCCACATCCAATATCCAGCACAATCACTTCATAAGAACTGTCAAGTATAAGCATCTGAAAAAGCCGTTCCCAGTCCTGCCAGGCTGTTGTACGGATATCTGCCGGCATCTGCACAGGTGGAACATAATCCAGATTATTGATCGTCTGTATCATACTGTTCATCTTATAGAGAAGATTCTGGTTATCCTGTCTCACATAATAAAGAAGATCACTCAGATTGTGGGCAAAACCTTTTCCCATCAATTCTTCAAATCCGGAATATTCTTCCATATTCAGATAAAGAACGGCTCGTTCTTTGGCAAGTATCTGTCCAAGTGTCAATGCAAAAGAGGTTTTCAGACAACGTCCCAGAGGTGAAAATATTCCAATAATTTCTGTTGTCTTTTTTAATACAGCAATCTGATCTGCCACTGTCTTTTTTTCGGCGCCATAACATGCCATCACTTCCCGGAGAACATCAGAAGAAGACTGATATTTATACACACTTGGATACTGGTCAAGTTCCGGAGGGTGTACCCCTTCCGACAAAATGATGATCTTCCCGATATCCAGATCCCGGACTTCCCGGCACATAGCCCGCCCGGAGATCAACAGCAACTCTATATGTGTTTGTTTCCCATAGGCGATCAGGTTCTCTACAGATGTAAATGCCTGTATCTCAAAGGGAATATTCTTCTTCCGATTCATATAGTCCATAAAGTTCAACGCATAATCCACTTCCAGATCGCATACTGCAAAAATATTTCTTTTCAATAGATACCTCCTGCATATAACAACACACTTATAAAAACAGGAATCGTAAAATGGAAATTTTCAGGAGCAGCAATATTTTTTCTCCGATAGGAACTAATCTTTCCCGTACCGACTGTACATTTCACATATTCAATAAAATAAAGGATACGTTCACAGAAATTGTGGTTAAAGATCAGAAGTGCGGCAGAAATACCTGCACCTGTCAGAAAAGAAATAAAGATGCATTTTATGATAGATTCACAGCCCATTATCCCTCCCAGTGCGCAGAATAATTTAATATCTCCGGCACCTATCATCCCAAAAGCAAAGAGGATCATAAGAAATAACGGCATTACGCTTCCCATTATAAAAAATCCAATTCCCGTAATATTCTTTTGCCATATACAGACAAACAGTCCCACAGACATGGAAAAAATAATCCATCCGTTATCAACTTTTGCTGTACGGATATCCATGATCATGGCAGTTCCGGCAACCGTTACAGGAAAAAGGTGAAAAAATGCATATTGCATCACCTCCAGTCTTATATTTTTCGCAACTGTTTCGATACTGTTCATACAATAGGAAACAGTCTGTCTCTTCTTTGGTATTTTAAAAAAATAAAAGTGGAATTAACCGCCGAACTGACGGGATTGAATCACCAGAAGAACTCTGGTGAGTATTATTATAGGACCGGACAATCCATTTGTCCAGTCCTATTTTTTGTCGAATTTCTAAAATATTTATAAACTTGTTACCTGTCCACACGCTGCTATCCCGAAATATACTATGCGAAGTGTATTACTGAGAACAAATTGAACAGTAACATAAACCCGGCTATAATGCACTTCACAGAAAGAATATCATGCACCTGTCAATTAGAGTTCGATTTCCTGTCTGCATCCTTCCGGTACAATGATAATACCATTTTCTGTATCTTTCACTATGCTTCCACCAGTAACATCGGCTATTTCATGAATATTTCTCAGCAGATAGGTCATACCTCCATTTTCTGCTGAAGCTTCCAGAGTGAGTTTATTTCCCTCTCTTACAGCTTTTACTGTAAAAGCTGTCTCTCCTTTACGCGTCACTACCTCACAGGATGCAGTTTCATTTACTTCATAAACCTGAATCTGTACATCTTTCTCCAGTTCATAATCAACGGTAGTATCTACAGCACCAATCGGAAGCAGAGTATTCTCTCTTACAAATACAGGCAGTGAAAAAAAATCATAATCTTCTTCATACCATCTTCCGCCTTCTTTGACTTCTCCGCTTAAAAGATGAGTCCATTTTCCTGCCGGCAGATAATATTCTGCATGACCTTCTTTGTTGAAGATTGGTGCAACCAGAATACTGTCACCTAACATATACTGCATATCCAGATATTTGGTTGCAGGATCATCGTTAAATTCCATGATCATTGCACGCATGGACGGAATACCTGTCTTGTGTGATTTTACGGCCATAGAATACAGATATGGGAGTAATCTTAATTTCAGCTTTGTAAACTTACGGCATACATCTACAGCTTCTTCATCAAACAGCCACGGTACACGATAACTCTTGGAACCATGGAGACGGCTGTGTGTGGAAAGAAGACCAAACTGCAGCCAGCGTTTGTATACATCCGGTGCTGCTGTCATTTCAAATCCGCCCATATCATGACTCCAGAAGGAAAATCCTGATAAAGTAAAGGACAGACCACCTCTTAAGCTCTCAGCCATGGAGGCATAGGTTGCAGAACAGTCACCGCCCCAGTGAACCGGGAACTGCTGTCCGCCTGCTGTCGCACTTCTTGCAAAAAGGATTGCTTCACCTTCACCTTTTACTTCCTTCAGCAGATCAAATACTGCCTTGTTGTAAAGGTACGTATAATAATTATGCATAGAAACCGGATCTGAACCGTCATAATATTTCACATCGACCGGAATTCTCTCGCCAAAGTCTGTCTTGAAACAGTCAACACCCATATCAAGCAAAGTTTTCAGCTTATTCTGATACCACTTCACTGCATCCGGATTTGTAAAGTCAACCAGGCCCATGCCAGGCTGCCAGTTGTCGATTTGCTTGATTCCTCTTCCGTCTGCACGCTGTACCAGGTATCCGTTCTTCAGACCCTCTTTAAAGAAGTTAGTTCCCTGTGCAATATATGGATTAATCCATACACAGATCTTAAGTCCTTTATCCTTATAACGTTTCAGCATTCCCGGTACATCCGGGAAGATTCTGGAATCCCATTCAAAATCACACCAGTGGAACTCTTTCATCCAGAAGCAGTCAAAATGGAATACACTCAATGGAATATCTCTGTCTGCCATTCCCTGGATAAAGGAATTGGTCGTCTCTTCATCATAGTTTGTTGTAAAGGATGTGGAAAGCCATAATCCAAAGGACCATGCAGGCGGCAATGCCGGTTTTCCTGTAAGATCTGTGTAGTTCTCAATTACACCCTTAATGTCATCTCCGTAAATAATATGATATCTGATCTCTTCACCTTTCACAGAGAATCCCACATTCTCAACCTTTTCACTTGCAACTTCGAAGGAAACATGATCACTGTGGTCTACGAATACGCCATAATGTTTGCTTGTTACATAGAATGGAATATTTTTATAAGAAATCTGAGAAGCTGTACCGCCATCTTCATTCCAGATATCAACAACCTGACCGTTCTTTACAAACGCTGTAAATCTCTCACCCAGACCATATACACATTCTCCAGGTGCAAGAGAAAGCTCTGTCACCATATATGGCTGATACTGTGCTGCCATATAGTTCGGTTCCGGGAATTTTGTCAGCGTAGCTCTGTCATATTGCATATAGCCAAGATTGCGGAATCCGATGTTTGTGAGAACTTTTCCGTCTGCTTCATATGTAATCTTAAAGTCTTTCAAGTCCACTCTTACTGTCATTCTTCCGGCTTTCATCACAGCTTCATCTTCTGTAATCTCAACCTCTGTTTCCTGTGGATCCTCATTCAGCTCATACCTTGGCTCACCTTTTACATAACCTTCATAATGATAACTTCTTACACTTATGATATCTTTACGTACAGAAATAAATTCTGTAGTGATAGTTCCAACATCCAGAGCACCGCCTCTGTCTGTGATCTGGCGGAATGGAGAAACAATTCTCATTCCTCCCGGAATTGCTTCCGCAGTAAAAGCCTGCATCGCATAGGATGCGTTTGCGCGTTCATTTTTCTCCCAGTAACCTTCTGTGAACTTCATTCCTGATCCTCCTTGCTTTTAATCTTATGATTTGCTTATTTTCCGAAATTGAAACTCTTTCAGTACCTCGCGGGATAACGGACTGCTGAATAATTATCTGATACCAGTATACATCATGATTCTTTTTCTTACCAACAATATAACCCAAATTTTATCTGTGCAAAAACAAAAATCTGTATATTGCATAAAACCAGAAGATTATGGTAATATTCTTCAAAATAAAGCAGATACGTAACTGTCCGGTGCCGTATTGAAGACTATAGATAAATATTTTTTTGCAGGAGGTAAAAACATGTGTACAGCAGCAACTTATAAAACCAAAGATTTCTATTTCGGTCGAACTCTTGATTATGAATTTTCTTACGGCAATGAAATTGCTATTACTCCAAGAAACTACCCATTTCATTTCCGTCATTCAGATCAGATTCTGGATAAGCACTATGCAATCATCGGCATGGCTCATATTTCCGACAGCTATCCACTTTACTACGACGCGATCAATGAAAAGGGACTCGGCATGGCCGGACTGAACTTTGTCGGAAATGCCGCATATGCCAATCCTGTCTCTGATAAAGAAAATATAGCCCAGTTTGAATTCATCCCATGGATTCTCAGCCAGTGCGCTACTCTGGAAGAAGCCCGTCGAAAACTCTCCTGCATGAATCTGACCAACACACAGTTCAGCGAAAACTTCCCCTGTGCTCAGCTCCACTGGATTCTTGCAGATGCCTCCGGCTGCCTTGTCATCGAATCCATGAAAGATGGCTTCCACATCTACGATAACCCTGTAGGTGTCCTCACCAACAACCCGCCATTCCCACAGCAGATGTTCCAGCTCAACAACTACCAGTCTCTCTCCCCACGCCAGCCAGAGAACACATTCGCCCCTGGATTAGAACTTCAATCCTACAGCCGCGGCATGGGTGCCCTCGGCCTCCCCGGAGACCTCTCCTCTGCCTCCCGATTTGCCAAAGTAGCCTTCACCAGAATGAACTCCAGATCCGGCGACTCCGAACTCGAAAGCGTCAGTCAGTTCTTCCACATCCTCGGCTCCGTAGATCAGCAGCGTGGCTGTTGCGAAGTAGCAGAAAACAAATACGAAATTACCCTCTACACCTCCTGCTGCAACGCAACAAAAGGCATCTACTACTACACTACTTACGAAAACCACCAGATATCAGCAGTAAACATGAACCACGAAAACCTGGACTCCTCCACCCTGATCCGCTACCCGGTTCTCACAGAACAAAAGATTCATTTTCAGAATTAATTTAACCAAATCAAGCAAGTAGCTAAACGGATGATTTTATCCTCTTGACTAAATACCCCTGTTTATTAAAAAACAGCTTTTATAAAAAGATTTTCAATATAAAACAATAAATAAAACAAGCGATAAAACAGCACATGCACGCCCCGTAAATCCATCCCACAATCCCCCAACTCATCAGTACCGAAAAAAAGCCACCGCGAAAACGCGGTGACTTTTTTGACCCAATCCGGCGAATTAGCAAATTAATAACTTTCCACACAAAAAAACCTTGCGCTCCTAAAAAAAGCGCAAGGGGTGTCCAGAGGGGACGCTGCTCAAGCGTCCCCTTTGGGGTTTTCGTACCATTTATCAAAAATGTACTTAAATTTCTTTATGACTCGTAACCCTAAGTCGTGCCATAGCTCTGGACAGAGCCAACTGATTCATATGATACTCCTGAATACTCTGCTTCTGTCTCATCTGCTCTTCTGCTCTCTCCTTCGCTTCCTGTGCCCTGCGGATATCAATCTCCTCAGGACTCTCTGCCGTCAGACAGAACAGCTTCACACGGTTATTGATCATCTCCACAAACCCACTGCTCACAGCCAGAACATGCTTTGTGCCATCAGCTTCCTCGAAACGCATTTCTCCCGGAATGATAGCAGCAACAATATTCTCATGCTGTGCCAGAAAGGCCTGCTCACCGTCAACAGCCGGGATTGTCAGGGTTTTGGCACGTCCTGCAAACGCCAGCTTATTACTGGCATAAATCTCAAGACCAAATGTATCTGCCATAAAATCCGCTCCTTATTCCTGACCCATCTCAGTCTTTGCTTTCTCGATGACATCCTCAATTGTACCAACATTGAAGAAAGCATTTTCCGGATACTGATCCATCTCACCATCAACGATTGCTTGAATCCACGGATGGTTTCTTTCAGAGGAACATATTTACCCTTGATACCTGTGAAGTTCTCAGCTACATGGAACGGCTGAGAAAGGAACTTCTGGATCTTTCTTGCACGGAATACAGTGCTCTTATCCTCTTCAGAAAGCTCTTCCATACCAAGAATAGCAATGATGTCCTGAAGTTCTTTATATTTCTGAAGGATTTCCTGTACTTTACGTGCTACTTCATAATGTTCTTCACCTACAACATCCGGCTCCAGGATACGGGAAGTAGATTCCAACGGGTCAACGGCCGGATAAATACCCTGCTCTACGATCTTTCTGGAAAGAACGGTTGTTGCATCCAGATGAGCAAATGTAGTTGCAGGAGCCGGGTCAGTCAGGTCATCGGCAGGTACATAGACAGCCTGTACAGATGTTACAGAACCATCCTTAGTAGAAGCGATACGTTCCTGAAGTTCACCCATCTCAGTAGCCAGTGTTGGCTGATAACCTACGGCTGAAGGCATACGTCCAAGAAGGGCGGAAACCTCGGAACCAGCCTGTACAAAACGGAAAATATTATCAATGAAAAGAAGCACATCTCTGTGTTCCTCATCTCTGAAGTACTCAGCCATTGTCAGTCCGGTTTCAGCAACACGCATACGGGATCCCGGCGGCTCGTTCATCTGTCCGAACACTAAGGCTGTTTTTTCAAGAACACCGGACTCTTTCATTTCTGACCATAAGTCGTTACCTTCACGGGAACGCTCTCCAACACCTGTGAAAATAGAATATCCGCCATGCTCTGTGGCAATGTTCTGGATCAGCTCCTGGATCAGGACTGTCTTACCAACACCGGCACCACCGAACAGACCGATCTTACCACCTTTTGCATATGGTGCAAGAAGGTCGATAACCTTAATACCTGTTTCCAGGATTTCTACAGCCGGTTTCTGATGTTCGAAATCCGGCGGATCTCTGTGGATGACCCATTTCTGTTCTCCCTCAAGGGAAGGACTGTCATCTACTGTATCACCAAGTACGTTAAATAAACGTCCCAGTGTCTTATCACCTACAGGAACCTTAATGCCGCTTCCTGTGGCGATGACTTCTCTGTCTCGCTGTAAGCCTTCGCTTGCGCTCAGCATAATGCAGCGTACCATATTGTTTCCCAGATGATGGGAAACTTCCATTACACATCTTTTACCGTTGTTCTCTACCTCAAGGGCATCCTTGATCTCAGGAAGATTTCCATCTTCAAAAACAACGTCTACAACAGGTCCCATAACCTGTACAATTTTACCTTTGTTCATCGTCGTCACTTCCTTTTTTGTGCTTTTGCACCGCTGACAATCTCAGTGATTTCCTGTGTGATGGCAGCCTGACGCGCACGGTTGTACTCAATGGATAACTCCCTGAGCATCTTCTTTGCACTGTCCGTAGAGGACTGCATTGCCATCATTCTGGCATTATTTTCACTGGCATACGCTTCTACAAGACATCCATAGATCAGACCGGTCAGGTAATTGGGGATCATGGTATTCAGAAGTACATCGGCTGATGGTGACAGCACAATTTCCTCCTGCGGCATGTCCGCAAGCATTGCCTGATTTGGCAGGAACTCTGCTTTCTTCAATGGAAGAAGCTGCATATTCACCGGCTCCATTGCAACTGCACTCTGCATCTCCGTATAGAAAATACGGACTTCGTCCAGTTCTCTGTCCAGGAACGCTCTGACAATCTCCTCTGAGATCAGACGCGCTCTGTGCATGGTCGGTTTCTGTACTGTATATGGAAAGTTCTCTGCGATATCCATATGTTTCTTCGTGAAATACTGACGGCCTACCATACCCAGCACATAAAGCTTGCAGTGCTCATGCTCTGCCATAAACTGTTCTGTTATTTTCTGGATATTATGGTTATAGCACCTGCCATACCTTTATCACCGGTAACTACGATACAGCCGATCTTACGGTCTTCCTCTGCGATCTTATGACGGATACTGAAAAAAGGATGCTCTGTATCCGGCATATGACGCAGGATTCGGGAAATTGCTGCCTGCATATTATAGTAATACGGCTCTGTATCGGACAGGATTCTCTTGGCCTTCTGCATCTTGGATGAAGAAATCATATACATGGCATTGGTAATCTTCATGGTGTCCTGAATGCTTTTCATTCGAGTCTGAATCTCTTTCGTACTGCCCATATCAACACCTACCTGCTCTTATCTGCAAATTCTTCTGCCACTTTCACGATCTTTTCTGCCAGTTCATCCGGAAGCTGTCTCTTCTCCTCGATCTCTCTTCCGATTTCCGGATAAGCACTGTCAAAGTAGTCCAGCATATCTCTCTGATACTTCTTCATCTTCTTAGTTTCCACATCCATCATTGCCTTGTGTGTTGCCGCACAAAGAGTGATGACCTGCTCATGAAGACTTAATGGGCTTGAAAGCGGCTGTTTCAGAAGTTCCATAAGTCCGCTTCCGTATTTCAGCTGCTGAGTTGTAGCCTCGTCCAGATCAGAACTGAACTGTGTAAAGATTTCCATCTCACGATACTGAGCCAGATCGATACGGACACTTCCTGCTGCTTTCTTCATGGCTTTTGCCTGTGCAGCACCACCAACTCGGGATACGGAAAGACCTACGTTAACCGCCGGACGCATACCGGAGTTAAACAGGTCACTCTCCAGGAAGATCTGACCATCTGTGATGGAAATAACGTTTGTAGGAATATATGCGGAAAGGTCACCTGCCTGTGTCTCAATGATAGGAAGTGCAGTGATAGAACCACCGCCGGCCTTTTCATTCAGACGGCTGGAACGCTCCAGTAATCTGGAATGGAGATAGAATACATCTCCAGGATAAGCCTCACGTCCCGGTGAACGTTCCAGAAGCAGTGACAGTGCACGATATGCAACCGCATGCTTGGATAAATCATCATAAACCATTAATACATCTTTTCCCTTATACATAAAGTACTCAGCAAGTGCAGTACCTGCATAAGGAACAATATACTGAAGCGGTGCACAGTCACTGGCTGTGGAGGAGAATACTGTTGTATAATCCATAGCACCGTGTTTCTCCAGAGTAGATACGATCTTAGCTACTGTGGAAGCTTTCTGTCCGATTGCAACATAGATACAGATTACATCTTTGCCTTTCTGGTTCAGAATGGTATCCAGTGCAACGGAAGTCTTACCTGTCTGTCTGTCACCGATGATCAGCTCACGCTGGCCACGGCCGATGGGGAACATGGAGTCAATAGAAAGAATACCTGTTTCCAGAGGAACTGTTACAGATTTTCTGTCAATAATTCCAGGTGCCGGATTCTCTACCGGACGATACCCGTCTGCCTTGATCTCACCTTTACCATCGATCGGCGCTCCCAGAGCGTTTACGATCCTTCCGATAAAGCGTCACCTACAGGCACACCTGCCTGCTTCTGGGTTCTTGCTACCTTTGTTCCTTCTTTGATTCCTGTATCTTTACCGAACAGGATACATCCGATGCTGTTTGCACGGATATCCTGAACCATACCTTTCAGACCATTCTCAAAGGTTACAACCTCGCCATACATAGCATGATCAATACCATGTACCGTGGCGATACCATCTCCGACGGAGATGACTGTTCCTACTTCCTGGTCCTTGCTGATTTCGTCATAATTCTTAATTTCTTCTTTCAGAATCGAAATGATTTCATCTGGATTCATTGCAGCCAACTTTTATTCACCTCCGTGTCAATTTCTGTCTTAAATTGTTATAACGTCCGCGGAGACTCCAGTCGAACTCTTTGTCTCCGGCAGAAAGAATGAAGCCTCCGATCAAAGATTTGTCTTCTCTGAGAGTAAGGATTACTTCCTTTGCTCCAAATTCCCTGCAAAGGAAATCTTCCATCTTCTCTTTCTGGGCTTCTTCCGGTTTTGTTACATATGTGAGAACAGCTTTCAGGATTCCTTTCTGCTTGCGGCTGTAATTGCAATATGCTTCCAGGATATCATAAATGCTGCTGATTTTCTGATATTTACAGGTCACCTTCAGGAAATTTTTCATCTCCTGTGGGAATACCCTGTCAATTACATGTTCTTTTTCTTTTAAAGAAACCAGCGGATTCTCAAGAGCACCTTTTAACTGCGGGGTACTCCTGAAAATCTTTTCTGTCTCCAAAACAGCTTCTTCCGGGACAGAAAGCTCATATAATGCTTTTGCATAATTAATGCTTGTTTCCGTCATTGGAATCACCTGCCTCTTTTATAAACTGGTCATAAAGGGACAAATCCTGCTGACTGCTGTTTTTCTCTCCCATGATCTTTGAGGCTGCATCCAGCGCGATCTCTGCCACTCTGCTTTCCATAGCCTTCATAGCATTTTCCTGCTCTGTCCTGATATCTGCCTTTGCTTTGTCAAGCATTGCGCCAGCCTGTGTATTTGCATCTTTTACAATACGCTCAGCCTGTACTTTTGCCTCATCCTTTGCCGCATTTACAATACGCATGGATTCGTCTTTCGCAGATTTCAGTGCATCTTCATATTTACCTTTCAGTTCATATGCCTGTTCTTCTGTATCTTTGGCACTTGCGAACTGCTGGTCGATCATGTTTTTTCTCTGCTCCATCACATTGAGGATCGGACCAAATAAGAACTTTTTCATTAAAAGATAAAGAACAATCAGGTTAATAATTGTAAAGACCAGGTTGATGTTAATCTCGATCACCTGTCCCACCTGCCTTTCTTAGTTATTCTTTATCCATCAATTAGCCAAGCATGATAACGATCAGAAGACCGATAACGAAACCATAAATAGCTGTTGCCTCGGCAAGGGCACATCCTAAAAGAAGGGATTTGCTGATCTTGCTTTCTGCTTCCGGCTGTCTTGCGATTGCTTCTACTGCTTTGGATGTTGCCATACCAATACCGATACCAGCGCCAATACCTGTTAAAACTGCGATTCCTGCTCCAATAGCTACTAACATAACTTTTTCCTCCTGTTGTTTAACTGAAATAAACTAAATATTACAAATCTTTCTTCACAATATGCTATCCTGTCGATATTCCGATGAGATCATTTGATGTCTGTGCAACAGATGTCTGTACCAACGGTTGTTTATGACCGTTATGACCCACCGAATATCCGGACAGCATTTAAGTGCTGTTCATAACTGCTGTCTTATCCCTTATGTCCCGCGTCTCAGGTCTTATATAGGTGTCATATTCCTGTATGAACAGTAATCTTTTTTATTCAATAGCTTCTTTGATAAATAAAGAAGTTAAGAATACAAATACATACGCCTGAATGAATCCGTCAAAGAAATCAAAATACAGGCTGAATGGAATAGGAAGAACTGCCGGGCATATAAACTCAAGAAGTTTCATAACCACATAGCTTCCTAACACATTACCAAAAAGTCGCATACAAAGTGATGTCGGTCGAATAACGACCTCCAGAATATTGATCGGCAGCATGATCGGTGCCGGCTCTGCGAAGCTTTTAAGAAAGCCTTTCAGACCTTTCTTATGGAATCCTGCATACTCGATCAGAAAAATACTTGTAATCGCAAGACCGATCGTACAGTTTAAATCCTTTGTAGGCGGTACAAATCCAAACACACCGAAAATGTTTGCAATTCCAATGTAAATGACAACTGTCATCAGATAGGGAATATACATTTTTCCCTCTTCTCCAAGGATATCCTTAAAGAAGTTATGAAGAAAACTGACACCGGTTTCCAGCAAAAGCTGTTTCTTACCGGGGTTTTCCACACTCAGGTTTCTTACGAGCACCAATGACAAAATTAAAAGCACTGCCATGATCACCCATGTCACTGCTACTGACTCTGCAACTGGTATTCCTCCAAACACCGGTATGGTAAAAACTGTCTTACATTGAAGTTCTTCCATTAACGTGTCTGCTAAATTACCCGTTTCTTTTCCCTCCTTTTTCTATTTAAATCTCCGGAAGATATTCTGGCTTTTTATGCTGTCTGCCTCAGATGCCTCAGCCAGGATTCCTAAACTTATGTCTGTAAAATATTTCACAAGCTTTCCATCGATTCAAGATTTTGAGATTATTATATTAAAATCCGTTAAAAAGTCAACAATTATTTTGACTATTTCTGGCAAAAATAGATTTTCTTTTTGTGCATTTCATCCAGATATTTTGATTGAAAAATAGATTTTCATAATTTTTTTAATGCATTTTCACGAAAAAAAGGCAATTTTCATTGACCGAACTGTAAGCAGATGATATTATTTTATATGGTTTTTATATAAATTTTATATCTCTGCACTTACCAATCCTTATATTGGTAATACCAAACAGGAGGTTTTTATGCAAATTATTTGTTTGGGAGACAGTATTACGGACTGTAATCATTTATTTGAAGATTTTCCTCTGGGAAATGGGTATGTACAGATACTCTCAGAAATGTTCCGTAATCAGATTCCTTCTTTCTCCATATCCGCAGATACCGTCGGACGCTCATCAAGCGCTGTACAGTTAACAGATAAATCAACAGGTGCCATACATTTCAGGAACTGTGGCATAGATGGCTTCACTGTGACAAGAGTCCTTGAAAATATCCGTCAACACCGTATTCTTTTGCATCACTCTCCTGTTGTAACTCTGCTGATCGGCATCAATGATATCGGTCTGATAATGAACACAGACCGGACGGCTTCTCAAAAAGAACAGATGATGAGAGAGTTTGCCACTCATTACAATGAATTATTGAATCTGCTCACTGCAGATGCCAGGCAGGTAATCCTTATGGAACCCTTTATCTTTCCACATCCGGAAGAATATGAGACATGGATTCCCTATGTCCATACCATGTCTGATATTATCCGACAGCTCTCTGTCAGATTCAGACTTCCATTTCTGCCTCTGCATGACTATTTTAATAAGGAAGCAACTCAATCGGGATTTGATACCATAACAACAGACGGGATTCATCTTACTTTGTATGGACATAAGCTTCTGGCCGAGAAACTGTTCCCTCTCCTTCAAAGCATTGATAACAATCCCTGAACAGATAAGCTATTGCGCATTTTCCCGGAACTTTGTATAATAAATCACTGTCCTCGCTCATATCTGCGGACTTATTATGGAAAGGAGTCTTCCTTATATTATGGAAACTACAATTAAACAGATTGAAGATATGTCTCTGAATGCCTGGCCATCTCACAAGATGGAATTATACGACGGCTGGATCCTGAGATTTTCTTATTTTTATACACACAGAACCAACAGCGTGGAACAGTTCGGCAATTCCACCCTCACCTGGCGGGAAAAAATCCCATACTGTGAAAGCGTATATAAGCGTCTGGGAACCCCCGCTGTATTTAAGATCAGTCCTCTTGTCTCTCCTGACTTTGATTATGTTCTGGAGAATCGGGGATATGCCATCCAGCATACCACCAATGTCATGGCAATGAGCATGAACGCCGCACATCTGGATACTCCATATCCTGATGTAACATTCTACAATAACATTCCGTCTGAATGGATTGAAAGTCTGTTCAATCTAAAAAATACTATAAATCCGATTCACAGAAAAGTTGTACCATCCATGTATCAGGCAATTCTCAAAGAAACCATTTGCGCCTGCATCCGCATAGACGGGCAGATCATTGCAACAGGGCTTGGTATCCTGGACAGAGACTACATCGGTATTTACGCCATCCATGTCAAAGAGGAATACCGCAAACATGGCTATGCCCGTCAGATCTGCACAGGACTTCTGAAAGAAGGAATGAAAAAAGGTGCACAGAATGCATATCTTCAGGTTGTAGAGGGAAATGACAATGCCCGGGCATTATACAGATCACTTGGATTCCAGCAGCTTTATACTTACTGGTTCCGCGTACAGCCGGATGAAAACGGAAATTTCCCACCTGAGAAATAAAAAGAACTATCTGTAAAGCATTTTTATTTTCTGCTTTTACAGATAGTTCTTAGTTTTTATAGATTTTAACTTTTCTTTTTCGGGGAATCAGTTGATTCATTTAACATAGTTCGCGCCAACTATGTTGTATATCATTTTAATTTTAATATTCAAGTCTTATTCTGTATTTTCTCTCTGACTTAATTATGTTACTGTTCACTCCGTTCACAGTAACGTAGCCAAAATTCATTCCAGATTGCCTGCGGCAATGGAATTTTGGCTTGTATGTCTCGGGATTTTGGCATATTCATGCCAAAACACCTCGCGGAATAGTGGTGTGTGAACAGTAACTCAATTATACTGTTTTGTTTTTCAGCACTGCAGGTGATGTATTACCTACCACCATCGCTGTCAGCGGGCTGAAATACAGCAGACATGTTAATACACAGTAAATCGGGATCATAATTGCAAACTGTACCAGTCTTCCGGGCATGATCGCATAGAAATTATATCCAAGCATGATCACAAGTCCTGCTGTTGTAAGCACCAGAGAGCTGAGAGCTGCAGTTACCACGATAGATACGCAGATACCAACTGTCTTTCCTGTTTTCTTTCTGTTTGCAAATAATGGTTTTGCAAGGGCAGGAAGCACACCCCAGAGGATTGCTGCAACTGTGATAAACGGATTTACAGCATAGCCTTTCATAAAGCACCCGATAATATCCGCACATAATCCACAGACACCACCAGCTACCGGGCCAAGCCACAGACCTGCAAGGATTGTACATACACTTCCCACAGAAATACGGTACGCACCAAGATCAATGACCAGAACTCGTGTGAGTACCAGATGCATGGCGATCAGAAGAGCCATGAACACCAATGTTTTTACGTTCCAATATTGTTTTTTCTGCATAATAAAAACACCTCCATAATGTGTTTAAAAAATAGAGTAGTTACATAAATAATAATCCCTCCACATTATGAGATGCTCTCATATGTAGCAACGGGTGCGGAAATTATATCGTAAGCAGCACGCTTTCTGCTTTTCGTTTCACGGCGACTCCCCAGCCTGTGAACACTTGACGCATAAAATCCTACTTCGCTATTATTTATTTATCGAAATTATAACACAATCCATAGAAATTGCAATATATTTTCCGTTATTATTTTCACAAATTTGAATGCTGTTTTTTGTTCATTCTATACGAATGGTCTGCTTTTTTTACTTGAGAATATTGCTGCAAACACTCGTAAGTCTATGAATAAAACAGCCGCATATACTAATACTATAACATTATGAAGCAGTCCGGCATCTTCAGCAATGAGAAATTACATGAATACAGATATCCCGCCCCGGTCTGCTATAATCATGGAGGTAAAAAAATGTCAGAAATATGCAAAAATAACTGCCAAAATCCTTATAATATATGTTATGATAATTACCTGAATACCAACGCCTGTACGGAATGTACCGGCTGATATGCACTCCTGCCAAAGACAATGACGAATGGGAAAGCTACCGGAAAATTTTTGATTTTATCCCCGAACCGCCGGAAAGCAATATCCCTCCCTGTAAATAATTATCGCATACGGCAGGAATCATGTTCAAACGAATGATTTATCGGAGGTCCTGTCTGTATTATGAAAAAACTGCTTGCTGCATGTGTCTGTGCCGGCCTTAGCTTTTCTTTTGCCGGATGCAGCCCTGAAACCATACTGGAACAATTCACATCCACCGGAGACACATCCGTCCGGGAACTTACTTCTTCATCTGACACCACAACTGAAACCGAAACAAAAGACCGTATCTATATGGATGAACTTTCCGGTACCCTGCAGGATTTTTCAGGAAGCCAGCTTATTCTGAACACGGACAGTGCCTCCTATGTATTTAATGTTTCCAATGCCACCCTGGAATGTAAAGGCGGCATGATCACCGGCGATGAGATCAGTATCATTTACGAAGGTCAGCTTTCCGGTACTGACACAGGCAGTGTACATGTTCTGAAGGTTGTAGATGAATTTCACAAAAAGAACAAATTGAAAAATCGCACTGCGCATGGGCAGGTCATTTCCCTGACTTCCAATACCATCACAATAAAATCAAAGAAAGGAAAAACAGCCACCTATCCGATCACAGGAACAAAACAATATTATCAGAATGGAATCAAAGCCGGTGACTGGGTTTACCTTACATTCAAGGGGAAATTCCCGGATACCTCCAATGATTCTTCCGCATCCTTAAATGCCAGTCACCTGAAAGTGCTGAGTATTTCTGATCTGAAAGATCTGGAAATACCGGATCCTACCCCAACTCCGGATCCAAAACTCACACAGACACCGGAGCAGATAGAAAATAAAGAAAAACAGCTGCTGGCAACTGTACAGGGAGTAAATCTGAATATCCTTCGGATTCTTCCTGCCGGAAGTGACGCCTCCTTTAATCTGGATATGTCAGCAATTCCCGCTTACTTCAAGGGAGGAATTGCCCCGGGATCTCATGTTAATGTTACTTATATCGGAGATCTGGAAACAACATCCCTGGAAGAAGTCCGTATTATTGCTGTGACAGGTGAGGATCCTGATACCATTAATGACAAACATATTTCCTTTACAGTAACCGGCACGATCATTGGAAGTACTGCCAACACCATCACTGTACAGACAGATGACGGTGCCATAGATACCTTCCGTACAGAAAACGCGCAGGATCTCACTGCAGGCGGCATGGAATACGGCGACTATGTGTGTGTTACCTTCCATCCATCCAAATCAAAATCTTCTAATATTTATACAGCAATTAAGGTACAGGATGCGTAAATTGTTACTGTTCACTCCGTTCTCAGCAACACGCTTCGCGATGCAGGAAATATGAACCTCCTTGTGCAATGCCCAAGGAGTATCGTTTGCTTCACAAACTTAATTTATGCTAATCGCATAAATTCGCGCGGTATGTCTCGGGTTTTCTGTGACCTTCGCTCACACAAAACACCTCGCGGGATATCACCAGTGAACAGTAACCGTAAATTTCTTCTTGATTTCCGCTTCACCTTCCGCAAGCCAGCGGTATGCAGTATCCTGATCTCCCAGGATTTCTGCAAAGGACTGAACTTCATCCCGGATTCCTTTTCCATGAAGAACTCTGTAAGCTCCCGCATCACTTCCGGGGGCTGTTTTTATTCCCAGCCGGAATGCTTTTCTGATATTCTCTTCTGCGGATTCTATGATCGGTTTCAGAGTCTCATCATCATAACGCCCGTCTCCCAGAAGATTTCTCACTGTAACCAGAGTCGGAACCCAGACTGTATCGCTCTCTGCCAGCATGGCAAGGCTTTCTTCATTCATATAGTTTCCATGCTCCAGACTGTCCACTCCGGCAGCCACCGCTGCCTGTACTCCGTAATCTCCGTTGGTATGGGACATGACAGCCATACCTTCCTCATGTGCAATATGTACCATTTCCTTTACCTCTGACCCATCCAGAGGTGTTCCGGTAATCGCTCCATGTTCATTAAAATCCAGAATCCCGGTAGTCATGATCTTAATAAAATCTGCCCCTGCCTGTTTCGCCTCCAAAACACGCTTATGAAATTCCACCATTGTGGCAAAACCATTTCCCACAATAGAACCATAATGCCTTCCTTTGTGAATGGCAAATATCGGAGTTCTGTAATCTATTCCATACTCTGGTGCAAGCTCTTTCGCTCTCGCAGAAACACCCAGCGCATCACCGCCATCACGTACAAAAACAATTCCCCGTTCCTGGTATGCTTTCAGATGCTCTCTTATTATCTTGTCGTCCGGTCCATTTTTATGCACCTCAACTGCATGGCGGTAATTCACACCATCCATAATAATATGCGCATGACATTCTCCAAACATTTCCCGTTTCTCTTCCTCTTCCCTGCTGCTTTCTTAATTCAAAACATAGAGTCAGACGGATAAACTCATCCGCTTCGCTATGCAACTCTATGCTCAATAACCACTCCGCAGTTTTACTTAATCTTTTATCTATAATCTTTTATCTACAATTTTTTATTTTTCAAAAAAATTTCGGATTTCGTCTTCTGTTGCCTGCACAGACCCCTGGACAAAGAATGGCTTTCCGCCGCCTCTTCCGTTTAATGCAGCATTCATTTCCTTTGTATACTGCCGTAAATCTCCGTCAATCTCGCCCATGGCATACTTATAGCTTCCATCTTCATTTCTGGAAAATACTGCACAGCAGCCCTCACAGGTATTCATCACTGCATCCGCAAGTTTACGTACAGAATCTGCTTCCAGACCTTCTTTAAAGATCAGGACACTTCCTGCACCTTCCCATTTCTTAGCCTCTGCCCTAAACATCTCTTCTTCCATACGGGCAACCTGGCCTTTCATACGGAAATTCTCATCCTGAAGATGCTGTACTGCATCTGCTGTTCTGTCCATCTTTGCAGAAAGCTTCATGGAAATCTGATGATTCTGCTCATTCACCATATTCAGATAATCCAGAACACGTTTACCGCAGATCATCTCCATACGGATACCATCATGGAATTTCACTACAGAGAGAAGCTTCACCATTCCAATCTCACCTGTATGTGTCACATGAGTTCCACAACATGCACACACATCAACACCAGGGAAAGTCACGATACGAACCTGTCCTGTCAATTCTTTCTTACTTCTGTAATCAATAGTTTTCAGTTCCTCAGCATCAGGATAAGTGATTACAACTTCCCTATCCTCCACACTCTCTCATTTACTTCCCGCTCAATTTCTGAAAGCTGCGAGTCATCCAGCATACCATTCAAATCTACAGTGATCACATCGCTTCCCATATGGAAACCTACATTATCATAACCATACTTCTCATGAATAATACCGCTGACCATATGCTCACCGGAATGCTGCTGCATCAGGTCAAAACGCCGCGCCCAGTCAATTTTTCCTTCAACCTTCGCACCCACTTCCAGAGCCTTATCAGTATAATGAAGTAATTCTCCATCTTTCTCATGAACCTCTGTCACCTTTGCATCCCCCAGTGTTCCCACATCACTTGCTGACCGCCGCCCTCCGGATAAAAAGCACTCTCATCCACAATGACCGCATAACCTTTCTTTTGCTCTCTGCACTCTACTACGGTTGCGGTGAATTCTTTTTTATATACATCTTCATAGTATAAACGTCTTGTTTCTGTCATGATCTGTCTCTCCTTGTTAATCTGTCATATTGCCCCGCATTATCTTCCATATAAACATAAATGCTGTATTTCATTTCATTTCATTTCATTTCAATCAAGTATAGACCAAATCAGACAGGTTCGCAAGACCATCACTTAGAGATATTTTTATAAAAAATCCGCTAACCAACAGCCAACAACCAGCACAGAAAAATAGTTTGTTTTGTGTGCATTTGCAGGATACTTAGATATTCTTAGCCGGCAAAAATCTGCGTTATGAGAAAAATGACACACTGTCTGAGCCCCATGCGGCGAGTTTGTGGCATTTCTCATGCCTTTAGCAGATTTTGGCAGCTAGAATATCTTAGTGTCCGAAACCGCACACAAAACAAACTATTTTTCTGCGCGTCCCTTTTTTCTCAAAATTTCCAATATCTGAATCCATTCCCCCACCTCCTGCGTTATAATTAAATGAACAGGGAAAAGGAGACAGTAATGATCACAGAAAAGCAATATCTGGAATATCTGATTAAGCAATACCAGAACTTAATATATTCGATCTGCCTGAAATCTGTCGGTAATCCATTTGATGCCGAAGATCTCACTCAGGAAGTCTTTCTGTCTGCCTATAAGAACCTTTCCCGCTTTGATGGTAATTATGAGAAAGCCTGGTTAAGTAAGATTGCTGTCCGAAAGTGTCTGGATTATCTGAAAGCAGCCGGGCGGCGAAGTATTCCAACAGAAGACACCTACTTTTCCCAGATTCCGGACAGGCAATCCTCTCCCGAAGATGAATATATGAAAACTGCATCCAATACTCACGTAGAAGCATTGTGTATGCAGTTGAAAAGTCCTTACAAAGAAGTCGCTTACGCACATTTCTGCAAAGAATTATCAGTACCTGAGATTGCACAGCAAACAGGGAAAAATCCGAAAACAGTTCAGACACAGCTCTATCGCGCAAGGGCAATGCTGAAAAAAATGCTTGAAAGGGGTGATTAGATGCATATTAATAAGAAGGATTTAATAGAATTTGACAACGGAAATATGAACACGCAGGAAGTCATTGAGTTTCTGTCACATCTTGATCACTGCGATTTCTGTCTGGATCAGATGATGGAACAAGAAGACAGCAGTACGGATACTGCTCCCTCCTATCTGATGGAACAGATTCTGGACAAAGCAGCCTCCGGTGAAGTGCAGCTTGCCCGGGCAGCAAATAAAGCATCCCGCAAAATCCGGCTGCTCCATTACAGTCTTCAGACTGCTGCCGGTGTGATGGTTGCCCTGCTGCTTTTATTCAGTATCCCGAACCTGGATTTCACTTCCTTACATCAGGATACTTTCTCTCAGACAGACAGAATATTACCTGAGCATGAAAACGGCAGGCTCTACCAGTTCACCAGAGAACTCGGACAGAACATTGGTGATGGCACCGGTTCTTTTATAAAATATATCAGTGATTTTTCCGGCAAATTAATGAATGGAGGCAAATAAAAGTATGCAAAAACAAAAACGTGGATTCTGGCTTTTTATCTTCTCCCTGATTCCAGGCGCAGGAGAAATGTACATGGGGTTCAAAAAACAGGGCATCAGTATTATGTTCTTATTCTGGGGTGTCTTTGCCATCGGAGCATGTACCGGAATGGACTGGCTTGTGTTCCTGATTCCGATCATATGGTTCTACAGTTTCTTTAATGTGCACAATCTGAAGTCTCTTTCTGAGGAAGAATTTTATTCCATAGAAGATTCCTATGTCCTTCATATGGATGAACTGGCAGGAGATATCAGTTCTCTGCTCAAACATCACGGAAAGATAACTGCGATTCTGCTGATTTTCCTTGGTGCTTCTATTCTGTGGAACACTCTGGTAGATTTCCTCTATATGATCTTACCCGGATATCTGGCTGATATGATCGGCAGATTCACATATCATCTGCCGCAGCTTGTGATTGCAGCTGCTATCATTTTTGCAGGGATTTATATTCTCACCCGCAAGAAGGATGCACTGGATGAAGAACAGCCTGACAGCTTTACTGAGGAAGAACATTACTGGACACCTTATCGTCCGTATCAGCAGAATGTTCCGAATATGGAAACTGACGCGGTTAAAAATACCACAGACACAGTAAATCCTGATTGCTGTACAGATATCGATGTCACGGATACCGCAAACAACAAAAGCCCGGTATCTCTGAAAAAAGATTCTGCCGCCGAAGTGTCTCAGAAGGATGCTTCATCACAAACAACAAATTCTGAATCATGACACAAAATGGATTGTCACATCAAGGAATCTACCTTCATGTAACAATCCCATTTTTATTATTCTCACATGGATACCGAAACTTCTCCAAAGGATAATATTGTCTCCTGTCCGTTCTCTTCCCGTACTTTCAGCCGTCCGTCCCTGCATATCTCCAATGCAAATGCCTGTCTGGAAGAGTTTCCGTCTGTAATTGTGATCTGATGTCCCGGGATCATATTATGTGTCACATAATCCGGAGACAGTTTCAGATCTGCTGTTTCTTTTCGCAACTCGTTCACGATCGTTGCAGTCAGTTTATTACGGTCTGTCTGTTCTGCATCTTCTTTTGTCTCATAAAGAGCTCCCGCTATATTTCTTAATCCCCCAGGCAGGTTCTCCTGGTCCAGATAGAGGTTCAATCCCATGCCAACTACCACAAACTCAATATTTCCACTCTCAAAATCTGTAACAGCCTCTGTGAGTATTCCACAGACTTTCTTTCCTTTATAAAACAGATCATTAACCCATTTAATATCAAGCTGGATTCCACAGAGCTGAGCAGCTGCTCTGTAGACTGCCACTGCTGCCGCAGTTGTGATCAGCAGACTGTCATGTATGGTTCCCTGTGGCTTCAGGATCACACTCATGTAAAGACCTGTATCTGCAGGAGAATAGAATTCCCGGCCTCTGCGCCCCCTGCCTGCAGTCTGGCTCCTGGCAATGACAAATGCCCCGTGTCCGGCCTCTCCCATCATAGCTTCTTTCTTGGCAGTCTGGTTTGTAGATTCCAGTTCATCATAAATATCTATCTTAACCTTCGGATCATCCAGAAGCAGGCGGATTCCTTCCTGCGACAGACGGTTCGTATCCTTCGCAAGCATATATCCTTTATTCGGTCCTGCTTCTATATGATACCCTTCTTCCCGGAGCGACTTTACTGCCTTCCACACTGCTGCCCTGGTACATCCCAACTCACCGGCAATGCTCTCACCGGAAAGCACTTCTCCTTTATTCTTCTCCAGCATTTCCAAAAGACTTGATTTTACAGTCATAATTTCCCTTTCTTACTTTCTGTCCCATTATTTTCACGTTATCTCTTCTCTGATCATCTACTGCTAATCATATCATCTGGTATGCTTTTTGTCTAATGTTCTGCCGGAAATATCTTATCACATAATTTTCCGGTGTTACTGTTCACTCCGTTCTCAGTAACATTTTCCGTACAGTAATCAATTGTCTGTCAGGATTGCCACAATCCCCGCATATAACACCATAAATCCCATAACTACTGCAACCATGTCAGCAGAATGAAAATCAATATTAAATATCATACCACCTGCAACCATCACTTCCAAGGTGACGATCAGCCCAGGATCACTGCCATTGTCCTTGAAAATTTATGTCTTTCCTTTCTTCTCATTCTCTGTGTGGTATTTACTGCATTCATCATTTTACTCCTCCTTCATGTCAGACAGATAAAAATCGCCCTTATCCTCTGATCGATTATGTCCGAACATATTTTCCGAACATGTATTCGTTTTCTTTTGATATATAATAACATACCCATTTCAAAAATGGAAGAGTTTTTAGAACATTTGTTTGCCGTTTTTTTCATTATAAATTTTTCCGGATACTGAAACTTAAAATTAAGAAAGAATCCTGCCCGGAGGGCTTTTTATGTTATAGGAACATTACGGAGTAATTTCCTATAACATAAAAAAGACTGCCGTGCCACTCATCACCTGCCACGACAATCCTCTTATCTGATTTTAATGTTATATTTTTTACATAAACTGAGCAAACACAGATGCACCTACAACTGTCAGCAGACCTGCAACCGCAATCGCAAGACTGCTCATGGCACCTTCTATTTCACCCAGCTCCATTGCCTTTGCAGTACCGATAGCATGGGCAGAGGTTCCAAGTGCCAGGCCCTTAGCGATTGGTTCTTCAATACGCGCAAGTTTGATCACAGTCTCTGCGAGCATATTTCCAAGAACACCGGTAATGATAATAACTGCAACTGTAATCGTTACTATACCACCCAGTTCTTCGGAAACACCCATTCCGATTGCTGTGGTAATAGACTTCGGAAGAAGTGTTACATACTGCTCATGACTCAGGCTGAACAGCTTTGCAAGGATCAGCACACTGACCAGACTGGCAAGCACACCGGAAACAATTCCAATGATTACAGCTTTCAGATTCTTTTTCAGAAGTTCCATCTGCTGATACAGCGGAACTGCCAGGCAGACCGTTGCAGGTGTGAGCAGGTAGCTGATATACTGACCGCTCTGATTATAGGTGTCATAATCAATATGCAGTAAACAAAGCACAGCTATTACTGCAATGATCGCGATCAGAAGCGGATTAAAAATTGCCATCTTAAATTTTCTTTTCAAAAGAAGTCCTGCCTCATATGCGATCAGGCTGATTGCTGCGCCAAAAAACAGGGAATTACTCATAAATTGTGTCATGATCTTTTCTGTCCTTTCTTTCTGTCCATACGAATAACTGCCTGTGTGACACGACCTGTCACAATCATTACCACAACTGTGGTGATCACTGTGATCAGAATGATCGGCACACATACCGGTTTCAGTATGCCCCAGGCTGTCAGTAATCCGACACCTGCCGGAATAAACATAACCGGCATGATCTCTATGAGAAATTCAGCTGCTTCTTTGACCTGTTCCAGCCTGATAATGTGTGTTCCCAGTGCGATCAGCATGATCACCAGTCCGTACACACTTGCAGGTACAGGAAGCGGGATCAGAACATGTAATGCCTCTCCCATTGCGGATATCAGTAAAATAATCCAGAATTGTCTTACGTATTTCATTTTCAGTCTCCTCTAATCCTTACTGAACGGCTACAGGCTTCATCATTCCAGTTACCTGATCTTCGTACTCCTGAGTTTCCTCGAGAGATGCTCGACCGGTTCTCTGGATCTTTGTCACGCCCGGATACTGTCCCGGGAAAGATTCCAGCATGATCCCATCGCCGTATATCTTTACTTTATCCCCATTTTCCAATACATCATCGGAAATTAATTTTCCTTTTTTATTGTAAATGCCCTCTGCCGGTATGTCTGCGCTGAAAATAGTTCCATTGTTCAGATCCACAAAAACTCCGGTCTTCAGAAATTCTCCTGTCTCGATATAGATTGCAGAAATAGCATTTGCTTCCTCTTTCTGCTCTTCCTCCCTGACTATCTGTGCCTGCTTTCCTACCATATTCCAGAAAGCACCTCCCATTACAGCAAAAATGGCGAGCAGAACAATCATACCGATGATAAACTTCCAGTCTCGTTCTTTTTTATTTTTCAAATATTCAACTCCTTTATATTGGTCTAACCAATCTTGGTTCATTACGTTTTTTTATTATAGCGTATTCATCACAAATTGCAAGGTTGTTTCTGCGTAAAAAAAAGTTTTACAGAATCCTGATCTTTTCTGCAAAAACTTTTTCTTCTATATATTATACTGTGCTGTTACACACCCCTTGGGTCAAAAGAAATGTGGGAAAGGGCACACCTACCAATAATTCTTCTCTCCCATATATCCGAAAATCGAACGCCATCGAAGTTTAGATGCACATACCAAAGTTCCTGTGTCTCCATCTTCCAGCTCTGTTTTATCTTCGCAGTCGCTCCAGATGATACAATCCTCTTTCAGAATTATATTGGAATCGAGTATTTCGCAGGAATAGCGTTCGTCTGCCGGAAATAACTTTAAGTATTTTAATCCCTGAAATTCCATTTCAATCATTGAATCTTCTTCATACTGCCGTTGTATTATTACTCTCAGAATCCTGCGATCGTTTACAGGATACATATCCAGGTTTTCATTAACATATGCTCCGCTCAGATAATGCATCTCTTTGATACAGCTATCATGGAAAAACGACACTCTTTCCATAAATTCCTTCAGCGAATTCTCATCTGTAATCTCATTCCACTTGTGCATATTATCACCACTTTCATTACTGTGTATTTTTTCTTCCCTCCTGACCAATCTACTTTGTCTTCTGTTTACTTTTCAGGAATCATGGCAACCTTTTCCCACTGATAAGTTCCATTATCGACTGTCATTACTGCCATGGTAATCTCCTGGTCGAAGCGTCTGGGGCCGCAGCTTCCCGGGTTAAGCCATAGGCGGCTGTCTATTATTTTTTCGAAATATTTATGGGTGTGTCCGAAGATGACTATCTGTGTATCTTTTAAGTCCCAGTCCACATCTTTTTTATTGTGAGTCATGAAAAATTTTACCCCTTCTATGGTAAAGTGTAAGGTTTTCGCCATTCCTTCTGCCCAGTCCTTATCGTTATTTCCTCGGACTACATAAATAGAACCCATCATACGCAGTGTATCCAGAATTTCCGGTTTGTTTACGTCACCTGCGTGGATAATACAGTCGCAACCCTTTAAAATTTCCAGTATTTCCGGCCTGAGCAGGCCATGGGTATCTGAAATAATCCCTATTTTCTTCATACACTATTTCCTCGCTAATCATTCTCTTATAGGCCGTTTTATAATTTCATCATTCTATGTTTAATTTTCATCAAACAATTCAATCTTTCCATATTCCCCATCATACCCCGGAATTCTCTTCACATTTCCGGTTCTTACATTTTCAATTCCTTCCGCAATCCGTTCTCCTGCACAGGATTTAATATCTTCTGAAGGTACATTTCGCAGAATGTCGAATTCTGTCCCCAGTGTCTGAATCATCTGTTCAAAACACCCCTGCACTTTCTTACTTGCAGTGGAATAGCCCATACATGTAGAGATCACTTCCGGCAGAGGTACAAGGCTTTCATATTTCTTACCATCTTTTTTCACAAAACCTTCCGCTCTGTCTGCAAGCTGTTCTACTCTGTGATCTACGCCCATGGTCAGCTTCTTTCCGCAGACAGGGCAGATTCCTCCAAGCCGTTCTGCTTCCACCGGGCTTAATGATACACCGCATTTTCTGTGACCATCGAAATGATATTTCCCCTCTTCAGGAAAAAATTCTACTGTTCCTTCCAGCCCTTCGCCAGTCTGGATTGCCCGATAAAGTCCTTCATAAGAACAGTCAATATCCAACAGATTCGCCTCGCGCCCCAGCTTAGATGGGGAATGTGCATCTGAATTGGATACAAGCTGATAGCGGTCCAGTTTGGAAATTCTCCAGTTCATAGCCGGGTCAGAGGAAAGCCCTGTTTCCAGTGCATGTATATACGGTGCCAGTTCCTCGAAACATTCCTCTACAGAATCAAATCCTGATTTCGCACCTAATACAGAGAAATGCGGTGTCCAGATATGAGCCGGAATCAGAATTCCTTCCGGGCATACATCCAGCATCATTTCCAGAAGATCATGACTGTCCAGACCAAGAATCGGACGACCATCTGAGTGAATATTTCCGATTTTTTCCAGACGCTGTGCCATGGCATCTGCTGCCTCCAGACTGGGAAGCAGGATTACATTGTGTACTTTTCTGGTCTTTCCATTTTTCTTATAAATAGAACTGATTTCCCCGGAGACAACAAAACGTGTTCCTTCTCCCGGGAACTTCCGGCTTTCTTCTTTTACATATGCATCTCTGAGGCGATACAGGCCGTTTCCCTCTGAAACAAGTCTCTCCTTCAGTTCTTCTCTCCATACCGGATGCGTGAAATCACCTGTTCCAATCAGTGAAATTCCTTTCTTTCTCGCCCAGAAATCCAGATTTTCAGGTGTGCCCTCTTTGCTTGTCGCCATGGAAAATCTGGAATGAATGTGCAGATCAGCTATCATTTTCATTAACATTTATCCCCTTAAATTCACATCAAAGTATTTCTTTTCAAGAGTTATAAAATATCAACACCCAAAGATATATTTATAACTTCCATCCGTTTTCTTTCAGCCACAACTTGTACGTCTCATACTCCGGCATTACTTTCCCGACCTCGTCCCAGAATGCCTTCGAATGATTCATTTCCTTCAGATGGCAGAGTTCATGTACCACTACATAATCCAGCACTTCCGGAGGTGCCAGTATCAGTTTCCAGTTAAAGTTCAGATTCTTCTCACTGCTACAGCTTCCCCATCTTGTTTTCTGTTCTCTGATGGTGATATTGCGGTAAGAAACGCCCATGAGTCTGGCAAAATAAGAAACTCTTTTGGTAATCGTTTCTTTTGCTTTTCGTATATAGACATTTCGTTTCGATTCGCTCAGATCTGCGCTCAGCGGCTTCTGTTCCCGGTATTCTTTTGTCCGTTCCAGACATCCCAGAACCCACTCCTGCTTCTGGTTTACAAATCTTTTGATCCTCGGCAGACCTGTACGGAGAGGTGCGCGAACGATTACATTTCCATCCCTGCGAACCTCCAGAATCATGGTTTTTCTGGCACTTCTTATGACCTGATATTCGAATTCTCCGCAGGTGAATTTCTCCTGATTCTTCTCTGTTTTATCCATATCCATTTTGTTCACTCTTATCTTTTCATATGTCCCCACCCACTGTTTATTGCTTTTCGCAATTTTTATTTTTTGTTTCGAATTTTCTCATCCATATATTTCTCCATCTCTGCTGCCAGAATATCCATCTTTTCCTGTGTTTCCGGCAATGCATAAGGAACCCTGTCCATGATTCTTTTCACATAATCATGTTCACGCATGATCTCATAGGTTTCCGGGAAATTGATGTCATAATACTGAGCAATATAGGAAATCCAGTAGTCCACTTTTGAAACTCTGTCTGAAGATAATACAGATTCCTTTGCCATACAGGACTCCCATACCTTTGGTGCGATTACTCCTTCACCAACACCCTTCTCATCCACTCCCAGAAGTGTTTCCATTGACTCTTCCAGCTTTACCCTGCAATTATCCAGCTTGTCTGCATCTCGGATTAACTTTGCATGAAGCAGGGTTCTCTCGTCCGTAATTCCTTCCAGTTTGAAATCACTGTGCTTCTCAATCGCAGTGCAGATCAGACTGTCAAACCTGTCATCCTTCACAAATCTGCGGATCATTTTCTCCGGTCCGAACAGAAGCTGTGCACCATATGCTGCATGCTCCATGGTTCCCGGTTCAAAGCTGTCAAATCGTTTAATCTGTTCAAATCTTCCAATATCATGGAGCAATCCGATTACCTTCGCCAGCTGTACATCTTCCTCATCCAGCCCCATACGGCGGGCAATGTCCTCTGCTGCATCAACCACTCCATAAGTATGTACGATTTTCAGATGAATCTTATCATCCGCTCTGTCATATTCATCCAGATATGCTTCAAAAGCAGCTTTCGCTACATCAAAGTCTCTTGTTAAGTCTAATAATTTATCCATTATTATTATAATCCCTTCTTTATTCCTGTTCGGACTACTTTATATTTTCTCAACCATTATTTTCTGCTTCCATACACCTTTTCTCACAATCATAAGATATACCTGAAACGATATGGAATCACAGTCATAAATGAAAGGTTCTTCTCTGTAGATCAGAGTCTGAACATTCTCTGCTTCCAATTCTTCTTTTCTTCGTTCAGCTTTTTCCATCAATTCATGTAGATATTTATTCTGTTTTCTGCCAAAATCTCTGTCCGGATAGACCGATGCTGCTTCCCTGATTTTTTCTCCCAGCAGAGTAATCACCGGTAAATGACTGCTCCTGCAAAGCATTCCGGCTATCTTTTTGGCATTTGATATATCCGGATTTTTTTCATAACGCCTGAGCATTTTTCCCAGTTTTTCATCTCCTGCTTCCGTTGCCAGTTCCTGCATAACTGCCAGTGCTTCCGCCGTTACCTCCCATGGATTGTCCACCGGAACAATATACTTCTCCGGTACTGCCGGATAAAAAAGATAATTTAACGGCGGGAAATCCCGCAGCATTGCCAGCTTTCGTTCCTGTTCCGTGCAATATTTTTCTCCCAGATACTCATATTTATCACGCAATATGGCAATCTGATACTCCATTACCCTGAGATTTTCATAGCCCTTCACCCAGAAATGTCCCAGCTCTCCATAATTATACAACTGTGTTTCCAGCAAAATATCTTCAAAGAATACAGTAAACACATTCTGCCCCTGATGAATCACCAGAATATACTCTGCCTCACATAAATCCCTGTCCGCTTTCTCTACAGAGCCCTCAAACTCTCCTTCATAATCCCTGACATAATTTCCCGTCATCCTGGCATTTTTCAGAACCAGAAAACTCTCCACCGCATCATTCATCAAATAGATCAGTCGTAATTCTCCACTCTCCGTCTGTCCGGTAAAACCATCTGGAATATCCACAAATTCACACAGTTCCTGCTCCAGAAGCAGATTTAATTTTTCAAAATTGTCTTCCATTATATCTTCCATCCTTAACTCCTGCTGTTTCTGTACAATGTCTTTCGCCGATTCTGTTTAACACACTTGATAAAAGAATCCATTGCATCGTTTCATGGAATTACCGCAATGCAGAAGCAGGATACATTTGCACAATTTTACAGATATATTTTTATGATATCACTAATCATATTTTCTGCCAAATAGAAAAATTTTTCTATTCAATAAAGAAACTGATTTTACTTCTCTGTAATTGACATCCCAAACATAATATTTTACAATATAACAAAGAACAAAGAAACCAAGCAGTATGTATATTACAGAATAAACAAACATAAAATAGGAAGGAGGCATACACAAATGGCAACAGCAACAATCCCATTGAAAGGCAGCGCATCCATGGAATCAAAAAAAGTCAGTATTTCATCTAAACGCCAGATTACTATCCCGCAGAAATTTTTTACGCTTCTGGGTTTTAATACGGAAGCAGAATGTATCATGCGTGGAAACGAACTGGTTTTACGCCCCGTTAAAGAAAATACCAGTGGTGAATTTGCCGAACAGATTCTTGCCGATCTGATCAGACAGGGATATAGCGGTGAAGAATTACTTGAGAAATTTAAACAGACACAGCGAAAAATCCGTCCGGCAGTTGAAGCAATGCTTGCCGAAGCAGACCGGGTCGCAGAATCTAAATCAGGAGGATACTCCTTAGAGGATGTTTTCGGAACGGAGGATGAAAAATGACACAGGTACAGATCCTTCCACCTGCAGCAAAATTTCTGAAAAAACTTAAAGATAAAAAGCTGAAATCTCTGTACAAAGAAGCTATTGAAATGATATGTGAAGATTATTCCATCGGCGAAGAAAAGACAGGTGATCTGGCAGGAATGTACGGTTATGACATTTATTATAATAAAACTAATTATGAACTGGCATATCGGGTGAGACAGCTTGATGATTTAATAATCATCGTTATCATGGCCGGAACCAGAGAAAATTTTTACGAGGAGTTAAAACGTTATATACGCACTATATAACAGTACATATTTGTATCACAAGATAATCCCCCGGAAGTTAATCAGTACTTCCAGGGGATTATTTTATTGACAAAATTTATTCCTGCGCTCCCGTATCAGATGTCTGATATCTTTCCCATACCTCATTGACATTCTGAATATAGCATTTTACAATAGAACAAAGAAACCAATCAGTATACATGATAAAAATCACTGAACAGAAAGGAGTCATTTCCATGGGACGATTTGTAAATTCCGGAAACAGTGCTTTTCAGGTTGCGCTGAATTCAGAAATCTATGTAGATAAAACCGGTTTGCTGGCATATACAAATAAAGTTATGGACACCACTGCGAAATTCATATGCAACAGTCGCCCCCGTAGGTTCGGGAAATCCATCACTGCCGATATGCTCACCGCATATTACTGTAAAGGCTGTAGTTCCGAAGAAATGTTCTCATCTCTGGAAATCGGTCAGGCACCTGGTTTCACGAAATATCTGAATCAATATGATGTGATCCATCTGGATATTCAATGGTGTATGGAACCAGCCGGCGGTCCGGAGAATGTAGTTTCCTACATCACTGAAAAAACGATTCTGGAATTAAGAAATTATTACCCTGAAATTCTGCCTGACTCCATAAGTTCTCTGCCTGAGGCTCTGTCCTGCATTAACACTGCCACTGGTCAAAAGTTCGTAGTAATTATTGATGAATGGGATGTTTTAATCCGAGATGCCTCTACCGACCTGATAGTCCAAGAGGAATACATCAACTTTCTCCGCGGTATGTTCAAAGGTTCTGAACCTACCAAATATATTCAACTGGCTTACCTCACCGGGATTCTTCCAATCAAAAAAATCAAAACACAGTCAGCTCTGAACAATTTTGCGGAGTTTACAATGACTGACGCCAGGATCTTTTCCAGATATATTGGCTTTACGGAGGAAGAAGTACGAATGCTCTGCGAAAAATACCACCGGGATTTCTCCAAAACCAAGCACTGGTATGACGGTTATCTGCTGGAGCAATATCAGGTATACAATCCTAAAGCAGTAGTAGAATTAATGATCTGGAATAAATTCCAAAGCTACTGGTCGGATACCGGAACCTACGAAGCAATTGTGCCTCTGATCAATATGGATTTTGACGGACTCAAAACTGCCATTATAGAAATGTTGTCCGGTAATTCCGTAGAAATCGATCCTACGACTTTCCAGAATGATATGGTGAACTTTACCTGCAGAGATGATATTCTTACCTGCCTGATCCATCTGGGATATCTGGGTTATGATCAGGACACTCATTCTGCATTTGTTCCAAACGAAGAAATCCGTCAGGAACTTGCCAAAGCTGTTAAACGAAAGAAATGGAATGAATTTCTGACATTCCAGCAGGAATCCTCAGAGTTGCTGGATGCCACTCTAGACATGGACGCAGACACTGTGGCCAGATCCATTGAAAAAATACACAATGAATACGCTTCAGCTATTCAGTACAACAACGAAAACTCCCTCAGCAGCATTCTGTCCATCGGTTATCTCAGCACTATGCGGTATTATTTTAAACCTATACGTGAATTTCCTGCAGGCAGAGGTTTTGCAGATTTTGTCTACCTCCCAAAACCAGAATATTCCAGAGATTACCCTGCACTTGTTGTTGAGTTAAAATGGAATCAAAATGCCCAGACCGCAATCCGGCAGATAAAAAACAGGCAGTACCCTGAGGCTGTTACAAATTATACTGACAATATTTTACTTGTTGGAATTTCTTATGATAAAAAACAGAAAACACATAATTGTGTAATCGAAAAATACTCTGAGAAATAATAAAGGGGCTGATTGTCCTTTACGAAGAACATCTTACCGATTATCTATACGAGAAAAGAAATGCAGGAATGGGAAGCTCTTGTAAGCTAACCCATTCCCACTCTCTGTCTATTCCTTCGTCATTTGTATTATTACCAGAAGTTCCCTGATACTTCCAATCACTTTATATATGTCCATAATGATTTTCAGACAGTCATTCTTATAATATTTTTCTTCTCCCATGGAAACAATACCGCTTTCACATATATTCTATATTCAGCGCTTGAAAGTACCAGGAATTAATAATTTTTCACGTACAAAATCTTTAAAATCGCTTCTTTGTTTCCATATCCTGATTGTATCACACAGACTCCCGAAATCGCATGCCAACACATAAACAACTATGTTTCACTACATATTTAACCATTTTTTCCAATCTTCCTCTCAGACAAATTGCATCCCGCCATTTTTTATAGTATGATTATTGGAAATACAAGTTTATTTTATCCATCTGTCACATCCGACAGATATTGTCACCGACATAAGAAACTACAACCACTTTACTTTAATCCAAAGGAGCTTAATCCCATTTTGAAACTTGCAATCTGCGAAGACAATCCTTCACATTATGAAATAATACATACTATTCTGCAAAAGTATCCTCCGGGAGCTTTTGAAATAACACATTTTATATCCGGTGATGAATTTCTCCGGGCTGTTGCTGAAAATGGATGCCCTTATCCCATTGTACTGACGGATATTGATCTTGGTTCTGACACTGTAAATGGCATCTCACTTGCAGAAAAGATCAACCATATCAATCCGGACACTCAGATTATTTTTATCAGCCAGTATCTGCAATATGCTACCGCAGTATATGAGACAGAACATGCCTACTTTATCCATAAACAGCAGATGGAAAAGTATCTTCCTCTGGCTCTGAGAGCAGCGCGCCAGAAGCTTGAGAAACTGCATACACGATATCTGTATTTCTCCGGAAATTCACGCAATTATCAGGTGCTCTGCTCCGATATTCTTTATCTGGAACGAAATCTGAGGCAGACCACGATCTATACCAAAACAGGAACATATACAACAAAAGAAAGACTGACAGCTCTTACAGAAAGAATGAAACCTGATTTCTGTCTCTGCCATAACAGCTTTGCCGTTAATCTTCATGCTGTACGTACTTACAGTCATAAAGGCATTATACTTTCTGATAATACAGAGATTCCTGTCAGCAGATCTTATTACCAGCAGTTTAAGGACGCATTTGCCTTCATGATGCTTGCCGGTCACAGGGAGGTGCAGTAAATGAGCAGTCATATGATCAATCTATTCTTGTGTATTCTATCCAGCCTTTATCTGTGTTTTGGACTGCTTTACTTTTGCTGCAGGATCCTGCCCTGCAAACGCAAGATCTCACTTCCACTGTTTTTGTGTCTGTCAGTATTTATGGCATTGTTATTTTGGTTCAAGCGTGAATCACAGCATAACGAAATTACAATCGTATTTCAGCTTACAGCATTTCTTGTAACACTTTTTTTTATTCCAGGCATCTTTTGTGAAAAAATTAGCTGTTTATTTTATTTTCCAGCTGCTGATAATCTGTCCGGAAATTTTATGTACCAGTGTTTTCATAGCACTTCATAATCTTTTTATACCGACCGATACCTATACTCCGCACAACCTGATATCCAGTTGTTCACCTGCAGAATATTTCGTTATCGAACTCTCCAACATCCTGCTTGGCCTGTTTCTTCTCTGGAAAATATCAGAAATCCTGCGACAGTGTATAGATTATTTGAAAATACTCACCTTTTTACAACTGTTACTGCCACTGGTCGCTCCGGTTTTTCTCAATGTTATAATTTCTCTTCAGAAAAAGCCCGTATCAGTTCTGGCTCTGAGCATCATTTACTGGATCATATGCATCGGCAGTTATCTGCTGTTTCTGCGTGCAGTCCGTTCTTTAGCCCAGCAGCACAGGGAATATTTACAGAAAAAAATGGAAATTGAGTTGATGAAAAAGCAGATGAATGATTCCGTTCAATTAAGTAATGAATATGCCAATCTCCGAAAATGGAATCACGATATTGAGAATCACATCATGTCTGTCATGTATCTGATGGATATGAAAAAATATGAGGAAGCAGAAACATATACCGCTTCTGTTCTGTCCCGGCTTAATTGCAGACCACAAGAAAAACAACCAGAGGAGGATTGCAGTCATGAAAAAGAACATTAAATTGATTCCTTTATTTCTCTTCCTCTTTGTATTCCAGCTACTATATTTTCTGTCTACAATTTATACAGAAAAAATTGATCATATGTTTCTGATCCTGGCAGTATTTATGGTCCTTATCTGTATCCTTTTATACTGCGTTCTTTCTGATGTGTTAAAGAAATCCAATGCTGAAATGGAACTGGCTTTTCTTCAAGAACAGAAACAGTTAAAACAGGAACAGGATTACAGTCTTCAGATCCGCAGACAGGATACTCGGGATTTTCAGGTCAAAACTGTACAGGGACTTCAGGACTTCCAGTCACTCCTGGAACAGGAAAAATATGAACAGGCTGATACTGCCATCAGAAATCTGAATCAGACTTTTCAGAAGGAACGCTTTCATCCTTACTGTCAGAATAACCTGTTGCAGGCAATCCTGGAAGGGAAACGGCTTCGTGCAGAACAGAAACATATCCAGGTATCCTATGAAATCCTTTTACCGGAAAAGATTTCCATTAATACGACTGACTGAGCAGTATATTTTTTAATCTTCTGGACAACGCTATCGAAGCTTGTAGCGCTTCCGGCAATCCTGATCCTGAAATCCGGCTGTCTGCAAACATTTCCAACGGATTTCTTACCATATATATGCACAATACCAAGAACCCGTTACAGAGTTTTACACATAAGACTACAAAATCAGAACCGGGTTCTCATGGATATGGACTTTCTATTATTGAAGATATCTGTCAGAGGTATAATGGCTCCTATCAGTGGATTGACCATAATGATACTTTTGATTCCATTGTCTTACTACAGATAAAAAATCTCTGAAAAAAGGAGGCGCTTTCCATGCCAGTTACTCCCACAATTGAAGTAGATGATACCCTGAAAGAACGAAGTTCTCACGGCTCTTTTGAGCTTCCCATAGAAACCTATACAGACAACTGCCAGATTTTCCATTCTCTCTATAACCACTGGCATGATGAGATGGAACTGATCTATATTGAATCCGGCAGTGGTCTGGTACGTCTGAATAAAGAGATTCTCCGCGTCAAGTCCGGTGATCTGATCATCGTAAACCGTGGAGTTCTTCATGGCATAAAAACAAGTCTGAAGAATATTCTTTATTTCAGAAGCATTGTTTTCGACCTGAACTTCCTGTCCGGTCCGGTGGGAGATTTATGTCAGGAACGTGTCATTTCCCTGCTGATGGAAAATCAGGCGGAATTTACGCATATTATTTCTCCATCAGACAGCAACTATGAAAATATCTGCCAGCTTTTTGATACAATCCACACCTGCCATAAGGAAAAAAAGCCTTATTATTTTGTAAAATTAAAAGCTCTGTTTTTCAGTTTCTTCTATGAAATGCTCATGGGGAATTACATCATTCCTGCGGATAAAGAACAAAATAAGAGTCTTGCTTCTATTAAAAAGATCCTGGACTATATTAACCTGAACTACGCCCAGCCCCTCAATGCCGCAGACCTTACTGCCATGTCAAATTACAGCGAATACTACTTTATGAAACTGTTCAAACAATATACGGACAAGACTCTGATTGCCTATATCAATGACCTGCGCATTGAGAAAGCTAAGCCTCTGCTTCTGCACTCCGATTCCTCTGTCACAGAGATCGCACTGGAAGTAGGCTTCAACAACACCAGCTACTTCATTAAGAAATTCCAGCAGGCAACCGGAATGTCTCCTCACAAGTTTCGCAGAAACCTATCATAAAATCGCAATTTTGTTGTATTTTTTTGAATAGACTGCTGATATAGTTATAGATGTCAGCAAGAGAACTTCTCTTACTGATATAACCAAAAACAATACACTATTCAAACCTAAAAAAAATAAGCAATCTAACTCATAAAAAACACATATTTATTTCAGAAAGGGAGATTACGATGGAAAATTTAGAAAAGCTCATCTATGACCTGTATAAGAAAAATGCACGCCAGTGCACAAATGAAGAAATTTACAACGCATTATTAATCTATACAAAAAATCAGCTCTTTGAAAAAGGCTATCAGGATGGAAAGAAGAAAATCTATTACATTTCCGCAGAATTCCTGATCGGTAAATTATTATCCAACAACCTGATCAATCTGGGAATCTATGATGATGTTGCTGCATTCTTAAAAGAGAATGGAAAAGCCATCGCTGACATCGAAGAAGTTGAACCGGAACCATCTCTTGGAAACGGTGGTCTTGGACGTCTGGCAGCATGCTTCCTGGATTCCATCGCAACTCTCGGTCTTCCGGGCGAAGGTATTGGTCTGAATTATCATCTGGGTCTTTTCAAACAGCTCTTTGAGAACAGACTTCAGAAAGAAACTCCGAACCCATGGATTGAAGAACACAGCTGGCTCACACCTGCAGGTGTTTCCTATACTGTACCGTTCCGCGGATTCTCACTGAAATCTTCCCTGTACGATATCGACGTTGCAGGCTACAATAACAAATCCATTCATCTGCACTTATTTGACATTGATCTGGCAGATGAATCCATGGTTCACGATGGAATTTCCTTTAACAAAAAGGACATCCTTCACAACCTGACACTGTTCCTGTATCCGGATGACAGCGATGATGACGGACGTAAACTCCGTATCTTCCAGCAGTACTTCATGGTATCCAATGCTGCTCAGTTCATCCTTGACGAAGCAACAAAAAAAGGCTGCAACCTGCATGACCTTGCAGACTACGCAGTGATCCAGATCAACGATACTCACCCAAGTATGGTCATTCCAGAACTGATCCGTCTCCTGACAAAACGTGGAATCGACTTTGATGAAGCTGCTGAAATCGTATCCAAAGTATGTGCTTACACAAACCATACCATCCTTGCAGAAGCTCTGGAAAAATGGCCAATGGACTACCTTCTTGATGTAGTTCCTCACCTTGTACCGATCATCGAAAAACTGGATGAGAAAATCAAAGCAAAATATCCACAGGAAAATGTGGCAATCATCGACAAGAACAATCTGGTTCATATGGCACATATGGATATCCACTACGGATTCTCCATTAACGGTGTTGCTGCCCTGCATACAGAAATCCTGAAAACAAGCGAGCTGAAAGCTTTCTATGATATTTATCCGGAGAAATTCAATAACAAGACTAACGGTATCACATTCCGCCGCTGGTTAATGCACTGCAATCATCCGCTGACAGACTATATTACCTCCCTGATCGGTGATGAGTTTAAAACAAATGCAACTGCTCTGGAGAATCTCCTGAAATATAAGGATGATGAAGCAGTTCTGAATAAGCTCCTTGAGATCAAAACAGAAGCTAAGAAAACCTGTAAAGAATTTATCCTGTCAAACACAGGTGTTGAAATTGATGAAAACAGCATCTATGATATCCAGATCAAACGTCTCCATGAGTACAAACGTCAGCAGTTAAATGCTCTGTACATCATCAGCAAATATCTGGAGATCAAGGGTGGAAAGAAACCATCTCAGCCTGTTACCTTTATCTTCGGTGCAAAAGCAGCTCCTGCTTATGTGATCGCAAAGGATATCATTCATCTTCTGCTCACACTTCAAGATCTTATCAAAGATGATCCGGAAGTTGCACCATACATGAAGCTTGTTATGGTTGAGAACTATAATGTATCTGCAGCTGAGAAATTATTCCCTGCATGCGATATTTCCGAGCAGATCTCCCTGGCTTCCAAAGAAGCAAGTGTACAGGTAACATGAAGTTCATGCTGAACGGTGCTGTTACTCTGGGAACTATGGATGGCGCTAACGTTGAGATCAGCGAACTGGTTGGCAAAGATAACATCTATATCTTCGGTGAATCCAGTGAGAAAGTTATCGAACATTATGAGAAAGCAGACTACTGCTCCAGAGATATTTATGAAAATGACAAACACATCAAAGAATGTGTTGACTTCATCGTAAGCGAAAAGATGCTGGCACTTGGCCACAAAGAAAATCTGGAAAGACTGCACCACGAACTGGTAAGCAAAGACTGGTTTATGACACTGCTTGACTTCAACGATTATGTTGAGAAAAAAGATCAGCACTGGCTGATTACGCAGACAGAAAAACATGGGCTAAGAAGATGCTGGTTAATATTGCAAAAGCCGGATTCTTCTCTTCTGACAGAACTATCGAACAGTACAACAACGATATCTGGCACCTGACACCGGCAAAATAATCCAATAAAATTCAACAGCAGGCATTGTATATTCGATGGAATATACAGATGTCTGCTGTTTTATGTTTATCAGATCATAAAAATCTCCCACTGTATTAATTCAAATCAGACTATAACTACGGCAACCGAATCCGAGCAAAATATACCGCTTTATATATCCTTGTAATAAGCAGGAGAGATAACATCCGCCTCCTTGCAGGAACATCCGTTCTCGTAACTGTCACAGCAGTCACAGTTTGAACAATACATATGAGTATCCGGGATATAAAACAAGCCTCCATAGAGCGGTGAAGTACGGAGTTCTTTTGACTCTTTCTTGCTGTTGGCAAAATGGATTCCATTAGAGATCAGCATATTTTCAGGTTCATACTGAGAGAAATCAAAATAATGTCCCTGTGTTCCATGATGGGGCACCTTGATACACCAGTAATGTTCGTATAATGGCAATTTTCCATCATAGTTCTCTGCGATCATTTTCAGATGCTCAGGCTGTGCATCCCCGGTAAACAAAAGATTTAATTCTCCGTCTCTGGCATTCTGGAACACAATACTGATCTTATGCTTAAACTGCCGCAGATTTATCTGATTCTCATTCAGCCATGCCAGCAGTTTCTTAAAATCAGGAAGTGCTTTGATTCTGCGAAATTCACGCTCATACACATATGCCCGGATAATTTTCTGACGGACCTCCGGCTGTTCTGTCAGCTCAGATGCTGTTAAATCTGTTTCTTTTTCCACAGTTTCCGCCGTTTTATTGCCTTCAGCAGTCATAGACCATACGATCAGTCTCAGTTTCTCTGCAAATTCAAGCAGAACATCCATTACTTCTTTAAATTTCCCGTCTTCACAGATTCTGTTATAGACTTCGTCCGTCTCCTTCCGGATTACATCTGTATCCGGCCAGAGTGCTGATATTTGTTTTCAAACAGTTTTCCCCTGCTTAACAGTTCCACGTTCTGTTTGTTCTCCAGAAGTGCATCCACCAGTGCAAACAGGCTGACCTGACGGCTTGGCAATCCGGATTCTTTTAACAAATCTGCCAGAAGCAGCAGCACCAGTGTTCTGCTCATTTCTTTTTTTGAAAAAACATCGGGAAGATAAATTTTCCCAAAGTCAACAGAAATATCTTTTTTCTTCATCATATAAAGAAGCCCTGACAGATGATCCATATGAAAATGTGTCAGAAGCAGATTTTTACTCTTGATCGTAGACAGATCTGAGATGATCACATCAAATATTTCTCTTCTGGGGCGCCTCTATCCTGCTGTTATTTGTTCCGAAATCTACCAGCAGACTCTTCTTTCTGTCCCGGAGACAGAAGCAGTCTCCGAAACCTACATTATACATTCGTACCTTCATTCTTTTCCCTCTTGTTTACAATGGTTAGTTTTATTTTAATATAGGGAAATTGGAAATGCAAGAGGGTGTTGTTTGTGTTATTATAGTGTCGTATGATTACTGGTTACTGTTCACATATCACTATTCCGCGAGGTGTTTTAGCATAAATATGCCAAAATCCCGAGACATACAAGCCAAACTCCCATTGCCGCAGGCAATCTGGAATGAATTTTGGCTGCGTTACTGAGAACAGAGTAAACAGTAACTCATCTGAAATAAAAGAGCGTGTTTGAAAAATGTTTTTCGCAAGATGTGTGTCATGATTTGTGAGAATGATTTTTCAAATACACCTGAGGAAAAACAAACATAAAATATCAGCAGAATGGAGATAGAACACTTATGACAAAACAGGAACTGGCTCTCGAGGTCATTGAACGGTTAAAAAAGGAATATCCTGATGCAGACTGCACTCTGGATTATGATAATGCATGGAAATTACTGGTAAGTGTGCGTCTGGCTGCACAGTGTACAGATGCAAGAGTAAATGTAGTTGTACAGGATCTGTATGCAAAGTTTCCTACTGTAGAAGCTCTTGCAAATGCAAATGTTGCAGATATCGAAGCAATCGTACGTCCCTGTGGTCTGGGTAAGAGTAAAGCAAGAGATATCAGTGCCTGCATGAAAATCCTCCACGAACAGTATCATGACAATGTTCCCGGGGATTTTGATGCTCTGCTGAAGCTTCCCGGAGTTGGAAGAAAGAGTGCCAATCTGATTATGGGAGATGTATTCGGCAAACCGGCGATCGTGACAGATACCCATTGCATCCGTCTCTCCAACCGCATCGGTCTGGTCGATAATATGAAAGAACCTAAGAAAGTAGAAATGGCTTTATGGAAGATCATTCCGCCCGAAGAAGGCAATGATCTCTGTCACCGCCTGGTCAATCATGGCCGCGATGTCTGTACAGCACGCACTAAACCTTACTGTGACAGGTGCTGTCTGAATGATATCTGTGAAAAAAATGGTGTAGACAGCCAGGAATAATTACTTTATACACATATAACCAAAATAATCCATACCATTATACACATTATCCCAAAGAAAATCCCCATCTCTGTGTTTCTTTAACCAGAGCGTGTCTGAAAAAGGCTTTCTGCAAGATGTGCGTCACAATTTGTGGGATATTTTGCCCGGATGAGGGCGCCGTAGTGGGCTACGGCAACTGAATTCGGGTGAAATATCCCGCAAAGTGGGGCGTGCAGATTGCGGGAATGATTTTTCAGACACACTCTAGCTCAGCAGATGAGGACTTTCTTATTTGCCTAAATGTGCTCCTCAAGGCTTGCGAAGAAAAGTTCATAGAAATCGTCTTCCCCTGCAAGCTTCGGAGAGTTTTCACCTCCACCGTTGGTACTTCTTCGCATGGTAGCATAAAATTCTTCTCCGGCTGTGATCAGATCCATCTCATAAATCTGATATCCCAGTTCCCGACACTTCGCGCAGAAAGCGGCAAGCGGCTGTTCTGCCTTTCTGGTGTCCATCAGTTCCTGCCAGATGTTACGGTCTTTCAGTGCTTTTTCTCTTAATTCGTCTAACATTGCTCCGATTTCCATAATAACATTCCTCCTCTTTGTTTTCTGACCTTCATCAAATAACTATTCCATCGTTATCTGCTGAATTGTTACTTCATCAGTTCATAATAAAATATATACTGCTGCATCACGCCCCGGCAGCCCTTATAACGTCTGTTTGGAAATCCCCGTTTATAATGGGCATCCAATGCCTGGCGGATGTGAGTATCTACAGGAAATGCATCCAGCTGATGCAATCCGAAAAGACAGATACAGTCAGCTACTTTCTCACCAACTCCATACAGCCCCAGCAATTCTTTTCGTGCAGCTTTATAAGTCATATCATGCAGACTGTTAAGTGAAATATCTCCGAAACAGACTTTTCTGGCTGTGTCCAGCACATATTTTGCTCTGTATCCCAGATTACACTCCCGAAGCTGTTCTTCCGTTGCCAAAGCCAGTGCCTCTGCAGTCGGAAACGCATAATATTCTGCACCTGTGCTGCTTGTTTTTCTTACTCCAAATTCCCGGCTGATATTTTCAATACACTTCTTTATTCTTGTAATATTATTCTGTTGAGAGATCAGGAATGAAATAATCATCTCCCACAGATCCTGCTGCAGAATGCGGATTCCGCTTCCCATCTCTCCTGCTGCTGTCAGATATTTATCCCTTGGATTGATCATGTTTATATATTCACTGTAATCACAATCCAGATCAAAATACCGGATCCAGAAGAAAATGAAATCTTCTTCCGGACAAAAGAAATTGACAATTCCTCTCTCCTGAGTCAGTTCCAGATATTTATCTCCCGCAATCACCCGGTAACGGTCATCACCGATCTGATCCATCCGAAAGCACTGCCCGGATCTGCAGATCTGCCCCAGGTCAAAATTATCCATTTCTATTGTCAGCATACTATATAACCCCTTATCCTTCTGTTACCAATGTTACTAATAACTCTTTTTTTTCTTGATGAATATATGAATGTATTATATACTATTCTAAGTATAAACGTAAAGCAGAAAGGGGTTCTTACCAATGAAATTTATATATCCTGCGGTTTTCCGCAAAAATGAAGAAGGCAGATATAAAGCATTTTTTCCGGATCTTGCCTGTTGTGAAGCTGAAGGCGACACTCTGGACGATGCGATCGATAATGCAAACGAGGCTGCCTATAACTGGATTTATGCAGAAGTAATGGAAGATGAAATGGATCTCCCTGCAATTTCCGATGAATCCGATCTGGATCTGCTGGAGGGAGATATTGTAAGAAATATTCAGGTCAATATCCGTATGTATGACGGATGGGATGAGTAACCACTACCCGCAACGACAAATTACAGAAATTCAGCTCCGTTATGTTACAATAAATCAAACATTAACGGAGCTTTTTTATTATTTAAATCTGCTCAGACACACTTCGGTGTACTATCTGCAAAACGATTTTTTTCTCTCGTTTTGCACTTCAAAAGGAGGTTTTACTATGAAAGCAAGAAGTTTTAAAAAATTCTTTGTGAGTATTGCACTCAGTGCTGTTCTCACGTTATCGTCCGCTTCCTCTGTATTCGCAGCCACAGCACAGCTGGCACCCGCTGAACAATCTGTAGAACAGGCTCAAAGTGACGATTCTGACACCCCTGCCATTGAATCATCCGATGCACAGAATGCCTGCGCTTCTCTTACCGCCCAGCCAGGGATCAGACAGACAGCAGCTTCCGAGAATTCTGTAACTATTCAGTGGAACCCTGTTACCAATGCTTCCAAATATGCTGTCAATATCAGCCCTTTAAGTTCCTCTTCCTATCGTTTTCTCGGCTATATTGGCAATACCCGCAACAAAGCTAAGATCAATAAGCTAAAAGCAGGAACTGCTTACGTTATTAAAATCACAGCACTGAATTCATCCGGCATTGCGATTTCTTCCCGTACTGTGGGATGTACCACGCTTTATTCAAAGGTAAAGATTAAATCTTCCTATGCATCAACCGGCAGATATACCTTCAATATGCAGACTGTAAACCCTTCAAACTCCATTACAGGTTATAAGGTTGTATACCAGAGTTCTGCAGCCCACAAACTTATAACTAAATATTTTAATACCAGATATTCCTTTACCATTCCAATATCCGGCAATACATTTTATCAGGTGAAGATTTACCCTTACCTGGTTCTGGGAAATAAACGGTATGTAAGTTCAACCTCTACGGACAGATATATTTCCAATGTCATCACTCTTCAGAAAGCAGGCAACACAAACAGCTCCATGAGCGTAAAATGGAACAGAACTGCCGGTGCAGACAATTACAGTATTTACATAAAATATCCGGGAAGCAGTTCTTTCAAAAAAGTAAAAACAACAACTTCCAATTTCTTTACACTCACCGGAATGAAAAAGAATACCAAGTACGGCATTAAGGTAATTGCCAATAAAAAAATGAAAAACAAAGTATGGCATTCTGATTCCAAAGCCTATAATATGTCCTTAGTCTGACCATAGTTATCCATAGCAATTGCATAAATCCGGCTACGTTATCAATGACGTAGCCAAAATTTTATATTGACTTTCCCATATCTAAGTGATACACTGATTATAATTGAGACAAGGGGTGCTTGTATAAACAGGCTGAGAGTAAGCTGTATCGCTTTAACCCATTACCTGATTTGGATAATGCCAACGTAGGGAAAGTTATAGTTCTTCCACACTGCAATATGCTTGTTGGCATATTGCAGTTTTCCTTTTACTCTGAACGGACATATCATATTATCTCCCCCTTGTTTTAATTGCGGACAAATAGTCAGGCAAATGATTTCATACGCCTGAAAGGCAATAAAATATTGCCACGACAGACCGGGGGCACCACTCTCTGTCACACCAGTAGTTTACTTAAAAACTTACGAATATGCGCAGGTGCAAGTCCCTGCTGTATGCAGGAGGCGCAGTTCATTTAATATTGCTGTTTATCTATTACTATGTGCAGCAATTAAGAGCCACAGTGCAGGGCAAGGAGGAAAAAATGACACAGTATACAACGCAGATGGACGCGGCACGTCAGGGAATCATCACACCACAGATGGAAATCGTAGCAGAAAAAGAACACTTTGACGTGGAAGAATTAAGAGAACTGATTGCAAAAGGACAGGTAATTATTCCCTGCAACAAAAATCACAAGAGCATCAGTCCGAGCGGTGTCGGTGCAAAGCTGACCACCAAGATCAATGTAAATTTAGGTGTTTCCAGAGACTGGAAAGACGTTGATATGGAATATGAAAAGGTACATTCAGCAGTAGAAATGGGTGCAGAAGCCATCATGGATCTCAGCTCCTACGGAGATACCAGAAGCTTCCGCCGCAAACTTACATCCGAATGTCCGGCAATGATCGGTACTGTTCCGATCTACGACGCAGTAGTATATTATCACAAAGCACTTGGCAAGATTACTTCTGAAGAGTGGATTGATATCGTACGTATGCATGCAGAAGACGGCGTGGATTTTATGACTATCCACTGCGGTATGAATCGTGCAACCGCAGCACGTTTCAAACAGAATAAACGTCTCATGAACATTGTTTCCAGAGGTGGTTCTATTATGTTCGCATGGATGGAAATGACAGGAAAAGAGAACCCGTTCTATGAACATTTTGATGAAATTCTTGATATCTGCAGAGAGTATGATATCACTTTAAGTCTGGGAGATGCATGTCGTCCCGGATGTATTGCAGATGCAACTGATACTGCACAGATTGAAGAGCTGATCACTCTCGGTGAGCTTACCAAACGTGCATGGGAAAAGGATGTTCAGGTTATGATCGAGGGACCTGGCCACATGCCGCTGAACCAGATCGCAGCTAATATGGAAATCCAGAAAACTCTTTGCCATGGCGCTCCTTTCTATGTACTTGGACCGCTTGTAACAGATGTTGCTCCCGGATATGACCACATTACTTCCGCAATCGGCGGTGCGATTGCTGCTTATTCAGGTGCTGCTTTCCTCTGCTATGTAACACCTGCAGAACATCTTCGTCTGCCAAATGCAGCTGATGTAAAAGAGGGAATTATCGCTGCCAAAATTGCTGCTCATGCTGCTGATATTGCCAAAGGAGTTCCCGGTGCCGCAGAATGGGATTATAAGATGAGCGAAGCGAGAAAACGTCTTGACTGGGAAGAAATGTTCAAACTCAGCATGGATCCTGAGAAAGCAAGACGCTACCGCGCAGAGGCCAAACCTGAGAAAGAAGACACCTGCAGTATGTGCGGAAACTTCTGTGCCGTAAAGAATACAAACCGTATTCTGGATGGTGAAATTGTTACTATTTTTGATGAATGATGCTTTTATAAAAGCCGTATTTCAACATGTTTGATTGTTGAAATACGGCTTTTTATTTACTATATCTTCATCATATCTGACATAATACATCCACCGGCTGAACCATGTTCCATAATCTCATTTAACTGTCCTGTTCCCGGATGTATCCCTCCTATGGCATATACCGGAATCTTTACTGCTTTACAGACATTCTCCAGAAATTCCAGTCCTCTGGGTGGAAGTCCTTTTTTACAGTCAGTTGTATAAATATGTCCTGCCGTAAGATAATCAGCTCCCAGACTTTCTGCTTTCAATGCATCTTCTACGGAGTGAACTGAACTTCCGATCTGCCGGAAACCTCCAAGCTTTCCCTCATATTTTTCCAACAGAAATATTGGCAGATGAATGTATGGATGATGCAGTTTTTCTGCTACGTTTACATAGGTATGTAATATGCAGGGAACCTGATATCTCTTACAGATTTCCAGTATCTGCTCTGCCAGACGAGAATATTCTTCCTCCGGCAGATCCTTTTCCCTCAGAATAACCGCCTTCGGATGAAGGCTGCATACACGCTCGATCTGTTCTGCAAAGGGACGCTGACACAGGGAGCGGTTGGTCACTGCAATTACATTTTCATAAGGATTTTTCTGCATTTTAGAGGTACACATAATCATTCATAACCGGCTGAAGATCATGATCCAAAAGTGCCTTATAGACTTCATCTACAGACCTTCCGTCTGAAATCTCAAACTGGTCATCTCCTTTATCTTCGATATCCTCCACATGACTTCCGATTCCTGTGCTGACTCCTGCTGAAATCTTTGTCGCAGCAATTCCAACCAGGTTATCGCGGACACGCTCACACTCTCTGGTAGATACCGTAATGCTTGCAAATGGCATGAACAGACGATAGGCGCAGACCACCTGAAGCAGCTGTGGTTCATGTACATCCATAGGATTAATACGGTCATTGTTGATGATCGGCCGAAGTCTCGGACAGGAAAATGCAATCTCTGCATGAGGATATTTTCTCTGCAAAAGATATGCATGATATCCGGTGGCAAAAGCATCCTTACGGAAATCATCCAGTCCCAGAAGTGCAGCAAATCCTACTCCTCGCATACCACCCTTTAAAGCACGTTCCTGTGCGTTCAGACGATAAGGAAATATACGCTTGTGCCCTGCAAGATGCAGAGTTTCATACTTATCTGAATTATAAGTCTCCTGGAATACCGTTACATAATCAGCTCCGCATTCATGGAGATGTGCATACTCATCTGAATTCATAGGATAAACTTCAAGTCCGATTACTTTGAAATATTTCCGGGCAATCTTACATGCTTCTCCGATATATTTTACATCAGATTTTGCTCTGCTCTCTCCTGTAAGAATCAGGATTTCCTGCAGTCCTGTCTTTGCGATAGCAGCCATTTCCTTATCAATCTCTTCTGCATTCAGCTTTGCTCTGCGGATCTTATTATGGCAGTTAAATCCGCAGTAAATACAGTAATTCTCACAGTAATTTGCAATATAAATAGGGGTAAACATATACACACTGTTCCCAAAATGTTTCCTGGTTTCTTTCTGCGCAGCCTGCGCGATTTCCTCCAGAAGAGGCAACGCAGCCGGAGACAGCAATGCCTGAAAATCCTCTGGTGTACGGTTATCATGAGCAAGTGCCCTGCGTACATCTGCCTCTGTATATTTATCATAATCGTAAGCATTCATGGCAGAAATAACCTGATCCATCACGTCTGATTCTTCCAGTACTTCCATTCCCGGAAGATATTTCATATGATCGATCCTGTTCTTTTTCATATCTTCCAGAATCACTTCATTGACAATACTTTCGTTGAAGTGTTCCCCATGTTCCATATTTTTTTCTGTTGTTTCCATTGATGTTTTCTCCTCTTTATTACCATTTGGCAACTTTCGTTTTCCTATAAATTAATACCTACTCCGCAGTTATAGCAATCCTCTAAAATAATGCATCTTAATCCAGCCCATCAGAGTGTGAAATCCTGCGTCAGATATCTTTGCCGTGCGTCAGCACGCCTGCAGATATCTTCCTTGTCTTTCGCACGCTGCTGAACTGTCTTAAATGCATTATTTACGAGGATTGCTATAATCAAAAATCTCATTTTAGAATGATTTTTTATTTATTACTCATGAAGAAAACCAGTCAGTGGAGAGGATGCGCTTGCACCTTTTTCCAGGGTTCTTCCCAGTCCGGCAAGGTATGCACTTCGTCCTGCTTCAATAGCTTTTTTAAATGCTTCAGCCATTATCTGCACATCACCTGCTGTGGCAATCGCAGTATTTGCCATAACTGCAGATGCCCCCATCTCCATGGCTTCACACGCCTGAGAAGGACGTCCGATTCCTGCATCTACAATGATCGGGAGCTCAATTTCGTCAATCAAAATCTGGATAAATTCCTTAGTGCACAGACCTTTATTAGAACCGATCGGAGAACCCAGCGGCATGATGCAGGCAGCTCCGGCATTTACCAGATCTCTGGCTGCATTCAGATCCGGATACATATAAGGCATTACTACAAATCCTTCTTTTGCAAGAATTTCTGTAGCTTTAACAGTTTCATAGTTATCCGGAAGCAGATATTTTGAATCATGGATCACTTCGATCTTTACGAAATCACCGCATCCGATTTCTCTGGAAAGTCTGGCAATACGAACTGCTTCTTCTGCATTTCTGGCACCTGAAGTATTGGGAAGAAGAGTAACATTTTTCGGAATATAGTCCAGAATATTTGCCAGTCCACCTTCATTGGCACGACGCAGCGCCAGAGTGATGATCTGCGCATCTGCCTTTTCAATACATGCTTTCACCAGATCCAGAGAAAATTTTCCGGATCCCAGAATAAAACGGGAAGTAAATTCATGACCTCCCAGAATCAGTTTGTCTTCATTATTTGTACTCATAATTTAAGTCCTTCTTTCGTATATTATAATGTGATATCAGGATATTCCTGTTTATCTTCCACCTCCCATGAAGCTGACTATTTCCAGTATGTCGTTTTCATGTAAAACAGTAGTGCTGTACTCGGCTTTTGACAGAATTCTTTCATTTAATTCTACTGCGATCTGGCTGGGCACATAGCTGTTTTCCTCCAGATATTGCCCTATTGTAAGAGTATTCTGCAATTCTTTTGTTTTTCCATTAACAGTAATAAGCATACTTTCTCCTTTCCGGGAAAAGAAGGTCCGGCCTCTACAACATAAAAAAGAGTCCACAAAAGAATACACCCGCGGTGGTGCACCCCTTCATGAACTCTGTTCACTCTCATCTTTCCCAATATTCATCTGTTATAATGTAAATTTCCCTGTAAGCCCCCGGTTTTCTCTCACTTATTACAGATTGATTACCGGACAGCTGAATTTCTTCAAATGCATGAGATAAATAAAAAGGAGATGCCAGTCATCTCCCTTTAAAATCATATCTTATAGGTTCCTACGTTGGCATTATCCAAATCAGGTATATGGGTCGAAGTTGATGACTTCCTCTCAGCCTGCACTCACAAGCTCCCCTTTCTTTACATGGATAAAGTATAATCTTTTATCCCATGTGTGTCAAGACCATATTTCTACATCCTCAGTTTCTTATGAAACTCCCGCATCGTATCCTTCTTGCAGAAGATAAACAGTGCAGCCAATGTCAGAAAACTGATTCCGGCACAGATTACTGAAGGTACGGCAAACTGCACAATTCCAGTCCATACCAATATCATCGGAATCAATCCTGCAATTCCGGCCTGTACAAGATAAAACAGATATTCTTCCCTTTCCAGACGGTTTATTTTCGCGATCACAGGAACAGAAACTGCACTGCCAATATCCCGAAAGGAATCACAAAATCCACAGACCAGCCCTTCCATCCGGTAAAACGGTCCCATAGGATCGCGATTGCTGATATGAGCAAAAGCTGCCACATTTCGTTCTTCAGAATATTCCTGCGTTTATAATATGCTACCATAACAACCAGCCATGCACAGGCACATCCTGCTCCTGCAAACCAGAACCAGTTCAGTACACCCGCCATCATAAAATTGATCATTCCGCAGATTACCGCAATTGCCAGACACAGGAAACTGAAAGTCTGGATAACCTTCTGATTTTCTTTTTTCTCAAGCCTGTGCTTTTCTCCATATCCCGGAAATTCATTCTTTAATTCTCTGTGGGAAACATTCTCCTCGCCAAGCATCCTCTGGAAATTTCTCTGGATACTGTTATCCGGTATCTTGGAAGTAAATCCCAGTACCATCTCATCCCCATAAGAGCAGGAACACATCTGCAGAGAATTGGTACTTGCAAAAATCCCAAAATGCTGAATATATTCTTTGTACTCCTCCGGCAAACGGATAATGCCGATATTGGAATAAACTGCCGTAATGCTCCTGCTTCCCAGATTGGCCCCGATCATCAGAAAATATTTCTTGATCTCCAACGGAACAGCACGTACAAAAGGATTCTTCTCAATGCGCACATATCCGCTCATATGCATGGCAATCTTCTCTTTTACCAGTTCTTCTTCGAACTGTTTCTTCACAGACAAAAGTACATCTTCAAAGGTTGTTTCATCAGAAAATGTATATCCCACTTCTATCCATCCAAAGAAGTTTGTCATAGACTGAGACGGAAAATAATTTCTCAGATTCACCGGAATCATCAATGCTACCGGTCGTTTCTGCTGATTCTTTGGAATCTCTTCCCGAATAGAACACAACATCATTGCTGTCAGTAAAACAGTGATGGAAACTCCACAGGAGCGGGCTTTCCGGTGGATATCTTTTACAGAAAGAGCAACCTCCGTAACATGCATATCTGAGTGAACCAGCTTCTCCCCTTTCAGTTTAACAGCGGCTTTTTTCTTCTCTTTATCTTTCGGTATATCTGAAGAATAATACTGAGAAAAGCTGTCCTCTTCTTTATCTCCATGTGTAATTTCCTCTGCATGCTCAATCTGCGGAAGATCTGCCTGTGGATGTGCCAGGATCAGATAATCCTGAACCAGTTCCTGCAGGAAATGCATGGCTCCGGTGCATCTGTCAATGCATGAAACACCTCAAAATTAATTCTGTTTTTGTCATAACTCACCTGAAATAAAAGGGATTTCTTATCCGGAATATATAAACGGCTGCATGGTGGTTCCGTCTCCGGCTTTACCACTGCCTGATGTCTCTGTGCTCCAGATAAAACCAGAACAGCCCTTTTCTCAGAACCGCCTGGAACAATGGATATTTCTCCATTGTCTGATCCAGTGCTGCCTGAAGGATTTCCCCATTGACTTCTTCCTTTAACTGACAATAGAAACGAAACACTCTGGTGTCATTCTTTCCTGTTACCAGCGGAAATGCCAACGCCGCATTATCCAGTTTTCTCCATTTTGAGTATCCTGTATCCATAATTTTCCTGCCTTCTTTTTCGTTCCTGCTTACCGCTTTGTCCTGTAGCAATCTTCTCGGGGATTACTGTAGAATTTTCTCATAACTCTTATTCAGAAACTGGTTAATATATTTAAAACTCTCCTGTACATGCAGAAATTTGATTCCCAGCGCAAAAAATCCATGAAATGCTCCGTAAATCCTGTGTACCTCCACATGATTTCCTGCAGCATGAAGTTTTCTGCCATATACTTCTCCCTCATCGCGCAAAGGATCATATTCTGCTGTGAGAATTAATGTTTCAGGCAAATTTCTCAGATCCTTCTCCAGTATCGGTGCAAAATACGGATTCTGCCTGTCCTCTGCTGAACTCTGATAAAGATTCAGATAATCTTCCATTTTTACTGATGTAAGAAGATAATCACAGCCATTCTCCTGTACGGACCTGTAAGGAGATTCCTCTGTATAACAGTTTCCAAGTGCAGGATAGATCAGTATCTGACGGCGTGGTGTAAACTCGCCTTTGTCTCTTGCCATCAGACATACTGCTGCTGTCAGATTTCCTCCTGCACTGTCCCCGATGATCGTAATTTTCTCCGGATCAGTGTTTAAGATCAGCTGATTGGTATAAAGCGCTTTCGCTGCTGCATAACAATCCTCCAGCGGAACCGGAAACTTATGCTCCGGTGCCAGTCTGTATTCTACAGAAACTACAATATGTGCAGTTGCCTGTGCCATTCTGGCACATACACGGTCGTAATTCTCCACACTCTCAGTTACCCATCCGCCACCATGGAAAAACAGGAGAATCGGAAATGTATTTCCCTCTACGATCCCCGCCTGCATTGCCTCTTCTGTCGGAAAATACAGTCTGACCGGGACCTCATGTTCTCCATTATAAACTCTGGCATCCAGCTTTTTTACAAAAATCCGTATGGCATCCAGTTGCTTCAGATCTGCCATTCTTCTGGAAGATTCCAGCTCAATATTTCCATATGACAGCGCATGCAGAATTGCTTTCATTGTCTTTGATATCAATATTCTATATTTCCTTTCAGTTCTGTCATTCTATCCGCATCCACCGCTTATTGCTTTTCGCAGCCTCCGCAAGTGGCTTACCTGATCTAGCACATCGTTTTCGAAATACTGGTTAATTAATCGTGGCGCTCATCCGTATTACTGTACATTTCACAGAATCTTGCAGCAAATGCCGGTGGTTCATCATGCACATATAAATGGGAAATATCACCAAATGCGCTGATACGAAAACTTGCGATTCCTTCTCTTCGTTCTTCTGTATTGACAGTTGTCACTGAACTTGGTGCTGCGCAGAATCCATGCCACAGTACCATTGGAGAAGCACCGATCAGATGCGCAAGAAGCACACATTCCAGACCAAAATGGCAGAAGAATACCAGCGTATCTTCATTTGGTTTCTCCACTCTGTAATAATGTCCTTCACGTACATAACCATGTTCGGCAAGAAGCTTATCAAACTTTCCTGTTACATAGTCATAGTATCCTTTGGCATCAGACTGCTGAAGTCTCTCGTTTTCATACCAATGATCATACTGGTAAAATCTCTCATCCTGTGTCCAGTCCTGTGGAAGCCAGTCCCATAATCTCTTTTGCCTGTCAGTAACATCCGGGCGATCGATCAGAACATCAAATTCCCTCAGCCAGTCACACTCAACTGCTGTACGGTTCATTTTCTTCAATGTAAAAGAGGCTGTATCCTTTGCCCTTCCAAGAGGTGATACATAGAAATCCTTTACATCAAGTTTTGACAATCTTTCTGACAGATATTCTGCTTCTTTCCAGCCTTTTTCTGTAAGAGAATCAATGGAATAATCCGGATCTCCATGTCGCACGATCAATAATCTCATTCGTATTGTTCCTTTCTTTTGTCTCAGTTCTTCTATTATCTCAGATCAGATCGTATCCAAATAGTCTGGCATCTTCCATTCATAGATCTTATCTGAGTTTTTTAATTTCCACATTCTTCTGTAACCGGAGGGATTGTTTCCTCATAAATATCGTTACTGTTCACTCCGTTCACAGTAACTAAATATCTTCTGATGTGGATAAGTTCTGCTTATCATATGACGCTTCTATTCTAACACCAAGTTCCGATTTCTGCACTAAAAATTCTCTGCAGTCCGGTTCAGTTACTGCAAAAGTCGGCCGGCTGTTTATTTATAGCCATTCCATAAAATACTGCACTTGCTATAACAAAAAAGGATGTGCAACTCTGACACATCCTTTTTGTTCGCATTTTATTTACCTGCTTCAATTGCCTTCTGAAATCTCTGTGCGATTTCCAGCGGACGTGTGATCGCTCCGCCTACCACGATCGCCCATACACCTGTCTGTAGTGCTTTTACAGCCTGATCCGGATAATGGATCTTGCCTTCTCCGATAACCGGAATATCTGTATCTTTTGCAAGCCTCTCCATCAGTTCATAATCTGGTTCATCCTTTTTTGAAGTGTAATCAGTGTAACCGCTCATGGTTGTTCCAACAATATCCACACCACACTTCCATGCATTGATACCTTCTTCGTAATTAGAAATATCTGCCATCAGGATAATATCCGGGTATTTCTCTTTGATCTGTGCGATAAACTCATTGACAGTTATGCCATCACCACGCTTGCGAAGTGTACAATCCAGAGCTACAACATCAGATCCTGCTGCTACCAGATCGTCTACTTCTTTCATGGTAGGTGTGATATATCCTTCATATCCGGGATACTGGATTTTCACCAGACCGATCACCGGAAGACCTGTTTCTTCTTTGATCGCTATGACATCGCGGATACTGCTTGTACGGATTGCAGGTGTGCCTGCCTGTTTTGCAGCGCGTGCCATCAGATACATAATGGATTTCTCTTCTACATATAATGGTTCATCTTCTACCGCCTGACAGGAAATGATCATTTTTCCATGAATCGCATCTAAAATCTCTTTTTTAGTTATCATTTTTCTCCTTGATACAGAACTGCATTCCGGCAAAATGTCCATACTCTTATCTGTGCACATTCTGTCGGAAAGCTTTTCTTTTACACTACAGTACCTTAACAATATTCAACTCTTCGTCTGTCAACACAATATCTGCCCGTTTTCCGGGAGTAAGGGAACCCACTTCATTATAAATCCCAATACTTCTCGCCGGATTTGCTGTTGCTGCCAGAATCGCTTCTCTTTCCGGTACACCCATGGAAATAACACACTTCATACAATCAAAAAGGCAGGTTGCAGAACCGGCGATCGTTCCGTCTGCCAGAGTTGCCTTTCTGTCTTTCATGGTCACTTCCTGTCCGCCCAGTTCATACAGTCCGTTCTCCATACCTGTTGCCATCATGGAGTCACTGATAAGGACGACTCTGCTGTCTCCAAATAAACGAAAGGTATTGCGTACAGTTACAGGATGGATGTGGATCCCATCACCGATCATCTCTACCATACAGTCCTGATTATCTGCTGCTGCACCGATCACACCGGGTTCTCTGTGTCCCATAGAGTTCATGGCATTATAAAGATGAGTTACATGAAGTGCTCCCTCTTTCATCGCTTCTGCTGCGCAGCCATAATCTGCTGCTGTATGTCCGATAGAAATAACCACTTCATTATGTAATTCTCTGATAAATTCCTCAGAGCCTTCCATATTCGGTGCAAGAGTTACCAGTTTGATCATTCCGCCCGCAGCTTCGTTACATGCTCTGAAAAATTCAATATCCGGTTTACGGATATAGCCTTCTACATGTGCTCCCTTTTTCACAGGATCAAGGAAAGGCCCTTCCATATTGATACCCACAATACGGGCACAGGTTTCATCCTGTTCTACATCTTTTGCAGTCTGGAAAATCTTAAGCAGCTCCTCTTTCGGAAGTGTCATGGATGTCGGGCAATAGGATGTGATTCCCTGAGATTTTTCATACTGAAGGATTGTTCTTAACCCATCAACATCTGCGTCTGAGAAATCATGTCTGACTGCACCATGGCTGTGGATATCTACCAGTCCGGGCAGAATCTTCAGTCCTGATGCATCCAGTTGTGTTTTGTCGGTTACTTCATCTGCTGAAGCCACAATTCTGCCGTTCTCTACATACAGATCTGTGACTTTATAACTGCCATCTTCCTGAAAAACTTTTCCATTCTTTATAATCATCTGATTTTTGCCTCTTTTCTCGCTGAAGTGAATTATTAAGTATTTCCCTGACTTTATCTCTGTCAGGCAATTCTTTCCACTGATACTGTTGTTATCACACAAGAGCCGGTATTATAAAAGTCCTTTTTCTTTAATAAGACTTAACGCATCTTCATCTGCCACTACGGTTACATCCTGATGAAGCTGAAGGATAGATGCAGGTACATTTGGTGTGATCGGTCCATACAGGGATTTGTACAAAGCGTCTGCCTTGGCACTTCCTGTTGCTACAAGAAGGATTTTCTTTGCTGCCATAATGCTCTTGATTCCCATGGTGTATGCCTGTTTCGGAACTTCATCCATGCTTTCAAAGAATCTTGCATTTGCCTTGATGGTGCTCTCTGTAAGGTCTACGCAGTGAGTTTCCTTCTCAAAAGCTTCTCCGGGTTCATTGAAACCAATATGTCCGTTTCCGCCAATTCCCAGAAGCTGGATATCAATTCCACCTACACTGCGGATGATCTCATTATAATCTGCACATGCTTTGTCGCTGTCTTCTTCCAGTCCATTTGGTACATAGGTTTTGTTTTTGTCAATGTTTACATGATCGAACAGGTTTGTGTTCATGAAATAACGATAGCTCTGGTCGTTGTCACCGGAAAGTCCTTTATACTCATCCAGGTTTACAGATGTGATCTGTGAGAAATCAAGGTCACCTTTGTTGTACCACTCGATAAGCTGTTTATATATCCGACCGGTGTAGAGCCTGTTGCCAGTCCAAGAACTGCGTTTGGTTTCATAATAATCTGGGCAGACATGATATTAGCTGCTTTTCTGCTTACGTCCTGATAATCTTTACCTACATAAATAATCATAGTTTTCTCCTTTTTTGCGTGTCATCTGACACTTCCGATTTGTTATAAACTCATTATAATTCCCGTTGGTTTTATTTTCAATGAATGTATTGTTTTTAGAATCTTCTTTCATTTTTTATTATTTTGAGCCATTTTGCAGTTCGGTTTTTAAAGCTTGCCGAAATTACTTCCTTGTTTATATTTTCATGAAATATTTACATTCTCCTTGTGAAACAAATTCTACAATGTTATAGTAATCTATAGCAATTCCACCATACAGAAAGGATCCCATATGTCATTAAACAAACATAAAATTATTCCTTTAATTGAATCTTATTACCATACATTCACTCCGCTGGAAAGAACAATCGCCGATTTCTTTATTCATAATACTGAAGAGCAGGATTTTTCTTCCAGAAATATTTCCGGGCTTCTTTATGTATCTGAAGCTTCACTTTCACGTTTCGCCCAGAAATGTGGATTTCACGGATACAGAGAATTTATTTATGAGTATAAGCAGAGCCTGGCACCAGGTCCCGAAGAAAATATTCCGAATTTTGAAGTATCGGAATTTAATACTTATCAGGAACTTCTGAATAAATCTAACGCTCTGCTGGACAAAGCGCAGATCACACGGATCACAAATCTGCTGGTTTCCAAATCTCGTGTTTATGTTTACGGAAGAGGCAGTTCCGGTCTCGTAGCTCAGGAGATGAAGCTTCGTTTCATGCGTATCGGACTGAATATCGAAGCAGTTACAGACAGTCATATTATGAAGGTGAATTCTGTTATTCTGGATGAGAACTGTCTGGTCATCGGTATCAGTGTCAGCGGACAGACGGATGATATTATCTCTTCTCTGAAGGCTGCACATCAGCACGGAGCTTATACACTTCTTATGACCGCAAGACAGGACAAATCCTATCAGGACTTCTGCGATGAGACGCTCATCTTCGCAAGCATGGAACATCTGGAATATGGAAATATCATTTCCCCACAGTTTCCTATTCTGCTGGTTCTGGATGTACTTTATGCTCACTATCTGCAGATTGACAGGAGCAAAAAAAGAAGCTCTGCATGAATATACGATACAGACACTTCAGCCATTTCTGATTAAATAATTCTGATATGCAGGAAACATTCCCGACACTATCCACTGCCAAAATAGCCATAGAAAATCCCTCTTAAGAAGATTTTGGTTATTTACCTTGTCTACTTAAGAGGGATTATTTTTATTTACTGTCTTTTACAAGACGGATCACATTCCATGATGCTTTATGCAGCATACTTGTCAATTCCCCATTGTCCATTGTTGTCTGCTGTGTTGTCTTTGGTTTTACATTTTCCTGTCCGAAAGCATTGACTACCTTCAGGTCATCACTTTCAAGTACGATATGCTCAGCAACTCTGTAGCCTTCGAAGCTTCTTACATCTGTATTAAGAACAACATCCTCTTTCAGATTTCTGTTTACTGCAAAGACAGTAACTTCTTCTTTCTCTTCATTGTAAACAGCAACTGCTTCAATATCTGTGATGCTTCCGTGTCCGCTTGTCTCATGCTCTGTGGAAGAGATCACCGGCTGGAGTGCAACACCGCGGCCATATTTGGAGGCATGCATAAACGGATAGAAAATTGTCTGTTTCCAGGAGCCGCCTCCGTTGGGGTCAGTCATGATCGGAGCGATAACATTAATAAGCTGTGCAAGGCATGCTACTTTTACTCTGTCAGAATGACGGATCAGAACAATCAGCATCAGCCCTACCAGCAGGGCATCCTCGAAGTTATAAATATCCTCAAGAAGCGGCGGCGCTATCTGCCACGATGATTCTCTGTGATATCATTGTCAGCAGCATTTGAATGATACCATACATTCCACTCATCAAAGCTGAGGTACATATTCTTTTTGCTGCGTTTTTTTGCTTTTACATAATCGCAGGTTGCAATAATTGTACGGATAAATTCGTCCATGTCATCCGATTTTGCAAGGAAGTCATTGCTGTCATCAGAACGGTTTCCATAATATGTATGAAGGGATAAGTAATCTACATAATCATAAGTATGGCTCAGTACATGATCTTCCCAGAGTGCAAATGTAGGCATCTCCTGGTTAGAGCTTCCACATACAACAAACTCAATAGACGGATCAATAAGCTTCATTGCTTTGGCTGTCTCTTCTGCCAGTCTTCCATACTCATCCATAGTCTTGTGACCAATCTGCCATGGACCGTCCATTTCATTTCCAAGGCACCAGGTTTTGAATCCATATGGATCCTTCTGTCCGTGTTTAATACGAAGATCACTGTATTTGGTTCCACCAGGATGGTTACAGTATTCCAGAAGATTGCATGCATCTGTGATTCCTCTTGTTCCCAGATTGACTGCCATCATAACCTCTGAGTTGGCTGCATCTGCCCATTTCTTAAATTCATGGAGTCCTACCTCATTTTTTTCCAGGCTTCTCCATGCAAGCTCCAGTCTGTGAGGTCTTTCCTCAACAGGTCCCACACTGTCTTCCCAGTAAAAGTTGGATACAAAGTTTCCGCCCGGATAACGTACGATCGGTACATCCAGTTCTTTCACCAGATCAATAACATCCTTACGGAATCCATCAGCATTGGAAAGCGGATGTCCCGGCTGATAAATTCCGTCGTATACAGCTCTTCCCAGATGTTCAATAAAGGAACCGTAAATTCTTTTGTCGATTTTGGAAATGGAAAATGCTTTGTCCACTACCATTTTTGCCTGTTTCGCCATAATGTTTTGAACCTCCGTTCTTATAAATTATCAACCTTTGACAGCACCGGATGTCATACCATCGATCAGATATCTCTGGAAGATCAGATAGATGATCAGAATCGGAAGAATACCAAACATGGAACCTGCGATCAGAAGGTTGTAGTTATTTCCATAAGGTGTCAGCAGTGTATTCAGACCGATCTGCAGTGTAAATTTACTTGTATCACGGAATACCAACATCGGCCATAACATGTTGTTCCAGGATCCCATTGCACAAAGGATTGCCATGGATGCAAATGCCGGTTTGGTGATCGGCATCATAATCTTAACACTGATACCATACTCTGTGCATCCGTCGATTCTTCCTGCATCCAGAAGCTCTTTCGGAAGACTCTGCATGTACTGTTTAAAGAAGAAAATCGTCGACGCACCACATAGTCCGGGGAGAATAACACCGGCTCTTGTATTGATGATTCCAAGAGATGTAACTTCGTTATACAGAGGGAGCATCAGGATTTCAAAAGGTACACACATAGTTGCGATTACCAGGAAGAATAAAAATCCCTGAAGTTTAAATTTGTACATAGTCAGACCATATGCAATGAAGTAGCATACCAGCAGTGTCAGAACTACTGTGATCAGTGTCAGGATCAGACTGTTTTTATACCACATGAAATATTTTCTGGAATCCTCATTTCCGGAAAACAGGTATTTGTAGTTGTCCAGATGCATCTTGGAGAAATCAAGATTCAGGGACATACCCTTCATAACTACTTCACGGCCTTCCTGGAAGGAAGCAAAGAATCCCGCAAGAAGCGGAAATGCGATCAGTACACCCAAAATAGCGAAAAGTCCTGTGGATAACACAGTCGCAATTTTATGATTAGATTCCATCGTCTTTGGCGCAGCTGTTTTTGCCATATCACTTTTCCTCCTTTTTGAATGTTCCTGTTGCCACAAGCTGGACAATATTGATCGCCAGAGCAATTACCAGAAGTACCATACCTACAGCACACGCATAACCCATATCATTTTTCTCAATACCACGTTTGTACAGATATCCTACGATTGTAAGACCGATATTCTTTGGTGAGGAGTTACCATTCCAGAGCATAAAGCTCTCAAGGAACATGGAAAGACCTGCATATACAGAAATTGTAACAACATAGATAGTAGTCGGTTTCAGGAGCGGCAGTGTGAGATACCAGAATTTCTGTTTTGCGTTGGCACCGTCGATGTCTGCTGATTCATAAAGGGAAGTATCAATACTTTTTAATCCTGAAATAAAATACAGCATGTTGACACCTGTCCATCTCCACATACAAAGCAGCAGCAGAGCTACCCATCCTGTAGTCTTTTCCTTCAGCCACGGAATGCTGGCATTTCCAAGTAAGTGCATTAACTGGTTCATCTGTCCGTTGTCACCTTCTGAGAACATCAGTCGGAATAACATACCGGAAATAACTACAGATGTCAGTGCCGGAATATACATGATCACTTTCCATACGCCTTTTGCCTTAGTAAGACGGCTTTCCATCAGTACTGCAAGCAACATTGGGATAGGTATCAGCAGAAGCAGTGTCAGAAGCATATATTCCACACTGTTAAATACAGCTGTCTTGAAGAACTTATCGGAAGCCAGTTTCTGATAATGCTTCAGACCAACCCACTGAGAACCGCCAAAGGAAATATCCTGAAAACTCATTACAATACCACTGATGAGCGGGTATAACCAGAATACCAGAAGGCTGATAACAAACGGAAGTACGAATACATAAGGTGCAACCTTCTGAGAATAGAGCATCTTTTTCACTTTATTCACAATGAATTCCTCCTCTTCTAAAAATAGCAGTAACTTTTCAGCATCTCATGGAATCATGGTTTACTGAACAGTTACAGATAATTTCTTTTTTTCTTATTACCATTATCCTGAAAAGAAATCAGACTACACATCCCGTGAAAATCTCATTCCTCACCAGGATAACAGTAAAGGAGGTCAGGGAATGCGTTTCCCTGGCCTCCCATATCATTTCGGTCACTGCAGTAACCGCACATTATTCACTTGATCAGTGAACTGTTATCATTTTATTATTCACACTCGAAATCAAGATAATCCTGTGCATCCTGAAGCGCTTCTTCTACATCCATGCCATCCTCTAATACATTGTTCAGAGTTGTTGTACACATGTAATCATTCAGTGTCGGTGAGTTCTTTGTTGTATAAACAGTTCCGATCGCATCGTTTTCAGCAAGTTCGTTCAGAACTTCGTATGGTTTTACACGGAAGAATGTATTATATGTATTGGACTCATCATAAGCAAACGCTTCGTCAGACCATAATGCTGTGTTGCAGACATCAAATCCAAGTTCGTTCCAGATCAGGTTTTCACCTTCTTCAGAGCATTTAGCCCATGCAAGCCATTCAGCTGCAAGTTCAGGATTCTCACACTGATTTGTTACAACAGTACCTGTACCACCGATACCAACGGAGCATTTCTGTCCTTCTTCAAATACAGGGCATGTTGTGATGTCATATTTGCCTTCCATCTCCGGCATGTAATCTTTGAAACGGCTCATGTACCACATAGCTTTCGGGAAGGAAGCAATTTTGCCATCCATGATATTAGAGAATCCGGCTTCAAGGTCAACATGTCCGTCTGTGGATACCATTGCAATTCCATCATTTAACCAGTTCTGCTGCATTGTGAGCATTTCTTTTACGGAATCAAGCTGTACGTTTACAGTTCCGTCCGGACCGCCTGTCCAGTCTTCACCGTTCTCAGCCATTGCAAGCCACATCCAGTCAACACCGCCTGTATCAACAGAAGTTAAGTACACTTCACCATTGGAAGCTTCTTTTAACTCTTCACCAAGTTTGGTATAATCATCCCATGTCTTTACAGATTTGTAATCTAATCCGTAAGATTCAAGAAGATCTGCGTTCCAGTACATAACAGTTGCACCTACATGGAAAGGAACACCAAGTCTTGTTCCGTCAGCCTTGGAATAAACATCAAGTCTGGACTGTACCATTGTATCTTCATAAGGAGCAAGTGCATCATTCATAGAATATAACGGGCTGTCATCGCCGGAATAGTTCGGGAACTGTCCGATCTCAATATCGCAAAGGTCAGGAGCACCGGAGCCGGCCTGTAAGGACATCATTAATTTGTTGTGCATATCAGAGTATGGATAAGTACTGAATGTTACCTGGATCTGTTTATCCGGATTCTCCTCGTTCCATTTCTCTACCATCTTGCCATAAAACTCATTGTGCAGGTCTACAAATGACCACATCTCATACTTTGTTCCATCGTCAGGACCTACGGTTGTTACTGCTGTAGGTTCTCCCTCAGCCGGTTCTTCGCTCTCAGCAGCTTCCTCTGTTGTGTCTTCTTCTGCAAAGACATTCACTGCCATACTCATACTGGACACTGCCATAGCTGCAGTCATAAGTAATGCGAACAATTTTCTTCTCTTCATAAAAAGTTCCTCCTTTTTTTGGTTTCCTTTCGCTCTTCCGGTTTCAATGATGCTATTGTACAAACCTCATAATCAATTCGTGTTTTTTTAAAATATATGTCCCGCTTTCTTGTTATGGTTATTTTGCACATTTATTTTATTTTTAGCTCCGGTTTATGTTGATATTATATAATTTTTGCCCGTAAATGTCAATATTATTTTTGATTTATTTTTTATTATTTTAGATTTTAGTAAAAATAAATGTTTGATATTTATTAGTCAATCCGACCATATTTCTTCTATTTTCCTATGTTTTTTTCTCCGGTTTTATGATAAAATAAGTAATTAAAACGTATTTTTCTAAAAGTCCTTATTTAGCATTATATATCCGCAAATACATCCAAAAGGAGGTTTTTCACATGAAATCCTGTTCTGTTTCCGATGGTCTTGCCATATTCAAGGCTCTCGGTTCCCCTGTCCGCGTACAGATCCTGCGTCTTATCCAGGAAAAAGAAGGACTGAATATTAAGCAAATTGCACAAAGCCTGAAACTTCCCGTTACAACCCTGTCCCCTCATCTTAATCTTTTGGCCGAAGCCGGACTGATTGAATTCAGGGATGAGGCTCTTACGCACGGAACACAGAAATGCTGCTATTTTGCAAAAGACTGGGATCAGCTCCTGATAAATATGGCGCTTTCCGGTCCTGCTCTGCAGATCTACAGTGCGGAAATCGGTGTGGGACATTTTTCCGATTTCTCAGTAACTCCCACCTGTGGACTGGCAACCTCTACTTCTTTTGTAGGACAGCTAGATCAGCCACGATACTTCATACATCCAGGCAGCCGTCAGGCAAGAATTGTCTGGTTTACCACCGGATATCTGGAGTATATCCTGCCTAACTTCATCCCTGACCACAACGTGATCGAAGAACTGACAGTTTCCTTTGAAATCAGCTCAGAAGCCCCTAAATTCTGTGATATATGGCCTTCTGATATTACTTTCTCCCTGAACGGCGTGATCCTTGGCACCTGGACCAGTCCCGGAGATTACGGAGACCGCAGAGGAAAATATAACCCTTCCTGGTGGTTTCCGTTTCTGAATCAATACGGTTTATTAAAAAAACTGACGATCACTCCTGAAGGCACCTTTCTGGACGCAGAAAAGCTGTCCGATGTTTCCACCGGACAGCTTGCACTCACTGATCAGTCTGTTATGAAATTGCGTTTTTCCGTTCTGCCGGGCGCTGAACATCCCGGTGGATGCACTCTTTTTGGTGCAGGCTTCGGAGATATAACCAACATATACGGATCACCATCGGATATCGTCCTGAAAACATCTGAATTCTCCGCCTGACTTCAGATTGATATACTGCCCCGGATACTCCCACAACCATTTATGGCAGCAGATATTTCACGCCCCATATGGTTTCATTATTGTCACCCTTAGCGCTGAAGCACATCGTATCATTGCCTGCCTCATCGGTCATTTCCAGGACAACTCCTGTATAAGTATTTTCACCGAGAGTCACATCAATATATGGTGTGACTTCTTCTGCTTCCCATGTGCCTTCCAGTTCTTCTCCGGTAACTGTTCCGTCTGCATTGAGTTGGATTTTCTGCGGTTTATGTACTTTATCTGATATGTCTGTGCCATGATTTACCAGATAGAAAGTACCCTGAATTTCATCCTCTGAATATCCATCCTCTTTTAATGTCTCGCCGTCTGTGGCAAATGGCGCAGCAACAAGCCATCCGTCTTTTGTGCGAAACAGCTGGTGTACTCGAGGCTCATGAAGTTCCCCTGTTTTAGCAAAACGCTGATGATAGACCAGATATAATTTACCATCTTCATCTTCAAATGCAGTCTGTCCGCCGGGAGCCATATAGGTTTGGGTAAGACTTGGGAATGTATAATTTCCCATCATTTTCAGTCCATGATCCTTATGCTCCACAAATAAATACATATCCTCCCCTGCTGCATCTGTATAAGTTCCGTCCACAGTATCACAACGGAAAAGACGCATCTGATAACCGCCTTTTGCCTGCAGATTTCCGTAAGATAAAAACAGATAATAATATCCGCTGGTCTTATCATACATAATATGCGGGCCTTCGATGGAGTTGTGATAACCGCCGAGAAGTTTCTTGCCATAATAACTGTCCACATGGTTTTCTTCGTCTGCTTCCGGATAAATCGGATAACCAGTCTCTTCATCAATCTCGATTAAGAAAATACCTCCTGACCAGGAGCCATAAACCATCCACATACGCCCGTCTTCATCATAAAAAACATCCGGATCAATACAGTTTGGCCAGTTATTGTTGTCATAAGACACTGCTGTATATGGCCTCGGGTCTGTTCCCATCAGTTCTTCAATATTACTTTCCTTAACATCATGATAGCTATAGCCAGAGTACAGGAATGTATCCTCATAGTGATACGGACCTTCAATGTCGTCTGCTGTTGCAAAGCAGATATTGGATTTCACATAAGAAGATGTGGTGCAGAAATACATCACATATTTTCCCATTTTTTTGTTATAGATGACATCCGGTGCCCACACGGAATAACCACCTTCCTCGTTCTTTCCTACATAAGTAAACGCTGCCGGATCGCCGTCTTCTTCTCCATCAAAAAGATTGTCAAACAGCTTATTCTCTGCGTTGACCCCGGAAGAAAAACCGGTCCAGTTTCTCAGATCTGTAGACTTCGCAGATTCCATATGGGAGCCAAAGATGTAGTAAGTGTCATTGTCTTTGATGACAGATGGATCATGCACAGAAACTCCGGCAGTGAATCCGCCTTTCTTAATCCGGCTCTCAATATCATCTGTGCCTGCTGTTTCTTTTTCGTTTGCCGCATCTGTTGTCTCTGCTGTGCCATCAGCAGCTTCCGCAGCATATATACTCTGTGATCCGAGAAGCATCATTCCTGTCAGCCCCAGGATCATTCCCCATTTTTTTCTCATACCAGTTCTCCTGTTTTCCAAATATTATCCCATCTCAGATTTCGTTAATCTTCGTAAGAAAATATCGGTGCGCCTGTTTTTTCATCCCAGCGAATTTTCATCAGCATGGCATGACGGTTTGGATTGTACAGCGGATTCCCTTCAATCTCTGCTTCTGTTCTCGCATGATAAACCATGATCGGGTTTCCTTCTTCGTCTTCAGTAAAGGAATTATGCCCCGGTCCATAGATTCCTCTGGACTCATCTGTACGAAGAACCGGATAACGTTCTTTTGTCCAGGATTTCGGATCAAGAAGATCAGAATTTTCATCTGCTGTAAGCATTCCCATGCAATATGCAGCACCGGTCTCAGATGCAGAATAGGTAAGATAAATCCTGCCGTCATGATGAATGACTGCCGGTCCTTCATTCACCCAGAACCCAACTCTTTCCCAGTCATAATCCGGTGAAGTGAGAAGTACCTGGACGGTTTTCAGTTTATACGGAGTTTCCATTTCACCAATATAAAGGTTGGAAATCTGTTTGCCGACTCCTACCTTCTCAGCCCATACATAGTAATGTTTTCCCTTGTTTTCAAATACTGTTGCATCCAGAGAGAAAGCTTCAAAAGAAAATTCATCTGCATCCGCACGTCCCATCTTACCTTTCTCTGTCCAGACTCCTGTAAGAGGATCTGTATCTGCACATTCCAACACATATGGGCGGATTGCCCAGACATCATCTTTGTCCCCGCCTGCAAAATAGATATACCATTTACCATCCAGATAATGAAGCTCCGGCGCCCAGATATGTTCGCTCATGATTCCTTCTTTGTGTTTCTCCCAAACTGTCACTTCTTCCGCATCCTTCAGTCCTGCCAGAGTTTCGCTTCTTCTCAGCACAATCCGGTCATAGGCCGGTATGGATGCTGTAAAATAATAGTTTCCATCTGTGTGGCGGTAAACATATGGATCTGCTCTCTGCAGAATCCATGGCTCATTATACTTAAGTTCTTCACTCATTGTATGTCCCCCTGTTTATTTTATTTTAGATTTATATAAATTATTTTTTATATATTTAAAATTGTACTGCATTTTTCAGAAAATATCAACTATATTTTTTTCTTTTCGTTGCACATTTTTTGCAGATTCGTTATAATTTACCGTAAACGTTGCAAAATCATTTTTAACAGAAAGGGAAATCCGTTATGTTATATATTAAAAGTCTGGAGCAGGCGGTCCCTGTCTTCAAAGCTCTTGGTTCTGACATCCGCATACGGCTGATCCAGACTCTCCTTGAGCATCAGGAAATGAATATGAATGAACTGGCTTCCAGTCTGGGGATTACCAACGGTGCCCTGACCAGCCATGTAAAGAAACTCGAAGAATCCGGAATTCTCGCAATTCTTCCAGAGCATTCCGGCCACGGAAACCAGAAGGTCTGTCGCATTAATGTTGACAAGATCCTGGTTGATATTGCCTCTAACAATGACAGCCCGGCTGAGGACAGTTACTCTATTGACATTCCGATCGGCAACTACTTTAATTATTCTGTCTATCCAACCTGTGGGCTGTCTACTACCGATAATCTCATCGGTGAGGTAGATGATCCTCGTTATTTTGCTCATCCGAGCCATGTAGATGCAAAGATTTTATGGTTTGGACGGGGATTTATTGATTACCGCATTCCAAATATGCTGCCTCCGGGACAGAAGATCGATCGTCTGACACTCTCCTTTGAGATCAGCTCAGAAGCTCCCGGAGTCAACAGTGACTGGCCTTCTGATATTTCCTTTTTCCTGAATAATACAAAGGTCGGAACCTGGACAAGCCCCGGAGATTTCGGTGATGTCCACGGTATGTTCACTCCCGACTGGTGGTTCCCGAACTGGAATCAGTATGGTCTTCTGAAGATGCTTGTCATTGACCGTCACGGTACTTTTATCGATGGATTAAAGATCTCTGATGTGAATACACAGCAGCTCACTTTTACCTCTCAGGATGATATGGTATTCCGTTTTCAGGTAGATGAACCATCTCAAAATATTGGCGGTCTGACACTCTTCGGAAAAGATTTCGGAAACTATAATCAGGATATTAATGTGAAAGTGCATTATACTCCAAATGTATAATTTTACAGAATATCCGAAAACAGTAAAAGCAAGGAACCGATGTGTTTTGCCACATAGTTCCTTGCTTTTATTTTATATTTCATCTGATTTTCCGATTATTCCCCGCGCATCCAGACTCTCATCTGGTTTTCTCCGCGATTGCCCCATGTGTAATACGGCACTGCTGTCATTGTTGTCAGCGTTCTCACCGGTGCAACCTCACTGTACAGAGAATCTCCACTGTTTCCAGCTTACGTGCTTTGATCTTAAGCAAGACGCAGCCTTCCAGCAGGCCTTCTTTGCAGACTTCCTCTTCCATCTTTGCATCTTCAAAGATGTGGTAAGACTGAAGCAGGCCCGGATTGTCCACACCCTCGAAACAATAAACAATCGGCCCGCGCATAAATGCTACACAGCCGGCATCTTCCCTTACTTTAAGGTTTGCATAAATCTTGCGGATCTTCATCGGAAAAACAAGTTCTACTTCATCATTTTCCCACACTCTCTTAAAGATCAGATATCCTTTTTCCACATCTGCTGTGATATCCTTCATTTTTCCATTTATACGTACCTGCACAGAACCCGGGCGTACCCAGGATGGGATATGGATTCCCAGGATAGTCTCTTCCTCTGTTTTTCCGGTTATATGATAGGTCACTCTGCCATCCCACGGATAGTTGCTTTCTACGGTTACATCCATCTTATCAAAGTGTGCTTCTGTGCCTGCCGGGATATGAGAATAAACTCCCTCTTCAGTCTCACTCCACAGATATTTGCCAAGAGACATCAGCAGACGCACTACATTGGGAGGACAACATGCACATGTATACCAGCCCGGACGCTCCGGCAGAACATGCTTATATCCATATAATTTTCCGCTGACTCCAGGTTCTGTTTCCAGTGGATTTACATAGAAAAATCTCTTTCCGTCAAGCTGCATTCCGCTGATGATCCCATTATAAAGTGCTCGTTCCATCACATCTGCATAGCGTCCATCCATCACATTATCAAGCATCTTTCTTGCAAAAAATACCAGCCCGATGGATGCACAGGTTTCCGCATAAACGGTGTCATTCGGCAGATCATAATCAATGGTAAATGCCTCGCCGTCTACGGTACTGCCGATTCCTCCGGTGATATACATTCTCTTCTGAGTCATGTTCTCCCAGAGATCACAGCATGCCTGATAGAGTTTTTCATCTTTGTAAAGAGAAGCCAGTTCTGCCATGGCAGTATACATGTAAACTGCACGGACACTGTGTCCTACTGCTTCTTTCTGCTCATAGACAGTAGCATGTACCTGGTTATATTCTCTGTTATGCACATCCATATCAAAGTGAACCCAGCCTCTTTTTTTCCTCTCTTTGACAAAGTAATCCGGATCTTTTCCACGCTGTTCAATGAAATATCTGGCAAGGTCTTTGTAATTTTCTTTTCCGGTTACTTCATAGAGACGCAGAAGTCCCAGCTCAATTTCCTGATGTCCCGGAATACCCGGTTCTTTACCTTCTTCTGTTCCAAAACGTTTCCCGATATGTTCTGCCATGCGCTCCATTACATGAAGCAGACGGTCTTTTCCAGTCACCTCATAGTAAGCCGCCGCTGCTTCCATCATATGTCCGGCACAGTATAATTCATGGCATTCCTGTAAGTTCTGCCAACGGTGTTCCGGCTCTTTGATCGTGAAAAAAGTATTCAGATAACCGTCATCCTGCTGCGCTTTTTCAATGATTTCAATAACCTTATCTGCACGTTCTTCCAGTTCAGCATCCGGGCGGACTTCCAGTGCATACGCTACACCTTCCACCATTTGGCAACATCACTGTCCTGGAAAACCATTCCGTAAAACTCACCCTCTTCCAGCCCTGCTGCAATACGGAAGTTTGCCAGTGCATGGCTCTTCTCCACTCCCGGAATCTCATCATTTAATATTTTCTCCTGATAAGGAATTACTGTATCCATTACCAGTTCCTGATATCCCTGCCAGAATTTATCCGTTACTTTTACCTTATTTAATAACCCTTCTTTTAAACCATCTTTCATTTCTGCGCCTCCCATTTTGCGGAAGATCCGGACATTTTCGCACCTTCTGTACAGCACGCAGTTCCACAAAGCATCCGCAGAGCCTGCACATCCCACTCATTAATCGTTCACAGGAGCTGCATATGCCAAGCCTTTTTTCATAGGTCTGCTGATCTACTTTCAACTCTTCATCCATACGCTGAATATAACGTGACAGATCCTCATAAAAAGCTTCTTCATTCTTCTGTCCGGGCAAACATTTCCTGCACACACGCAGCTTCCCATTCATACCTCAGTCTCCTTTTTATTCCCATATATAAATGTTCACAGAAAATGCCTGCCTGTTATCTTACTTCCAGATGGAGAACACTGCATTTAGGAATTGTAAATTTAATTCCCTCTGCTGTTTTTTCCACTTCGTTAAATTCTTTTACACGAACCTGATCCGGTGTTTCGAAGGTATTCATTTCGTGCATTTCACCGTGTACAATCTCACCTTTAACTTCATTTACCTGGTATCTGTAAGGATAGTTCTGATTTCATAATCTTTATCCAGAGACAGGTTTGTCAGTGTGATATGTACAGCTCCGTCTTCTGCTACAGATACGGATTCTGTCAGGTTCGGTACCTGCCATTCGTCTTCCACACCAATAGTTTCTGTTTCAACAGAACTGTCTACAAGCATTGCATCCTGATGATATTTATACATATCAAATACATGATAAGTTGGTGTCAGAATCATATCAGCACCGTCAGTAAGAATCACAGACTGAAGCACATTTACGATCTGTGCAAGGTTCGCCATCTTTACTCTGTCGCTGTGCTTGTTAAAGATATTCAAAGTGATACCTGCGATCAGGGCATCTCTCATTGTGTTCTGCTGATACAGGAATCCCGGGTTTGTTCCTGGTTCTACTGTGTACCATGCGCCCCATTCATCAACGATCATGCCGATTTTTTTCTCTGGATCATATTCGTCCATGATATGTCCGTGACGCTCGATCAGAGTTTCCATAAAGAGCGCTTTATTCAGACTCTTATACCATACCTTATCATCAAAATCTGTAGCACTTCCCTTGATCTCCCATCCTTCCGGATGTACATAATAATGAAGAGAAAGACCATCCATATTTCCGTGAAGTTCTTTCAGACAATGATTATGTGTAGTCTTTAATACTTCTGAAGTCCACTCATAATCATCTACATTTGCACCGCAACAGATTTTATGGATAGGATGATCAGGATGATAATTGCGGACATAAGTCTGATAACGGCGGTATTCATTTGCATAGAAGTCAGGATTCATATTTCCGCCGCATCCCCAGTTTTCATTTCCAACTCCAAAGAAATCCAGTTTCCATGGTTTCTCATGTCCGTTTTTCTTACGGAGGTCAGCCATCGGAGAAACACCCTCGAATGTGATATATTCTACCCATTCAGACATTTCCTGAACTGTTCCGCTTCCCAGGTTACCATTAACATAAGCTTCGCAGCCAAGCTGCTCACAGAGTTCAAAAAATTCATGTGTACCAAAGCTGTTATCCTCTACCACACCGCCCAGTGTCGTGTTGATCATTTTTTTATCGTGTTCC
>ENA-OQBJ01000004-OQBJ01000004.1-human-gut-metagenome-genome-assembly--contig:-NODE-4-length-84824-cov-4.154811_pt1 | contig 84824 bp, 94 predicted proteins | sample MGYA00242743_ERZ504545 | MGnify/ENA primary metagenome ERZ504545 (study PRJEB26092, sample SAMD00036252) | human gut metagenome | host: Homo sapiens | study: EMG produced TPA metagenomics assembly of the... | reverse complement strand
CCGTCAGGCTGCTTCCTGGTTCATGGAGGAGACCTCGAGGCCCTCCACCGATCACCTTGCCGGACGAAGGGGCGTCGAGTCCGGCCATGCAATGCATGAGCGTGGACTTGCCGGAACCGGAAGGCCCATGATGGCGGTCATTTCACCGCGCTTGAATTCCACATTCACATGATCCAACGCCATCACTTCGTTGTCTTTTGAGCCGTAGACCTTGGTCAGGTCGATGGCGCTGGCCACAATCCCATCATCGGGGTTTTCGGCTGTCGGATGCTGTACGTCATGAATGGAATGACGAGTCATAATACCGCCTGTTCGTAAGATGCCTAATCGTCATCAGTCTATCGGTATGGGGACATAATGGAATCGTGCCATCGCGTGAGATGACATTCGATCGCGCTGCGGAATGGCATTTATACGGTGTCTGCGTGGTGTCTGTTCATTTCAGACGAAGCGGAAGGTGGTTTGCATGTGTTTCGATGATGCGTTGGACGGATTCGACGCCTATCTGAAAGCCAACCGAGGGTTGAGCGCAAACACCCGTAGGGCGTACCGCAGCGATGTCGAGGAATGCTTGGTGGCGTTGCGGAAACAGGGTTGCGTGGATCTGAATGAGGTGACCATCGAGGATTTGCGCCTGTGGATGGCCAAATCGTCCAAAAATCACGCACGCAGCAGCATGGCGCGCAAAACCGTCGCCGTGCGTGGATTCTTCGCATGGGCGTACGACCATGACATGGCGTCCGCCAACCCGGCGGCTTCGTTGCAGACGCCGAAAATCCCCGATACGCTGCCGGCGGTATTGAACGAAACGCAGGCGCAGCAGCTGATGGACCGCGTTGATGAGGACGGCATGGAGGCGCGATCGCAGGAACCGAATATGAAAAAACAGGCGATCGCGCTGCGTGACGCGGCCATGCTGGAACTGCTCTATGCCACCGGCATGCGTGTGGCGGAACTGGTCGGACTCGACGTGGCCGACGTGACATTCGGCAACCGCACGGTGAAAGTGACCGGCAAAGGCGACAAGCAGCGTGTCATGCCATTCGGCGCACCAGCCGACAAGGCTTGCGCGATTGGCTGGAACATGGCCGTCCCGTACTATGCGGTGACATGTCGGACGACGCGTTCTTTTTGGGATCGCAGGGCGGGCGGATCGGTCAACGTATGGTGCGCAAGGTGGTGCACGACCGGGCACGGGAGGCCGGCGTGCCTGACATCAGTCCGCATGCGTTGCGCCACAGTGCGGCGACCCATATGCTCGACGGGGGAGCGGACCTGCGTGAGGTGCAGGAGATGCTGGGGCATTCCTCGCTGAAGACCACGCAGCGTTACACACACGTGTCCATCGAACAGTTGAAGGCGCGATACGGGCAGGCGTTTCCACGGGCGTGACGCGCATCGGCAAAGTACGCTGACAGCGAACGGATATGTCCGCGTCCGTCCATACGCACGATGCGGATAAGTTGTTCCGGCGATAAGAGGGAAAAACGGATTGTTTTATCAGATGATGAGTTTTGATTTGGCTATTTTGCATGGGCCTCCCTCGGATATGGAGCGGTTGTCCCTCAATCGAGTGATAATGAACCTACCATCAGAACGAAGACGGACGTTGATGCCACGGTATTGACGCCCGCCTTCTTTTTGAGCAGGGTCTTACGGCTCTGGAAATAATGGATAAGGAGAATATGAATTCCATGAAGAAGAAAGCTCTGGCTTTCGCTGCGGCCGCATGCGCATTCGGCATGCTGCTCAGCGGTTGCGGCTCTTCCAACGGTGACTCCACCGCTGACAAGGGTTCCAACGTCATCACCGCATACAATTCCGAACCGCAGAACCCGCTCATCCCGGGCGACTGCAACGAGACCGGCGGCGGCAAGCCGCTCGACCTGCTGTTCGCACGTCTGATTTCCTTCGACGCTAAGGGCAACGCTCCAACGAAGTGGCGGAGTCCATCAAGTCCAACGATGACGCCACCCAGTACACCATCAAGCTCAAGGATGGTTGGAAGTTCACCGACGGCACCCCGGTGACCGCCGAATCCTTCACCAAGGCATGGAGCTACACGGCCAACGCCAAGAACGCACAGCTCGGCTCCTCCTTCTTCTCCACCATCAAGGGCTACGACAAGCTCCAGGATGGAGACAAGCTCAAGGGCGACGAACAGCTCGAGGGCCTGAAGGTCGTCAACGACCATGAGTTCACCGTCGACCTGAACCGTTCCGACTCCGTGTTCGCCGTCAAGGTCGGCTACACCGCATTCGCTCCGCTGCCGGAATCCTTCTTCAAGGATCCGAAGGCCTTCGGCGAGAAGCCGGTCGGCAACGGCCTGTACAAGTTCCAGTCCTGGGACCACGACAACCAGATCGTGCTGGTGAAGAACCCCGACTACAAGGCAACCGCGTCGCCAAGAACGACGGCGTGACCTTCAAGGTCTACACCAAGGATGAGGCCGCCTACGCCGACATCCAGTCCGGTTCCCTCGACGTGATGGAGTCCGTCCCGGCCTCCGCCACCAAGACCTTCCAGAAGGACTCCACCGTACAGGCCTACAACAAGGCCGGCTCCGTCATCCAGCAGTTCACCATCCCGGCCAAGCTGAAGCACTTCGAAGCCGACACCGAGGAAGGCACCCTGCGTCGCCAGGCCGTCTCCATGGCCATCAACCGCGAGAACATCTGCAAGAAGGTGCTCAACGGCACCGGCACCCCGGCCGCCGACTTCACCTCCCCGCTGACCCCGGGCTACTCCGATTCCCTCAAGGCTCCGGCAACCTGAAGTACAACGAGAAGAAGGCCAAGGAACTGTGGGCGAAGGCCAACGCCATCAGCCCGTGGACCTCCGATGACAAGTTCACCTTCGCCTACAACGCCGATGGTGGCCACGAAGTCATCTACACCGCCGTGGTCAACTCCATCAACAACGTGCTGGGCGCCGGCGTGGCCGCCACCAACCCGTACCCGACCTTCAACGATTTCCGCACCGCCGTGTCCGACCGCAAGGTGAACGGCGCGTTCCGTAGCGGCTGGCAGCCGGATTACCCGTCCGCCGAAAACTACCTGGTGCAGAACTTCGCCTCCGCCGCTGCCGATGGCAACGGCTCCAACGATGGCGACTACAAGAACCCGGAGTTCGATGCGCTGTGCGACAAGGCCGCTGCCTCCAAGTCCGTCGCAGACGCCAACAAGCTGTACCAGCAGGCACAGGAAGTGCTGCTCAACGACCTGCCGGCCGTTCCGCTGTACTACGCCAATGCCTATGGTGTGGCCTCGACCGGTGTCTCCGGCTTCGAGATGAACTGGCAGAACCTGCCGGTCTACGAGAACATGACCAAGTCCGGCAAGTGAGCCGTTCTCTGATTTTGATTTCGTAGGATCGACATGAAGGAAGGAACGGATTCGAATATCCGTTCCTTCCTTTCCGCGTAATAAACGGGGCTTCCATCGGAGGTCCATGACGGCTGGACATGCGACATCAACAGAAGATGTCCGCGCGTGGGGTATATTTTCAGCTGTCTTTCATGAAACTGCAATATAAAGCATTGTGGTGCAGTATCACTGATACGTAACGGGGCAAGCGCCGGCCGCCCCGGGCCTCATGTCCTATACGCGTGAGCGTAGGGGACGAAGCCGCAAACGGCTGGCGAACGAGTGAGTAATCAAAAGGAGAAACCAATGGGCAAGTATCTTCTGCGACGCATTCTGCAGATGATCCCTGTGGTTCTCGGCACGACGCTTCTGGTGTATGCCCTGGTGTTCGCGTTGCCGGGCGAACCGGTCAAGGCGATGTTCGGCGACAAGCCGGTCAACGAAGCGGTCGCGGCCCAGATCCGTGCCGAATACAATCTGGACAAGCCGTTCATCGTCCAGTATCTGCTGTTCCTGAAGAACGCGCTGACCCTCGACTTCGGCAAGACCTTCTCCGGACAGCTTGTCATCGACGTGATCGGCCGCGCCTTCCCCGTGACCATCAAGCTCGCCCTGATGGCCTTCGTGTTCGAAGCGGTTTTCGGCGTGATCTTCGGTGTGATCTCCGGCCTGAAGAAGGGCAAGTGGTGCGATACCGTCATCCTGATCTTCTCCCTGCTGCTCATCTCCGTGCCGACCTTCGTCACCGGCTTCCTCTGCCAGTACTTCCTCGGTGTGAAGTGGCATCTGCTGCCGGTCACCGCCGGAGCGAATCCAGGATTCCTTGATCTGCTGATGCCGGCCATGGTGCTTGGCTCGGTATCGATGGCGTACATCATCCGTCTGAGCCGTACGGAGATTTCGTCCAACATCGCCCTCGACTATGTGCGCACCGCGCGCGCCAAGGGCATGGACAACAAATCCGTCATGCTGCGCCACGTGCTGCGCAACTCCATGATCCCCGTCGTCACCTATCTGGGCCAGGATCTTGGCGCACTGATGGGCGGCGCGATGATCTCCGAAACCATCTTCAACGTGCATGGCATCGGCTACCTGACCTATCAGAGCATCCTCAAGGGAGAATGCAACCTGGTGGTGTCCATCGTGACGCTGCTCATGCTGATCTTCGTGGTTTGCAATCTGCTGGTCGACATGCTGTACGCCGCGCTTGATCCGCGAATCCGTTACGCGTGAGTCGAGGGAGGGAACAAGAAATGACCGAAATGAATGAGACCAATCCTTCCACCGTGCTTCCGGGACAGGAACGCTATGTGGCACCGCTCGATGAGACGCCCCTGAAGGCCGTCGACTCGATGGACGAATCCGCACCGGCTTCGAACATGTGGGCCGACGCATGGCGAACCCTGCGTAAGAACCCGCTGTTCATCATCTCCGGACTGCTGATCATCTTCATCGTGTTCGTGGCGCTGTTCCCGAGCGTGTTGACCAAGCAGAACCCGAACTACTGCACGCTCGACAATTCCCTTGAGCCGGCTTCCTCAGGCCATCCGTTCGGCTTCGACCTGCAAGGTTGCGACGTATACTCCGTGTGGTCTACGGCACCCGCACCTCGCTGAGCGTCGGCGTGTTCGCCACACTGCTGGTGGTGCTGCTCGGAACGCTGATCGGCGCAATCGCCGGCTTCTTCGGAGGATGGGTCGACGCCGTGCTGAGCCGACTGACCGATATCTTCCTCGCGCTGCCGATTCTGCTTGGCGCCATCGTGGTGCTCCAGATGTTCAAAACGAGCAGCTCCATCTGGAAGATCATTCTGGTGATGACGCTGTTCGGCTGGACCTCCGTGGCACGAATCGCGCGAGGTGCTGTGATGGAAGCCAAGAACCTTGAATTCAACACGGCGTCCACCGCTCTGGGATCCACCCCGATCCGCAACCTGTTCCGCCACATCCTGCCGAATTCGCTGGCTCCGATCATCGTGGTCGGCACCACCTCGCTGGCCACCTACATCGTGCTCGAGGCCACGCTGAGCTTCCTGGGCGTCGGCCTGCCCACCACCACGGTCAGCTGGGGCGGAGACATCTCCAACGCGCAGTCCATCCTGCGTACTGACCCGATGGTGCTGTTCTACCCGTCCGCCGCGCTGGCCATCACCGTGCTGGCATTCATCATGATGGGCGACGCGTCAAGGACGCGCTCGATCCGAAGAGCCGTACGGCTGAGTGTAAGTGAAGGGATATTCGATGACTGAAATGAATACCGAGAACAACCTCGAGGCCATGCAGCGCGCCCACGGGCCGCTGTTGGAGGTCAAGAACCTCCAGGTCGACTTCACCACCGATGAAGGCAAGGCCGTGCATGCCGTGCGCAACTCGTCCTTCAGCGTGTATCCCGGCCAGTGGGTGGCCATCGTCGGCGAATCCGGTTCCGGCAAATCCACTTCCGCCATGGCCGTGCTTGGCCTGCTTCCGGGAACCGGCCATGTGGTCGGCGGCTCCATCAAGCTTGATGGCCAGGAGATCTCCGGCTTCAAGCAGAAGGATTTCGACAAGCTCCGTGGTAGCAAGATGGGTCTTGTCCCGCAGGATCCGATGAGCAACCTGAACCCGGTGTGGCGCATCGGCACCCAGGTCAAGGAAGCGTTGGTGGCCAACAACATGGACATCGACCACGAAAAGCGTTCCGAATTCGCCAAGGCCCTGGCCGGTGACGAAGTGGAGCTCAAGGGCAATGACGATGAGACCTTCCTTGGTTCCAAGGAACTGCCTGATCTGATCGCCGCGGCCAAGGAGGCTCTTGTCAAGATCGGCAAGAGCGGTGACGAGCTTGACAAGATCATGGCCCGGTTCGCCGAGGAATGGGTTCCGGGATCCGAAACCCGCTGGCGTGTGGCCGATGGCCTGATTGAAGCCGGGGTGAAGGACGATGACGCATGGTACATCGCCAAGAAGTATGTGGTCGGCTCCACCATGGACGACCGCATCGCCGGTCTGCTGTCCGAGGCCGGTCTGCCTGACGCCGCCACCCGTGCCCGCCAGTTCCCGCACGAATTCTCCGGCGGCATGCGTCAGCGTGCGCTGATCGCCATCGGTCTGGCCTGCCGTCCGGAACTGCTCATCGCCGACGAGCCGACCTCCGCGCTTGACGTGACCGTGCAGAAGAAGATCCTCGACCATCTGCACATGCTGACCGATTCCCTGGGAACCGCGGTGCTGTTCATCACCCACGATCTCGGTCTGGCCGCGGAACGCGCCCAGCATATCGTGGTCATGTACAAGGGCCAGGTCGTGGAATCCGGTCCTTCACTGGAAGTGCTGCAGCATCCGCAGCATCCGTACACCAAGCGTTTGGTCGCCGCTGCGCCGTCCTTGGCATCGCAGCGCATCATCTCCGTCAAGGAACATGGCGGCGACGCCACCGCGGTCATGGAGCACGCGGTGAACGAGGATTCCCTGAAGAAGGGTGAAGCCATCATCACGGTGGATCACCTGACCAAGGAATTCAAGCTGCCGCGCAAGAAGGAGATGTTCAAGCGGTCGACGATGTGAGCTTCTCCATCAAGAAGGGCACCACATTGGCCATCGTCGGCGAATCCGGTTCCGGCAAATCCACCGTGGCCAACATGGTTCTGAAACTGCTTGAGCCGACCGCCGGCACCGTCACCTACGACGGCAAAGACATCTCCGGATTCAAGGGCAAGGAGCTGCTTGACTTCCGACGTCATGTGCAGCCGGTGTTCCAGAACCCGTACGGATCGCTCGACCCCATGTACTCCATCTACCGGTCCATCGAGGAGCCGCTGCGCATCCACGGCATCGGAGACAAGAAGAGCCGTGCCAAGCGTGTGCGCGAGCTCATCGACATGGTGGAACTGCCGGAATCGGTGATGAGCCGTTATCCGAACGAGCTTTCCGGCGGCCAAAGGCAGCGCATCGCCATCGCGCGCGCATGGCCCTCGATCCGGATGTGATCGTCTGCGACGAGGCCGTCTCCGCATTGGACGTGCTGGTGCAGGACCAGGTGCTTCGCCTGCTCAACGACCTGCAGGCGGAAAAGGGACTGAGCTACCTGTTCATCACCCATGATCTGGCGGTGGTGCGTCAGATCGCCGATGAGGTCGTGGTGATGCAGCACGGCAAGCTGGTGGAGCATGCCACCACCGACGAGGTCTTCGACCATCCGAAGAAGCAGTACACCCGCGACCTGCTGGACGCATCCCAGGCGGCAAGCTGCAGCTCGGACTCGACTGATCGCGTCAGCCATCTGGAAAACCTCCCTTCCCACAAGGGAGGTTTTCTTGTATTCCGGCTAGGCTAAGGCGCTATGACGATCACAATCACGACATCGAATGTGAATGGAATCCGCGCGGCGAAACGCAAAGGCATCGAGCAATGGGCCGCGAAGAACACGCCGGACGTGTGGTGCATGCAGGAAGTACGCGCCCCGCAAAACGAAATCGACCCCATCTTCGACGAATTCGGCTTCGAATACGCGACCGCCGGACGCATCGCCGACCAAAGCGGGCTTGATCGCATGAACGAGATCTGCCGTATCAAGGGACGCGCCGGCGTCGGTCTGCTCTCCGCGCTGCCCGTCATCGACAAACGCTACGGACTGCCGGGACTTGCCGAGGACGTCGATTCCGGCCGTTGGATCGAAGCGGATGTGAAGACCCCGCAAGGGTACACCGTCACTGTCGTATGCGTGTACGTGCACGCCGGCAACACCGACGATCCGGAGAAAATGAAGCAGAAATACCGTTTCCTCGACACCATGCTGGTACGTATGGGGCAACTGCGCGATGAAGCGGCGCACGGCGGCAAGCAGGCGGTATTGTGCGGCGATTTCAACATCGCGCACACGCCGCTCGACATCAAGAACGCGAAAGCCAACGAGAAGCACGCCGGCTTCCTGCCCGAGGAACGCGCCTACGTGGACAAATGGCTGGGGGAGTTGGAATTCGTGGATGTGATGCGTTCCCTGTGCGGAGACATCCAAGGACCGTACACCTGGTGGAGCCAGCGGGGCCGCGCCTTCGACAACAACGTCGGCTGGAGGATCGACTACCAGTTCGCCACACCCGAACTCGCCGAAACGGCCCGCGGATTCGTCATCGACAAAGCTCCGACCTACGACCTGCGATGGTCGGACCATGCGCCGCTGAGCATCACCTACGACGTGTGAGTTTTTGCGGCCGTCATCCGGCCAATGCCGGGCAACGGGAGGACACACTCCGATTCCCAGCCCGTATTAAGCATGGGTGCTAGGCTAGTCACGGTTGCAACCGTAATGAAATGAGGAACATCATGGGACTGTTTGGATTCGGCAAGAAGAAGCGTCAGAGCGAGGAAGCCGCTGAAGCCGCCGCCGAAGAGAACGACAAGGCCGATGAGGCCATCTCCGAAACCGCCGAGGCGCCCGCCGGTGGAATTCAGGAAACCATCCTTCCGGAACCGTCCGATGAGTACGACGGCCGTGGCGATGAGCACGGTCCGTGGGACGTCGACGACGAGAACGTGCCCGACTATGACGAATACCTCGACATGGGCGCCTACTATCTGCCGTTCCTCCAAGGCATCGAACTGCGCGTGAAGGCCAACCGCGCCACCCAGCAGGTGCTCGGCACCACCATCACCTACGGATCCTCCAGCGTGGAGATCGAAGCCTTCGCCGCGCCGAAGACCATGGGACTGTGGGATGACGTGCGCGCCGACCTGGTTGAGGCCAACAAGGACGCCAAGGAGACCGATGGCGTGTTCGGCACCGAACTGACACTGCCGGTCGTGGTCAAGGGCGGACGCAAGGTCGTCACCCGCATCGTCGGTGTGGACGGACCGCGGTGGATGCTGCGCGGCATCTTCTCCGGCAAAGCCGCCACCGATCCGGACCACGCCGAAACCAAGGCGCTGAACCAGCTTTTCTCCAACATCGTCGTGGAACGCGGCGAGGACCCGCTGGCCCCGCGTGACCTCATCCCGATGCATCCGCCGGTCGCCCCGGCCGAACGCAAGGCCGCCAAGGAAGCCGCCGAAGCCGAACAGGCAGGCAGGACGATGGACATTCCAGGCCAGCCGAAGGGACCGTTTGACTCCGACCAGCAGGTCGAGGTCAAGACCACGTTGTCGCGTGGACCGATGTTCTCCGAAGTGCGCTGAGCGAACGACGACCACGAAAACACAAACGCATGGCTGAAACCGAAACCAAGAAAAGAACCGGCCTCGGCGCGCTCGCCGACGCCGGCGATGCCGACGATTTCTCCGTCATCGACGCGATCGGCGGTCCGCGCGGCGTCGTCGAATCGATGCTGCCGGGCGTGGTGTTCGTGGTGATGTTCGTCATCACCTCCGACCTGCATCTGACCATCGGCGTATCCGCAGCCCTCGCCGTACTGCAGGTGATCGTCCGCCTATGCCAACGCCAATCCGTCATGGGCGCCGTCTCCGGCCTTCTGGCAGTCGGCATCTGCCTGATCTGGCATGGAACAGCCACGAGGCGCGCAACTACTACATGTTCGGATTCCTGACCAACGCCTTCTACATCGTGCTGCTCGCCATTTCGTTGATGGTACGTGTACCGGGACTTGGCTTGGTGATCGAATTCATCCGGACACTGCCAACCGAGCATCTGCGCGCATGGCTTGCCGATTGGCGTGGCGACAAGGCATTGAACCGCGCGTACACCATCATCACCGCGTTGTGGATCGGTGTGTTCTCCCTACGACTGGTGGTGCAGGTGCCGTTGTACCTGTCCAACCAGGTCGGCTGGCTCGGCACTGCACGTCTGCTCATGGGCATTCCGTTCTGGGCGTTGGCCATCTGGGTGTCGTACCTCATCGTGGCCACCCCCATGCATCGGCATAAGACGTTGGCCGAACCAAACGCCGACGCGATGGACGACAACAACGAAACGGAGGAACAGCACTGATGGAATCGACCATCCGCATCGAACGATACGCCGACCAAGGCCGTTGCGTCGGCCACATCGACGGACGCGTCGTGTTCGTGCGATTCGCGTTGCCGGGCGAGCTGGTACGCGTCGTGTTGGACGAGCCACATGATCGCGAGGACCGTTTTTGGACTGGCGAAGTGACGGAAGTGCTGGAAGCAGCGAGGACCGCGTCGAACCCGTATGGCCGTTGGCGGGTCCGCTTGCCATGGGCGGCGGCGTCGGCGGTGCCGATTTGGTGCACGTCTCACTGCCCGGACAGCTTAAATGGAAATCCATGTCCATCGCCGAACAGATGAGACGTCTCGGCCATGTCGACGTTGACGTGCCGATCGAGCGCATGCCCGAGGATGAGGCGGAGCAGGGGCTGCACTGGCGTACCCGCATCGAGATGATCGCGGACGAGAACGGCCGACCGTCTATGCGCAGACGCGGCACCCACGTGCGTGTGCCGATCGACACCATGCCGTTGGCCAGTCGCGCGTTGCTTAACGTGGCCGAGAAGGAACACGTGTGGGATGGGGGATTCACTCCCGGATCGCAGATTCGTCTGTCTGTTCCCGAGCCTCGCGGCAATGCCAAAATCGCCGACAACTACGCCGTGCTCGTCGATGGCGAGGTGACGGCGGGCAATCGCGAGCTTACCGAAAAGGTGACGGTGTGCGGACGTGAATTCGAATATGGTGTGGACGCCGGCGGATTCTGGCAGATGCACCGTCACGCGCCGATCGCGTTGACCGGCCATGTGATGTCCTTGGTGCATGGCGAGCTTGACGGCGCCGCTTCCGCATGCCTGTGGGATTTGTATTCCGGTTCCGGCCTGTTCACGCTGCCGTTGGCCACGTTAAGCGCCGGCCGCACGCGCATGCTGAGCGTGGAAGGTGGCAAGACCGCTGTCAAACACGCGCAACGCAATCTGAGGGCCATCCATTTGGGCAATGTCGACGCCGTGTGGGCGATGTGGCCAAGACGCTTGCCAACGTACGCAACGATTTGGCCAAACCCGATATCGTGGTGCTTGATCCGCCGCGTGCCGGCGCACGTGCGAAGGTATGCAGCAGATCGCCGAATCCGGCGCGCGAAGCGTCGTATACATCGCCTGTGACCCGGCATCGCTGGCACGCGACACCGCCACATTGGCCTCGCTCGGATACGATCTTGCCGATATTCGCGCATTCGACATCTATCCGACCACCCACCATGTCGAAACGGTGGCGCTATTCAGGAAAGCCACACGATGACCGGTTTCGCGCGGCGTGCCGCAGCCGGTCTCCTTGCAGCCGTCTTCGGCATCTCCATGCTGGCCGGCTGCACGCCGAACAATGCCGCGGTGGGAGATACGCAGTCCGCAGGCGATGCGGTCGCCCACAGCATGAAGGACCGCAACAGTCTCGACGTGGCCATGATCGGCTCCCAAGACGAACAGACCGATCGCCTGGCGTTGGATGCCATGGAGGCGGGCGGGCTCAGGCCGGTGTATCTGCCGGTCGCCGGCACGGTCGACATGCAGGACACGCCCGGCAAGCGGTCGAGGATATGACGCAACGCATGGTCAGCATCATCGTCATTTCGGGAATCGACGTGTCCGGCGTGAACCATGACGGCTGGTACGACACGCTGACAACCGCAAGACAGGCGGGCATTCCAGTGGCACTGCTCAACCCGATCGCCACGCCGACCGACAGCACGCTGTTCGCTGCGACGCTCACAATCAACGACCACATGACGGATGCGACGCCGCTCGCCGACGCGGTAGCCGGCATAGCCAACAACGACCCGCACGACAGAACAATCCTCGTCACCACCATCAGCCACGGCGGCAAACAGTGAACCGCTCCACGCATTCGGGTGAGTTCGAATCGGTTCGGATGCGTGGCGCTGAACACACCCTGAGAAAACCCTGAATTTTGCCGGAGCTTTACGGGAAAAGCCTGCGGGCGCGCATCGCCAAGCGGTATGCTGGCAGCATGAGCGAAAGTCAAACCATGCCTGAAACCAGTGAAAAGGGCTCACCGCAGCGGAAGTCGCCGCCCTTACGGAAAGCGGGCAGGTCAACGCCGTCAAATCGTCCACGTCACGTTCGTTCGCCGACATCGTGCGAGCCAACGTGTTCACCCTGTTCAACGGCATCATCTTCGCCGCCATGGTCATGGTATTGGTCACGGGATCATGGAGAGACGCCGTGTTCGGCCTCGTCATCCTCATCAACACCGGCATCGGCATCATCACCGAACTGAAAGCCAAACGAACGCTCGACAAGCTTTCCATCCTCGTAGCCTCCGACTATCTCGTACGACGCGACGGCAAGGACGTCGAAGTGCCGCACAACGAAATCGTGCTCGGCGACCTCATGTGGATCCGCTCCGGCGAACAGGTTCCCGCCGACGCGCAGATCGTGCGCACCTGGGGCCTGGAACTCGACGAATCCATGCTCACTGGCGAATCGCGCACCGTGCGCAAGAACGAAGGCGACGACATCTATTCCGGATCCACCGCGGTCTCCGGCATGGCCTTGGTCAAGGTCAACGCGGTCGGCGCGCACAGCTATGCCGCCACCTTGACCGCGCAGGCGAAGGTCTACAAAAAGACCGTGTCCGACCTCAACAAGGGCATCAACACCATCCTCAAATTCATGACCTTCCTCGTCGTGCCGCTGTGCGTGCTGCTCATCTGGTCGCAGGTGCACGCGGTCGGCGGTTGGGACGTAGCCGTCTCCACCGGCCAATGGCGTTCCGCCGTGGTGTCCGCCGTGGCTGGCGTGGTCGGCATGATCCCCGAAGGCTCGTACTGCTCACCTCGCTCAACTTCGCGCTCGCCGCCATCCGTTTGGCACGCAAGAACACGCTCGTGCAGGAGCTCGAATCCGTGGAGACCCTCGCACGCGTGGACTGCCTGAACCTCGACAAAACCGGCACCGTCACCGACGGCGGCATCATGCTCAACGAAATACGCATGCTGGATGGCATCGGAGCCAATACCGTTGACGAACATGCCGTGAAACAGGCGTTGTACGACCTGTCGAACGAAGGACAGCCGAACGGCACCGGATTGGCGATTCTCAACGGACTGGGCAAGCAGGGATTCTCCGCCGGTCCCGTCGCGGCGCGCGTTCCGTTCTCGTCGGCACGCAAATGGAGCTCGATTGCCGATGACGGCGCGGCATGGACGATGGGCGCGCCGGAAGTCGTGCTGTCCCACTTGGATGGCGATTACGCGACGTTCTTCGACTGGTCAACGATTCCGCACACGACGGAAACCGCGTGCTGCTGATCGCACGGCATGACGGCAAGCGCCCGCCGATTACGAAAGCGATCCCGCCATCGACCCCGCATCGCGGCCCGTCGCGCTGGTATTATGCTCCGAGCACATTCGCGACGACGCCGAAGCCACACTCGCCTGGTTCCGCGAGCAGGGCGTGCGCTGCCGCATCATCTCCGGCGACAATCCCGTCACCGTCGGTGCGATCGCAAGAAAAGTACGGCTCACCGGAGACGCGGAGCCACGCTTCATGGACGCGCGCGAACTGCCCACCGACATCACGGAACTGGCGAAAGTACTGGAGAACGTGGACGTGCTCGGCCGTGTCCTGCCCGACCAGAAGAAGGCGATCGTCCAGGCGCTGCACCTAGGCGATCATGTCGTGGCGATGACCGGCGACGGCGTGAACGACGCGCTCGCCATCAAGGAGGCCGACCTGGGCATCGCGATGGGCAACGCGGCACCCGCCACCAAAGCCGTCGCACAAGTGGTGCTCGTCGATTCGAAATTCTCGCATCTGCCCGATGTGGTGGCACGTGGACGCCAGGTCATGGCCAACATGGAACGCGTGGCCAGCCTGTTCCTCGTCAAAACCGTATATTCCGCGCTGATCTCGCTCGGCGTGGTGCTGACGCAGATCCCATTCCCATACCTGCCCCGCCATATCACCTACATCGGCGCACTCACCATCGGCATGCCGGCGTTCATCCTCGCGCTTGCGCCGAACACGCGCCGCTACATTCCGGCTTCCTCAGGCGCGTGGTGCACTTCGCATTGCCGGGAGCATCGCCACGGCTCTGTCGATTCTCGCCGATTCGTGCTGTTGCCGAAGTTCATGGGCTGGGACGCACAGCATTCCGCCGCGCAGCTGGGCATGCTTCGTGGCGTCAACGCGATTATCCTGCTGATGATGGGCATCTTCGTACTGGCGCGCGTGGCCCGTCCACTCAACTCGTGGAGAGGCGGTCTGGTATTGGCGTTCGCGTGGCGGGCGTGGCCGGCATGTTCATTCCGCCCGTCGCGCGTTTCTTCGCGCTCGTGATACCGTCCGGCGAAATGCTCGCGGCGACGGGCATCGCGCTTGTGGTGTCCGCCATCATTTTCGTGCTGTGCCTGTGGTGCGTGCCGAAAATAGTCGCCATTTTCTCACGTTTCAAGAAGACACGCCAGTCTGAAGTAACGTGGCTGTATCGTTGGCAACGGATAATCGGCTGCTGGAAAGTTTCAACCAGCCACAAAAGCTCGGAGGTAGCATGTCTGTGCGCGACGACCAGCTCGACACCCTGAAGGTGGGCGGCAAGGATTACGACTTTTACCGCATCGCGGATTTGCCGGGCATCGATCATCTCCGTATTCGTTGAAGGTTCTTGTTGAGAACCTGGTGCGCAACATCGATGGCGCCAACATCACGGATGATCATGTCAAGGCCCTGTTGGATTGGGATCCGGCCGCACAGCCGAGCCACGAGATCCAGTTCACCCCGTCCCGCGTGGTCATGCAGGACTTCACCGGCGTGCCGTGCATCGTCGACCTCGCCACCATGCGTGACGCCGTCAAGGAGCTTGGCGGAGATCCGGAGGTCATCAACCCGCAGGTCCAGTCCGACATGGTCATCGACCATTCCGTGCAGATCGACAAGTACGGCGTGGCCGACGCGGTCGAACAGAACATGGACATCGAATACCAGCGCAACGGCGAACGCTACCAGTTCCTGCGTTGGGGCCAGCAGGCCTTCCGCAACTTCCGCGTGGTGCCGCCGGGAACCGGCATCATCCACCAAGTCAACATCGAATACCTCGCCAAAGTCGTCATGACCAAGGCAGGGGAGCGCGGTCGCGACCTCGCCTACCTCGACTCCTGCGTGGGCACCGACTCGCACACCACCACCGTCAACGGTCTGGGCGTGCTCGGCTGGGGCGTCGGCGGCATCGAGCCGAGGCCGCCATGCTCGGCCAGCCGATCTCCATGCTCGTGCCGCGCGTCGTCGGCTTCAAGCTCACCGGTTCCATTCCGGAAGGCGTCACCGCCACCGACGTGGTCCTCACCATCACCGACATGCTCCGCCAGCACGGTGTGGTCGGCAAATTCGTGGAATTCTACGGCGAAGGCATCGCTTCCGTGCCGCTGGCTAACCGCGCCACCATCGGCAACATGGGACCGGAATTCGGCTCCACCTGCGGCATCTTCCCGATCGACAACGTCACCCTCGACTATCTGCGTCTGACCGGTCGTTCCGAAGAACAGATCGCTCTCGTCGAAGCCTACGCGAAAGCCAACAAGCTCTGGGGCGACGCCACCGATCCGGACTACGTAGAACCGCAGTACTCCGAATACCTGGAACTCGACCTCGGCACCGTCGTGCCTTCCATCGCGGGACCGAAGCGTCCGCAGGACCGCATCAGGCTGTCCGAATCGAAAGAGAAGTTCGAAGCCACGCTGCCGGCGTACGAAACCGACAAGACCGTGCAGGATCCGATCGCGGTATCCACTGACTTCCGTGGCGACTTCGATATCAAGAACGGCGACGTGGCGATCGCGTCCATCACGTCGTGCACCAACACCTCCAACCCGTCCGTCATGATCGCCGCCGGCTGATCGCCCGCAACGCGCATGCCAAGGGACTGAAGCCCAAGCCGTGGGTCAAGACGTCTCTCGCCCCGGGCTCCCAGGTCGTCGCCGACTATCTGAAGGCCGCCGGCCTGCAGGATGATCTCGACGCGCTCGGCTACCAGCTGGTCGGCTTCGGCTGCGCCACCTGCATCGGCAACTCCGGCCCGCTGCTGCCGGAAATCTCCGAGGCCATCAACGCCAACGATTTGACCGTCACCTCCGTGCTGTCCGGCAACCGTAACTTCGAAGGCCGCATCAGCCCGGACGTCAAGATGAACTACCTCGCGTCCCCGCCGCTCGTCATCGCCTACGCGCTCGCCGGCACCATGGATTTCGATTTCGAAACCCAGCCGCTCGGCAAGGACCAGGACGGCAACGACGTGTACTGAAGGACATCTGGCCTACCAATGAGGAAGTCGCCGCAGTGGTGGATGGCACCGTCAGCCGCGAGATGTTCCTCAAGGATTACGCCTCCGTGTTCGAAGGCGACCGCCGTTGGAAGGGCCTTGACGTGCCGGAAGGCGAACTGTTCGCATGGGATGAGAACTCCACCTACGTGCGCAAGCAGACCTTCTTCGACGGCATGAAGGCCACCCCGGATCCGGTCAAGGACATCCACGGCGCCCGCGTGCTCGCGCTGCTCGGCGACTCCGTGACCACCGACCACATCTCCCCGGCAGGCGCGTTCAAGGCCTCCAGCCCGGCAGGCAAATACCTGACCGACCGTGGCGTCGAACCGAAGAACTTCAACTCCTACGGTTCCCGTCGAGGCAACCATGAGGTCATGGTCCGCGGCACGTTTGGCAACATCCGCCTGCGCAACCAGTTGCTCGCCTCCGTCGGCGAGGAAATCACCCCTGGTGGCTACACCTACGACTTCCTCGACAAGAAGCCGACCACGATCTTCGAAGCGTCTCGCGACTATATCGATCATGATGTGCCGCTCGTCGTGCTCGCAGGCAAGGAATACGGTACCGGCTCCTCCCGTGACTGGGCCGCCAAGGGCACCGTCATGCTGGGCGTCAAAGCGTCATCACCGAAAGCTTCGAACGCATCCACCGTTCCAACCTCATCGGCATGGGCGTGCTGCCATTGCAGTTCCCCGAAGGCGAATCGTATGAGAGCCTCGGCCTGAACGGCACCGAAACCTACGACATCTCCGGTGTCGAGGAGCTCAACAAGGGCGTCACCCCGAAGACGGTCCACGTCACCGCCACCCACGCGGACGGTTCCACGACCGAATTCGATGCCGTCGTTCGCATCGATACGCCAGGCGAAGCGGACTACTACCGCAACGGAGGTATTCTCCAGTACGTCCTGCGCAACCTGATGCGCTAGGCGTCGGACGGGCTGATACGCGGGCATGGCGAAAGTGACATTGCGGGACGTGGCCGAAGCGGCTGGTGTCTCCATCGCAACCGCCTCATGGGCGGTGAACGACAACCGGGACGTGCAGATCACGGAATCCACACGCCGCAAGGTGCGCAGGGCCGCTGACGAACTCGGCTACCATCACAACGCGCTCGCCCGCGGATTGGCCCGAGGCTGCTCCGACATCATCGGCTTCATCAGCGACGGAGTGGCCACATCGCCCTTCGCCGGCAGGTGATCCAAGGCGCGCAGGACGAAGCCTGGCGCAATGGGAAAATTCTGCTGGTGGTGGATACCGACGGCAGAAAAGACGTGGAACGCAGAACCTTCTCGTTCATGTTCGAACACCAGGTCGAGGGCATCATCTACTCGAAATGGGTACACGGTTCAATCACTCCGCCGGACGAGCTTGGCAGAATGCGTCCGTGCTGGTCAACTGCTATGACGAGCGCGGACGGTTCCCCGCGGTGGTGCCGGACGAAGTGCAGGGTGGCGCCACCGCCACACGGCTGTTGTTGGAAGCCGGACACCGGCGTATCGCATTCGTCAACGATGCCGCGCCGTCATCCGCTTCGGTTGGCCGTCTTGCGGGATACAAGGCCGCGCTTGCGCGGTTCGACGTCGATTTCGACCCTTCGCTGGTGCTGTCCGTGACCGCCGATCAGGAAGGCGGTTACGGAGCGGCAGCACAGGTGTTGGCGACGGGTGCGACCGGAGTGTTCTGTCATAACGACCGCACCGCGCTCGGCCTGTACGACGCGTTGCGGGAATCGGGGAAACGCATGCCGGACGATATTTCCGTGGTCGGTTTCGACAACCAGGAAGTGATTTCGGCCCACATGCATCCCGCTTTGACCACTGTTGGCCTTCCTCAGTACGATCTCGGCGTGATGGGCGTGCGTACCCTGTTGCGTCGTTGCGGAGCCGACAATGACGAATCGGAGATAGTCTCCGAACGGTTCGAGCCGGTTCATGTCCAATGCCCGGCAGTGCCTCGGGATTCAGTGCGGACGTTGTAGACACGTCAATCGTTTGACATTCCGTTTTTCAATGCTATATCTCGTTTAAGCGTTTAAATCATTTAAGCGCTTAAACGAAGCAATACGAAGCGAAATAGCGTCATTGCGATGACGGTCATGGGTGACTGCCTTCCAAAGGCGCCACACAAGGAAAGGCAAGGCCAATGAAGCTTTACTACCAGTTCCCCGGCACGTGGTTCGGTGATTGCATGCCGTTCGGCAAGGGCGACGAGTTCTTCCTGTTCCACCAGAGGGGCAACCGCAACCCTGAACCGTTCGGCGAGCCGTTCGGCTGGGACCTCGCCACCACCAAGGCTTCGTCGACTACCGTGACTGCGGCGTGGCGGTCCCGCGCGGCGGCGACGACGAGCAGGACCAGTTCACGTCATGAACATCGGCCTGGAACGGCCCATCGGCCTCGAGGCGGGGCATACGTACCACATCCGTCTCGTCGTCGACGACACCATCGGCACGTTGCACGTGGATGGGGTGGCGTTGAATGTGCGCATGTACGAGCGTCCGGGCGAGTCGTTGGGCGTCTTCGCCACCGACGGCACGGTCGAGGTGCGCAACGCCTCCATCGCCCGCGGACTGAAGAGGAAGTGAACGTGTCCTTTCCGGCTTGATGTGACGCAATCGGCTGCGTGTCCTTATGCGTGACGGCGTGGGGCATGCAGCCGATTGTTTTTATTCCTCGGATTTCCGCTTGGTATGCGTGGTTCGGTACGTGATGGGGGTGACGCCCATGAACCGGTGGAAGGTGCGGGAGAAGAAACTGGCGGATGAGAAACCGGTCTGTTTGGCGACCGTGGCGATAGGCAGCGAGCTCGTTACCAGCAGGTTGGCTGCGGCGCGCACGCGCACGTCGTTGACGAATTCGATTGGCGACTGGTTGAGCGATTCGCGGAATATCGATGCGCAAGTGGTGCGTCCCACCGATCCGGCCGATGCGATTTGCTTCAAGGTGATCGGACGCACGTAATATCTCTGCACGTAATCGATCATCTTGCGTAGCGTCACGATGCGGGGGTGCGGCGCTGTGGAAGTCGCGCAATGACTGCCGGCGATCGCCAGTATGTCGCGGACGACCGCATAGAAACAGCTGAGCACCGTCAACGCCTCGGTATCGTCGGTTAGCGTCATATCGTCGGCGGGCAACGGTTCGGCTGACCGCTCTGACCGCTCCAGCGGACCGAATTTCGCCGCATGAAGCTGTCGGATGGTGGCGAGCAGCCGCCGACCGGGGGCCGTGTCGTCGGTGATGACGGCATATGGCATCGTGTTCTCCGCCATCAACGGCGCGATGAAACGGTCGTACACTTCGAATGAGGCGCACATTTTAGCCGGATTGAGCAACGTGCAGGAGAATTCGCAATCGGAACCGTCCTTGGTGAAACCGTAATGCAGCTGACGTGAGTTGACGAAAATCGCCTGCCCCTCATCGAGCCGGACTGTTTCTCCGTTGACGAAATACCACATATGCCCATGGATGATGTAGGTGAGTTCAAGGTCGACATGCCAATGGCATTCCGCACGCATATGGGGGTACTGGTGGAGCAGCGAATGCTCGGTGAAGGAGAAGAACATCGGCGCGTCATACTGCACTATCTCCGAACCATCGGGTCGGCGACCCCAATTGGTGATGGGCATCACCTCACGGGAGGCCCATTCGTCCCGTTCCATCTGTGCGTCTTCATCGGCAGTGTTCATGACTACTCTAATAAACGGTAGATAATGCAAAGAACAAGGATGATTCTACAACATTGCGAGTGCTGCCGTCGATGTTGGTGGTGTTGAATGGTGTCAAAGGACGTCAAACGATTGACAAACAGATTCACAAGGAGCTTTCAATGGCGGAGAATGAAGGTGCGGCCGTTGCCGTGGATAATGCGGCGGTGCCTACGAACGAGTGGGAACGCATGCTTTCCGGCGAATTGTATATTTGCGGTGATATGCAGCGTGAAGCGAACATGCGTAAACGCCGCTTGGTGCACGCCATCAACACGTCCGCATACGACGCGTTCGAGGAACGTGACAGGCTGTTCCGCGAACTGTTCGGTTCACTCGGCAAAGGCGCGTTCCTTGAACCGCCATTCAACTGCGATTACGGCTGCAACACGTATATCGGCGACAACTTCTATGCCAATATGGACTGCATCTTCCTCGACGTGGCGAGAATCACCATCGGCGACCGTGTCTTCTTCGGCCCGCGCGTCGGCCTGTACACGCCATACCATCCAATCGATGCGGCCGTACGCGCTTCCGGTCCGGAAGGGGCCCGTCCGATCACCATCGGCAATGACGTGTGGTTCGGCGGCAGCGTGGTGGTCTGTCCGGGCGTTACCATCGGCGATGATGTGGTGATCGGTGCAGGCTCCGTGGTGACCAAGGATATCCCATCCCATTCGGTGGCCGTGGGCAACCCGTGCCATGTGATTCGCAAGATCACTGATGCGGACCGTGAATACTGGGAGGGCAAGGCCGCCGAATACCGCGCATGGAAGGATTCGCTGTAAAACCTCGCCCAATATTCGGCCCAACGTCGGGATAAGGCTGGTCGGCCTGCATATCCCGGCGTTTTCGTTTGTCCGTCGTCTGAAACGGGCTTGTATTCCAATGGAGACTATCGTGCGCACCATCATGCCGGACCGGGAATTCCTCGGCCATGTATTCAAATTGGCTTTGCCTATCGCTTTCCAACAGCTCATGCTGTCGTTGTCGTCCTGCGCCGACACGCTGATGTTGTCGGGGGTAGGGCAAAACGAGTTGGCCGCCGTCTCGCTCGCCACGCAGTTCCAGTTCCTGTTCAGCCTGTTCACTGCGGCCCTGACCCTGGGTATGAGCATTCTCGTGGCGCAGTATTGGGGTGCCGGCAACCGTGACGCGGTGGAACGCGTGCTGGGATTCGTCATGCTGTATGCCGGAATGCTGTCGACGGCGTTCTTCCTGGCGGCACTGCTCGTGCCGGAACAGTTGATGTCCATCATGACCAATGACGGCACGCTGATCATGCTTGGCGCGCGATATCTGCGGATTTCGTCATTGTCGTACTTGTTCATCGGCCTGTCCCAGATGTACCTGTGTCTGATGAAGAACACCGGTTCCGCGGTGATGGGCATGACGGTCAGCACGGTTGGCGTGATCGTGCACGTCGTGTTGAACGCGGCGCTGATTTACGGTATCGGCAGTCTCGGCATTCCCGCGCTTGGCATTTTCGGCGCGGCTATATCCACGGTGATTTCGCGTGCGATTGAGCTGGCATGGTCGGTCGTGGCGACCCGTCGTGGCCCCCACCTGCGACTTGGCCATGTGCTGCATCCCGATGGGCCGTTGCAGAAGGATTTCTGGAAATACAGCCTGCCGGTGCTTGGCAATGAATTGGTGTGGGGATGTGGTTTCACCATGTACACCGTGATCATGGGACATTTGGGTGCGGACGCCGTCGCCGCCAATTCCATCGCCAATATCGTCAAGGATCTGCTGGTGTGCCTGTCCCTTGGTCTGGGCAATGCCGGCGGCATTTTGGTCGGCAATCTGCTGGGACGTGGAGATTTCCGACAGGCGAAGGCGATGGGCGACAGGATGTGCGTGCTGGTGGCCGTGGTCGGTACCGCGACGGGACTGTTGATTGTCGCGGCGCGTCCGCTGGCTTTGCAATGGGCGAACCTTACGCCCGAAGCCACACGGTACCTGTCGGTCATGCTGTTCGTCTGCGCATATTACGCGGCATGCGGATGCATGACGAATCTGACGATCGCCGGCATTTTTCCAGCCGGCGGCGATGCGAAGTTCGGTCTCATGTGCGATGCCATCGTCATGTGGCTGATTGTGGTGCCGGTCGGGCTGTTGGCCGCGTTCGTGTTCAAACTGCCCGTGTTGGTGGTGTATGCGCTGCTCAACACCGACGAATGCATCAAAATGGTTCCCGCGTTGTTGCACTACCGCAAGTACCGTTGGCTGCGCAATGTCACCCGATGACTTTTTGCGATTCGGCGGCCGATTTCATGATTGGCTTGTGTGCGACCAGTCTGTGACAGCTTCGATGTTATTGCCGTCGGGGTCGAGCACGAAGGCCGCGTAATACCCGGAATGGTAGGCACGTGGTCCGGGTCTGCCGTTATCCATTCCGCCTGCCGTGATCGCGGCTTCATAAAAGTCGCGTACCGCTTGTTCGTTCGTTGCATGGAAGGCGATATGCGTGGGAATCGGCTGTTGCGTCGGATCGTCCATCGGGGAGATGTAGAAATCCGAACGGGGCGTGCCGTCATCCACGCCGAAACCGATGGTCGGTTCGTGATGGGCTTTTGGAATGTATCCGAGCGGAGACAGAGCTTTCGTATAGAATGCGATGCTGCGTTCCGCGTTCGAAACATGAAGTGTAATGTGGTCGATCATGCTTTCAGCCTAGTCCGATTTCGTCCGGTTCCATCCGATTTGATTGAGAGCCTACGGCAAAGGCGGATGTTCCGTTCCATCGGGACTCGGCCGATGGAACGGAACACTTGGTGATTTACTTGGCCAACTGCGTGGTGGTGGGGGAGGCCAAGGACGGGCGTGTGCGACGGATACGCCCCAATGCCAGACCAAGGCAGATGAACGCCACTGCAAACAATGCCACCAAGCCGACCGACGATGCCCAAGAACCATAATCCACACCGGTTGCGGCCGCCGTGCCAAGCCCGAACACGTTGTCGATGGACACGCACAGCCACCATCCCGGCAGCAGCTTGCCGATCATGATCATCGGTTCGGGCATCATATCGATGGGGAATGCCATACCCGACGTGAACATGCACAGCAGACCGAATACGTTGGCGAACGCATTGACCGCCATTTCCGAGAAACCAACCGACCCCAGAAGGAAACCGCAGGCGATTGCCATCAACGTGTACGCCAGCAGCGACACGAACGTCAAAGCCACATTCGTGGATGTAATCCCGTCGAACGGCACTCCTGCGGCCACCATCAAGACCAATGTCGCCGCCGTGTAACCCACGCACACCACCAAGCCGAAGGTGGCGCAGGTGAGCATCTCCTGCATCTGCAACGACACCAGACGCGTCGGCGACGAATACAGGCGGCGACGAATCTCACTGTCATTGAAGGTGCCAATCACCAGGAACGTGCAGATCGGCATGACCAGCAGCAACGGATAGAGTCCCGTTTTGATGGTGCCGGCGAATGCGGATGCCGCCGGCTTGGTATTATCAGTATCTGCGGATGGCGATTGCACCACCGCTATTTTCGACGTCTTGGCATCTGCTTTCGCGGTATCCAACGCCGTCCGCATGGCCGTTTCCATCGACTGTTGCTTCCCGGCTTGACCCAAGTAGCGGTGCGTGTCAATGACAGGAATTCGTTGACTTCCAGCTGCGAAAGGGAGCCTGCTCCGGAAGTGTAGCTGACAACGGTTTCGACAGTCGGTTGGTCATTTGACGAACCATCCAGATATTTCTGATAATCCGAAGCGAAGCCGTGCGGCACAATTGCGATCAAATCGACATAGTTCGAAGCGACGGCCTGCTGCAACGCCTCGGAATCGTCGGCAAGGTCCACCATCTCGCCATCCAACGCAAGATAGGAACGCAGCGCGGATGAAATACCATCGGCATCGCCATCACGGTCGATCACCGCCACACGTGCCGTATCGGGATGGAACACCTCATCGCCACCCGTCATCGAGCCACGCATGATCTGCCAGCTGATGGCGAACATCATGATGCCGATGAACCCCAAATAGATGACCAGGTACATCTTGCGCGATTTGAGAATTCTCAGCGCCGTCTTACAGGTATTCATAGCGTTGCCTCCTCAACAGAACGGTCGCCGCAGCAAGGCAGACCAGGCTCATCGCGGCAAGGATGCCGGCGGTGGTGAAGAACGGTTTGAAATTGTCGTAATAGAGGATGTCGTAGAACAGGTTCGTGATCTGCTGCGCCGGATTGAGCAGACTCAGCACCGGTGTGCGCTGGGCGATCAAGTCGCTCAACTGCATGGCGAACGAACCGTACAGTCCGGAGAACAATGACAACGTGCAGGCGATCGCCGTGCACAGCCCCTGCTTGGCGCCGGTTGGAATCTTCGGCAGCGCGCCAAGCAACGTGCCGAATGCGCTCGCCGCGAACGAAGCCATGAGACATGCTCCCACACCAGCCCATTCACGTCCGCCCAACGAAATATGACAGACGAACCGGATATACAGCATGGCCACGGTCAGACTCAGGAACGAACACAGCCAACTGGACAGGAATCCAGCCAGCAGTTGCTGCGATTTCGGAAGCGGCGAAACGGAACGGCGGACACCCAAAGCCGAAAGATTCGCCTGCGTCATCGTCACTACGTTGATGGCGAAGCTCATGGCCATCAACGCGGCCAATCCCAGCAGTGCATAGTAATATCGTGCCGTACCGCTCGGTTTAAAATTCGTCAGCTGGATTTCCTTTGTATAGCCATTCGCCGAACCGATGCTGCCGGTCACCTTGCCATTCATCAGAGCTTCGGGGTTGTGCTTCGCAATGTCCACCACCACATCGGTGTTGCGGTTGTACAGGTCCACGATGTTGCCCAGCACCGTCAGCGAAATATCCAAGCCGCTGCTCGACGCCATCACATCGGACGCGGACGATTGCGTCGACTGTGAGACGGAGAATCGCAATCTGCCGTCATCGATTCGCAGCATGCCTTGCGCGGTGCCGTCGGCCAGCAGCTGTTCCGCCTGCGCAATCGATTCCACCTTGGTCGTGTTGATGAGTCCCGTTCCATTCTTGCCATCGGCACTCACTTTCACGTGATTGTCCGATAATGCAGACGATTCGGATGAAATGCCTTCGATCAGCGTCTGCGCCCCATAGGACGTCTTCCACGCGTTATCCTCGACCACGGCCACGTCAAGCGTGTGCAGCTCGAAACTTTCCGCGATGTTGCCGAACATGCCGTTGAACATGGTGGCCAGGATGATGGGGAAGGCGAACAGCCAGAACAGTTGCGTTTTCTCCCGCAAATGCAGTTTGAGATTGATCAGTAACGTCTGCCACATGATGTCACATGCCTTTCGATTTGCCACAAGCCTTGCAAGCCAAGTCAGTCGCGTAACGCGGTGCCGGTCAGTTCCAGGAACACATCATTGAGCGTCGGCTGGCGACTGGAGAGATGCCCGATATTCGTGCCCTCGTGCTCCAACAGCTGCAGTACGTCGATGAGATTGTGATCGCCCTGGCGGCAGTTCACCGTCAGCTCATGGCCGTCATAGTCGGCGTTGGTCACGAACGGCAATGCGCGCAATCGCGCAAGCGTCGTATCGGCCGAATCTGAGCGCCTCCCAGATCATCGGTTTCGATGCTGATGCGTTCGCCGGTGCTGATCATCGCCTTAAGTTCCTCCGCGGTGCCAAGAGCCAGATGCCGGCCATGATCCATGATGAGGATGCGGTCGCAGATCTGCTCGACCTCCTCCATGTAATGGCTGGTGTAGATCACCGTCGCGCCTTCGCGGTTAAGTCGTTGGATACCTTCGAGAATCGCATTGCGGCTTTGTGGATCGACGGCCACGGTCGGCTCGTCGAAAAAGATCAGATCCGGCTTGTGGGCGATGCCGCAGGCGATATTAAGACGACGCAGCAGACCGCCGGACAGTTTCGCCGGACGATAGGTACGGTAATCGCGCAATCCTACGAAATCCAACGCCTCGTCCACGAGCATGCGACGTTTTGCCTTGTCGGAAACATACAGCGAGCAGAAATAATCGATGTTCTCCTCAACGGTCAATTCGTTGAACACGGCCACGTTCTGCGGCACAATGCCGATACGCCGCTTCAACGCATAGCTGGTAGGCTGATCGGCTCGCCGAACACGCGCACAGTGCCCTCATCGAACGTGAGCAACGCAAGTATGCAGTTGATCGCCGTGGTCTTGCCTGAGCCGTTAGGCCCCAGCAGGCCGAAGATTTCCCCCTGATGCACGTCGAGATCGAAATAGTCGAGCGCCAGCATGTCTCCGTAACGTTTCACCAGTTTCGAGACCTTGACCGCGCTGACCGCATCGGCAGCGTCATTCATGCGTCCACCCATGACGAGCTCCTTTCTCGTGCTCCATGCCTTTGATTCCATTGTCGTGCCGCCGGATGCCCCCGACATGGTGCGCGTAGTCACAATTGCCGGAATGATGTCACTTTCGAACATGACAAATGTCACCTTCGTTGATGCCGCCGGCTGTGCCATGCGCCATGTGCATTACTCTGGAAGCAAGCGAACCAATCAGACACGAATCGGCGGACGGGAGGCGGCATGAAACGGTTGTTGTTCCAAGCCGTGTTCCTGGCCATGGGCATGATCATGGCGTATACGCATCCGGAGATGTCGGCCTTGACCTGATGTGCGGCGCGCTTGTGGCGGTGTGTTGTGCCGCGGTGGGGGAATACGCGTCGGGTTCGTGGCTTGCGATGGCGTTGATTGTCATGCTTGACTGCGGCGCATGCCTGGTGCCGGCGTGGTATCTGATGCTTCCCATCGCAGCATTCAACGCGGCATCATCGTCCGCTGGTGTCGATGGCAGCCGCTTCTTGCAAGCGTTGGTGCCGCGATGGCTGTGGCTTCTTCCCATGACGATAGTGATTTTCCGTTCGATTGACTCGCACGTTCCCTCCGACTTGTCCATCGTCATATTGATGGTGCTCCAAACGGTTCTGGGATTCGCTGCCGGCCTGCTTTGCGCGCGCTGCGCGAACCTCGCCCGCGAAGTGCGGCGATTGCAGGATTCCCGCCGCGACCAGATTCGCCGCCTGCGCTCGCAGATCGCCGAAAACGACGAGGATCGTGCGTTGGCCGTACGCACGGCGACGCTTGCCGAACGCACACGCATCGCACGTGAGATCCATGACAATGTCGGCCACATGCTGACCCGAGCCATCATGCAGACCGAGGCGGCGCACGTGGTGGCCCAGGTTGCCGGACAGGAACAATCGGCCCAACGTTTCTGTGAAATTCATGACACGGTGAGCGAGGCTATGACTTTGGTGCGCAAAGCCGTGCATGATTTGAAAGACGAAGGTACGGATTTCGCTTCGCAGATTGAGACGGCCGCGCACGGCATGGACGGCGCCGGCCCCTTGCGGGTGAGGCTGGTCAACGGCATCGATTCAGCGCCGGCGGCCGTGTCCCGCTGCTTCGCCACTGCGATTCGCGAGGCGTTGAACAATACGGTCAAACACAGTCAGGCAAGGAACGTTTCAATCACCCTGCGCGATTTCCCCGCATTGTGGCAGCTGTGCGTGCAGGATGATGGAACCGTGAGAAGATCGTCTGCTGAAGCCGTCGCCATGCAGTTCATTCGACCGAACGATTCCACAGGCATCGGCATTTCGGACATTGAGGAACGGGCTCGTGCGTTGGGAGGCTCCGCGATTTGCGGGCCGTATCACGAGGGTTGGCGCGTGTTCGTATCCATCCCCAAGCCGGCGAGTGGCTCGGAAACGACGCAACCGGAGAAAGGAGCGCATTAATGCATGTCGCGATCGCAGACGATGATCCAATCGTCTGCTCGTCATTATCCACGATTCTCGAAGCCACCGGCACCGCCGATGTGGCATGGACCGCCAACACCGGCACGGATGCGGTGACCCAATATGAGATGGATGCCCCCGATGTGTTGCTGGTCGACGTGCAGATGCCGGGAATGGACGGATTGCAAGCGTCGGAGGCGATTCTTGACGCGCATCCGAACGCGCGAATCCTTATCCTCACCACATTCGCCGACGAGTCATACATCGCCAAAGCGTTGGAAATAGGCACGAAAGGCTACTTGATCAAACAGGACGTTTCGTCCGTCATACCCGCGGTGCAAGCCGTCATGGCCGGACAAGTGGTCATGGGCGCCGAAGTGTTGAGCAAGCTGCGGGTCAGTCCGCAATCCACGACATCAGACGAATCCTCATCAGTCGATCGCGTTGTGTCGCATGATGATGCGCAGGCAGTTCAAGGATCTCGGAACCCCGATTCCAGCGGACCATCCGAACGTTTCGCCGGCCTTACCGAACGCGAATTGGACGTGCTGGAACTTGTGGCCGAGGGATTGGACAATCGTGAGATCGCGTCACGGCTGTTTCTCAGCGAAGGCACGGTCCGCAACCGCATCAGCGACATACTTGCCAAAACCAACATCTCCAATCGCACCAAACTCGCCGTCGAATGGCTGGCCTGGCATTGACCGGCTGAATCCGGTTGATTGAATCCGGCTGGTTGAGACTGACCATCTGGTCGTTCGGCGTCCTCAGTGCTTGCGCAGACGATACGCCTTCCAAACGTCACTCAGTTTCTGGCCATTCGACGTGCGTTTCCACACGGTAAGACCCGCTGATGAGCCGCCAACGGCACGCGCCGCGGCAGTAGGCGTGGCATACTCCCTGCCGTCATCCATGCGCAGCTTGCCTTCGGAAGTGACGGTCGCTACCCAACGTTCGCCCTTGCGGGGACGCTCCCATACCAAGGTCTCTCCGGCGATAAGCAGCCCGGCTTCCAGCACTTGGGCAATGCTGACGCGTTTGGACGTGGGAGAGGAGGCCGTAGCTTTCACATTGAGCGTCTCCTCGTTCAACGTCGACAAATCCGTATCGTCGGCATCGTAACGAATATTCCAATGGTCGGCGATGAGCCGAACCATCTCATCCTGCCGGTATTGCAGCGTCTGCGGCGTGCATTCGGCGATATTGGCGAGTTCGGCTGTCAGCGGAAAACGTCTGGAGCTTGCCGACAACAGCATGCGGTCGCGCCGCTGCGCATACGTGGCGAGTGGCGCGACTTGGGTTTCGTTGGCCTGACTAAGCACCAAATTGCCGATGCGGTTTGCCCAATGGTCACGCACCGACTCCGGCCAGGCGGCGAAATCGGATTTCGCGCTGACCTGTTCGGGCATGATCGGCAACGCTTTGAGACTGCGCGGTCGGGTGATGCGGTAGCCGGCCTTCTGCTCGTTGGCGCGGATGAGCAGAAGTTTCTTCATGGCGGGACTGGTCTGCAACTCGCCACGTAGATGCGCGAGTGCGGAACGTCGGTCCTCGTCGGTGATGAGGAATCCGCGGATCTGTTGGAGGGTATGGCCTTTGTTGAGGTCTCGGATGGCGCTTGCGGCGCGTGTGCGTCGGGCGAGTGGGCTTTGCCGGTTGAGGCTGTCGACGCCGGTGACGCGTTCGAGTGCGGCGAGAACGTCGTGGAGTCTGTCGATGTCGTGTAATTGGAGGCGTTCGTCGTGCGCGTTCGTGGTTCCGTTCCCGATATTTCCGGGTGTGGAGAACACTTGTGCGTTGGCGCTGCCGAGGTTGCGGATGGAGTTGACGAGCGCCCACATGGCCACGGGTTTCCAGTCGGTGGTCTGGTAGTCGGCGAGTGAGACGAGCATGGCCACGATGTCGTCTGGCAGGTTGGCGTCGGTCGGACGGTTGAGGATGAGCCACGCGTTGGCATAAGGGGCGAGCAGATCGTCGATGAAGGAGATGACGTTCTGTTTCTTCACGTATGGTTTGAGCACGTCTTTGCGGAATTCCTCAAGCAGCTGTGTGCAGACGGCCTTGTGCGAGACGATCAGGTGCAGGTCGGAGAAGAACTCTTCGAGCGTGTGCGAGTCATCGCCGAGCGGGTCCATGATGTCGTCCCATCGTGTGGCGTAGGCGTTACGCGCGGCGGGGGATATTTCCGCGATGGTTTTCGCTTTGAACACGTCGGATGCGGTCAGTGGCACGCCGCGCATGTTCATCACGTCGAAGATGCGGTGCGCGCCGGCGAGGTCGTCGGTGGTGACGATGACGAGGGTGACGCCGTTGACCAGGTATGAGGCGAATCGGCGGCGGTCTTTGGCGTCCATGGCGGCGAGCAGGTCGAATGTGCGGCGGGTGTTGACGGCGATATTGCGTTGCGCGTGCGAGGCGATGTCGTTGTCCCTCAGATCGAACAGGCCTTCCAAATCGCCTTCCTGCACGTACATGCGGAAGAAGTCGGTGTCGCGTTCTCGCAGGGTGAGTCGTGGCTCGGCTTTGATGCCGCGGAGTTTGTCGCCTGGTTCCAAAATGAGGTCGTTGAGGCTGTCGATGAGGTCGGGGTCGTCTTCCAGTTCGCGCAGCACGGAGACGATGATTGACAGGGAGATGAGGCGCTGTTGGCCGTCGATGACCTGGTATTGGGTGGGGCCGTCCTTGACGAGGATGAGCGAGCCGAGGAAGTAAGGCGTGTCCGGGTCGGCGCAGGCGTCCTGAAGGTCGTTGACGAGCTGTTCGATGTTCTCCGCCTGCCACGTGTACGCGCGTTGGAACGAAGGGATGGTGAGTTGGTAATCGGAAGTGAACACTTTGCCCAGGGGTTTTTCCGTCGCGCTGATCGCCATATCGACCGCCATCCCTCATTGATAACGTTTGCACCGCAGGTGCGGCATACTGTTTTCTAGTTTATGGGAGGGGGTGCACCGGCGTTTCATGGACGTAACGGAGTCTCCACTGCCGTAGAATCCTTCGCCTCATAATTGGTCCGGCAGATCCGCACGTTCAACCAAACGCGCCATCTGTACCCGGCCCATGCATAATCTGTCTCCCGCGGATGAGATGTGCGCCTTGACGGTGCGTTCCGAAATGAACATACGTTTCGCGATTTCGGCATTGGTGTACCCGTCGGCGGCAAGAACCACCGCCTCGCGCTCCCGTTTGGGCAGAGCGTCAAGCATGGCGCGCGCCTCATCGCGGCGCGATTGCGGCTGCTGAGTATTGAGATCGTTGATGAGCTGTCGCTGGCTGGCCGGATTGAACTGGGGCAGGCCCACGCACACGTCGGTGATGCGGCGGATGATTTCCTCTGGCGCGTCGGTTTTGGAGACGAACCCTTCTGCGCCCGCCTCAATGGCCCGTTCCACGGTTCCGCTCGGACTCAACGACGTCAGTATCAGCACATGCGGTGGACGGGGGAGTGCGCGCAGCCTCCTGGTCGTCTCAATGCCGTCCATGCCGGGCATGGCGATATCCATCAACGCCACGTCCGGATGATGTCCGGTGGTTTCGTCAATCGCCTGGCTTCCGTCGGTGCAGGTGAAAACAACATTGAGCCTGCCTGCGGAATAGTCTTCGAGGATCAGCCGCATGGCTGGCAGATCATCGGATCGTCATCGATCACGCCAACTGTTATCGGTCTGTCGTTGCTGTTCTCGTTGCTGCTCACTCAACCCATGGTAGCTGCACGTCCATGTGGAACGTGTGTTGCGGGTCAAAACCGAATCGGCATGTTCCGCCGGACTGGCGGACGCGTTCCGCCAGTCCGGGCAATCCGGCGCCAGTCCGAGACATGTCTTTTGCATTCGTGTCGAGATGCGTACCGTTGGCTGGAATGGTCGGATTGGACACATGCGCGTGCACGCCTGCGGTGGGATTGGCGGTGAGTTCCAACGATACCGGGGATCCCGGCGCATGGCGGCTCGCGTTGGTCAGTCCCTCCTGAAGGGACCGATAGGCGATTTTGCCGGTTTCCCTGTTGAGCTGGCCCAATTGCTGGATGTCGATCCACGTGTTGAGCCGCATGCCGGCGGCACGTGCGTCTCCGATAAGCGCATCCAGCGATTCACGGGTCAGGGACGTTTCGTCGGATGGCGCCAGTTGCTCACGCGCCTGCTCCGGATGGCGCAGCATGTCGATGACGCTGTGCGCCTCGTCCAAAGCGCCCGCCGCCTGTTTTCTGATTTCCTCGGTTTTCTCCGCGATCCGGCCGGTCTGTTCGGCCAGCTGATGGGCGTCCATGCTTTCCGCTTCGGCCACGAGCCGTTTTGACTCGGCTTGCAGCGCGCTCGCATTCAACGCCAGCAGGGATAGCGAATGGGCGAGCGTGTCATGCGCTTCGGCCGCGATTGCGTCGGCCAGCTGCTGACTGTCGATCGCGGTTTTGAGTTGAGCCACCTGCGCATCCGCCGCGTCCGCCTTGGCCGTTGCCAGCGATGCCAAGCGCGGGATCGGATATGCAATCCCGCCAAAGTCGCGATGGCCAGTTCCAGTAATGCCGCCACTACGGCGGTGACGACGATGGTGCGTTCATCGGCGAGCATGACCAGGTCGGTGCCGTATTGGCTGCCGGTATCCGGTTTGGCGAACACCATATGCCAGATGGACGCCTCCGGCGGGCGCAACGTATCACGCACCTGCGCCACAAGTGTGACGAAGCCGCCCGCCGCGATCGCACGAACCGTCGTCCTCGTGTCATTGCGACGAGCCAACAGCGCGGTCAACGCCATCAACGCGATGGTGGAATCGTACGGGAAAACCAGCACGGCCACGCATGCGGCGACGAATGTGGCATGTGGATAACGGGAACGGGCGAGCGGCAGCAGACCGACCACGAACGACAGCAGCACGCAGAACACCATCCAAACGTATGCGGCGGAATCCTGGTCGAAACGTTGCGAGGCGAACGCGGTCTGCGCCATGCACATGAAATCCGCGCAAACCACCATCACCACACTTTGCCAGATCCTGGTGCGTACTGGCACTTCGATGGGGGCTGGGGAATTCGTCGTCTCGCTCATAGCTACCATTATTGGGCCCGTTCCCGAAAGACGCCATTGTTCTTCCGTGCGTTTCGCGCGCCTCAAAGGGCAGACAGGAATGGCCTTTCGTCCAATACCGTCCACGCGCTCGGCTCCGTACTCTCGAAAGTGTCTCAACCGATTCGAGAAGAAGGAACGATCATGAGTGGTTACATCGCCCCGCAGCAGCCCATCCAACCCCAACCCCCGCTGCAGCCGGTCTATCAGGAAGAGAAGGGACTGACTGTGTGCGGCATTGTCGGCGTGGTGTTCGGCGCGCTTGGCTTCGTGCTGAGCTTCATTCCGATTATCAACAACATTGCTGCGATTTTCGGTTTCATTGGCGTGATTCTTGCGATTGTGGCATTGGTCGGCACGTTCCGCGGTAAAAAGCGCGGCAAGGCATTGGCGATTGTCGCTGCGGTGCTGTCGGTGTTGGCCATCGTCATTACTCTGGCCATGCAGTCCGCAGCAAGCAAGGCCATAGACGAGGCCACCGGCGTGTCAAGCTCACAATCATCCGCAAAAGGCTCCGCAAAAAATCAGCCGAAGGGCGATCAGGATATGGAAGGCGATTTGAAGACCATGCATGTGAAAATCGTCTCCGCGGTACGTAGCAACAACGACTATAACAATCAGCCCACGGTGTTGGTCACATTCGAATGGACCAACAACACGGATAAAAACAATTCGTTTGCGGTCCTCGCCAGCCCGCAAGTGTTCCAAGATGGACAAGCTCTCGACACCGCCATTTACAGCGAGAACCCTGCCGGATACGATTCCAATTCTGATTTCGCCGAAGTCCAGCCCGGAGCCACCGGAACCGTGACGATTGGATATACCTTGAAAGACGATTCCGAAGTGACGGTCGACGTCACTGATTTGTTCGACCTGAACGATAGCGCGAAAGTGGTGCACAAGTTCACGGTCTGATTGCGCATTGGATATACGGTGCCGGTAGTTTCAGCTCGGCACCGTAAGACGTGGGCTCTCATGAAATAGTCAGAAAAGTACCGTACTGTGATGCGTAATCGAGTTAAGGAGCGATTATGACATTCGGTCAGCAGCCCCAAGGCAACAACGCCAATGGATTCAACGGCCAGCCGTATGGGCAGAACCAATACAATCCGAACCAGAATTCGTACGGGCAGTACAGCCAGAATCCGTACGGTCAGAACCAATACCAGTACGCGCCGCAGAACATGTATGCGCAGGGCGCTCCGGCGGCCACCATTCCGGCTCAGGCGACATACTCCTATGAGCGTGCCGAACATGCTTCCGTCACCCGTGCCTACGGTGAGATGACCATCGGCCTGCTCGTCACCGCGGCTGTGGCCATCCTCACCCAAGCCACCGGTGCCTACATCGCGCTCATCCAGTCGCTTGGCGTCATTGGCGCTTGGGCGCCGTTCGTCGTCGAAATCGTGATCGCCATCTATCTTGCGCCCGCATTGAAAAGATCAAGCCGAGCACCGCACGCGTCATGTTCTACGTGTATGCCGCGATCATGGGCTTCTCGCTAAGCACCATTTTCATGGCGTATGATCTTGGCACCATCGGCATCTCCCTGGCGTTGTGCGCCGGCTTCTTCTTCGCGCTCACCATGCTGGGCATGACCACCAAGGTCAACATGCTCAAAGCCGGTCCGATTCTGCTGGTCGGCCTCATCGTGCTGATCGTCGCCGAAGTGCTGCTTATGATCTTCGCTCCCGGACAGACCATGCTGATGGTTATCTCCGCCATCGGCCTCGTGCTGTTCGCCGGCATGACCGTCTACGACGCCCAAGCTACTCGCGCGCTGTTCGCCCAGTACGCAGGCCATGGTGAGGACATGGTCAAGAAGGTCTCCATCATCTGCGCGCTGAACCTGTATCTGGACTTCATCAACATGTTCCTGTATATTCTCCAGCTCTTCGGCGATCGCGACTGAAAAATCCCGCGACGTCCTCTGCGCTGAACCCTCAAACAAAAGCCTGACCAGAATATGGTCAGGCTTTTCTGTCGGCGAAAAACGTGCCATAGGGTAGTGGCTCATGCAGAGGAAAGAGATTGGCGGCATGGCCTGCCTTGTTCTGACGGCCATGATCTGGGGCTTCGCATTCGTATCCCAAGTGCAGGGCATGGCCTCCATGAGCCCCTGTTCTTCGGGGCCACACGATTCACATTGGGCGCGCTGTCATTAATACCGTTGCTGTGGTTCCGCCGTCGAGGCATCGCCGAACAGGAACGCCGACGCCGTGAATCGAATGAGTGTCCAACCGTCACGCTTGGCAACGGTATAACCGTGGCCATGCCGAAATGCCTGGGCAATCCCGTGGTCGTCAGCGTCATCTGCGGCATCGTATTGTTCACCGCCAGCACCGTCCAACAATACGGCATCCTCTATTCCGGTTCCGCAGGCCGTTCCGGCTTCATCACGGCGCTCTACATCGTCATGACGCCGCTGCTCGCCTTCCTTATTCTGCGCCGCCGCGTGACCATGAACGTCATCGTCAGCGTTGCCATCGCCGTGGTCGGCTTCTATCTGCTGTGCATCACCGACGGATTCGGCTCGATCACCCTTGCCGACGTGGTGCTGTTGTCCACTGCGGTTCTATTCGCAGGCCATATTCTCGTCATCGACACGTTCGGACAGAAGATGGATCCGATTCTGCTGTCCTTCGGACAAATTTCCACCACCGCGCTGCTGAGCTGGATCGGCTCCCTATGCGAAGGCTCCATCGACTGGGCCGGCGCCATGCAAAGCTGGTTTCCCATCGTGTACGCCGGCATCGGCTCGGCCGGCGTGGCATACACGTTGCAGGTGGTCGGACAGCAGCTGGTGCCGCCGTCGCGCGCGGCCGTGATCATGTCGCTCGAATCGTTCTTCTCCGCGGTGGGCGGCGCGTTGCTGCTCGGCGAAGTCATGACCACACGAGCCTACATCGGCTGCGCGCTGATTTTCATCGGCACCGTGCTCGCACAGGTTCCGGTGAAAATACCACGATTGCTGCGTAAGCGCGAATAACGTTCGATATCGTCGAAAAATGGCGATTGACAGGCAATGATTTGTCCGTCAATCGCCATTTTCCGAAAACATCAGTCCGCCTGCGGCGCCTCACCCACACGCGGGGCGCTGTTGATGTCGCGATGGATGTTCTGCATCTGCGTCTCGATGTTCTGCAGGCTGCGCGCGCAATCCAACAGCGTCTGCGAATGCTCGGCAAGCTTCGCGTCCGGCAGATCCGTCTTATACCGCAGCGCATGCTCCAGGCTCGCCCAATAATCCATGGCGATGGTGCGTAGCTGAACCTCTACCGGCGTGTAGTGCGGTCCGGATGACAGGAACACCGGCACCGCGTAGATGACATGCAGCGAACGGTAACCGTTCTGCTTCGGGTTCTTGATGTAATCCTTGACACGCAGCACTTGGATGTCGCTTTGCGCGGACAGATAATTCGCCACGGAATACACGTCGTCGCGGTAGTTGCAGATCACGCGTACGCCCGCCACGTCGAACAGGTTGTCCTTGATGGCGTCGACGGTCAACGGCAGGTTGCGGCGCTGCAGCTTGCCGAGGATCGAGTTAAGCGATTTGAGACGGCGTTCCATATGGTGAATTGGATTATGGGAGAAGCGCACCTGGAATTCCGAGTCAAGAATCTCCAATTTGGTGCTGATCTCGTACATCGCACCCTCATACACCTGCATCTGGTCGATGAACTCGGTGATCTGTTCGGGGGAAAGGGATCCCTCGCCGACGTCGACGTTCTTCAGACGCATCTGCAATTCGGTGGTGTTAATTCGATTTTGCCTGTCAAGTATCACGGAAGAACAGTGTACCGCCTCGCTTTCCGCAAAACTGAACGTATGCTGTGTATCGAAGAGGGTCAATGCCCTGCGATTGCGCCGAGAACGGGGCGTTCCCGCGTTCCGAAACGCCTGTGCCGCCCTGCCGATAGCATGGTGCGTTATGAACGAAGACATGATGACCGAGGCGGAGCGCGCCTCGAAACTGGCCGAACCGGCGGCGAACGATACCCCCACGCGCGGCAAGGGCGTGTTCTACGTGCATACGCTCGGATGCCAGATGAATGTGCATGATTCCGAACGCATCGCCGGCGTGCTTGAGGCCGACGGCTACGTGCCCGCCACCGAGGAACAGTATCTCAACCATGACATCGACCTGATCGTCATGAACACCTGCGCGGTGCGCGAAAACGCCGCCGAACGCATGTACGGCACCATCGGACTGTGGGCCGAATTGAAGAGGGAACGCCCGAACCTGCAGATCGCGGTCGGCGGCTGCATGGCGCAGCTCGACCGTGAGAAGATCGCGAAAAAAGCCCCGTGGGTCGACGCCGTGTTCGGTACCAAGAACATCGGATCCCTGCCTCAGCTGCTCGACCAGGCCCGCATCGAAGGCCACGCGCAGGTGAAGGTGCAGGAGGAACTCAACTACTTCCCAAGCCAACTGCCAACCGACCGTGCGTCGAAGGTGTCGAGCTGGGTGGCCATCTCCGTAGGCTGCAACAACACCTGCACCTTCTGCATCGTGCCGACCACGCGCGGCAAGGAACATGACCGCCGTCCCGGAGACATCCTCGCCGAAATCCGCCAATGCGTGGACGAAGGCGCCAAGGAAGTCACGTTGCTGGGCCAGAATGTGAACTCCTTCGGCTACGGCATCGGCGACCGGTTTGCCTTCTCCAAGCTGCTGCGCGCGTGCGGCGAGATTGACGGTTTGGAACGCGTACGATTCACCTCGCCGCATCCCGCGGCCTTCACCGACGACGTGATCGCAGCAATGGCCGAGACGCGAACGTCATGCACCAGCTGCATTTCCCGTTGCAGTCGGTTCCGACAGGATTCTTCGTGCGATGCGCCGCTCCTACCGTTCCGCCAAGTTCCTCGACATTCTGCGCAAGATTCGCGAGGCCATGCCGGACGCGCAGATCTCCACCGACATCATCGTCGGCTTCCCCGGCGAAACGGAGGAGGACTTCCAGGAAACCCTGCGCGTGGTGGAGGAGGCGCGATTCGCTTCCGCGTTCACGTTCATCTACTCGCCGCGTCCCGGCACGCCGGCGGCTGAGATGGAGCAGGTTCCGCATGACGTGGTGCAGGACAGGTTCGAACGTCTTGTGGCGCTGCAGGAACGCATCACCGAAGAGAATCTCAAGACTTTCGAAGGCCGTGACGTCGAGGTGATGGTCACCGGCGCATCCGGCAAGAAGGATGCCGCCACCCATCGTGTTACCGGACGTGAGAAAACCGGCGTGCTCGTGCATGTCGGCGTGCCGGAAGGCGAGCCGATGCCGCAGATGGGTGATTTCGTGACCGCCACCGTCACCCATGCGGGACGCCACAATCTCATCGCCGATCCGAATCCGGAAGCGGGGCAAACCTATGCCGTCCGCCACTGAAAGCAAGCCCGAAACCCGTAAGGTCGTGTCCATCGTCGGTCCCACTGCGTCCGGCAAGACGGGGCTTGGCATCGCCATTGCCAAGCGTTGGAGGCCAAGGGCGAGCAGGCGGAAATCGTCAACGCCGATGCCTACCAGATGTACAAGGGCATGGATATCGGCACCGCCAAGGCGAGTCCTGAGGAACAGGCCGAGGTCAGGCACCACCTGATTGACATCATCGAACCGGACGACGCCATGTCCGTGGCACGTTTCCAGGAGATCGCCCGCGCCAAAATCGCCGAACTGCAGGCCAGGGGAGTGCGCCCTATCCTCGTGGGCGGTTCCGGTCTGTACGCCCGTGCCGCCATCGACGACATTTCCTTTCCTGGCACTGACCCAGAGGTGCGCAAACGCTCGAGGAACGTGAAAAGGTCGAAGGCGCCGGTGCGCTGTTCGACGAGCTCAAGACAAAGGATCCTGAAGCCGCGGCCCGCATGGATCCGCACAATCCTCGACGCACCATCCGCGCGCTTGAGGTCATCGAAGTGACGGGCCGGCCGTATTCGGCGAGCCTGCCGCATTACCGGTATGTGATTCCCACCGTGCAGATCGGCCTTGATTTGCCGCGCGAGGAACTTGACCGCCGCATCGACATCCGTACCAAGCAGATGCTGGAGAACGGTTTCGTCGAGGAAGTGGAGCGTATCCGTCCCCGGCTTGGCATCACCGCAGGCAAGGCTCTTGGATACCAGCAGGTTGTCGACTATTTGGATGGCCCTGTGCGATTTAAATGACACGTTCATGAGCATCGCGCAGAAGACGAAGCGTCTGGCACGCAAACAGATGGGATGGTTTGGCCGCGATCCGCGTATCCACTGGCTGCAGGCTCTCAACCCGCGCTGCTGGGCAATGCCATGGCCATCATCGAGCATGCCGACGCCGGCGATTACGACGCGATCGACGCGCAGGCGGATGCGTACACGCAGCATCATCTTGGCGATATCGTCTAGCCGAAGCGCCTGACGGCGTGAACGGCAAAAACTTTCGATAAGTATCGGATGTCGTCGTGCCATGGCGGTGCCCATGGGTAAAATCGAGTTCTGTTATGGCACGAACAGCATCTTCCAACCCGAAATCAGGCGGCAAGGGTTCCGCAGGCAAATCGCGTTCCGGCGATACCAAAGTCATGGACGAGGTCGATTCCTCTCCGATCGCCGGCATACTGCGTAAATATCGCCGCGACATCGCATGTTTCATCATGGCCATTCTCGCGGTGCTGTTCTGCGCATCCGAATGGTTCCGTGTCCAGGGCGCTTTCGGACAGGTCCTACATGCCATGGCCTCCGGACTGTTCGGATTGACCAGCGTGATTCTGCCGGTATTCCTGGCGCTTGTGGTGTTCAGTCTGATGCGCAAGACGCAAAACAAGGATGAGAACCTCCATATGGCCCTCGGATGGTTCATGATCCTCTGGTCCGTCTGCTCTATTCTTGACGCGGCGATTGCCTCCGACTCCCAGAAGTTCGATATGTCTTTGCTGCAGCGGGCAGGCGGCCTGCTTGGCTATGTGCTTGGCTGTCCGTTGGCGTGGGGGCTTTCCAAAGGCTTTTCCATTGCGATTTTCGTAGTCGTCATCCTGTTTTCGTTGCTGTTGATCACCCATACCCGGGTCACGCAGATACCGGACAAGGCGAAGGCTCTGGCGGCCAAGTTTGTTGGAACGCCTAAAAACCGTGATGACATTGACGATGAGGCCGAACAGTTTCCGAACGAAGTACGCGTTGGGGACACGACACTCGCCTTCGCCGAAGGCGTTCCCGCCCACGACGGCACCGATGCGGATAGAGAAAACGACGATAGGCCGGGCTTCCTTACGCGTATGAAGCAACGCTTCGCATCCCATAAGAGCAAGAACGTCGATGATGGCGACCTTGACCATTACGCCGGCGACGAAGCGTTTCTTAATGCCGCCGAACGGCACGGACAGACCGCGGAAACCATCGTCGACGAGCCGTACCAACAGGTCGATTCGCCACGCAGCATTTCTTCGGACGATTATCGTGCCGATGATTATGATTCAGATGATTATTCCGCCGCTGCACCGTCCGGCACCATGGCCCATGCCGCAGAACGGTCGCGGACGCTCCTTCTCGTCCGCGCCGATCGGCACCGCGAGCGGCACCATGCCCAGCGTCGCCGAGCCGGTGCCGTCCAGCGAAATCAACCGGTTGGCGTCGCTCCAAGCGACCCATGGGCGTCATCGACGAGGACGGCACCTCCAACGGCAAGGAAGTCATGGTGGATGCCGCGACCGGCGAGGTCCTTGACGATATGCCGGCTGCTGCCGTTGACGGGGAAGCGGCGGATGACATTCCCGAGGGACCGTATCATCTGCCTGACCTCAACATTCTGAAGAAGGGCGCGCCGCACGCCGCGCACACTCCGGAGAACGATCGTGTGATCCGCGCGCTGACCGGTACCTTCCAACAGTTCAACGTCGATGCGAAGGTCATCGGCTTCCTGCGCGGACCATCCGTCACCATGTATGAGGTGGAGCTTGGCCCTGGCGTCAAGGTCGAGAAGGTCACCAACCTGCAGAAGAACATCGCCTACGCGGTGGCCAGCTCCGACGTGCGCATCCTGTCGGTGATCGAAGGCAAATCCGCCATCGGCATCGAAATTCCGAACTCCGATCGCGAAACCGTGGTGCTGGGCGACGTGCTGCGCTCCGACAAGGCCCGGAACGATCCGAATCCGATGCTCACCGGCGTCGGCAAGGATGTGGAAGGCCATTTCGTGACCGCCGACCTGACCAAGATGCCCCACCTGTTGGTGGCTGGCGCCACCGGCTCCGGCAAGTCGAGCTTCATCAACTCCATGCTCACCTCCGTGATCATGCGCGCCACGCCTGACCAGGTCCGCATGATCATGGTCGATCCTAAACGAGTCGAACTGTCCGCCTATGCGGGCATTCCACATTTGCTCACCCCGATCATCACCGATCCGAAGAAGGCCGCGCAGGCTTTGGAATGGGTGGTCAAGGAGATGGACGCACGATACAGCGACCTCGAATTCTTCGGATTCCGCCACATCAAGGACTTCAACGCTGCCGTGCGCGCTGGCAAGGTGCATGCGCCCGCAGGCTCCAAACGCAAGGTCGCACCATACCCGTATATCCTCGTGGTCGTCGATGAAATGGCCGACCTTATGATGGTGGCCAAGAACGACGTGGAGAGCTCCATCCAGCGCATCACGCAGCTCGCGCGAGCCGCCGGCGTGCATCTGGTGCTCGCCACGCAGCGCCCGTCCGTTGACGTGGTCACGGGCTTGATCAAGGCCAACATCCCGTCCCGACTTGCTTTTGCCACCTCATCCGCCACCGATTCGCGAGTCATCCTCGACGCCACCGGTGCGGAAACGCTGATCGGCCAAGGTGACGCGTTGTTCCTGCCGATGGGTCAGGCCAAGCCGATCCGCGTGCAGGGCGCATGGGTCGACGAGTCCGAAATCCGTCGCGCGGTGGAGTTCGTGCGAACCCAGCGCAAGCCGCATTATCGCGAGGATATCGAGGAGATGGCCAAGGAGGCCGAAAAGAAGGCCATCGAGCCGGATGAGGACATCGGCAACGACATGGACGTGCTGTTGCAGGCGGCGGAACTGGTGGTCAGCACGCAGTTCGGCTCAACCTCCATGCTGCAGCGCAAACTGCGTGTCGGATTCGCCAAAGCCGGCCGACTCATGGATCTGCTTGAATCGCGTGGTGTGGTCGGTCCGTCCGAAGGCTCCAAAGCTCGCGAAGTGCTCGTCCAACCGCAGGATCTGCCGCAGGTGCTCGCCTTCATCAAGGGCGAAACCTCATCGCTTACCGCAGGTTCTACCCAGCCGGCCGACGCTGCGGACACGCGATGATGGAACGCGACAATCGCACGCATTGCGCCAAGTAGTGGTATCGGGGTAACGTGAACGGTATGGAAAAGCAAGAAGAACGCAAATCGTCCCTGCTTGACGGGTGGAACGCCCCGCCGAACATCGTCACTTTCTCTCGTATCGTCCTGGTCGTCATCTTCCTGGCGTTGTACGTCATGGCAGGCGCATGGGGTACCAAAAACACGACTATGCGCTGGGTGGCGGCGATTATCTTCATCATCGCCGCCTGCACCGATAAGCTCGACGGTTGGATGGCCCGCAAATATAACCAGGTCACCGAACTGGGCAAGCTCATGGACCCAATCGCAGATAAGCTGCTCACCTGCGGCACGCTGATCGTCGCCGCCATCTTCAACGAATTCGGCAACGCAGTGCTCGGCTGGGTCGTGACCGCGCTGTTCCTCATCCGTGAGATCGGCATCACCATCATGCGTTTCTTCGTCATCGACACCGGCGGCAAGGTCATCGCCGCATCCCAAGCCGGCAAGTACAAGACCCTGTGCCAGTGCATCGGCCTTGCCATGCTCATGCTGCCGATGTGGAGCCTCGCTGATGGCATGAACGCCACTCCGCTGTGGATGACCGTTTATTACACGATCACGTACGCCCTGATTTACCTGGCGTTGATTCTATGCCTGTATTCGGGCGGCGAATACCTCGTCAACACGTTCGGCGGACGTAAGAAGACCGCAAAATCCGAAAAGGAAACCAAGTAAATCCCGATGAGCGAATCCGAAAATTCGTCGACCGCGGCCAGCCAATCGCAATGCGATGAGCTGGCCGCAGCCGTTTTACGCTATTGCGAAGCCAACCATTTCAAAATCGCCGCCGCCGAATCACTGACGGGAGGTCTACTCGCCGACGCTTCGTACGCATACCAGGCGCATCGAAAGTGTTCCTCGGCTCGGCGGTGACCTACGACATTCGCGCCAAAGCAAGATTCTCGGCGTGAATGCCGACCTGCTGGCCCGAGAAGGGGCGGTCCACCCCGAAGTGGCGCGGCAGATGGCTGCGGGAACCGCGCAACTATACCGACAGACCGAGGATGGAGACTGTGTCATCGGCTTGGCCACTACCGGTGTTGCAGGGCCAGGACCGGATGGTGACAAACCTGCCGGCCTGGTGTACATCGGCTGCTCCCTGCCCTGTGGCTTCAATGGCATTCGTGCGCGTCAAACAGTTGCTTATGAGCTGCGTCTGAAGGGTGATCGGGAAGCCGTGCGGCACGAAACCGTGCAATGTATTCTGGAAAAACTGAGGACTCTTTCAGCACTTTCACAGGAATAATCCACGAATATGGGTGTTGACCATAGTGGACGTACGTATGAAAAGCGAAAGGGGCTGGCGGCATGGACACGATGACACTCACCAAGGAACAGATGGAACTCAAGGCGATGGTTCCCACGGTGCAAAGCGGCAACGCCCGCGTCAGGGAACTCACCCCAGCCCAGCGCCGCGCGGTGATGTTCGCCCAGCAGCAGGTGCTGCGTGCCCGCGCGGCCAAAAAGGCCAAAGACGAGCGCCAGGCCGCATTGACCCGCATATGGCGGAGGAAGACGCGGAACGCGTTTCCGCACGATCCATGTCGGCAGCCACGGAAACCACCGACGAACCCAGAGAGGTATCGCTTCGCGAGGCCATCGGCCATGTACTGCGCGATCTGCGCACCCATGACCACAAAACGTTGCGTGAGGTGAGCGAAAAGGCCGGAGTGTCGTTGGGCTACCTCTCCGAAGTGGAGCGTGGCCAAAAAGAGGCCAGCTCCGAGCTGCTGAGCTCGATTGCGCAATCGTTGGGCGTCTCCACGGCGCAGATGCTGCGCATGGTCGCCGATTATCTCGATTCCGTCGCAATCTGATTCCTGTTGGACGTCTAACGCCGGCGGCTTGTTCCGTCGGGCGTTTTCTTTTGGTTGCGCTTGCTGTGTACACTTGAGCGCGTGCAGGAACGTGAATTTTGGCAGTTGCTTGAAGAGGTACTCGGCCGTAGCTATGGCCGCGCGCTCGCACGCGACCAAGTGCTTGATCGATTGAACGGTCTGACAGCCGTCGAAGCGCTTGAAATGGGGGAGGAGCCCCGCGTGGTATGGAACGTTCTGTGCGACCAGATGAACATTCCTGACTCCAAACGTTGGGGAAAGGACCATAACGCGCCACCAATGCCGGTGCGTTAGGCGGAGTTCGGCTATCGCAAAACACCGATTTCGAACAGATGTTCGGATAATGGGGTATAGTTATCCACAGAAGCACGGATTGGGCAGGTCGTCAACGGCTCGCCGCGAAGTTTCAGAATGCTGGAATTTCAAGGGAAAGCGGTCTTCGGCGTGTCGAAATGCATGTTCTTCGACCACAATGGCCGATTGAACTTGCGCAGATGGATGATGCGGTTTTACGGTGAATCCATTCATTCGTCTCGGTCAACAACAAGGAGTAGTCATGGCACAGACGAGCACGGCAAAGAACGCCGCACAGAACAAGTCCGCGAATGGAATCGATCCGCGCCGTCAGGCCGCGCTCGACACAGCGCTCGCGCAGGTCGAGAAAAGCTTCGGCAAGGGATCGGCCATGAGACTTGGCGACCGCCCGGAACAGGATGTCGAGGTCATTCCGACCGGATCCTTGGCTTTGGATATGGCATTAGGCATCGGCGGCCTGCCTAAAGGCCGTATTGTGGAGATTTACGGACCGGAATCCTCTGGTAAGACCACATTGGCGCTGCATGTGGTGGCCAATGCCCAGAAGGCCGGCGGTGTGGCCGCATTCATCGATGCCGAGCATGCGCTCGATCCGGTCTATGCCCGTAAGCTGGGCGTCGACACCGATTCGTTGATCGTCTCTCAGCCGGACAATGGCGAGCAGGCATTGGAAATCGCCGACATGCTGATTCGTTCCGGCGCGCTTGACGTGATTGTCATCGATTCCGTCGCGGCCTTGGTGCCGAAAGCGGAAATCGAAGGCGAGATGGGAGACAGCCATGTCGGCCTGCAGGCGCGCCTGATGAGTCAGGCGTTGCGTAAGATGACCGGTGCGCTGGCGCAAGCCGGTACCACCGCCATCTTCATCAACCAGTTGCGTGAGAAAATTGGCGTGTTCTTCGGTAATCCGGAGACCACCACCGGCGGCAAGGCATTGAAGTTCTACGCGTCCGTACGTATGGACATCCGCCGTATCCAGACCATTAAGAACGGTGATGAGGCTGTCGGCAACCGTACCAAGGTCAAGGTTGTTAAGAACAAGATGGCTCCGCCGTTCAAGACCGCCGAATTCGATGTGCTGTACGGCGAGGGCATCTCCAAGGAAGGTTCCGTGCTTGATATGGCGTTGCAGGCCAACGTCGTCAAAAAGTCTGGCTCGTGGTTCACCTATGAGGGCGACCAGCTGGGGCAAGGACGCGAAAACGTGCGTCAGTTCCTCAAGGACAATCCGGAACTCACAGAGGAAATCGAGAACAAGGTCAAGGCGGCATTCGGTCTGATCAAACCTACCGACCAGTTCGCCGAGGACGATGGGGCGGAGGACGCCGCGGGCGCGCCGGATGATGGTAAGACGTCCAAAACTTCAAAAGCCGCCAAAGCCTGACATATGATCAGCGCCGAACGTTTCCTTAAGGAACAGGGCCTTCAGCCGCGTCGGCCGATACTGGGGGCCTTGCCCTTTCTTCAGAGGATCCAGAACGCACGAACGTTCAGAGGTGGAACCGTCGAACGAAACCTGACCGTTCCAGTTTGTTCGCTGGAAGCGCAAATGCGACGAAAACGCCACGACACGCGCGACACGCTGGGCGTGTCGGGAACGGCGATTCTACTGCCGCAAAGGATCCAAATGATCTTGACGCATGCAGGGAAGCCGCATTGCGATTGCTGGACGCTGCGCCTCGACCTTCCGGCGCACTGCGTGAGCGCCTGATTGGTAAGGGCTATACCTCTGAAGTGGTTGACGACGTCATCGAAAGACTGACAAGGGTTCAACTGATTGACGATGAAGCTACGCGCAATCCGCGGTGCGCTACTGTGCGACCCGTCTTATGGGATGTAGGGGCGCGGTCGCTGAGCTTATACGGAAAGGCGTCGACCGTAGGCTGGCCCAACAGGTTTGTGATGAGGCGGAATCCTACGGCGTGTTTACTGAAGCCGCATGGGAATTAGGCCGTAGAACCGCGAGAAAAACCGCCGGTCTGGAACGCGATGTACGTAGGCGCCGCTTCTGGAGCGCGGGCGGCAGAAAAGGCCATAATCCTGAGATCCTGCGCCAAATCGCACAGGAACTGTTTGATTGACGGCGACCGTTGACCAAGGGCGTGACGTCAGTTTCATAAAGAGGCTGGTGTAAAGAAATCCTCAAAACATAAAGAGTGGAGAGTGAGACCTCTTATACCCCGGGTTCTGTCGTGCCAACGGCACGGATGGCCATCCATCTCGACCTGGCGTTGCCGTCAGGCTCTAGCAGCTACCCGAAGGCTTCGGACGAGCAGTCCTCGAACGCCTTCTGCTTGGCCTTGCTCCCGATGAGGCTTGCCATGCGGCCAACTGTCACCAGCGGCCCGGTGGTCTCTTACACCGCCGTTTCACCCTTACCCACCGGCCGAAACCGGTAAGGCGGTCTATTCTCTGCTGCGCTATCTCTCAGGTCGCCCTGGGCGGACGTTATCCGCCATCGTGCTCTATGGAGCCCGGAAGTTCCTCAACCGACAAAATCGGTCGTGGCCATCAAGAGGTCTCAAACGCACAACTATAGCAAGAGAATCGTCGAAAGCAAAGCGTAAAAAAACTTTTGTTTTCTCGGGGAGTTTTCCAGCAAATCACCAATCTTATGGATACAATGATGACTACCAAGCAGCGATGCAGCTGGTTGGTCCGTATATAGCGGTTAACACCGCTTGAGTCTAGGGAGGTCCACATGGAAATCGTCGTTACCGGACGTCATACGCAGATCAAGCAAAGGTTCCGTGACGTTGTCGAAAGCAAGATGAATCGTGTGACCGCTATCGCCCCGGATGCGCAGCGTGTCCAGATTGTGCTGTCCCACGAGGCAATCCGCGTCAGGCCGACACCGCCAAGCGCGTTGAGATCACCGTCATCGCAGGTCGTACCGTGGTGCGTGCCGAAGCCTCCAGCGCCGACGAGTTCAGTGCTCTCGATTTGGCTCTCGACAAGCTGACGCTTCGTCTGCGCCGTACCCGCGACCGCCGTAAGGACCATCGTCGTGGCTACACCGATCCGGTCCCGGTCGATCTGGCCCGGTCGAGCCGGTCGTCGTCGAGGAGCCGGAGCCGGAAGCGCCGAACAATAGCCCGGCCGACGCCGTTTCCGCTGATCTCGGCCCTGGCGAATCCGTCGAGGTCCAGGTCGGCGACACCCCAATCGTCATCCGCCGCAAGCTGCACATCGCCGAGCCGATGACCATTGACGAGGCCCTGTACGAGATGGAGCTGATCGGTCACGACTTCTTCCTGTTCGTCAACAAGGAAACCGGTCGTCCGTCCGTCGTCTACCACCGTCACGGTTGGAGCTACGGCGTCTTCGAAATCGACACTCCGGAGAATGTGGCCAAGAAGTAATGGCTAATGGCTGAAAACTGAACGATAAGAGGCTCGCATGTCATACATGCGGGCCTCTTTTCTTATGCGAAAAACAAGATACGTCAAAACTTACGTAAAATGGACGGAGCTTTTCGGAAATCGCGAGAAAGCGACTATCCTCAATCGAGGAAAGTCACCATACACAAAGGGAGTGATTGTGGTAGATATCGTTGACAAAGCCCTACGCATGGGTGAAGGCCGACAGATCAAGAAGCTTGAGAACGTGGCCAAAGCGACGAACGCCTTGGAGGACGAGATCGCGGCGCTTGACGACGAGGAGCTCAAGGGCCAGACCGCCAAGTTCAAGCAGCGTATCGAAAACGGCGAGTCCCTTGACAAGCTCATGCCGGAAGCCTTCGCCACCGTGCGTGAAGCTTCCAAGCGAACCCTGGGCCTGCGCCACTTCGACGTGCAGCTCATGGGCGGCGCCGCTCTGCACTGGGGCAACATCGCCGAAATGAAGACCGGTGAAGGCAAGACCCTTGTGGCCACGCTGCCGGCCTACCTGAACGCACTCGACGGTCAGGGCGTCCACGTCGTCACCGTCAACGACTATCTGGCCAGCTACCAGCCGAGCTGATGGGCCGTGTCTACCGCTTCCTCGGCATGAGCACCGGCTGCATCATCACCAACCAGAAGCCGCCGGAGCGTCGCAAGCAGTACAACGCCGACATCACCTACGGCACCAACAACGAATTCGGTTTTGATTACCTGCGCGACAACATGGCGTGGGAGAAGTCCGATCTCGTACAGCGTGGCCATCACTACGCCATCGTCGATGAGGTCGATTCCATTCTCATCGACGAAGCCCGTACCCCGTTGATCATCTCCGGTCCGGCCGAAGGCGACGTGACCCGCTGGTACCGCCAGTTCGCGCGCCTGGTCCTGAAGCTCAACCGCGACGAGGATTACGAGGTCGACGAGAAGAAGAAGGTCGTCGGCATCCTTGATCCGGGCATCACCAAGGTCGAGGACTATCTCGGCATCGACAACCTGTACGAACCGAACAACACCGCATTGATCGGCTATCTGAACAACGCCATCAAGGCCAAGGAACTGTTCCTGCGCGACCGCGACTACGTCGTGACCGGCGGCGAAGTGCTCATCGTCGACGAGCACACCGGACGTATCCTGCCGGGCCGCCGTTACAACGAGGGTCTGCACCAAGCCATCGAAGCCAAGGAAGGCGTGGAGGTCAAGGCCGAAAACCAGACCTTCGCCACCATCACCCTGCAGAACTACTTCCGCATGTACGACAAGCTGGCAGGCATGACCGGTACCGCAGAGACCGAAGCCGCCGAATTCATGGGCACCTACAAGCTGGGCGTGCTGCCGATTCCGACCAACAAGCCGATGATCCGCGAGGATAAGGACGATCTGATCTTCCGTACCAAGAAGGAAAAGCTCGCCGCCATCGTCCGTGATGTGGCCAAGCGCCACAAGAAGGGCCAGCCGGTCCTGCTGGGTACCGCATCCGTGGAATCCTCCGAAGTCGTGTCCTCTCTGCTTGACGTGGCCAAGATTCCTCACCAGGTGCTGAACGCGAAGCAGCATGACAAGGAAGCCGCCGTTGTGGCCGTCGCAGGCCGTAAGGGCGCCGTCACCGTGGCCACCAACATGGCAGGCCGTGGTACCGATATCATGCTCGGCGGCAACGTCGAGTTCCTCGCCGATGCGAAGCTCAAGTCTGAAGGCTATTCTCCGGATGACACTCCGGACGAGTACGAGAAGCGTTGGCCGGGCACTTTGGCCGAAATCAAGGACCAGGTCAAGGACGAGCATGAGGAAGTCGTCAAGCTCGGCGGTCTGTACGTGCTCGGCACCGAGCGCCACGAATCCCGCCGTATCGACAACCAGCTGCGCGGCCGTTCCGGCCGTCAGGGAGATCCGGGTGAATCCCGTTTCTACCTGTCCCTCGAAGATGATCTGATGCGTCTGTTCAACACCCAGCTGGTGGCGCGTGTCATGGCCAAGGGCATGCCGGAAGGCGAGCCGATCGAAGCCAAGAGCGTTTCCAAGGGCGTGCGCACCGCACAGAAGGCCGTCGAATCGCGTAACTTCGAAATCCGTAAGAACGTGCTGAAGTACGATGACGTGATGAACAAGCAGCGCACCGTCATTTATGCGGAGCGTCAGGCTGTGCTGAAGGGCGCGGATATCCACGAGGACATCCTCAAGTTCATCGACGACACCGTGCTGAGCTACATCAAGGGCGCCAACAACGGTTCCGACAAGCCGGCCGATTGGGATTGGGACGGTCTGTTCAAGGCCATCTCCTCCGTGTACCCGATCGCCGTGGAGCAGGAAGCGGCCAAGGACGCCGTCGACAAGCTCAAGGGCGACAAGGCCGTTGAGGCCCTGAAGGAGCTCATCGTCTCCGACGCCAAGGACCAGTACTCCGATTTCGAAGACAAGCTCGGCAGCGAAGGCCTGCGCCAGCTCGAGCGCCGCGTGGTGCTCGCCGTGCTCGACCGCAAGTGGCGTGAACACCTCTACGAGATGGACTACCTCAAGGACGGCATCGGCCTGCGCGGTATGGGCCAGCGCGACCCGCTGGTCGAATACCAGCGTGAAGGCTACCAGATGTACAACTCCATGATCGAAGCCATCAAGGAGGAAACCATCCAGCTGCTGTTCCACGTGGACATCGAACGCGTGGCCATGACCGAGGACGAGGAGACCGAATCCGATGAGGATGAGGCCGTGAACGCCGCCGAGGCCGTAATGGGTCTGGACGGCGAAGCGCCGCGACCGGCGAATCCGCTCCTGCAGAGCCGGAGACCGATGACGAGGCCGAAAAGACCACCATCGATGAACTGGCTGACGAGCAGAAGAACGAGAAGGGCATCGTCGGCATGCAGCCGATCAGCCATGCCGAAGGCAAGGTCCCGGCCAACAAGCGTCCGAAGAGCGAGGAACTCCACTCTCCGTGGGCGGATGGCCGCACTTTCCCGGGAACCGGCAAGAACGCCCAGTGCCCATGCGGTTCTGGCCGTAAGTACAAGATGTGCCACGGCCAGAACGAGCAGTGATTCGCTGAGTCGCTGACTTGCTCATGACATAACCTCCCCCGACCGTAATCGGGGGAGGTTTTCTTTTTGAAGAATCTTCGATGGGCCGTTTCGTGATATGGACGTGCGGACGTGGGGAAACGTCCAATCGTTACAATTGGCGGCATCAGAACAACAATAAAGGCGTGCGACAGCGCCAAGGAGGGCATCATGGCCGAAATCACATGGAAGTCGATCCTCACCAAGCTGGTCGGAGGGGACCACTTGAGCGCCGAGGAATCCGAGTGGTTCGTCGATGACCTCATGAACGGCAATGCCGATCCGGCGGCCGTTGGCGCGGTACTCGCCACCCAGCAGCAGTTGGGGCTGACCCCCGACGAAGTGCGTGGCGCGGCGAAGGCCATGGTGGCCCATGCCATTCCGCTGTACATCGACGGTGAAACCACCGACATCGTCGGCACCGGTGGCGACGGAGCCTCCACCGTGAACCTGTCATCCATGGGGGCCGTCGTAGCCGCGGCCGCAGGCGTAAAAGTCGTCAAGCACGGCAATCGTGCGGCTCATCCAAGTGCGGCACTGCTGACTGCTTCGAAGCGCTCGGCCTGCCCATGGATTTGACTCCGGAACAAGTGAGCGAAGTCGGCAACGAATGCGGCATCGCATTCGCTTTCGCACGCACCTTCCACCCCGCCATGCGTTTTGTCGGTCCGATTCGCGCCGCGCTCGGCGTGCCATGCGTGTTCAACGTGCTTGGTCCGCTGACCAACCCGGCAAGCCCGAAGCATATGGCCGTCGGCTGCGCTAATCGCAAGATGAGCCCGATCATGGCCGCCGTATATGCGGCGAACGGCCAGATCGGCATGGTCTACACTTCCCATGAGGCCTTGACGAGATGGCACCGACCGGTCCGGTCTCCATTTGGGAATTCAAGGACGGCAAGGTTACCGAAAACAAATTCGATCCGACCGTCGAACTCGGCCTCGCCAAAGTCACCATCGCAGATCTGAAGGGTGGCGAACCGACGCTCAACGCGCAGCTGGCACGAGACTTCTTCGCAGGCAAGGATGTGTCGTTCCGTACCACCGCGCTGCTGAACGCCGCTTCCGCAATCGTCGCCGACGGTCATTTGGTGCCGGGCGACGCAAGCTTGGCTGACCGGTTCAAAGCCGCCTACGCCATCGCGGAGCAGACCGTCGACTCCGGCAAGGCCACGGCGCTGCTTGACAAGTGGATCGCCATCGCCCAAGCTGCGAAGAAAGCCTGAAAACGCTGACAACGTATGTGTATGTGAAGGCCCCGGCGTAAATATGAACCGCACCCCGATTGTTGGACTGAAGAAATTCAGATTCGATGATCGGAGGTGCGGTTCTTTCGTATGCGTGAGGATCGAAGGAGACGTTACGACGACGGGTTCCGGCGCGAGGCGCTGGAGCTCATCAAGTCCGGAGCCGGCAAGGACACGCTCGCCAGAAGGCTTGCCATACCGGTGTATACCGCGAGAAACTGGATCAGGCTGTACAGGTCCAACGGCGAGGAGGCGGTCATGGGAGGCGGCGGCAGCAGACGCTACGACTGGGAGACGAAGGTCGCCGCGGCGCGCGACCACGTCGAGAACGGTCTGACCAAGACGGAGGCCATGGCCAGGCACGGGATCGCGAGCATCGCGTACCTGAAGGCGAAGGTCGCGTACCTGGAAAAACTCCGGGCCCTGCGGCGTCCAAGTCACGCGGCGCGAGCGAAGCGCCGTCGTCCGACTGCTCGCAGGGCGGGGACACCGGCTCGACCACCTCCTGAGGATAGCCGGGGTGCCGAAATCCACGTACTACCACCACCTGTCGCGCCCGGCGCACGTGTCCAGGCCGGACGTGGAGCCGATGGTACGGGAGATATGGGAGCGCACCCCGAACGGGTGCGGCCACCGGCAGGCGCGCATGTGCCTGGTCCACGAGTTCGGCACGCGCATATCCGCCAAGACCGTGCTCAGGGTCATGCGCCGTATGGCTGAGATGCGCCATCCGCTCCAGGAACCGTGGAGACGCTACAGCTCGTACAGGGGCGAGACGGGCGACCGCGTGCATAACCTGCCCGAACGCGACTTCGACGCGGCCCGTCCGTTCTCCAGGCTCGGCACCGACGTCACCGAGTTCAAGGTCGCCGGCTCCAAGGCGTACCTCGCTCCCGTGTACGACATGGCCAGCAAGGAGATCGTGGCTTGGGACGTGAGCCGCAGTCCGGACCTCGGGCAGCAGAGGCGCCTGCCCGCCATGCTCGCGGAGCGCCTGCCCGCCGGCACGGAGCCGATCCTGCACTCGGACATGGGATGCAGTACCAGCACCAATGGTGGAGGAAGGAGCTCGAACGCCCCGGCATCCGCCGGTCCATGAGCCGCAAGGGCAACTGCCTGGACAACGCGGCGGCCGAGCAGGTCTTCGGCCACTTGAAGGACGAGTTCTACCGCGGCCGTGTGTTCGACTCGTACGAACAGTTCAAACGCGAGCTGGACGCCTACATCATCCATTGGAACACCAGACGACGCCAGATACGACTCGAGGGACGCACCCCGGAGGAGTTCCTGAGCATGTCCCTCGCGGTCTGACCCTGTATCCCAATTAACAACGTCCAACAAACGGGGCACAGTTCAATAACCGCCGGGGCCTTCACATAGATGGATGTATTCAGTTTGTCGCCAAAGAATCGTCAGACGCGTGCTCCATCATCGAATTCGTCGGTACGCGTTTCACGATGCCCTTTATGCTGCACGATGAGGCCAGCGGCGCCGACCAGCGCACACAAACCGAAAATCGAACCAAGAATCGAAGCCAACGCCGGAACGAACACGGAAGCGATAATGCCGATGACGCCGGCCACCAGCAATATCCAGAACACCAGTTTTGACAGTTTCACATGGCCGATTTCAGGATTCGGCGGCACGAAGTCGTCACCGTAACGGTCCATGACCCGATCCGTGTCAAGCCAGCTCGAACCAGTGAAATCGCGCGGCCCACGACCATTCGCCGGCGCATCATTGGTGAACGTGCCCTGATCCAAGTCATCGATGGACAGCAAAGCCTCTTTTTCCCGACGTTGCGCATGCTTCTCGAAACGTTTCGCACTACGCGAACGTTCCACGGCCTTCAAATCGTCAGCATGCGAATCCGCAAACTCGGCCCAAGCCGCATCCAAGTCGTCCATTGGAGAGCCGCCACCATGCGACGCGTCATTTGGGCGTTCTTCATCGTCATTGCTATTGTTGAGGTCAGTCATACTTATACTCTAATCGGGCGGAGGCCAATCCGCCGGGAGGATCGTGAAGAATGCTCTATTGGTTTTTCGTAAAAGGCTTGGGACCAATCGCATCCACCGTTTGGGACCGACCGCGCAAGGACTTGAGAACATTCCGCACGAAGGTGGCGCCATCATCGCAGCCAACCATCTTGCCGTCATCGACGATGCGTTGCTGCCGTTGACCTGCCCGCGCATGATTCATTTCATGGGCAAGGCCGAATATTTCGAAGGCAAAGGCATCAAAGGCAAATTCAAGAAATGGTGGTTCACGTCAGTCGGCGTGTTCCCCGTGGACCGTTCCGGCGGTTCCAAATCACTTGGCGCACTGAACCACGCCCGTGAGATCATCGAGGACGGACATCTGTTCGGCATTCACATCGAAGGTACTCGCAGCCCTGATGGACGTCTTTACAAAGGACACACCGGCGCGGCGCGTCTGGCATTCGAAACCGGTTGCCCCATTATTCCGGCCGCCATCATCGGTTCGCGTGAACTGCAGAAGCCAGGACAGGTCATTCCGAACAAAGGCAAGTCCAAGGTGATTTACGGCAAGCCGATTGAAGTCGAGAAGAAATCCGCCGACCAGATTACCCACGATGATTTGCGTTCGCTTACCGACCGCGTGACCCGTGAGATCCAGAAGATGAGCGGACAGGAATACGTCGACGAATACGCGCAGAAGGTCAAGGCCGAGCTCAAAGCCCAGCAGGAGGCCGAAGCGCAGGCACAAGCCGAATCCGCTGCCAAGAAGGCATAAGTTTTCAGCGAGGTTCATTCCAAACCAATCAGGGGTGTCTGTTCCGAAGAATGTTTTCGGAACAGACACCCCTGATTTCTATTTTGTAATCAGGATAATCAGTCGAACAGCGACGAATACATTTTCAAGGTGACGGTATTCGGCGTGCCATCCTCCTGACGCAGTCGCACCTCGGTGCCTCCTACCGGATCCTGCGAAGCGACCTTCTTGTCTTGACTGGAGTCAAGTGTCAGTTGCGAGCTGATCTTCACACTGAATCCCAGCTTCTCCAATGCGGCTTTGGCAGCGGCGGCTTTCTGTCCGACATAATTCGGCAGCGTTACGGTTTCCGGTCCCTTCGACACCACCGCATTGACGCTATCGCCCCAGTGCAACTCGTCTCCGGTCTTCGCGGAAGCGGAAATCACCTGCCTTGCGGAATCTTGTCATCGAATTGCTCGGTCCAGTTGACGGTGAGCTTGAGCGCATCAAGCGTCTGCTGCGCCTCATCCTTCGATTTGCCCACGACGCCCGGCATGGTAACCGGTTTCGGTCCTTGGGACAGCGTGACGGTAATCTTCGCGTTATGGGGCAGAGTCGCGCCGGGATCCACGCTTAAATCAAGCAACGCGCCCTGAGGTACGTCCATGGAATACGCGTCATCATTGGCCGGAGTCTGTTCGATGTTGTCGAAGCCGGCACGCTTCAACGCGTTGATCGGATCCTTGCCGTTCGCACTGGTGGCATCGAGAATGTCTGTGGGAACAGTGCCCTGCTTAATACCCTTGGACACTACCACCTTGACCTTCTGATGATGACGTTTGCTCACATGCGAACCGACATTCTCCGGGTCGGTGGAGATGACATTGCCAGCCTTGACGGAATCACTGAACGCCTCGGTTTCTTCGTACTCGATGTTGGAGAATTTCAGCAGTTCCTCATAGGCGTTCCATTTGATGTTGGAAATACGGCAGGGCTCCGAATCGGAACATGTGAGATCTGCCGGCTGAGGCATGGTCCAGTAGCTGCCCGGTCCTCGGAAATACCACCAGGCATAGCCTCCACCGCCTGCGCAGCAAGCACGATGGCTGCTACGACGGCGATGATGACAGGTGCACGCTTGCCACTGCGTTTCGGCTGTCCACCACTGACCGGACCGTTCGAGGGGGAAGCTGGAACGTTGTTGGCGGGGACGTCGTTCTTTTCCAAAGCCAAGCGGGTGGTTGCCTCCGGATCTGCCTGCTGCGCCGGCATGACGGTGGTTTTGTTCGGGTTTTCCGGATTGAACTGTCGTGTACGATCGTCGTTCTGACGCACAGGCGGTGCTGGGGGAGCGGGCGGTAGCGGCATCTGCCGGGTGCCATCGCCGGGCATGGTGTCGGCGGCATCGTTTGCGGCCGGGGAAACGGCTGACAGACGGTATTGCCAGTCGTCGATGGTGAGGTTCGATTGCAACTGCTGCAATTCGTCGAATGCCACGGACGCATCCTGGGGACGGTCCTCGACCGCGCGCGCCGTAAGACGGGCGAGGAATGCGGCCACGCCTGCATTGATGCCCGGACAAGCGGTCGTGATATCCGGCACATCCTCATGCACGTGCTTGAACACCAGCGTCACCGGATTGTCCGCGGTGAACGGCACCTTGCCGGCCAGCATCTCCCAAGCCATGATGCCTACGGAATACAGGTCTCCCTGCGGCGTTGCCTGATTGTGCTGAATCATTTCTGGCGCCAGATAGGCGGCCGTGCCCAGCAGCATGCCGGTGGAGGACAGCGTGGCCTGCGACACCGCCTTGGCCAGGCCGAAATCGGTGATCTGCACATGTCCTCGGTCATTGAGCAGAATATTCTCCGGTTTGATATCGCGGTGCACCACGCCTGCGCGATGCGCCGAAGCCAAGCCGTCCAACGTCTCACCGACTATGCGTAGCGTCTCACGAACGCTGAACGTGACTTGCTGGTTCATTTCGTACCGCAGGTTCACGCCATGCACGTACTCCATGACAAGAAAATCCAGTCCATCGAACTCACCGGTGTCATACACCTGCACGATATGGGGATTGGCTATTGCTGCTGCGGAACGGGCCTCGCGATGGAAACGTTCCACGAACTGGTCGCGTTGTGGGCCCTGTGCCAGCTGCGTGTGCATGATCTTAATGGCGACGGTGCGTCCCAGACGCTCGTCAACAGCTTGATACACCGTGGCCATGCCGCCATCGGCGATTCTGCTGACGACTCGGTACCGGCCTTCGATGACCTGGCCTTCGGGGGCATGCTGGGCTTCACTCATGGCTAATCGGTACGATTCCTTCTTCAAAAAACGTTTCGCGACAAAGATGTGTTCACTTGTAGTCTACAAGGAATGGTTTGCGGAAGATGCGATGAACACGGGTCTTTCACAGTGCGGCGGCATCAGCCTGTTCCCGCACAATCGGTACGAAACGTGCGCATGCTTCGGTAAGCATGTCTTTGCGATCCTGCGATAGTTCAAGCGTCTCGATGGCGGCCTTCGACTCGAGCCACAGACCGGCGATCCGTTCCTTGGAACGTGCGATGGCACCAGTGGACTCGAACAATGCGATGGCACGCCTAACATGTGCCTCGTCACGTGATTCGGCTTCCCACATGTCGATGAGTTCACGTCGTTCGACATCGCCGGCAGCCTCAATCGCATCGGCCAGCAACACCGTGCGTTTGCCTTCACGGATATCACCGCCCACCGGTTTGCCGGTATTGCGGCTCGACCCGATGACGTCCAGAAGATCATCCGCGAGCTGGAACGCCAAACCAAGAGGCAATCCAATCGCCAGTGCGAGCCTGCGCGCGTCCGCAGGGGCGAGGCCGGCGGCAAGCATACCGAATTCCAAAGGTGCGATAGTGGTATAACTGGCGGTCTTCCAACGGAAGACATTCAAAGAGGCCGACGCCAGCTCTTCAGGATCGTCTAACGTATTGAGTTCCACGGCCAAATCGAGTACTTGGCCGATTTCCACTTCACGGTGCATATTCAGGAAGGCCGACACCACGGAAGACCCGGAGCCAAGCCGGCAAGCCGCTTTATTGGCGATATCCACGCTCGCGGTGGCCAGCATATCACCCAACATGATGCCCAAACCATGGCCGATGGCATCACTATGGGTATCCGTGGCAAGCGCACGATGAGCGGACGGCTTGCCACGGCGCAGATCGGAATCGTCGATGATGTCGTCATGCACCAACGCGCCGGTCTGAAACACTTCGATCGCGCATGCCAGATCCAACACCGCATCCATATCACGTTCCGCCACATCCTGCGGCGCGAACGCACGGAACGCATCCAACGTCAGCAACGCCCGCAGACGTTTGCCGCCCTCACTTGACGTGACCGCCTGCTGCGCCACCGCATCAGCGACGGCTTTGCAGGAATTCGCCACCGGATCGTCCGCATGCAGGAACGAAAAATCCCTTACCAGCGAGAGCGTGCGCGTTTCAATCTGTTCCAAATCGGAAGAGCTAGTCATGGGTCAAGGTTATCCACACACATTCGACAAGAGGAAAACATAATGATTGCAGCGGGTGAGACGGTGCCGGACGTTCGTGACACGCCGAGCTTCACGTTCTCCGACCACAGGGGTCCCGAAACGCCTCATTGCATTGCCGGATGATGCATAGTTCCAACAAAGCGGCCTGCATCAAGCGACCGCTCCGATACGCCAAGGAGGACGAGACATGAAGACGATCGACGAGCCCATGCCGATATGCGAAGCCGAGATGGAACGGCTTGAAGACCAATTGGTGGAGGATTGCAAATCGCTGGGCATGGCGGAGAGCATACGCGATTTCCTGCAGGGGCCATTCTCGGAATGGATGGATGAGCTGGCCGATGAATCGTCGGGAGGTGACGATTCATCGCCAGAATGCAGACTGTCCAGAAACGGTGCGGGAGCACTTGCCATCGCCATGCAGCAGACCATGGCGGTGCGTGACGCGCTGCTGGTCTCCATCATCGTGGATGAACGACGTTCGTCACGTGACTTTCTCATGGGATTCATGGCCAATCCGACACTTCCCGGCAACACGCGTCATCTGGAGGAATCCCTCAACGGATCGTTCCGTGACGCATCAAGAAAACCCGACACGAAACGTTGCGACAACGGCGTCAACATGATGTTCGACATCATCGGGATGGTCCCCGAACGGTATCATGTGCAGCCATTGGCCATCATCAGTTATGTGCTGTGGTGGATGGGCGATGAGCGCGCCATGCTGTGCGCGATGCGTGCGCTCGCGTTGGATGAGAATTGTTCGCTCGCGGCGATCATCTGCTCCGCGGCGCATCGTCATATCGGACCGGCATGGGCCGAAGAGACATAGAGCAACACGCCGAAAGGAAGCGGTACTTGCGCATGGTGAGCTCAACACGCGGGAATAATCGTCCTCGCAAGATGGTTAACTCACATAGTTGACGATTTGCCCTTGCCAGAAGTGGGTCCATATGGTATACGCTTCCGGCGGGATCAATAGGAGGATAAGTTTGGCCACCAAGGAAACGACGGTAAATACGGAACAGACTGATCTGACCGAAAAGACCACCTCCGGAAAAAAGGCCTCCACGCGCAAGCCTGCTGCCAAGAAGAGCGAGTCCTCAAAGACCGCTACGAAGACGTCGCGCAAGACGGCCGCGAAGAAGACCTCCGCCGCCAAGAAAAGCAAGAAAGCGGAAGAAGAAGAGAACCTGATCGAGCAGGACGCTCCTGAAGACGATCCCGTCGAGGATGCCGATCTTGATGATTTCGACGATGACCTTGATGACGTGGACGACGAAGGGGAGGCTGACGACCTCGACGAGGACAATATCGACGAGGATGACGATTCCGAACTGGAAGACGATGACGAAGACAAGCGCAAAAAGCCGGAAGAGCCCAAGGAAAAAGGCGCTTTCGTGGTGCGTGACGATGATGACGACGACAATCTGACGCCGTCCGGCAATCCGAAGCGTCGTGTGATCGCAGCCGGCGCCACCGCAGATCCGGTCAAGGATTACCTGAAGCAGATCGGCCGAGTGAACCTGTTGAACGCCGAACAGGAAGTCGACCTGTCCGAACGCATCGAGGCCGGTCTGTACGCCCAACATCTGCTGGACACGGAATCCGACAAGATGGATTTCAAGCGCCGGCGTGAACTGAAGTGGGCCGCGAACGACGGCAAGCGCGCCAAGGACCATCTGCTGGAAGCCAACCTTCGACTCGTGGTCTCTCTTGCCAAGCGCTATACGGGCCGTGGCATGCTGTTCCTCGATTTGATTCAGGAAGGCAATCTTGGTCTGATTCGTGCCGTAGAGAAGTTCGACTGGAAGAAGGCTTCAAGTTCTCCACGTACGCCACATGGTGGATTCGCCAGGCCATCACCCGTGCCATGCTGATCAGGCCCGCACCATTCGTGTGCCTGTGCATATGGTGGAAGTCATCAACAAGCTGTCCCGCGTGCAGCGCCAGATGCTTCAGGACCTCGGCCGCGAACCTACGCCGGACGAACTGGCCCGTGAGCTCGACATGCCGGTCGAGAAGGTGCAGGAAGTGCAGAAGTACGGGCGTGAGCCGATTTCCCTGCACACGCCGCTGGGCGAGGATGGCGATTCCGAGTTCGGTGATCTGATCGAAGACACCGACGCCATCGCACCGTCCGATGCCGTCGCCTTCTCGCTGTTGCAGGAGCAGTTCAAGCAGGTGCTTGAAACGCTGTCTCCGCGTGAGGCTGGCGTCATCAAGATGCGCTACGGTTTGGAGGACGGCCAGCCGAAGACGCTGGATGATATCGGACGTGTGTATGGCGTGACGCGCGAACGTATCCGCCAAATCGAATCGAAGACCATGTCCAAGCTGCGCCATCCGTCCCGTTCGCAGACGCTGCGCGACTTCCTGGACCAGTGATAGTAATCAGACGCGAGTAAATGAAGTCGAGAAACCGGCATGAACGCAGGGTTTCTCGACTTCATGTCTTGTAAGGCGACAATTGAAAGGGAACATGGCTAAGGATAATTACGGTGCTGAGAGTCTTACCGTGCTCGAAGGCTTGGATGCGGTGCGCAAACGTCCGGGCATGTACATCGGCACGACCGACAGCCAGGGCCTGATGCACTGCCTGTGGGAGATCATCGACAATGCCGTCGATGAGGCTCTTGCGGGAGCCTGCAACCACATCATCGTGACCTTGCATGACGATGGTTCCGTTGAAGTGGCGGACAATGGCCGAGGCATTCCGGTGGACGTGGAGCCGAAAACCAAGCTCACCGGCGTGGAAGTGGTGCTGACCAAGCTGCATGCCGGCGCCAAATTCGGCAATTCCTCGTATGGCGCTTCCGGCGGTCTGCATGGTGTCGGCTCATCCGTTGTGAACGCATTGAGCTCCCGTCTCGACGTGGAAGTGGATCGTGACGGCAAAACCCACCACATGGCTTTCCATCAGGGCCACCCCGGAGTGTATTCCGACGTTGATCCGGAACACCCGTCTCCCGATTCGCCATTCAAGAAGACGCGCAAGAATCGTCCCACCGAACTTGAGATCATCGGCAAAGTCAGTCCGAAGACCACGGGTACCCGCATCCGCTATTGGGCGGATCCGGAGATTTTCAACGACACCGCTGAATTCAGCTATGACCAGCTCATCGACCGTGTACGGCAGACCAGTTTCCTGGTGCCAGGGCTGAAAATCACCGTCATCGACGAGAACATTCCCGAAACCGGCGACGAGTCCATTGACGAAATGCTGGAAGTCGATGACAATGTCATCGAACAGGTGACGGAAGAGAACACGTCCGCTGAAACGGATGATATCGGAACCTCTGCCGACATACTGCAGGAGGATTCAGCCGAAGCTGATGAATCAGCCGAATCGCAAGAAAACGATGCTGCCACGCAATCGCAGGAAACCGTTTCCCAGCCCGTGCAGCCGAAATATCCGCATGCGCGCGTCGAAGAATTCTGCCATACCGGAGGCGTGAAGGATTTCGTCGACTTCCTGTCCAAAGGCGAAGCGGTCTCCGATATTTGGCGCATCGCCGGCGAGGACACGTATGTTGAAGAAACGCAGGCGGTCGGAGACGATGGTGAACTGCATGCGCAGAAGGTGACGCGTGATTGCGCAGTCGATATCGCCATGCGATGGACCAACGGCTACGACACCACCATGCGCAGCTTCGTCAACGTGGTGGAGACGCCCGGCGGCGGCATGCACGTGGACGGCTTCCTCCAAGGCATCACCAAGCAGGTGCGCAAGGCCATCGAGGACAACGCGCGCAAACTCAAGGTGAATCTCAAGGATTCCCATATGAAGGTGGAACGTGACGACATTCTCGCCGGTCTGGTGGCCGTCGTCACCGTCCGCATCGCCGAACCGCAGTTCCAAGGCCAGACCAAGGACGTGCTCGGCACCGCGCAAGTCAAGCCGATCGTCTCCAGAATGACCGATAAGCAGTTCGGTGAGATGATTACCGGCTCCAAACGCGGTTACAAGGAACAGTCCGGCCGCGTGCTGGAGAAAATCGTCGGCGAAATGCATGCCCGCGTGCAGGCGCGCAAGACCAAGGAAGTCACACGCCGTAAGAACGCGCTTGAATCCGCGTCCATGCCGCCGAAACTGTCCGACTGCCAGCCCGGCAATGACGATGTGGCCGAACTGTTCATCGTCGAGGGTGATTCCGCATTGGGCACAGCCAAGGCCGCCCGTAATTCCGGTTTCCAAGCGTTGCTGCCGATTCGAGGCAAAATCCTCAACGTGCAGAAGGCATCGCTCGCGCAGATGCTGTCCAACAAGGAATGCGCAGCCATCATCCAGGTGGTCGGCGCAGGATCCGGCGCAAGCTTCGACATCGAACAGGCCCGATACAACAAGATCATCATGATGACCGATGCCGATGTCGACGGCGCGCACATCCGCATCCTGCTGCTGACGCTGTTCTACCGGTACATGCGGCCGCTTATCGAATACGGTCATGTGTATGCCGCAGTGCCGCCGCTGCATCGTATCGCGTTGACGGGTACGCATAAGGGCGAGTACATCTACACGTATTCCGATGATGAGTTGGCAGGCAAACTCGCCGAGCTTGATAAAAAGCACATCGGCTACAACGAGGACATCCAGCGTTACAAGGGTTTGGGTGAGATGGACGCCGACCAGCTGGCCGATACCACCATGGATCCGCGCACCCGCATGCTGCGCCGTATCCGCATGGAGGACGCCGAACAGGCCAGCCACATCTTCAGCCTGCTCATGGGTGATGACGTGCCGCCGCGCAAGGCGTTCATCGTGGAGAACGCCGACGATTTCGACCGTTCCAAGATCGACACCTGATATTGCATGGCGATTGCGATTGGCGGGTCTTGCGTTACGGCGGAGACCCGCTTTTCGTGTATGCACGATAATGCAAAAACGTCGGTCGATAGTGCAAGATGCAAAATACCGTTTGGTAGGTAACTTTGGATAAAATAGCGGAGTATTTTCGTGATTTTATTGCCGCAAACATAAAACATACAAGGAGCTGACTGTGGCCAATCTGCTGCTCGCCGTGATTTACATCGCCTTCATCAGTCTGGGTCTGCCGGACGCGGTGCTCGGCGCCGCATGGCCGACGATGAGCGGCGACCTGCATGCGTCGATTTCCTGGGCGGGTGGCATTTCCATGACGATTTCCTCCGGCACCATCGTGTCCGCGCTGCTATCAGACCGCATGACCTTGCGGTTCGGTGCAGGCAAGGTCACGGCAGTGTCCGTTGCGTTAACGGCGTTCGCATTGTTCGGCTTCTCCATCTCGCCGAATTACTGGATGCTGCTGCTCTTCGCCATTCCGTACGGCTTGGGCGCGGGCGGCGTCGATGCGGCGCTCAACAACTATGTGGCAATCCACTACGAAAGCCGTCACATGAGCTGGCTGCACGCCATGTGGGGCTTGGGCACGCTGCTTGGCCCGTACATCATGGCAAGCGCATTGGGTGCCGGCCATGGCTGGGCGTGGGGCTACCGGACCATCTCCATTCTGCAGGTCGTGCTCACCGCGGTGCTGGTGCTGAGCCTGCGTTGTGGAAGGCGCGTAAGACCGTCGAACCGCAGCGGACGAGTGAAACCTCTTCCGTGCAATCCGCGCAGTCCGAGCAATCGGAAGGGGAAACAGCTGACCGGCGCAAGCCGCTTGGTATTCGCGGTGTGCTCGCCATCCGTGGCGCCCGCGAGATCCTCGTGATGTTCTTCTGCTATTCCGCGCTCGAATCGACCGCCATGTTGTGGGCCAGCAGCTATATGGCGCTTGGCAAGGGCATCGACAAGACCACGGCGGCCATGTGGGGAAGCCTGTTTTGCATCGGCATCACCGTCGGACGTCTCGCCAGCGGTTTCCTGACCATGAAACTGAACGATCCGGCCATGATTCGTCTTGGCCAGGCGTTGGTGCTGACCGGCATCGTCATCATGCTCCTGCCGCTGCCGCACAATATCGGCACCATCGCGGGACTAATGGTCATCGGTTTGGGCTGCGCGCCGATCTATCCGTGCGTCATCCATTCCACTCCTGCTTATTTCGGCGAGGACAAATCGCAGGCCATCGTCGGCATGCAGATGGCTTGCGCCTATGTGGGATCGATGTGCATGCCGCCGCTGTTCGGGCTGATCGCGCAACATGTTTCGGTCAACCTGTTCCCGTTCTATCTGGTGGTGTTCCTGGCGCTGATGGTCGCCATGCATGAGACCTTGCGCCGCAAGTGCGGCGACCGTGCGGCCGCCTGACGACGCCATATGTGAGACGCTCGAATGTGTCAGCCGGGTGGTGTGCTCGAATGAGCCGACGACGGTGGATGACGAGCTTTCCGCCGGTTGTGGATGATGTCTGAAGCGATGCCATAATCGAACGTATGTACGAATGCATGGACTTGTTCTCGGAGGTTACCAATGCCTGGTTCAAGCATGCGTTCAATGCTCCGACGGAGGCGCAACGTTTAGCATGGCCGGCCATCCGCTCCGGCGAGAACGTGTTGGTGGTGGCGCCCACCGGCTCCGGCAAGACATTGTGCGCCTTCCTTTCCGCAATCGACCGTCTGATGACGAAGGAGGGCGATGACTTATTGCGGACGTCCGGCGGTGGGGACGGCACGGCTGAATCCGATTGCAATGCCAAGAAACGTAAACCCGTCCGCGGCGTCAAGGTCCTGTATATTTCGCCATTGAAGGCTCTGGGCGTGGATGTGGCCAAGAACCTCCAAGCGCCATTGGCTGGCATCGCCGGACAGTGCGAGGCGATGGGATTGCCATCGCCGAAAGTCAGCGTGGGCATACGAAGCGGCGACACCACGCCGCAGGAACGGCGCAGAATCGTCAGCCATCCGCCGGATATCCTCGTAACCACGCCAGAATCGCTGTTCCTGCTGCTCACCTCCAAGGCGCGACGGATACTTTCCGCCGTTGATACCGTTATCGTGGATGAAGTGCACGCCATCGCGGGCTCCAAACGTGGCGCGCACCTGGCGCTGAGCTTGGAACGATTGGAAAGCCTTGCCGGCCGGTCCGTCCAACGCATCGGGCTTTCCGCCACTGTGGAACCGCCGGCCGAAGCCGCACGTTTCCTTGGCGGCATACGGCCGGTACGCGTCATCAGACCCGAATCGCACCCCGACATGGATCTGAAAGTGGTGGAACCGCTTTCGGCCATGCGCGATCCCGTCTCCGACGACGCAGGGCGGAGGGCAGGCGCCGTGAAACTTCCGAACCGCCATACCACGCATATCTCCGGGGTGAGTCCTGCATGGAGGCATTGGCGGAACGTAAAGGACTGACTTCGGGCGGGGGAAACGAACATACCTCACGGGTTTCGACCGGAGGTTCGGTATGGCCGGCCATCGAACGCAGCGTGCTTGACGAAGTGCTGAAACACCACACCACCCTCGTGTTCGTCAACTCCCGTGGCCTTGCGGAAAAACTCACCGCACGGCTCAACGACCTGTATGCGCAATTGCGCACATCCCGGAAAACTGGGTCTGAAACCGCCGTCAAAGCGGACGCAGGGCGGGATGCGCTGTCCGACCGTAGGCTTGGCCGAACGGACTTGAGTGTGTCGGACAACGCATCCCAGCCGGAGTCCACAGCCAGTGATTCCACCCAGCCGTATCCGGATCTGGGCTCCCCGGAAGGCCGTGAAGGCTTCGCCAAACACTACGATTCCGTGGTCGGATCCACCACCATGCTGGTCTCCTCGCATGCGGACGCCGACGCGATCGCCATGGCGCATCATGGTTCCGTTTCCAAAGACCGGCGCAAACAGATCGAAGAGCAGCTCAAACGCGGCCAATTGCGTTGCGTGGTCGCCACATCGAGCCTTGAACTCGGCATCGACATGGGTTCAGTGGATCTGGTTATCCAGATCGCACCGCCATTGTCCGTGTCCTCGGGATTGCAGCGGGTGGGGCGCGCCGACCACAAGGTCGGGGGAGTCTCGCATGCACTGTTCTACCGATTACACGAGAGCAAATCATCGGCACGGCCGCAGGCATCGAATGCATGCGCTCCGGAGACATCGAAACACTGACCATTCCATGCACCCCCTTGGACGTGCTTGCCCAGCAAACCGTCGCCGCCGCGGCGATGGATGATCTGAAACCAGACGACTGGTACGTGACCGTGCGCAAGGCCGCGCCATTCGAAGATCTCGACAGAACCATGTTCGATGCTGTGATGGGCATGATGACCGGTGCCTACAACGGCGAGGATTTCTCCGCCTTCCGACCTCCATTGCAATACAACGAAGAGGCGGGTCTCATCTCCGCGCGCCTGGCGCTCAACGACTGGCCGTGACCAGCGGAGGCACCATACCCGACCGAGGAACCTACACCGTGGTGCTTCCCGAAGAAGGCTCCGGACCGGGCCCACGCAAAGTGGGGGAGCTGGATGAGGAAATGGTGTACGAATCCCGGGTCGGAGACGTCATCACCCTCGGCACATCGACCTGGCAGATCCAGGAAATCACCCGGGACCGTGTGGTGGTGGTTCCTGCTCCAGGACGTACCGCCCGACTGCCGTTCTGGCATGGCGAAGGCGACGGGCGGGACGCGGCATTCGGACGGTCCCAAGGCCGATTCGTACGCGATATGGCGCAAGGACTACGCGCGGAAGTCTCGGACGGCATCGCAGGAGACAAGACCAGCCGATTCGACACGACAACAATCGCACGTCTACGTCGTGACGGATTGGATGACAACGCCATCGGCAATCTTGCGACCTGCTTGCCGAACAGCGCGCCGCCACGGGAACGATTCCCAACGACCGTGAGCTGGTCGTCGAACGCTGCCAGGATGAAGAAGGCGATTGGCGTGTGATCGTCCACTCGCCATACGGCAGACGCGTGCACGAACCATGGGCCATGGCCATCACCACACGTATCAAACAACGATACGGGTTCGATGGGCAGGTATACGCGGCCGACGACGGCATCATCATCCGCCTCCCGGACGGCGACAGCAACCTGCCGATCCGCGAGCTGCTGCTGTTCGACACGGAAGAGCTGCAACGCATCATCGGAACACAAGTCGGCGAAAGCGTGCTGTATGCCGCACGATTCCGAGAATGCGCGGCGCGATCGCTGTTCCTGCCACGCGCCAACCCCGGCAGACGCGTCCCCTTATGGCAGCAGCGGCTGCGCGCGGCGCAACTGCTCAACGCCGCCCGAACTCGGAAGAACTTCCCGTTGCTGTTGGAAACCGCACGCGAATGCCTACAGGACGTGTACGATCTGCCCGCGCTGAAACATGTGATGTCCGGATTACGCTCCGGCGTCATCTCTTTGAGCGAGACCGTCACGGAAACGCCGTCGCCGTTCGCGGAAAACATGCTGTTCGGATACGTGGGCGCGGTCATGTACCAATACGACGTGCCGCAAGCCGAACGCAGTACGCAACTGCTGTCCATGGACGGAAGTGCTGGAACGTCTTCTGGGAGCCACGGACATGGCTTCGCTGTTGGATGCCGACGTCATCGCGCAGGTTGGGAAGGAGCTTGCCGGACGGACGTTCTGGAACGATTTGGACGAGACCGACATTGCCGGCCGTGTGGCGCGATATGTCAAAACGCATGGCCCATTCACCGCGGATCAGATGATCGCCGAACTGGGATTGGACGCTGTCCAAGGCGTACGCATGTTGGATGAATTACATGCCAAAGGCGAACTGCTGAAAGGCCATTTCGTCGATGATGCGGCCGGAGCGGACGCCAATGGTTCCGATGATTCAGCATCGGAACGGTCACCTCGCAAACGCCCCAGCAATGGCTCCACAAAGACGTGTTTCGGCGTATCCGCGCGCTTTCGCTTGCCAAGGCACGCAAAGCCATCAAGCCGGTGGAACCGGCCGTCTATCAGGCGTTCCTGTTGGACAGACAAGGTGTCGGACCTGTGGGTGGCGCCCGATATGAAGGCGTCGACGGGCTGATGCGTGTGATTGAACAGCTTGAAGGCATATACCTCAACGCCTCCGTTTGGGAATCCTCGGTCTTCCCCGCACGCGTTCGCGACTACCAACCGAGTATGTTGGACGAACTGCTCGCATCCGGAGACGTGGTATGGGTCGGCTCCAAAATCAATGGTTCCAACGCCAAGGAAGCCGGCGGCATCGCATTCCATCCAGCTGATTCACGGCTGCTGGTGAAACCCGGCGAACAATCGCAGAACAATGCCTATAGTGCCGGAACCATGACCGTGCCGGAGACGATACTTGCCGCATTATCGAATGGGGGAGCCTTCCATGCGCGGCAGCTTTCCACAGCCGCCAAAGTCATCTGGCAGGAACATGCGGAAGTCAACGTGAATCCTGAAACAGGGGAAATCATCCTTCCCGCATGGGGCGAAAGCCAGTTCGAGGAAGCCTTGTGGTCCTTGGTATGGCAAGGCAAAGTGACGAACAGTTCATTCGCTCCCGTTCGGGCCTTGACTCAAGCACGGTTTCAGTGCGCGCGCCACGCACTGCCGCACGCAGACGCGTACGGATCCACGCCTCGACACCGGCGACGCTCGGTGGATTATGGTCCGCGGTCGACTCGTCCCGGACCAGTCCAATGGCGATACCGGATCAAGCGGACGATACCGCCGGCAAACCAACAGCCGGCATCGAGGAATACGACATCGCATTGATCGAATCGCTGCTCGACCGATATGGCGTGATCGCCGCTCCGCTAATCGACAAGGAGCAGGTCGCAGGCGGATTCTCCGGACTATACCCGGTACTCAAACGTATGGAGGAACACGGCAATCTGGTCAGAGGCATGTTCGTCAAAGGATTCGGAGCGGTCCAATTCGCCGGACGTGACACAGTGGACGCCTTGCGCGGCGACGACGAGGCGCACAGCCAATCCTGCGTGGCGCTCGACGTGACCGACCCGGCCAACCTGACAGGCTCCGCGATCACATGGCCCGAACAACACCATATGAAACCGGCGCGCAGAGCGGAATCGGTCATCGTGCTCGACCACGGCATGCCGGTGCTGTTTGCCGTGCCGAAAAGCCACAGAATCGTCAGCTTCACCGATGACGAGCGAATATTGCAGCCGGCATGTACGGAACTTGCCTATGCATTGCAGCATCAGTCCAAGGGCAGCGTCAGCTTCGCCGAAATGAACGGTGAATCATTGAAGGAACGCAACGAATACAGACGTTTGCTGCATGCTGCCGGGTTCGTGGACAGCCACAAGGCATGAAGCTATATGGCTGAACCAAGCCGGAGGCACTTTCACCCAGCCTGCTCATTCAACCTGGCGGCCCAAGTGCGCAAAACGGGAAGGCCCTGAACCGGAAGAAGAACCAGTCCAGAGCCCCGCCAATCGATTTCGTCGAATCAGCCGACCACCGCAATCGGCGCCGACAGATCCGTACCGGAACCATCGCGTCGCATATCAGGCTTCGGCAATTCCACAGGAGCGCCACTTTGCGTGGAAGCATGCAACGGATACGCGCCCACGAACGCGAGAATCAACGTATCCTGCCCCTTGAGGAATCGCTGCGAACGCACGCCACCCGTACCACGGCCCTTCGTCGGATACATCTCCAACGGCGTGACCTTCGCGGCACCGTTTTCAGTGCCAGGCAACGCTTCGGAATCGCCGGCAACCGTCAACACCACGGCTCCGGAAGCAGAGAACAGTCCATTCTCGCCTTCTTCGTAATTCCATGTCACCTTGCCATCAGGCACCACCGCGAACGCGGCCACCGAACACCCCTCAGCCAGACGAATGCCCGCCATGCCGCCAGCGGTACGGCCCTGCGGACGCACATTCTTCGCTTCGAACGTCAACAACGAGGAATCGGTGGACACAAACACCAGACGATCCTCATCACGGGCTTCGGCAGCGGCAAGCACTTCGTCATCATCCTTCAAATCGATGACGCTCCACGAATCCATTGTGGTCGGAGATTCACGGTTCCAACGCTTGACCACGCCGTTGCGGGTGCCCAACGCCAAAGGAACAAGCTGACCGCCGTCATCCGTGGAAGGCATATCAATCGCAGCAATCACCCGTTCGCCGCGGATCGGATCGGTGTTCTCCGTCATGCCCAGCAGTTCCTCGGCCTTCACACCACCCGTGACACTGAGCGGCCCATCCGCGGAAACCTTCGGCAATTCGACACATGGGCCAGCACCAGACGACCCGCTGAAGTAACCAAGCCGTATGAGGAACGTGTGGACGTGCGGAACATCGAAACGATCTGATCATCTTGGCACGTCCGTCGGAAGCCGAACGATTCTCCCAACGTTCCACCGCATCCTCGGAAGTGCGTGCGATCAGCCCGTGGCGGACAGCATCACCGCGCACGGCTCGTCATCAATCTGCAGAGCCGATGCGGTGGCATTCTCATCGCCGGCCTTCTTTGCGGCCTTTGCGGCTGCGGCGACATCGGCTGCTGCGGAGGATACGGTCGCGGCGGCGCGCGCGGCAGCCATCGCGTTTGCAGAGACGCCATCATCGCCATGCGCCACAACAGGCGTCAAATTGCCTTCCTCATCCTCATCCAGCAGCACCGTGCGCCGGGGAGTGCCGTATTTGGCCACGGCGTCATCCATTTCGTCAATGACCACGCCGTCAAGCGCCTCATCGGAAGCAAGAATGCGTTCAAGCTCTTCGATACGCCGCTTCAGATCGTCGCGTTCCGCCTCAAGCTCGATACGACTCATCTTGGTCAGACGGCGCAGCCGCAAGTCAAGAATGTACTGTGCCTGAATCTCGTCCAGATCGAATACGGCGATAAGCTTTGTTTTCGCGGCCTCGGCATCATCAGAAGAGCGAATCACCTGAATGACTTCATCGATGTCCACCATGGCGAGCAGCAAGCCTCCACCAAGTGCAGCCGCTCAAGCGCCTTCTTCCTGCGGAATTCACTGCGTCGGCGGATCACCACACGACGATGGTCCACCCACACCTGAAGCATTTCCTTCAATCCCATGGTGTGCGGACGGCCATTGACCAACGCCACATTGTTGATGGTGAAATTGTCCTGCAACGGCGTGTGCTTGAACAGCTGCGCCAACACCGCGTTCGGATCGAACCCGGTTTTGATTTCGATGACGAGGCGCGTGCCGTTATGCCGGTCAGTCAAATCGATGGCACCGGAAATGCCGTCCAGCTTACGGTTCTTCACACCTTCGGAAATACGTTCCAACACACGTTCCGGACCCACCATGAACGGCAGTTCCGTCACGACGATGGCCTTTTTGCGAGCCGTCACGTTTTCGATATGCGTCACGGAACGCGTGGTCAACGCGCCACGACCCGTCTCGTACGCCTCGCGGATGCCTTGCGGCCCACAATCACGCCGCCGCCCGGCCAATCCGGACCCGGCACGTAGCGCATCAACTCCTCTAACGTCGCGTCGGGATGGCGCATAAGATGCTTGGCCGCAGCCACCACCTCGCCAAGATTGTGCGTGGCCATATTCGTGGCCATGCCGACGGCAATGCCGGAACCACCATTGACCAGCAGGTTCGGAATCGCGGCAGGCAGCACAGTCGGCTCCTGAAGCTTGTTATCGTAATTCGGCGTGAAATCGACGGTATTTTCGGCGATATCGGCATTCATGCCCAACGCGGCCGGCGCCATACGAGCTCGGTATAACGAGAAGCAGCAGGACCATCATCGAGAGAACCGAAATTGCCGTGACCGTCCACCAATGGCAGCCGCATCGCGAACGGCTGCGCCAAACGTACCATCGCCTCGTAAATCGCGGAATCGCCATGCGGATGGAGCTTGCCCATCACTTCGCCAACCACACGCGCCGACTTCATATACGGCCGGTCCGGATTGAGGCTCATCTGACCCATCTGATAGATGATGCGTCGTTGCACCGGCTTGAGACCGTCCCTGGCATCAGGCAGCGCTCGGGCGTAAATCACCGAATACGCGTATTCGAGGAACGACTTGCTCATTTCCTCGTTCAACGGCGTTTCGACGATGTTCTCCTTGACCGTACGCGGGTCAAAGGCTGGTTTTGCCGGTTTGCGGTGCGACACCATGCGGTGGTTCTCCTCACGGAAAGGTTATGGTAATCAACCTAGCAATATTACCAGCTGGTACTGCCGCGGTGCTTGAATGGGAACCATGAGTGTTGAAGTGCCCGAAATCGACCAGCTGCTAGCCATGACCAGTCCGGCACGATATGGCGACGAACTGCCGGATGAGGCGGCCGCGGCGGTGCTCTCCACCTATCCTCGGTACTTCCCGCCATTTCCAGCGCCATCGGGCATCCGATTCCAACGGCCATCCATGCCGATCCGAAACGACTCCAAGAGGCACTTGGCCTGCCGGACGCGCGTTCGGCAGTCGTGGTCCTGGTGGACGGTCTCGGATATTGGAACATCAATATGAGATTGGGGCATTCACCCTATCTACGGTCGCTGATGGCGGATGGCGTTAACCAGCGGCCAATCGCCACATGCATGCCCAGCACCACCGTGGCCGCAATGTCCACGTTCGGCACCGGCACATGCCCCGGATTAACCGGCATGACGGGATATACGCAGCTCAATCCCGACAATGGCGAAATCTGCCAGCTCATCTCTTTCAAAAACGCGCCCGCACCGCTGAAACTGCAACAGCAGCCGACCATATTCGAACGATTGGCGGAACAGGACGTTCGCGTCACCAGTTCGGGACTGCCGAAATTCGCGTTCTCCGCGTTGACTCAGGCGGCGTTACGTGGCAGCGACTACATCTCCAATGACGATCCACGCCGACGTATCATGACCGCGGCGAAAGCGGCGAACACGCCCGGACTGACATACGTGTACCTGCGCGACGCGGACAAGATCGGACACAATTACGGCTGGGACTCCGACAAGTGGATCGGCACATATGAGCGTATCGACGCCCAGTTGTCTTTGCTGCGTCGAAGTGTGCCGAAGAACACGCTGATCGTCATCGTGGCGGATCATGGCATGATAACCGCGACCCGGAAGCCTGCATCGACATAGCGTCCGAACCCCAGCTGATGTGGGGCGTCGCGAATGTCGGCGGCGAACCACGCTGTGTCATGCTTTATGGCGAGGATGGCGAGAATCCGGAGGACATCGCCGCTCGTTGGCGTGACGTGCTGGGGGAGCGCGCCCAGGTGCGCACCCGCCGGCAGGCAATCGAGGAAGGCGTCTACGGACCAGTCGATGAACGCGTCAAGTCGATGATCGGCGATGTGGTCGTCTCCGCTGCGGGCTCTACCACCATTGTCGATTCCCGCACACAGGCGGAGAAGGCGATGCATCTGCCCAGCGTGCACGGGTCGCTGACCTACATGGAATCTGATATTCCATGCCTGATTGACGTGGCTTGATCGAATGATCCGAACGTCTGAACGGATGTTGCCGTGGGATGTTAGGGAACGTTAATCAGTCACCGAACAGAATTTCATCCCAACTCGGCACTGCGGAGCGTCCTGCACGGCGCTTCGATTTGGTGGTGCTCTGACTATGAGGATCGGATGATGCCGTCTTGGACTTATCGGACTGCTGCTCGCCGGCGGATTGCGTGTTTTGCGAGTTTTGGGCAGGTTCCGTCGTTGAAGGGGCGGGGGACTGCGTCGTCGCGATTTCCGGACGGTTCGGCAGCGGAACGGTCGCCGATGACTGAGTCTCAACGGTGGTCTTGATATTCGTGGCTTGTGGTGCAACCGGTTCCGGAGCATTCCAAGCGGACACCGTCTGTTCGATACGTGCGGAACGTGCGGAATCGCCCGGCAAATTCAATGATGCGAGAAAATTCTGGTCGACCTGCTTCTCGGCGTGTCCTTCCGTAGGCGTGTCTTGCTCGCCGATGAGCTTGCGTGCCGTTGCGTTCAGACAGTTGACCGCGTTGTCATGCATGTTCCAAGACCATTCCGCACGGGCGGCATGACCTGCGGAATCGAACTCCGCGGTAATCTTCCACGGTTCCAAACCGCGTCTGGTGGCCTTCCACCGCACATCCTCCAACCGTACGTGGGCTGCGGCGAAAGTGCGTTCGATCAGTTCGGAAAGCGTGCGCACACGGCTTTCCTTCGGCGCGGGAACCGCCAGGAACTGTTCGATCGCATATTGCTTTTCGGTTTCCACCGCCGCCGAGAAACGCCGAACAAGCGCTTCGCTCAACGAATATCGCTCCGCCACGCGGGTCGGATTGGCTCCGGCTCGAATCAAGGATTGGATTTGGGAGATCGGCAGCGTGGAAGGCGCTTGCTGCTGACGCTCCTCTTGGGTTTCGGTGCGAATCTGTTTTGCCTCCAAAATGGCTCTTTCAAGCGCTTCATCGACCTTGACGGCGAATTTGCCGGCACCTGAAACAAAGACGAGCTCACCGGTTTCACTCACATGATCGAACCGTGCATCTTCGAGCGCATTCTCAGGCACAACACACCACTTTCCCTTAGATTTTTCTATTAATTCTATTGTGCCCACGTGTCGGATTTTACGAGTATTTCAATTCGTGTATCCTAGCGGGGGAAAAGTCATGTATTCTATGGCGCATAAGCACCATAGATGACGAAAGGAATCTCGATGGCACAGGATTATGATTCCCCGCGCAACAAAGACGAGGACGAGGAGTCGCTCCAGGCTTTGAGCAAGGGTTCTCAGAACAATTCCAACGATATGGACGATGACGAGAACGCCATTGCCGAAGACTACGAGCTGCCGGGCGCCGATTTGAGCAATGAGGACGCTTCGGTGACCGTCATTCCGATGCAGGGCGACGAGTTCATCTGCTCCGAATGCTTCCTGGTGAAGCATCGCAGCCAGCTTGCCTACACTACCGACGACGGACAGCCGGTATGCAAGGAGTGTGCGGCCTGATGGCGTTCGACGAGGCATACAACGAGCCGGAAAACGTCGAGGTTCTGGTAAAGTCGCTGGATCCCGGGCAGCCGGCTCAGCTGCATTACGCCCATGCCGGAGATGCCGGTGCCGATCTGCGCACCACCGAAGAAGTGACGTTGAAGCCGTTCCAGCGGGCGCTGGTGCCCACGGGAGTGGCAATCGCATTGCCTGCCGGCTATGTGGCGCTGGTGCATCCGCGTTCGGGACTCGCCGTCAAGCAGGGCGTCACGGTGCTTAACGCGCCGGGAACCATCGACGCTGGGTACCGTGGCGAAATCAAGGTGCCGTTGATCAACCTCGATCCGGAACGCGCCGTGACGTTCCATCCGGGCGACCGCATCGCACAGCTGGTCATCCAACGCTACGTCGAGGCAAAATTCATCGAGGCGCAGACCCTGCCCGGATCCGACCGCGCGGAACGTGGCTTCGGATCAACCGGCGTTGCGTCCTGACGGGACTGCAATACACAAAGACCGAGGATGTATCCGGCCCGTGCAACACGCGGCCGGATACATCCGTCATATGGTGATGCGCGGGTACTATAGGGTACATTCCAAGCGAGGAGGAGCGAAATGAGCGACATGGATCATGAGGTTCGTTCGGCCAGAATGTTGGGCTGCGAGATCAGCACGAATCCGCTTGACCCGCTTGAACCAATCCTCAAGATGTGCGAATACCACCATCCCGACGAGGACATGAGCATTCTCGCGAGAGCCTACCGGCGCGCCGTCAACCAGCATTCGTCGCAACGGCGTAAATCCGGCGAGCCGTACATCATCCATCCGCTTGCAGTGGCGCAGATCCTCGCCGATCTTGGCATGGGGCCGCTGGTTGTGGCAGCGGGCCTTCTGCACGACACAGTGGAGGACACCGACTACACGCTCGACGAATGCCGCGCCGAATTCGGCGACACGGTGACCGGCCTGGTGGACGGCGTCACGAAGCTTTCCAAAATGGAATACGGCGATTCCGCCCAGGCCGAGACCATCCGCAAAATGGTGGTGGCGATGAGCCGCGACGTGCGCGTGCTGGTGGTCAAGCTCGCCGACCGTGTGCACAACGCCCGTACATGGCGTTACGTCAAGCAGTCGAATGCGCAGAAAAAGGCACGTGAAACGCTGGATGTGTATGCGCCGCTCGCCAACCGTCTTGGCATGAACGCCATCAAAACCGAGTTGGAAGAACTCAGCTTCAAGGTTCTGTATCCGAAGATCTACAACGAGATTGTGGTATTGGTGGCCCGTCGCGCCGGACAACGCGACGTGTACCTGAAGCAGATTCTCGCCGAAATCAATGAGGATCTCGACGAACAGCACATCAAAGCCTATGTGACGGGCCGTCCGAAGGACTACTTCTCCATTTACCAGAAGATGATCGTGCGCGGGCACGATTTCGCCAACATTTATGATTTGGTGGGCGTGCGTATCATCGTCGACACGATTCAGGACTGCTATGCGGCGTTGGGTGCCGTGCATGCGCGGTGGAACCCTGTTCCCGGCCGTTTCAAAGACTATATCGCCATGCCGAAGCTCAACATGTACCAGAGCCTGCACACCACGGTGGTCGGTCCCGGCGGCAAGCCGGTGGAGATTCAGATCCGCACGTGGGACATGCACCGCCGCGCGGAATTCGGCATCGCTGCGCATTGGAAGTACAAGGAGAACGGCCAAGCCGGACGCGCGTTGAGCTCGCCTGACAAGTCCGACCGCAAGCGTGGCGAAAACCAGGAGCTGAGCGAGGCCGACAACCTCAAATGGATTCAGCAACTTGCCGACTGGACGAGCGAAACGCCGGATTCCGACGAATTCCTTGGCTCCCTCAAAGAGGATTTGGGCGCGGCAGAGGTCTACGTGTTCACGCCGAAAGGCAAGATCGTCTCGCTTCCCGCCGAAGCCACTCCGATTGATTTCGCTTATGCGGTGCACACCGAAGTCGGTCACCGTACCATGGGTGCGCGCGTGAACGGACGATTGGTGCCGCTTGATACCAAGCTCGAGAATGGCGATACCGTTGAAATATTGACATCCAAGTCCGAATCCGCAGGTCCGTCGCGTGATTGGCTGAGCTTCGCCAAGAGCCCGAAGGCACGCAACAAGATTCGTCAATGGTTCAGCAAGGAACGCCGTACCGAAGCCGTCGAGGAAGGCCGTGACGAGCTGACGCGCGCCATGCGCAAGCGCAACCTGCCAATCACCACGCTGCTGACTCCGGAAGCATTGGTGGGCGTCGCCGACGAGTTGAACCTTGCCAACGCGGAAGCCGTGTTCGTGGCGATTGGTGATGGCCAGATCTCCACGCAGAACGTCATCTCGCATCTGGTCCGTGACGCGGGCAGCGACGAGGTGGATGAGGAAGTCGAGCAGGAGGCGTTGCCGCTCAAGCAGGTGGAGCGTACCAAGAAGACCACCAGCTCGTTGGGTATCTCCGTCAAGGGCGTGGGGGACATCTGGGTCAAGCTGGCCCGATGCTGCATGCCGGTTCCTGGAGACAAGATCATCGGCTTCATCACCCGCAACCAAGGCGTGTCCGTGCATCGCGTGGACTGCCAGAACATGCTCGAACTGGAGAAACGCCAGCCCGAACGTGTGGTGGATGTGCAGTGGACCAGCACCAAGGGCGTGTTCATGGTCAAGATCCAGGTCGAGGCGCTTGACCGTCCGCATCTGCTGAGCGATGTGACACGCGTGCTGTCCGACCACGGCGTGAACATTATCTCCGGCTCGATTTCCACCGGCACCGACCGCGTGGCCACCAGCCAATTCAGCTTCGAAATGGCCGATCCGCAGCATCTGAACACTCTGCTCGCCGCCGTGCGTAAAATCGAAGGCGTGTTCGACGTGTACCGCATCACCGGCGCGAAGGATTCCGCGGAGCCGCGACTGCGCAAAATGTGATGTTGACGAATCACATAAGCCGGTGATTGCAAGCAAACGCCTCTATAAATAAAATGAAGAAAGCCCCTCAATCGAGGGGCTTTCCTATATTGTACGGCTGTGCGGGAAACGCTTACTTGAGCACTTCCACGGACACGATGCCGACCGGCTCGGTCGGACGGTCCATGCGATCGGTGTTCACGGCTTCGAGCTTGTCGACCACTGCCTTGGAATCGTCATCCGCAACCTCGCCGAAGATGGTGTGGTGGCCGTCGAGCCACGGGGTCGGCACGGTGGTGATGAAGAACTGGGAACCGTTGGTGCCGTGGATCTTGCCGTCCATGCCACGACGCAGGCCGGCGTTCGCCATGGCCAGCAGGTACGGGTGGTCGAACTTCAGATCAGGAACAATTTCATCGTCGAAGTCGTAGCCCGGGCCGCCGGTGCCGTTGCCCAGCGGGCAGCCACCCTGAATCATGAAATCCTTGATGATGCGGTGGAAGGTTAGACCGTTGTAGAACGCTCATGGGAAGGCTGGCCGGTCATCGGATCGATCCATTCCTTCTCGCCGGTGGCAAGGCCGAGGAAATTGGCCACGGTTTCCGGGGTTTCGTCGTCGAACAGGTTGATTTTGATGTCACCTTCGGAGGTGCGCATGATAACTGTAGTCATGGCTCCAAGTGTCTCATGGGCTTGAGACCGGGGCTGGATATTCCTTGCTCTTCGCAGGAATGCGGGTTGTGATCAGGGATATGGGGTGGCTGGCCACCAAGGTTGAGACCAATGCATTGGGTAATGATATGTCGAGCGGTTCCGGCGTTTCGCTGTTGGGCCGTGATTGCGATGCCTTGTTCTTCGATAATCTGTGTCACGTTGGCCCTGTGGATCCAGTTCGCGCCGCAGTAAGTGCCTGACGTTTCACCAAGAAAACGTCCGCAGCCCCTACCCTTGTGGCATGATTGGTGGCGGTGAAATCAATGACGAGTCCGGCGAAACGTCGCCAGTCCCGACACGCGGATTTATTTGGCGAAAGACATCTTTAATGAGCCGCAAGCGCTAGGCCAACACTTGCGCTCACATTATAGATAAAACTAGTCCGGCTTTACCAGACAGATTTGGTTATCTAATTATTGTTATTACTCTTTATGGAGGATAGCCATAATATACGGAACCGTAATGCGGTGAAGAAGTATTGTACTTTAACAACGTGTATGATTCTGCCTCGCCAACTTTTGTAATACTTTTTGCTAGACTGACTGGTGTATTGATGGCTCCAGCGTCAACTTTACTGCTGCCACTAGCAATTGAATTCCAAATTTTTGAAGCGAAAGTAGAACAGTTGTTAAGATAGCCCCATTTATCGTTATTTTTAATATTAGAATTCACTGTATTTAAATCAATTTGCCTTAAGGGTAATTGAATGGAAACATTCTGAAGATTAATACCATTGGAATTAAGCTTCGAATCAAGATTGAGCCACAGACCCTTATGTTCTCTACTGACATCTACAGATTCATCCCAAGTGCTTGCTGTTATAGATTTACCATCAGCAACGTTAATCCCAGCAATGTTTGCCGTAGAACCAGACAGGTTTGTGATCATAAGCCAAGAATGACCGAGATTCGTGAAACTAGATGATGAGCCGGATCCTGTAGTGGAATAAATCCGCAGTAAAGCTACAGCCTCTGCAGCGCGCGTTTTGTAATTAGCGCCCCGAGAAGGAGATGAGATAATTCTCAGATCTTCGTTATCTGTGGCTTTCTCGAGATCTTCCAGAGAAGCATTAGACGGAAAGCTAGATAGGATAGGACTCCTATAGGGAGTTTCGATAGATTCTGCTGCCGACGCATTTACTGTCACAGTTCCAGCCAATATTACAGATACTAGAGCAGTGACAATTTGTTTGAGTTTCTTCATTTATTTCTCTTTTTTGTCAGAAATAAAATAGTTTCGACAGCACCAGCAGCGACAAGGAAGGGAACCGCTCGTAAAAAATAAAGATATGAAGGAAAGCTAGACACGTATTCTGGATGCAGGTAGTCAAAAATAAAGCCGCTTACTGTGCGTAGGAGTCCGGCACACACTAGGAGACCTGCAAGAATGTGGCAAATTCGGCGCATATTGACTCGATTCTCGAACTGCGGAGGAATGAGCCCTATTGTAACTTGCTGGAGAGGCCAGGCTCAGTTCAAGGAACAGAAAAAGTGATATGAGCTGATTTTTGTTCCGCATTCCCCTAACTCGATGGGAGATGATGGGATTATGGCAAAGGGCACTTGATACGCGGGCGAGTTCAAGGTGAAGGCAGTCCGGTTGCGTGGGCCGCGTGTCGTTCTGCCTGTTGTCCGACGCGGAGGCGTACTGCCGGGCGAATGCTTCTGGGCGCACCCATGCGGAACATCATGAAACCACAGGGGGGATTGCACTTTTCCACGCCGGTCGGCGAAGACGTTGAGCGCCGGCAGAACGGTGGAATGTCACCGGATTATTCTTGGGTGCCTGTAGGTGCCTCGTGGAAGACGAGGGTAATCGGCAGGTTTCCCAAAAATTGAAAGCCTTGGAACAAAGCCAAAAACAGCTGACCACGATTATCATCGGAGGTGCGCATGATGATGGTAGTCATGGTTCCAAGTGTCTCATGGGCTTGAGACCGGGCGGTGATGCCAATCAAGCGGAATGTATGCGAGTGGCTTGTGACGTGTGTTTATATTGCATATAATTTACATAATTATTATGTAACCTATTGAGGGGATGGGAGGCTGCTATGGCTGTGAAGGAACGGACGACCATTGCATTGGATCCGGAGGTCAAGCGCGAGGCGACGGACGTGCTTGAGCGGATGGGTTTGAGCTTGAGCTCGTTCACGGAGATCTGCCTGCGGCAGGCGGTCCGTGACAAGGGCATGCCGTTCACGCCGAGTCTGAGGCCGGTCCGATCCGACGGGTATCCGGTTCCTCCGACTCACGACGCGTATCGTTTCGAGCGTTCGAAGAGCACGGGCAATATCGTGCTGCCTCAGGAGTGGGACGATCCGGCGGATGACATCTACGATCATGCGTGAGCCGGAAGTGTACGACGTGTGGCTGATGCGCGTCGAGTTCCCCGATCATCGGCGTGGGCAAGGTCAGACCCGTCATCGTCACCAGGGTCGAGGAGGATCGGGTCTCGGGCATCGTCGTCAAGGTGACCAGCGTGACGACATGGAACGGTCCGGGTGACGTTCCGTTGCTTGACTGGCGTCAGGAGGTCTATACAAGCCATCCGTGGCGAGATGCTCGCAGCGTTTCTGGTTCGGCAATGGTGACTTGCTGAAGTATTTCGGCAGGCTGTCGTTGCGTGACGCGAACGACCTTGATGCCGGTCTTGATGCTACGGCGACGTCCCGCCCCACCGCCAGTCGCATTCATGATGATGCGGGGCCAACGGTTTTTCTCCCTGGACATTATCTGCATGTCGATGTTTGTGTTCGATGAACGAAATGGATTGTTGGTTGTCGGCGTATTCTGCACAACGCGTTTTCCGACGGTGTCGTCACGAGCGTGATGCCGCGCAATGCGAGGATGGTGGGTGATTCTGGGGACTGGCGAAGATGCCAGGCTCCGGCGGGGACGGTGGAGTGCTCCCGGATTATTTTCGGGTGCCTGTAGGCGCTCGTGGAGAACGAGGCTGATCGGCAGTTTCCCGAAATCGGAAAACCTTGGAATAGAGCCGAAAACGACCACGTGCGATTATCATGCGAGGTGCGCATGATGATGGCAGTCATGGTCAAGTGTCTCATGGGCTTGAGACCGGGCATTGCTGTTTGATTGCGGGGAATGGCGCAGCGGGCCCGTGGACTGGCCACGGCCGGTAGCCGGGCCGCCGAGCTGCAACGTGGAACGTCATACGAATTGGTTCACTATGATCAGCGCACCGGCAGCGACAGCCATGAGTGGCTCCTGCTCTGTATTTTGATGCTCCTATACATTGTCAATCGTTTGGAACCGTTGTTTGAGTTCGGGCAGGTTCCATGCTCCGCGTTCGACTTCGTTGATGCGGCTTGACGGCACGGTCGGCGCCTCGCCGACCTGCTGTTGAAGAAGGAGCTTGTGTAACCGGAACCGCTACACCACGATCGAGCGACTGAGGCGCGACCTCAACGACTACGTGTGGTAATTCGACGACCAGCGGCTCCGTTCCATCCTCGGATACCGGAGTGCGAAGGAATTCATCGAACGAGGATCGTCCTCTAAGGACCTATCCAACACGCTGTTGCCAATCCGATTGGCATCATGGAGTTATAATTTTTCTGTGATTTAGGTATGTAATGTAGCCCTAATCATAAGTTGTGAACGTCTTACTCGCGTATGTTCGTAGACACTGAAAGTCAACGGACATACTTATCCCAGTTCCTACGTGAACCAACTCCCGGGGAGATCAACATGACTCGATTCCGCAATACATACACAACCCTCACAACCTTCGTGTCGGCCGCTGTTCTCCTTATCTCGACCACTGTGCCGGCATCCGCATCGCCCATGGCAAGTGATCCATTGTCTTCGTCCACCACAACAGCCGTGCGTGCACAGGTAACAGCCCTTGGTGCAAATCGTACCTACACTTACGTTCCGACCAATAACACAAGCGTCGGCGACCCCATCGTCACAGCCTACTGGACTCCAGAACGCATGAAGAGTGCCATTCCCGCTGATACACCAACAAGCACGACCGAGGTAAACCGACAGATTGACGAGCTCGAACAACCGGCTCTGGCAGACGAACCAGTTACTGACGGATCGTCCCCCGTGACGGCAATCTTGAACGCAATCACGCCACAGGCTGTGACGCCAGTCACGAATTTCTCAAAGACCAACGGAAAAGTTTTCTTCCGCAATCAGACCGACGGCAAGGATTACGTATGCTCTGGAGCCTCCGTCAATAGCCGTTCCAAACGTCTGGTCGTTACTGCTGGCCACTGTGTCCATGGCGGCCCAGGAAAAGATTGGCATACCAATTGGATATTCGCACCGGGTTACAGCAACGGTGCCACGTATGGCACTTACCAAGCTGCCACGCTCCGAACGCTCAATGACTGGATCAACTATGGTGAATCCGGGCGAGGATTCAATTCAGACGTTGCCTTTGTTACCACCTATAGTGGCAGCACTTCCGGGGATACTGTTGTAAACGCGGTTGGTGGTCACGGGTTTAGGTGGGGCGGAGGTACTGGTTTCGACGTCAGTATTTTCGGCTATCCAACGAACCTCAGCGGAGGCCAAAGCATGTGGGCCTGCTGGGGCTCTAGTCAAACTGGTTGGAATGGCCTTTACAAGTTCAACCATATTACTGGTTGCGATTTCGGCGGTGGTTCGTCCGGTGGACCTTGGCTCGACGAATACAGCAATACCACTGGTCTCGGATATGTACGCAGCGTAACCTCGAACGGCCCCGCAGACAATTCCTATCTTCGAGGCCCATACTTCGACAGCCGCGTCAACGACTTGTTCGTTGCAGCAAACAAGGACTGGTGAAACAACATCATGGCCAGTTGGATTCGCTTCCGCAGCCGTTTTGTTGCTGCGCTTCTGGTATTTGCTTTGACCAGTATCACGGTAATGGGATGCGCAACTAACGGGAGCGAATCCAGCCCCAGCTCACCAGGTACAGATGCAGGATACGATTCCGCAGCAAAGGCACCGGAGCAATCCTCCAACGACGTACAGCAACGAACCGACCTCAGCAACGAACATATATCCTCATGGAACCGATACGAAGTGGTCTCGGACACCTCCGTGCGCATTTTCTTCTCCATGGGAAATCCCAAATGTCATGGTGTACGGGCCACCGTCGACGAAGACTCCTCCGCAGTGCTAATCACCCTCTATGAGGGAACACTCCCCAACGCACCAACCGAATGCGCCGAGATCGCAGTCAATGCATCCCTTCTGCTTACCACACGCAATCCCATCGGAACCCGTTCCGTAATTACCGGATAAATGGTCCAGACCTTTGGAACTAAACACGTAATTCCACCGGCGTCGCCATACACATGCTTGGGACCGGTAAACTAGTGCAGCCCAAACAACCACGTAGATCGTTCGGGCATTAATCGAAATCAAACAACGGTATGTCGCCGCCGAACCGTCCGTGATCCTCGCGATTTCTTTCATCGAACCAGCGTGCCGGACACCATCCACGAACGGCCACGTCGAGCAGATGGTTCTGCGCGACGGAGACATTGAAGGCCTCGTGCCGGCGTGCCTGTTGTCCGACACGGAGACGTACTGCTGGGCGAATGCTTTTGGGCATCGCCCATGCTGAACATCATGAAACCACAAGGCGGATCGTTCTTTTTCCGTGCCGGTCGGCGAAGACGTTGAGCGCCGGCAGGACGGTGGAATGTCACCGGATTGTTCTCGCGTGCCTGTAGATGCCTCGGCGAAAACGAGGTTGATCGGCAGGCCTCCCCAAAATCGAAAACCTTGGAATAAAGCCGAAAACGACCACCGTGCGATTATCATGCGAGGTGCGCATGATGATCGTACTCATAGCGGTCAAGTCTTGCAGAACGCCCCGACGCGGCCGCAGCATCGCCGCGCCCGTACACCGTCAGCG